>OLRY01001130.1_pt1 | contig 27384 bp, 19 predicted proteins | sample 1672541 | NCBI WGS metagenome assembly OLRY01 (sample SAMEA3136697, study PRJEB25190) | human gut metagenome | biome: human gut; feature: human-associated habitat; material: faeces | place: Austria | collected 2013 | reverse complement strand
TCGAGTCGCGGGTGGTGCCGGCGATCGAGGTCACGATGTTGCGTTCCTCGCCCAGCAGCGCGTTGGTCATCGACGACTTGCCGACGTTGGGACGGCCGACGATGGTGATATGGGGCAGGTCCTCGTCCTCTTCGGCGACGGTCTCCGCGGGCAGCGCCGCGAGGATGGCGTCCATCAGGTCGCCCGTGCCGCTGCCGCTCATCGAGCTGATGCAGAACGGATCGCCCAAACCGAGGGCGTAGAACTCGTGCGAGGAGTAGATCTGGTCGTTGTTGTCCACTTTGTTGCAGACGAGGATCACCTTTTTCGAGGTGCGGCGCAGGATATCGGCCATCAGCTGGTCGAGGTCGGTGATGCCGGTCGCAACCTCCACCAGAAAGAGGATCACATCGGCCTCGTCGATGGCCAGCAGTACCTGACGGCGGATTTCGTCTTCGAAAATATCCTCCGAATTGACGGTGTAGCCGCCGGTGTCGATCACCGAGAATTCCTTTCCGTTCCAGTCCGTTTTGCCGTAGTGGCGGTCGCGGGTGGTGCCGGCCGTCGCATCGACGATGGCCTTCCGCTGGCCCACCAGACGGTTGAAGAGGGTGCTTTTGCCGACGTTAGGACGGCCCACGATTGCTACAAGGCTCATATTCTTTTCTTTTTTCTTAGGGCAAAGATAGTGCAAGTCGGGCGCAATGCCAAATTTATTTGAGCATTGTCCGTACGCCGCCTGTATGCTGTATGGATAGTGCAGGTCGGGCGCAAAACCAAATGCGCGGGACTCTTGCGGAACACACTCTGTAAAAACTGCAGGACAGAGAATACTCGTCCGGATACATTATATATACCTGCTCTCCGTGTCGCCGGCCTGTACGGGGTAGACCAGCACGAAGCTGTTGTCGGCGAAGAATTGCTCCATGTAGGCGGGGACCTTGCTCATGGCAGGATGGTAGGAAACCCGTTCGCGGCGGCTCATCACGATCCACAGACAGTCGTCGCGTTTGGTCTCGTAAGTGAGCGCCGTGAGGTCGTCCCACGGGTTGGAGACCACGTATTCGGCCTTGGCCGAGCGTTTGCCGCGGGCGGGGCGCAGGTACTGCATGGTGCTTTCCGGGGCGTAGAACACGATCCGGGCGCCCGAATTGTCGGCGATGTTGCGCAGTTTCTGAATCCACATCTGGAACCCGGCCTCCTTTTCGGCCTTCTCCGGCACGACCACCAGATGCCGCTTGATGGTCGGCAGGGGCTGCGCGGGGTGGTAGAGATAGGTGGTGACATTGCTCTGTCCCAGCACGTCGGCGGCCATGCGGCCGATGCCAGAACCGCCCGGCGTGCGGTCGTGGTGCATGCCCATCACGATGTCGGTGATGCTGCGCTCCTTGACTACGCTGACGATGGCGTTGGCGATGTTTACGTCGTAGCGGAGCAGCGCCTGCAGGTAGTTGTCCGACGCGGCGGCGGCTTTGGCGGCCGTGTCGAGGATTTTGCGGCCCCGCTTTTCGACCGTGGGGTCCTCGACCTTGTTGTCGATGGCGTTCAGGGCGTAGAGTCCGTTGCGGGATTTGGCTTTCTTGAGGGTCGTGCTCAGGCTTACCAGCTCGCTCACGGTCTGCTCGTTGGCGACCGGAATGAGGATGTGGTCCTCCTGCTGGGGCTGTTCGTCGTCGTCCTGCGCATTGCGTATGGCGATGTTGTGCGCGCCCCGCTGCGTGGCGAAGGTCGAGACCGTGCAGGTGGCCAGAATCATCAGGATCGTGCCGTTGAGCACGCTTTCGCTCAACAGGCGGATCGGCTCGCCGTCGGGCGTGTGGCCCAGTATGACGTTGTAGCCGACCATCACCGCCGCGAGCGTCGCCGCGACATGGGCGCTGCTCAGTCCGAAGATCACGGTGCGCTGGTCCGGTGAGAGACGGAATGTCTTCTGCGTGAGATAGGCGGCGATGTATTTGGCGGCGGTGATCAGGACGATCATGATCAGCGCCACTTCGATGCTCTCCCAGTCGCGGAAGAAGGCCCGGTAGTCGATGAGCATGCCCACGCCTATGAGGAAGAAGGGGATGAAGATGGCGTTGCCCACGAACTCGATGCGGTTCATCAGCGGCGAGGTGCGGGGTATGAGCCGGTTGAGGGCCAGACCGGAGAGGAAGGCGCCGATGATCGGTTCCAACCCCGCGAGCTGCGCGAGGTAGGCGCCGAGGAAGACCATCGCCAGCACGAAGATATACTGCGATACGTTGTCGCTGCACTGTTTGAAGAACCAGTGCGCCAGCAGCGGAAAGAGGAACAGAATGATGCCTATGCACAACAGCACCGAGGCGCTGAGCCGCCACCAGAAGCTTTCATCCACGTTGCCCGTGGCCATGCCGACGATCACCGTGAGCAGCAGCAGGGCCAGCGTGTCGGTGATGACCGTGCCGCCGACGGCGATCGTGACGGCCTTGTCGCGCGAGATGCCGAGCTTGCTGACAATGGGATAGGCTATAAGGGTCTGGGAGGCGAAGAGTCCGGCAAGCAGGATCGAGGAGTAGATGGAGAATCCCATAATGTAATAACCTGCCAGAATGCCGAGCGCGAGCGGTACGCAGAAGGTGTAGAGTCCGAAGACGAGACTGCGCCAGCCGCTTTTTTTGAAGTCGGACGTATCCATGTCCAGTCCCGAAAGAAACATGATGTAGAGCAGGCCGGCGGTCCCCGAAAGGATGATGCTGCTGTCGCGCAGCACGAGGTTGAGTCCGTGAGGGCCGATAACCGCGCCGGCGATTATCAGCCCCAAAAGATAGGGGATCTTCAGCTTGTTCAGGAGCAGCGGCGCCGCCAGAATGATGATCAGAATCAGCAGAAACTTCAGGATCGGGTCTTCGAGCGGCAGTGTTATCGGTGCTATATGGGCGAATTGAAACATCATGCGATCATTTGGCTTTCCTACAAATATATAAAAATCTGCGGCTAAAAACAAGCGTCCGCCGCATTTTGCTGCGGCGGAGTCCGAACGGCCGATCCTGCAGGCTGTTTTTTTGCGTGAGAGAATGGCGGGGGACAGAGTTTGCGGGGAAAGGCGGGGCATAAGGCGCGGAGAGTGGAACGGCGTTTCTCGCACGTTTTTTGTCGGTCGGGATCGGACGGTTGCTCCGCAAAGAGAAAGAATTGTGAAATAATCGCTGTCCGGAAATCGGTTTTTATGGAAAAAAATGTAACTTTGAAAAATTGTATACCTGAAATTTCGCCGCTCATGCGTGTCGGTAAAGTAGATAAACGAGTGCTCGGCCCCGTGCTGATGGGCTTCTTCATAATGGGTTTCTGCGATATGGTGGCTCCGATTACGGGACGCATCGCACTGGAGTTTCCCGCGTCGCGGCAGGCGGCCGTGAGCTTCCTGCCCACGATGGTTTTCCTGTGGTTTCTGGTGCTCTCCACGCCGCTGGCCGCGCTGATGAACCGCATAGGCCGCAAGGCGACCGCGCTGATCGGCTACGCCTTTACGGTCGTCGGTCTGATGGTCCCCTACGCCGCGGGCGAAGGGTGTGCGCTGGGGTGGTATTTCGCCGGCTTCGGACTGCTGGGCGTGGGCAATACGGCGATTCAGGTGGCGATCAATCCCCTGCTGGCCACCATCGTGCCGGGCGAGCGGATGACCAGCTACCTCACGGTGGGCCAGATCTTCCGCAACACTTCGCTCCTGCTGCTGGCGCCGATCGTCACGGCGCTCGTGGCGCTCACCGGATCGTGGCGCCTGCTGCTGCCGATCTATGCGGGCCTCACGGTGCTGGGCGGCCTCTGGCTGCAGGCAACTTCGGTAGCCGAACCGCCGCGCAGCGACCGCGCCGCGGGCATGGCCGACTGCTTCCGGCTGCTGGGAAACCCGACGGTGCTGCTCTGCACGCTGGGCGTGGCGTGTTTCATCGCGGGCGACGTGGGGATCGGATTCCTCTCGGTGCGGCTGATCGACAATCCCGATTCGATACTCACCACCACGGGCTTCTACGCCTGCCGCATCGTCGGCACGCTCGTCGGGGCGTGGGTGCTGGTGCAGGTGTCAGACGTGAAATACCTGCGCTGGAACATGGCGGGGGCTTTGGCGCTCTGCGCCGTGCTGCTGGTGGTGCGCGGCGAAACGGCGGTCTACGCCGCTGTGGGGCTGACGGGATTCGCCATGGCCTGCGTTTTCGCGACGTTCTACGCCGTGGCGACCAAGGCCGTGCCCGAAAAGGCCAACGAAGTGGCGGGGCTGATGATTCTGGCCATCTCGGCAGGAGCCGTTTCGGGACCCGTCTGCGGGGCCATTGTCCGCTGGAGCGGCGATGCGCACTGGGGCATGCTGTTCGTCGCCCTGTGTGTGGGCTACATGCTCTGGGCGAGCTTCAAACTGAAAATAAAGCAATAAAAACTGAAAACGATGATTCGTAAGATCGTAGTAACCTCTTTGCTGGTCGTTTGCGCGCTCTCTGCCGCGGCGCAGCGGCCCCGCACCCGGATCGAATGGGGCGTATTGGGCGGCATCAACATCCCCGACTATACGACCAACATGTCGGGCACCGACGTCAAGAACAAACTGGGCTGGCAGGCCGGTATCACCACGGCGGTCAATCTGGGGGCTTTCGCCGTCGAACCGCAGATACTCTATGTGCGTCAGGGGCTTCGCATCCGTCCTGAGGGGCAGAAGGAGATCAACCTCAAGTCCAATTCCATCGACGTGCCGGTGCTGTTGTCGTTCCGCCTGCTGCGTCCCGTGCGGATCTATGCCGGTCCCGTCTTTACGGTGATGAACGACTGTAAGCAGAAGTCGGGCGGCGACCTGCTCGATTTCGGCCGCGTGCGTCCCACGATGTCTTACACGGTGGGCGCGGGAGTCAAGCTGCTGGGCCATCTGCTGGTGGACCTGCGCTACAACGGCCAGTTCAAAAGCAAGAAGGACGTGGTGCTTCCCGACGGCGGCAAGCTCGACAAACTCCGCACTTATAACGTGGCGCTTAACTTCGGATACCTTTTTTAGCCTATGACAGACGCAGTCGGAAAAGAGATACTCATCGAGGGTGCAGACCCCCGCGAGCTGTACGGGCCGCGGAATGTCTACCTCGACCAGATGAAATCGCTTCACCCCCAGCTCAGGATCGTCGCGCGGGGTTCTTCGCTCAAAGTCCTCGGTTCCGAGGCCGAGACGCGGCGTTTCGAGGAACGCATGGAGGGGCTGGTGGCCTATTATCTCAAATACGGACACATTTCGTCGCAGGTCATCGACCAGTGCTTCGCGGGCGGCATCGCGGCGCAGGAGGCCCCGGTCGACAAGGACGTGATCGTTTACGGCAACAACGGCAACATCGTCCGCGCCCGCACGGTCAACCAACTCAGGCTGGTGAAACTTTATGACAGGAACGACCTGCTCTTCGCCGTGGGACCCGCCGGATCGGGCAAGACCTATACGGCCATCGCGCTGGCTGTGCGCGCCCTGAAGGAGAAGCAGGTGCGGCGCATCATCCTCACGCGCCCGGCGGTCGAAGCGGGCGAGAAGCTGGGTTTCCTGCCCGGCGACATGAAGGAGAAGCTGGACCCCTACCTGCAGCCGCTGTACGATGCGCTGAATGACATGATTCCGCCTGCCAAGCTGGCGAAGTATCTGGAGGAGGGCACGGTGCAGATCGCGCCGCTGGCCTACATGCGCGGCCGCACGCTCGACAACGCCTTCGTCATTTTGGACGAGGCGCAGAATACGACGCTCTCGCAGATCAAGATGTTCCTGACGCGCATGGGCCGCAACGCCAAGTTCATCGTCACGGGCGACGTGACGCAGATCGACCTGCCGCGCAAAAGCGACAGCGGGCTGGTGCGCACGATGGAGATTCTGCGCGAGGTGGAGGGTATCGGCATCGTCGAATTCGACGTGCGCGACATCGTGCGCCACCCGTTGGTGAAACATATCGTCGAGGCGTTCGACAAGTGCGGGACGGACCTGTCCAAAGCTGAAAAGTAGGGACGGGGCCGGAGGAAGAGTCCGTCTGCAACCCGGTCGCCTGCGGGAAGGCCCTTTCGGGACGGGACGACGGTGCGTGGACGAAGCGGCAAACGCGGCCGGCGGCCGCGGGGAATGACCGCCGATAACGAAATAACAAGGTACGAAACCATTAAACTATAATTATTATGAACGACACACGCAATCTCTCTGCCCTTAAGCCGGCGCTGGTCTGGAAACATTTCGCTCAGATCGTACGCATTCCGCGCCCCTCGTCGCACGAGGAGAAGATCCGCAAATACGTCATGGATTTCGCACGGGAGAAAGGACTCGAATGCAAGGAGGACGCCGCACATAACGTCTATGTCCGCAAACCCGCCTCGAAAGGCATGGAGGACCGCAAGGGCGTGGTCCTGCAGGCCCACCTCGACATGGTGCCCCAGAAGAACAACGACAAGAAGTTCGACTTCACGAAAGATGCGATCGACGCCTATGTCGACGGCGAGTGGGTGACGGCCGACGGCACGACGCTCGGTGCGGACAACGGCATCGGTGCGGCGGCCATTCTGGCCGTACTGGAGGATGATTCGCTGGTACACGGTCCGCTGGAAGCGCTCTTCACGGCTACCGAGGAGACGGGTATGGACGGCGCGTTCGGGCTGAAAAAGGGGCTGCTGCACGGCGATATCCTGCTGAATCTCGACTCGGAGACCGAGGGCGAGCTGTACGTAGGCTGCGCCGGAGGGTTGGACGCGAATATCGTCTTCAAATATGCCGCCGAGCCGACTCCCGCGCGCAACTACACCGCGGCCCGGATTACGGTCAAGGGACTCAAGGGCGGCCATTCGGGCATTCAGATCGTCTGCCAGCGCGCCAACGCCAACAAGGTGCTGTTCCGTTTCCTGAACGCCGCGTCGGCGTCGCGCGATCTGGTGCTCTGCTCGGTGGACGGCGGCGGCCTGCGCAACGCCATTCCCCGCGAAGCCGAGGCGGTCGTGATGGTCAAAACCAAGGAGTACGAAGCTTTCGCCAAGGAGCTGAAAGCCTATGAAAAAGTCATAAAGGCCGAATATGCCGGCATCGAGGACGCCGTGTCGATCAAACTGAAGGAGTGCGAAGCCCCGAAGGAGCGGATCGCCGCCGACGTGGCCGCCAAGCTGACCAAAGCCGTTGTGGGATGTCCCGACGGCGTGCAGCGCATGTCGGTGTCGATGCCCGGACTGGTGCAGACTTCGAGCAACCTTGCGCGCGTGGTCTCCGACGGCAAGAGCGTCAAACTGCAGTGCCTGCTGCGCAGCTCGGTGAACTCGGAGAAGGCCGCGCTGGGCGAAGCGATCGCCGCGGTATTCTCTCTGGCCGGGGCCAAGGTGCAGCTCACGGGCAGCTACGACGGCTGGAATCCGAATATGGAGTCGCCGATCCTCAGGGCCATGACCGCCTCCTACAAGGCCCTCTACGGCAAAGAACCCGCCGTGACGGCGATCCACGCCGGACTCGAATGCGGTATCATCGGCAGTAAATATCCCAAGATGGACATGATTTCGTTCGGACCCACGATCTGCTATCCCCATTCGCCCGACGAGAAGGTGGAGATCGCGTCGGTGGGCAAATTCTACGACTTCATGGTCGATACGCTGCGCAATATTCCCAAAAAATAGTGCGCTTTGGAAGCCGACAAGGTCAAATGGTTCGTCATTGTCAATCCCGTGGCCGGAGGCGGCCGCGGGCTTGACCATTTTCCGCAGATATCGAAGCTCCTGCGCGACGCCCATATCGTCTGCGAACCGGTCTTCACGGAGCATAAGTTCCACGCCACGGAACTTACCGTGTCGGCCGTCAAGGAGGGTTACCGCAATATCATCGTCGTGGGCGGCGACGGCACGCTGCACGAGGTGGTGAACGGACTTTTCATCCAGCAGGAGGTCTGTCCCGACGAGGTGCTGCTGGCCGTGATCGCCGTGGGAACGGGCAACGACTGGGTCCGCACGTTCGGTATTTCGAACCGCTATCAGGATGCCGTGAAGGCCATCGGCGAGGGCTACTCGTTCCTGCAGGACGTGGGTGTGGTGTCGTACGAGGAGTCGCACTACCGCCAGAGCCGCTATATGGCCAACGTGGCGGGCGCGGGTTTCGATGCGCGGATGGTGCGCAAGCTTTCGCACCTCAAGAAAAAGGGCCGCAAAAGCCGCTGGCGCTCCACGTGGTGTCTGGTCAAGAACTTCTTCCGCTACAAATCGACGGGCGTGAAGGTGTGGGTCGACGACCGGCTGGTCTACAACAACCTGCTGTTCAGCATCGCCATCGGCATCTGCAAGTACAACGTCGGCGGCATGCAGCAGCTGCCCGACGCCGTGGCCGACGACGGTATGCTCGACGTGTCGCTGGTGCGTCCGGTGCATTTCTGGCACCTGCTGTTCCGGTTCCACTACCTGTTCAACGGCGGCATCTATCGCATCCGGCATATCCTGCAGGAGCGGGGAAGCTGTATCCGCATCGAGTCGTCGCCCGAAATTTCGGTCGAGGTGGACGGCGAGCTGCTGGGCGAGACGCCACTCGAATTCTCGATTCTCCACAAGGCGGTCCGGATCGTCGTGGGCCGGGAGTTCTACGACCGGCAGGAGCGCGGCGAGTGCCCGTGCGAGGGCAAGTAGCGGCCGCGGCCGGAAGCTGTGCCGGAAAACGGCGTGCGGCAAGCGGTCGTGTCAGGCGGCGTTTCCGGGAAGAAGCGGAAAATATACGTTAGTCTTTTTAAAAACGATGTGTAACACTCGGAAGCCGCTCAGAAGGTAAATCCGAACTATAAATCAAGCATGATTATGACGCCTAAAGAAGTTTTGGAAAAGTGGATAGACCGCTTTAATGCCGCCGATGCGGTCCGTCTTACGGAGCTGTATGCCGAAGATGCGGTAAACCATCAGGTTGCGAATAAACCGGTGGTAGGAAAAACGGCGATCCATGAAATGTTTGCAAATGAATTTGCAACGGCTGAAATGGTTTGTATCGTAGAGAATATTTTTGAAGATGGAGAATGGGCGATAATGGAATGGAAAGATCAGCTCGGACTTCGCGGATGTGGATTTTTTCATGTGAAAAACGATAAAATCGTCTTTCAGAGAGGGTATTGGGATAAACTCTCGTTTTTGAAACAGCACAATCTTCCTGTTGAATAATGCTGTGAATTCGTCGCTGCTGTTTTTTGACGTTCCGTTATCGGATTGTTCGTCGATCGGGTATGTGAACCGATGAGAATCTGAAACAAAAAAGGCAGGCTTTTGCAAAAGCCTGCCTTTTTTGTGCGCGGACCGTGCGGCTGCGCGTCGTTTGCCGTGCGATTCCGGTTGTCCCGGTTATGCGGTCCCGGTTCTGTCAGTCGGCGGTCTCGGTCACCTCCACTTCGGTAATCACCCAGTCGAAGAGGTCGTTGGCGCATCCGGCCTCCATCTGACGAATCTGCGACATGTCGGTCGTGTCGGCCAGTATGGCGTTGAAGAACTGCGACATGGTGCTGTAGGCGGCGTTTACCTTGCCTGCGAAGCAGTTGTAGAAAGCCTTCTGCTGCTGGTGGTCCAGCCCGGCGGGAAGCACGCCCTGCGCCACCAGATAGTTGTACGGATAGATATGGCGCATGTTGTGCGCGTCGGCGTTCAGTTCGTCCACGATGGTCGTGACGACGACCATGTCGACCGTGTCGGTCACGCCCGGCATTTCGACGAAGGTCGTATAGACGGGGTAGGCCCCTTCCAGATCACCGGCCACCTCGTCGGTAAAGAGCACGAATTCATCGTCCGAAAGGTCGTCGAGATAGACCATCTGACGGTAGCTGCGCAGGGCTTCGCGCATCGCTTTGCGCTGTTCGTGATTCCATTGCCGCTGCTGCGAGCAGCCGACCAGACCCGCTGCGAATGTCGACAGCAGGCAGATACAGAGGAGAATTTTTTTCATCGTTTCCTTGATTTTGGTTTTACTTGGGAGCAGGACGCAATACGTGTGCCAAAAATTATATATCTTTGGGTGGCGAGTAATTCCGGCCGGCCGTGGAAATGCGCCGCAGCGACGGAATTGTGCCGGACCGGAACGAAAAAACGATCGATTATGGATGTATTGACTTTCCGCGACTACTGTCTGTCGCTGCCGATGGCCGAAGAGAGCACTCCCTTCGACGAAACGACCCTTGTCTACAAGGTCGGGGGCAAGATGTTCGCCTGCGCCGACATGGCCGAATTCGAATGGGTCGCCGTGAAATGCGATCCGGCCGAAGCCGTGCTGCTGCGCGAGCAGTATGACGAGGTGAGTGCGGCGTGGCACTTCAACAAACGCCACTGGAACGCCGTCCGCACCACGGGCGACCTGCCCGACGGCTTTATCCGCGAGCAGATTCGCAACTCCTACCTGCTGGTGCTGCGGTGCAGCGTGACGCCCAAGGCACTGCGCGAGGAGATCCTCGCCTATGTCGGGGAGCACGGCCTGCCGGAATAGGGACGCGGAGACGGCTTTCCGTTGCGGACCTCGCTGTTTGCGGGTGTGAGCCGCTGTTATGCTTGAAACCGTGGATGCGGGAGAGAGGCCGGAGTGGGACGATTTATGGCGGAGGGCTGAGATTGGACTGCTTATGCGGGGGCTTTCCGTTGCGGACCTCGCTTTTTGCCGGGAAGGGACTCCGAGACTTTGGGGCGTTGTCCTTTTCTGCGGAACAGAACCGGATACGAAAACGCAGCAACGTGGGGCGTACCCTGCGTTACTGCGTTATTCGTAATGGTCGCTGAGTTTCGGCGGCCCAGTGCCGGCGTCGTTCCGCGTTGTGCGGCTCTGCTGTGTCTCACTCGCGTCGTGTTGCCCTGCGTCGGCGGCGCCTTGCGCCGTAGTGATTCTTCGCCTGCGTTACTTTGCGGCACCGGTCGTTTCTTGTGCCGCGAGCTTGCGCCAGCGCAGGTATCCGGCCACGGCCAGCGCCGAGTAGAGGGCGTAGAGTCCCGCGGTGAGGGGGATTCCCTTGTAGAGATACAACCCGATCGTTATCAGATCGACGGCCAGCCAGACGAGCCACTGTTCGATGTATTTGCGCGAGAGCATCCACATCGCCACGATGCTGGCCGCCGTGGTCATCGCGTCCCAGAAGGGCACGGTGCTGTTGGTGAACCGGGAGAGCAGGAAATAGATTCCGGCGTGCGCCGCGGCGTAGACTGCGATCAGTCCTGCTGCATAGCGCAGGGGCGTATGCCCGATCCGGACGGCGGCGGGTTCTGCGCTCCGGGCGGGTTGTCCTGCCGCTGTTGTGTTCCGGTCCTGCTGGCTGTTGTGTCCCGCCGCTGTGTTCCGGGCTGTTCGGGCCGCTGCGGGTTCTGCGCTCCGGGCCGTTTGATTGGTCGGTCCTGCCGCTGCCGCGTTCCGGGCCGTTTTGGCCTTTTTGTGCGGGGCGTTGCGCCATACGAGCCAGCCGTAGAGTCCTGCCAGTACGTAGTAGACCTGCATCGAACAGTCGGCGTACAGCCCCGCCTTGTAGTAGAGCGCGCCGTGGACCAGCGGCATGACGAGTCCCACGATCCACAGCCGGATGTCGGCGCGGTATTCGAGCCAGAGATAGAGCAGCCCCAGCACCACGCCGGCGATCTGCAGGATAAGTTTCCAATCCATCGTTTTATCTGCGTTGCGTCCCTCCGGATCAGGTTCCGGGGGGACGGAATTTGCCCGTCAGAACTTTACCGTGACGTTGGCCAGCACGTTCAGGGGCGCCTGCGCGAAGTAGTAGGCCATGTCGATGCGCTGGGGCGTCGGGTTGCTCCACGTGTCCATGTACGAATAGCCGTAGCCGTTGCTTTCGTACTCGGCGTTGAAGAGGTTGTTGACCTGCAGACCCAGCCGCACGCTCCGGGCGGCGCGGGTGCGGAACGTGTAGCCCAGATTGAGGTTGGTGACGCAGTAGCGGCCGAGCGAGAGCGTCTCGTTCTCGTCGTTGGTAAAATACTGTTTGCCTACGGCCTGCGTGTGCAGCACGGCTTCGAAGCCCCGGTAATGGAAGTTCAGAAACAGCGACCCCATGGCCGACGGCGAGTAGGAGATGGTCCGCTCGCCCAGATTCTGCCCGTAGGTGGGGCTGTTCGAGAGTGCGTCCACATAGTTCTCGATCCGGTTCTGGCTGAAGGTGGCGTTGGCGCCGGCGGTGAACCATCCGGTCACGCGCCACGAAGCCGTCAGCTCGATGCCGCGGCGGTAGCTGTCGGGCACGTTGACGTTCAGCGCGTCGGAGCTGTCGTTGACCATGCCCGTATGCACCAGCTGGTCCTTGTACTTCATGTAGTAGAGGTTCACGCCCGCGCTGAAACGGGGTGAGGTGTAGTTGTAGCCCAGTTCGTAGTCGTAGAGCTTCTCGGACGAGGGGTACGAGTCGTCGCCGGAGAACATGTAGCGGTCCGTGAAGTCGCTGCGCGTCGGCTCCTTCTGCGCCACGGCGAACGAGAAGTAGAAGTTGTGGCGTTTGCCGGGCGAGTAGTTGACGCCGGCGCGGGGGTTGAAGAAGTGGTATGTCTCGTCCACGTCGATGGGCTGCATGCCCCCGCTCGCTTCGTCGTAGTTGTCGTTCACGCCCCATGCCTTGTAGTGAACGTAGCGGTACTGCATGTCGGCGAAGAGGTTAAGTCCGCGGGCTACGGTCCAGTTGGCGCGTGCGAAGAGGTTGGCGTCCTGCTTGTCCACGTCGTTGTCGTACCAGCGTTTGCTGCGGTAGTCGGCGGGATCGGTCTCCTGCATCCAGTCCAGCTCGCCCCAATGGGGACAGCTGTAGTAGCTCCACGAGCCGCCGAAGGCGAGATCGAGGTTATCCGCAGCGTAGGCCGCCGCGGCGTTCACGCCGCCCAAGTGGTTGCGCATGAGTTTCTCGCGGATCAGGTCCCTGCGCACGGCGATGCGTTCGCCGTCGTCGCCCGTCACAAAATTGCCTTGGTCGTCGGTCTGGTAGGCCAAATGGTCGGGGAAGAGGTATTCGAAGAGTTTGGCGTTGTCCTTATACTGCTTGTAGTAGCCGTAACCGTAGGTGTAGAAGGCCGTGGCGCTCAGCGTCCATCGGTCGCCCAAGCGCTGGCTGAGGATCAGCTGGTTGTTGATCTGCAGGTAGTTGTCGGTCTCGTCGTCGTAGAAGTTCACCTGCTGCCACTCGCCGTCCTCGCTGTTCCAGATGCAGTGGGAGTAGGCGTCCGAGGTGGAGTACATGCCGCTGCTGTTGTAACGGCGGCCGTTGAGACGCATCTCGTCGCGCGTGGCGCCGTTGTAGCTGAGGTTGGTCTTGGCCTTGCCGCCGAACGAAACCAGCTTGAGCATCGTGTTGCCGTTGTAATAGCCGCCTTGGAACATGTAGGAGGTGAGGGAGGTCCCTCCGCGGCGGATGTAGCCGTCCGAGGAGAGGCGCGTCAGGCGTGCGTCCACCGTCCAATGGCCGCCCATCAGCCCCGACGAGACGTGCACGGCCTGTTTGTTGGTATTGTACGATCCGTACGAGAGCGAGACGTCGCCGCCGAACTCGGTTTCGAGCGGGGCCGTGGACATATTGACCGCGCCGCCGAAGGCGCCCGTGCCGTTGGTCGAGATGCCCGCGCCGCGCTGGATCTGCATCGTGCCGACCGACGAGATGAGGTCGGGCGTGTCGTACCAGTACATCGAGTGCGAGTCGGGGTTGTTCATCGAGACGCCGTTGATGGTGACGTTGAGCCGTGTGGCGTCGGTTCCGCGCAGGCGCATCGACGTGCCGCCGATGCCGATGCCCGTCTCGTTGGTGGCGATCATCGAGGGAGTCAGCGCCAGCACCGACGGAATGTCGAATCCGTAGCTGTTGCGGGCGATCGCTTCGTGCGAAAGGTCGGTATAGGCGACCGGCGTGCTGCCCGATGCGCGCGTGGCGGTCACCTCGATCTCCTGCAGGCGGTACATGCGCACGGAGTCTTCGGGCCGGGCCGGGCCGGCGGCTGCCGTGATCGCTTCGCTTGTCTTTGCAGGGGGAACGGCAGCAGCCGTGACAAACGCCGCGGATCGTGTCGCGTCTGCGGCGGTTGCGGCATTCGTTACGCCTGCGGTGAGGGAGACGGCAGCCGGAGTTTCGGCCGCAGCGGTAATTACGGCGTTTGCCGGATTCTCGGCGCTCGCCGTGTTTGCGGCGACGCAGAGCGCGACGGCCGCGATGGGAAGTAGAAACCTTTTCATGTCTGAACTTTTAAAAGTTAATGAACTGAAAAGGGGTATGCGTTGAAAGATTATGCATCCCGGTTTCGGCATTACCCGTATCCGGTTCAATGGGTATAATCTCAGCCTGATAGTAAGGCACCCCTTCGAAATATCGACGGCAAAGGTAATAAAAAGATTCGGGAAATCGGGAGCGGTATGCGAAGAATTTGTAAAAATAGCGACCCGACCCGGCGGCGGTTCGGCGGTTCCGTAAAGCGGGTAACGCAGTAACGCGGGACATATACCCGTGTTGCTGCGTTACTGCTGACAATTTTTATTTACGAATCCGCCCGGTCCGGTCTTCCGGTTCCGCCCGTGCGTCTGCCTGCCCGGCCCTGTCCGGTTTTCCCGGTCCGCCCCTGTGCCCTCCTGCCCGGCCCGGTCTTCCGGTTTGCCGGCAATGTCTGTTTTTGCCGCGGCTCAGTCGCCGTTTTTCCGCCAGAGTTTCGACATCTCTTCGAGGGTTTTGCCCTTGGTTTCGGGCACCCATTTCCAGACGAAGAGGGCCGAGGCGAGCGACATCAGGGCGTAGATGCAGTAGGTGCCCCCGACGCTCCATGCGCTCAGCGAGGGGAAGGTCGCCGAGACGAGGAAATTCGAGATCCACTGCGCCGCCACGGCTACGGCCACGGCCTGCGAGCGGATCGTGTTGGGGAAGATTTCGGAGATCAGCACCCAGCAGATCGGACCCCACGACATCATGAACGACGCGGTGTAGATGATGATGAACACCAGCGCCGCGATGCCGATCGACCCGGTGAACGAGAGCGCCGCGAGGGCCGCCATGCCGATCATCATACCCGCCGAACCGACGATGAGCAGCGGTTTGCGGCCCACGCGGTCCACGGTGAAGATCGCCACGACCGTAAAGAGGATGTTGACCACGCCCATCACCACGGTCTGGAGCATCGAAGCGTCGCCCGACGCGCCCATTCCGGCGAAGATGCGCGGGGCGTAGTAGAGCACGACGTTGATGCCGATGGCCTGCTGGAAAAACGAGAGCAGGATGCCGATCAGGATCACCGCTGCACCGTAGGCGAAGAGCCGCTCGGTCTTGGCGTGTACCGTCCGGCGGATTTCGGTGTGAATCGTGCGGGCCTCGGCCGCGCCGTTGATGCGCGTGAGCACCTGCAATGCCTTCTGATCGTGTCCGGTGAGGGTCAGGTAACGCGGGGTTTCGGGCACGAAGAGAATCAGCAGCAGAAATGTCGCCGCGGGGAACGCTTCGCTGAGGAACATCCTGCGCCAGCCGATGGAGACCATGGCGGCCTGAATGGCTTCGCCCGTGTCGCCCAGCTGGTTGCGGATCAGATAGTTCACGAAGTAGACGACCAGCATGCCGAAGATGATGGCGAACTGGTTGCACGAGACGAGCGTGCCGCGGATCTTCGCGGGCGAGATTTCGGCAATGTACATCGGACACACGGCCGAGGCAAGTCCCACGCCGATACCGCCCAGAATGCGGTAGATGTTGAACGACGCCAGCAGCGGCAGCGACGCTTCGCCGTAGGGCAGGATGCCGCTTTCGGGCCGCCACGAGCCGACGGCCGAGACGAAGAAGAGCACGGCTGCCGCGACGAGCGAGCGTTTGCGTCCCAGACGCGAGGCAAGCAGGCCCGACAGCGCACCGCCGATGACGCAGCCCACCAGCGCGCTCGATGCGGTGAAGCCGTGCATCCACGGCGTGTAGGTGAAGTCCGCCGCACTGCGGAAGAACTGGTCGAGGGCCTGCTCGGCTCCCGACACCACGGCCGTGTCGTAACCGAACAGCAGGCCGCCGATGATGGCCACCAGCACGATCGAAAAGAGGTAGGCGCGGCTTCCGGTTTCTTGGGTTTTAGTCATAAGGTCAGATATACATGTTCACGATCGCTTCGAACAGCTCCTGTTTGCCGCTGCGCTGGACGGGTTCGTGCCGGCGAGCGTAGTCGGCGACCTGCTCCAGCGTGAGCTTGCCCTCTTCGAAGAGCCGGCCTTCCCCTGAGTCGTAGGAGGCGTAACGTTCGGCGAGCATCTTTTCGTAGGGCGAGTCGTCGAGAATGTCGGCGGCGATGAGCAGCGCGCGGGCCATGACGTCCATCGCGGCGATGTGGGCGATGAAGATGTCTTCGGGGTCGGTCGAGTTGCGGCGGGTCTTGGCGTCGAAGTTCGTGCCGCCGCCCTGCAGGCCGCCGCCGCGGACGATGACCATCATGGCCTGCACCATTTCGTAGAGGTCGATCGGGAACTGGTCGGTGTCCCAGCCGTTCTGGTAGTCGCCGCGGTTGGCGTCGATCGAACCGAGCATGCCGGCATCGACGGCGCACTGCAGTTCATGCTCGAATGTATGGCCGGCCAGCGTGGCGTGATTGACCTCGATATTGACCTTGAAATCCTTGTCCAGCCCGTGCGCCCGCAGGAATCCGATCACGGTCTCCGTGTCGGCGTCGTACTGGTGCTTCATCGGCTCCATCGGTTTGGGTTCGATCAGGAAGTTGCCCTTGAACCCCTTCGAACGGGCGTAGTCGCGGGCCATGCGCAGCATGGTGGCCATGTGCTCCTTTTCACGCTTCATGTCGGTGTTGAGCAGCGACATGTAGCCTTCGCGGCCGCCCCAGAAGACGTAGTTCTCGCCGCCCAGTTCGATCGTGGCGTCGATGGCGTTCTTGATCTGCAGCATGGCGCGGGCCGCGGCGTCGAAGTCGGGGTTGGTCGATGCGCCGTTCATGTAGCGGGCGTGGCCGAAGACATTGGCCGTGCCCCACAACAGTTTGATGCCGGTTTCGGCCTGTTTCTGCTTGGCGTAGGCTACGATCTCCCGGAGGTTCTTTTCGTACTCTTCGGGCGTCGCGGCTTCGTCCACGAGGTCTACGTCGTGGAAACAATAGTACTCGATGCCGATCTTCCGCATGAATTCGAAACCCGCGTCCATCTTGGCTTTCGCGCGCTCGATCGGACATGCGGACTCGTTCCACGGGAAGGTTTTGGTGCCGCCGCCGAACTGGTCGCCGCCTTCGGCGCAGAGGGTGTGCCACCACGCCATCGAGAAACGGAACCAATCCTTCATCTTGCGGCCTTTCACGACTTTTTCGGGGTCGTAGTAACGGAAAGCCATCGGGTTCTTCGACTCCGGGCCTTCGAATTCGATCTGTCCCACGGTGGGGAAATACTGTTTTGATGCCATGATATTGAATGATTTTCAGGTTGTTATTCCATTCTTTTCTCCACTTCCCGGACCCATGCCCGGTAGCCTTCTTCCAGCGCCTCTCTGTCAGCTTCGGCGGGGTTCACTACCTCCAGCCTGCGCAATGCGGCGAACGCTTCGCCGCGCGTCTTGTAGTAGCCGGCGCCCAGCGCCGCGCCGCGGGCTGCGCCCAGCGCGCCGTCGGTATTGAACAGTTCGATGCGGGCGCCCGTGAGCGTCGAGAGCGTCTGCCGGAAAAGCGGCGAGAGGAACAAGTTTGCTGCGCCTGCGCGGATGACGTCGGGGCGCACTCCCAGCCCGCGCATGATGTCGATGCCGTAGCGGAAGGAGTAGGCGATGCCCTCCTGCGCGGCGCGCAGGATGTGCGCCGTGGTGTGGCGGTTGAGGTCCAGTCCGATGATTCCGGCTCCGGGGCAGCGGTTGCAGAGCATCCGTTCGGCTCCGTTGCCGAAGGGTACGACCGACAGCCCTTCGGAACCTGCCGGGACGCTTGCGGCCAGCCGGTTCATCTCCGCATAGTCGAGCCTCTCCTGCGTGACGTTGCGGCGTATCCACGAGTTCATGATGCCCGTGCCGTTGATGCAGAGCAGAATGCCGTAACGGGGATTGCTGGCCGTGTGATTGACGTGGACGAAGGTATTCACGCGCGACTGCGGGTCGGCTTGGCGTTTGTCCGTGACGCCGTATACCACGCCGCTCGTGCCGCCCGTCGCGGCGACTTCGCCCGCCTCCATGACGTTGAGCGAAAAGGCGTTGTTGGGCTGGTCCCCGGCGCGGTAGGAGATCGGAGTGCCTGCGGGGATGCCCAGCAGCCGTTCGGCCGCTTCGTCCGTGCGGGCCTCCGTGCCGATCGAGACGCCGGCTTCGGGGATCGTCTCCTGCGGAATGCCGTACCATCCGGCCACGAAATCGGCCCGCCGCTCCTCTTCGAAGTCCCAGAGTATCTGCTCCGAAAGGCCGCTGACGGAGGTGGACATGCGTCCCGAAAGGCGGTAGGCGATGTAGTCGCCGGGGAGCATGAATTTGTATATCTGCGCGAATATGCCGGGTTCGTTGCGCCTTACCCACGCCAGTTTCGACGCAGTGAAGTTGCCCGGTGAGTTGAGGGTGTGCGCGAGACAGAACTCCCGTCCGATGCCTTCCAGCGCTTCGGCCCCGATCTCCACGGCGCGCGAGTCGCACCAGATGATCGAGGGGCGCAGCGGGCGTCCTTGCCTGTCGAGACAGACCAGTCCGTGCATCTGGTAGGTGATGCCCACCGACACCACGTCGCTCATCGCGAAGCCCTGCGCCGCAATGGTCCGAATGCCTTCGCAGACGTAATGCCACCACATTTCGGGGTCCTGCTCGGCCCAGCCGCTCTGCGGCGATCCGATGGGCATTTCGGTCGCGGGGTTGGCGGACGAGGCCGCGCACTCGCCCGACGCGATGTCCAGCAGCGATACCTTGACCGACGAGGAGCCTATGTCTATGCCTAAACTTTTCATATGTTATCTGTTGTTATGGATCAATACCTCCAGTTGTTGATGAATCCCAGCTTCAGCTTCGCTTTGAGCGCCTTTTTGTAGGCGTTTTTATTAAAGGTATAATATTGCGCCGGTTTGTGGGCTACGCCCTGTTCCCGTTCTGCGGTCGGGGTCAGAAACCCCGACGCGAGTATCTTCTTGCGGAAGTTGCGGTTGTCGATTTCGATGCCCAGCACTGCGCTGTAGAGGTTCTGGAGCGCGCGGATGGTGAATTTGCGGGGCAGCAGTTCGAAAGCCACGGGCGATTGCAGCATCTCGCGGCAGAGAACCGCCAGTGCCGCCGAAAGTATCTGCTTGTGGTCCATCGCCAGCCGCTGGATCGAATCGACATCGACCCATTGCGCGCCCTTGGCCGTGGTATAGGCGACGGTACGGGTGTCGAGCTTCACCAGCGCGTAATATCCCACTGTCACCACGCGTTCGGTCCGTATGCCGTGATAGCGGTTGATCCATTCCAGCTCCTCGCCGCTCACCCGGTTGGGATCGGAGAATATATCCATCTGTTTGAGGTATACGTCCCGCAGTCCGGTGGCCTCTTCGAGCACACGGTAGGCGGCCTGCGGCAGCGTCTCGTTGTCGAGAATCATGGCGCCCGGCAGTTTGAGCCTGTCGAGACGGGTGTCGGGGGCATAGTAGCGCCGCTCGATCAGCAGCACTTTGAGCGACTTGCCGTTGAAACCGAACACGGCGCAGTCTACCGACAGCGATTGGTTCATCTGGATGGACATGGGGCTGGTTTTAGGTTGCAGACGTAAAATTATCCATTCGGCGGATGAAAAACAAACTTACGGACGTTTTTACGCTAACTGTTCGGCGCGTATGCGCCCCTCGGCCCGGTGAGCGTCCGATTACGGGCGTCGGACAATAGTCGCTTTTTTACGCTAAGTCATTTCCGGCTGCGCGTCGGATCGTAAGTAACGCAGATAACGCAGTAACGCGGGCATATGCCCGCGTTACTGCGTTATTGCCGAGCAGCGTATCTGCCCGTGTCCGGCCGGTGCCGGGAGTTTGTTTTGGTTGCGCCGCGGTTCTCCGCCGCCTATGCGAAAGTCCCGAACCGGAATACGATTTTCTGGCAGTAGGTTTCGCCGGGTCTGAGCAGCGGCGACGGGAATTCGGGGTGGTTGATGGCGTCGGGGTAGTTCTGACATTCGATCGCCACGCCGTCGTAGTCGTTGTAACGGCCGCCCGACTTGGTTTCGGGGCATCCGCCTGCGAGCCAGTTGCCGGTGTAGATCATCACGCTGGGCTGCGACGAAAGCACCGTCACGCAGCGGCCCGAAGTCTGTTCGCGCAGACAGCCGACCTCGCCCAGAATGTTGGGCTTCCAGCCGTCGATGACGAACGGGTGGTCGTATCCCTTGAAATCGCGGATGTGGTTGAACTCCGAGTCGATGCCGGGGCGGAACGGACGGAATTCGCGGAAGTCCTGCGGCGTGCCCGCTGCGTCCAGCAGCCGGCCCGTGGGGATCTGCTTGTCGTTCATTTCGAGCACCTGCGAGCTGTTCAGGCGCAGCTGGTGGTCGAGGACAGACCCGCTGCCTTCGCCCGCGAGGTTGAAATAGACGTGGTTGGTGAGGTTCACCACCGTCGTTTTGTCCGTCCGGGCCAGATAGGTTATTTCGAGCGCATTCTCATCGTCGAAATCAAACACGGCCTCGACGTTCAGTTCGCCGGGGTAATTCTGGTCGCCGTCCTCCGAGAGGAGCGACATGACCACGCGGTTGGTCTCCACACGGCTCTCCCAGATGCGGTTGGCGAAGTTCTTCGTGCCGCCGTGCAGGTGGTTGGGGCCGTTGTTCACTTCGAGCGCGTACTCCTTTCCCTCGACGGTCATGCGGCCGAAAGCGATGCGGTTGGCGCAGCGGCCCACGCTTTTGCCCGACGCGGCTCCGTCGAAGAAGTAGCCTTCGGGATGCTTGTAACCCAGCACCACGTCGGCCATGCGGCCCTCGCGGTCGGGCATCGTGACGGAGACGATCGCCGCCCCGAAATTGGTGATTTTCACTTCGGCGCCCTTGTCGTTGCGCATCGTGTAGAGGATGATGGCTTCGCCCTCCGGCGTCATGCCCCATACGTGTTGTTCGATCTGTACCATTATTCTGCGGGTTTTAAGGTTGCGAGGATATGGTCGATGCGGCGCAGGGTCTCCTCGCGGCCGATGAACGCCGTGACGTCGTACATGCCGGGACCTTTGCCCGCGCCTACGAGCGCCAGCCGCAGCGTGTTCATCACCTGCCCCATGCCGTATCCCTTCTCTTCGATCCAGCCGTGGACGATTTGTTCGGTGTTCTCTTTCGAGAAGTCGTCGATCGAGGCCAGTACGCCGCGCAGCTCGCGCAGGATTTCGGGGTTTTGGCCCTTCCAGTACTTCCGGGTCTGTTTCTCCTCGTATTCGGCCGGCGCCGTGAAGAAGAACGACGTGAGGTCCCAGAGGTCGGTGATGAACGTGGCGCGCTCCTTCATGATGCCTGCGGCCCGGCCTGCGACCTCGTCCGCGACTTCGATGCCGTGGTCGCGCAGGATGGGCTGGAACAGCGCAGCCAGCTCGGCGTCGCTCTTGTGGTGCATGTACTGGGCGTTGAACCATTTGGCTTTGTCGGGCTGGAAGCGTGCGCCCGATTTCGAGACGCGCTCCAGCGAGAAGCTGTCGATCAGCTCCTGCATCGAGAAGATCTCCTGCTCGGTGCCGGGGTTCCAGCCCAGCAGCGCCAGCATGTTGATGAACGCTTCGGGGAAATAGCCGTCCTCGCGGTAGCCGCGGGCCGTTTCGCCCGTCGGGGAGGTCCAGAAGAGCGGGAATACGGGGAAGCCCATCTTGTCGCCGTCGCGCTTCGAGAGTTTGCCGCCGCCCGTGGGTTTGAGGAGCAGGGGCAGGTGGGCGAAGCGGGGCTGACGCTCCTGCCAGCCGAAAGCCCGGTAGAGCAGGTAGTGCAGCGGCAGCGAAGGCAGCCACTCCTCGCCGCGGATGACGTGCGAGACTTCCATCAGGTAGTCGTCCACGATGTTGGCGAGGTGGTAGGTGGGCAGTGCGTCGGCCGATTTGTAAAGCACCTTGTCGTCGAGCGTCGAGGTGTTCACCTCCACATGGCCGCGGATCAGGTCGTCCATTTCGACGGTCTGGTTTTCGGGCATCCGGAAGCGGATCACCCACTGGTCGCCGCGTTCGATGCGGGCCTTCACTTCGTCGGCCGGCAGCGCCAGCGACGTGGCCAGCTTTTCGCGCACGGCATAATTGTAGGCGAACGCTTCGCCGCGCTCCTCGGCTTCGCGGCGCAGGGCGTCCAGCTCTTCGGCGGTGTCGAAAGCGTAGTAGGCCCAGCCCGCATCGACGAGCTGGAGGGCGTATTTGAGGTAGATTTCACGGCGTTCGCTCTGGCGGTAGGGGGCGTGGGGACCTCCCGCGCCGACGCCTTCGTCGATCTCGATGCCGCACCATTTGAGCGATTCGAGGATATACTCTTCGGCGCCCGGCACGAAACGCTGCGAGTCGGTGTCCTCGATGCGGAGGATCATCACACCGCCGTGCTGACGGGCGAAAAGGTAGTTGTAGAGGGCCGTGCGGACGCCGCCGATGTGGAGCGGCCCCGTGGGGCTGGGTGCAAAGCGCACTCTTACAGGTCTGGACATAATGATATGCTGTTTATGTATTGTTCCGTGTTTGGTCTCTCTTCGGGTCAGACGTTGAACAGGAAGTGCATGATGTCGCCGTCCTGCACGACGTACTCCTTGCCTTCGACGCCGATCTTGCCCGCGTCGCGGCAGGCTTTTTCCGAACCCAGCGTCACGTAGTCGTCGTATTTGATCACTTCGGCGCGGATGAATCCCTTCTCGAAATCGGTGTGGATGACGCCGGCCGTCTGCGGGGCCTTCATGCCGCGGACGTAGGTCCATGCGCGCGACTCGTCGGCGCCGGTGGTGAAGAACGTTTCGAGGTTGAGCAGTTTGTAGGCCGATTTGATCAGGCGCTCGACGCCCGACTCTTCGAGGCCGAGGTCTTCGAGGAACATCTGCCGCTCCTCGTAGCTCTCCAGCTCGGCGATGTCGGCTTCGGTGGCGGCGGCGACGATGAGCATTTCGGCTTTTTCGTCGGCGATGGCCGCACGGACCGCCTCGGTGTAGGTGTTGCCCGTAGCGGCGCTCTTCTCATCGACGTTGCAGACGTACAGCACCGGTTTGTCGGTCAGCAGGTTGAGGTCGGCGACCAGTTTGCGGTCCTCCTTCTCCAGTTCGACCGTGCGGGCGCTGCGGCCCTGTTCCAGCACCGATTTGTATTGCAGCAGCAGTTCGACCTGACGTTTGGCGTTCTTGTCGCCGCCCACGGCCGCCTGCTTCTGGGTCTTGCCCAGCCGGTTTTCGATCGTTTCGAGGTCCTTGAGCTGCAGCTCGGTGTCGATGATGCCTTTGTCGCGCACGGGGTCGATCGAGCCGTCCACATGGGTGATGTTGCCGTTGTCGAAGCAGCGCAGTACGTGGATGATGGCGTGCGTGTTGCGGATGTTGGCGAGGAACTTGTTGCCCAGTCCTTCGCCTTTCGACGCGCCTTTGACCAGTCCGGCGATATCGACGATTTCGATGGTGGTCGGAATCACCCGCTTGGGTTTGTCGATCTCGGCCAGCCGGACGAGCCGCCGGTCGGGGACGGTGATTACGCCCACGTTGGGTTCGATGGTGCAAAAGGGAAAGTTCGCCGCCTGCGCCTTCGCGTTGGACAGGCAGTTGAAAAGGGTCGATTTGCCGACGTTCGGAAGACCCACGATGCCACACTGTAAAGCCATTGAATTATCTTGTTTGTTTCGAATCGGTTGTCTGCGGCCCGGAGCGTTCCGTACGGACGGCGGTTGTCGCGTGTCCGGCATCTTCCGCGCATCCTGCACCGCAGACGGTGCGGGCGACGGTTGCTGCGTGTCCTGCGCATTAAGCGTGTGCGGACGGAGGTTTGCGTGCGTTCAGCATCCGCTGCGCGTCCTGCGCGGACGTCGGCGATGCTGCCCGGCAGCATCCGGCGGGAACTCTCCTGCGGGCCGAAGCGCAAAGATACTAATTTCTTTTCATATATGTATTGGCTCGCTCTCCGATGATGAAAAATATTGCTCCGGTTCGGGGTTTCCGGTGGCGCGGGCGTGTAATTATGGTGAGTCGTGCAGCCGGACGGAGGTTTCGGTTCGGAAGTTTTTGTTTCCGATCCGATGCTTTTCGGAATATTTTTATTTTCTTTGCATAAACCATTAAAACTTCAACCCGATGAAAAAAACTCTTGTTGCCGTGCTGGCGTTCGCATTCGTGTCGTCCGCCGCCGCACAGCCGATCCCGCCGCAGGCCAAAGAGCGCGCCGCCGAACTGGTCGGACAGATGACCCTTGATGAAAAAATCGATTATATCGGCGGTTACAACGAATTCTATATCAGGGCCGTTCCGCGTCTGGGCATTCCCGAAATCCGGATGGCCGACGGTCCGCAGGGCGTACGCAACAATACCCGCAGTACGATGTTCCCCTGCGGCGTGGCTGCCGCGGCGACTTGGGACCGGGCGCTGGTGCGCGATATGGGACGCGGTCTGGGGCAGGACGCCCGCGCCCGCGGCGTGCATATCATGCTGGGACCCGGCGTCAATATCTACCGTTCGCCCCTGTGCGGCCGCAACTTCGAGTACTTCGGCGAGGACCCCTATCTGGCGTCGGAGACCGCCGTGCAGTATATCGAGGGCATGCAGTCCGAAGGGGTTATGGCGACGATCAAACACTTTGCGGGCAACAATCAGGAGTGGGACCGTCATCAGGTGAGTTCCGATATCGACGAGCGTACGCTCCACGAAATTTATCTCCCGGCCTTCCGCAAGGCGGTCGAGCAGGCCGGCGTGGGCGCCGTGATGTCGAGTTACAACCTTGTCAACGGCCAGCATGCGACCGAGAACGAGCAGCTTGCGGTCGATATTCTGCGCGGGATGTGGGGCTTCGAAGGAATCTTCATGTCCGACTGGAACGCCACCTATTCGGCCGAGGGCGCCGCCAACCGGGGACTCGATCTGGAGATGCCGAGCGCCCGGTTTATGAACGCCCGCAACCTGCGTCCGCTCATCGAATCGGGCGTGGTGTCGGAACGTACGATCGACCTGAAATGTCAGCATATCCTCCAGACGCTCATTGCGTTCGGATTTTTGGACCGCCAACAGCTCGATCCCGCTATTCCCGAACACAATCCCTTCTCGGACGCCGCGGCGCTCGACGTGGCGCGCGGGGGTGTGGTGCTGCTCAAGAACGACGGGGCTTTCCTGCCGCTGACCAAACAGCGCGATATCGTGGTGCTGGGACCCAATTCGGGCAATATCCCGACGGGCGGCGGCAGCGGTTTCGTGCATCCCTTCTCGACGGTTTCGGTCGGCGAGGGCATGCAGATGATGGGCAAGAAATACAGGGTGACGGTTTTGGGCAATCTCCCTTCGGCGAGCGATATGGCCGCTCAGGGCATGGTCTACACCTCGGCCGACTGCAAAACGCCGGGACTCAGGGGCGAGTACTTCGCCAACAAGCGTTTCGAGGGAACTCCCGCGCTGACGCGCGTCGATACGAAAATCGGCTTCAATTGGAAGGATAAGGCGCCGGCCGAAGGACTTCCCGCCGACGGCTTCTCGATCCGCTGGACCGGCGTGTTCGTTCCCGAATCCGACTGCACGGCTTCGTTTGTTATGCGCGGCGACGACGGTTACCGGCTCTTCGTGGACGGCGAAGAGGTGCTCGCCGACTGGGGCAACCACAACGCGACGACCCGCAAGGGGAGTGTCGAAATGAAGGCCGGCCGGAAATACGCGCTGCGGTTGGAATATTTCGACAACGCCTCGTCGGCCGAGGTGTCGTTCGGCTATATGACCGCCGATCCCCGCGCCGAGGATGCCCGGATCGTCCGGGCCGACGCCGTGATCTACTGCGCCGGATTCGACAACACCAACGAAAAGGAGAATTCCGACCGGACCTTTGCGCTGCCTGAAGGACAGTCCGAAGAGATCGCCCGGCTCTCCGCGCTCAACGAAAATCTGATCGTGGTCGTCAACAGCGGCGGCGGTGTCGATTTCTCGACGTTCGGCGACAAGGCCAAAGCGATTCTGATGGCGTGGTATCCCGGACAGCAGGGCGGTCAGGCGATCGCCGAGATCGTGACGGGGCGGATCTCGCCCAGCGGTCGCCTGCCGATCTCCGTCGAGCGCCGCGCCGAGGACAATCCGACGCTGGGCAGCTATTACGAGAATGTGGCGCGCACCCACCGCAAGAACACCCTGCAGAAGCGCGTTACTTATAATGAAGGCGTGTTCGTCGGCTACCGCGGTTACGAGCGCAGCGGGGTGAAGCCGCTCTATCCTTTCGGCTACGGACTGAGCTATTCGACGTTCGAGTATTCGGACCTGAAGGTCGAGAAGCGCGACGGCGGGGTAGTCGTGTCGTTCGCCGTGAGGAACACGGGCGGTATGGACGCCGCCGAGGTGGCGCAGGTCTATGTGGGCGACGTCGAAGCCAGCGTGCCGCGTCCTGCCAAGGAGTTGAAAGGTTATGAGAAAATCTTCCTGAAGAAAGGCGAACGAAAGCGCGTCGAAGTGACGCTGACCGACGAAGCCTTCCGCTTCTACGACATCTTCTCGCACGGGTTCGTGACCGAGCCGGGCGACTTCAACATCTTCGTGGGATCGTCGTGCGAGGATATCCGCCTGCGGGGCGGTGTGACGCTCTGACCGCAGGACGGTCGAACGGGACTAAGCGGCGGCCTTTGAGGGGTCGCTGCTTTTTTTGTGCATGGATTTGCGGATTGGTTGTCGTGTATGACAGTTGGCCGTATAATTAATGAAACCGGCGGAAAAGACAGGAGGGGAGGTATTGGGAATTCGGGTGCCCGGATATTGGGAACGGCCCGCCGGGCGGATCACCGTCTTTTGGGCGCGAACTGTTCGCGGTATTCCGAGGGGGTGATGCCCTTGAGCTGGCGGAAAGTGCGCGAGACGTTCTTGATGTCGGAGAACCCCAGCTCGGCGGCCGCTTCGGAGACGCTCTGGCCTTCGCAGAGCAGCTGCATCATCTTTTCGATGCGGACCTGTATGATATAGTCGTAGATGGAGGTGCCCATGCTCTTCTTGAAACGGGTTTCGAGCAGGCGGCGCGACAGGGGGACCAGCTTCACGAGTTCGTTGACCGTGATTTTCTGGCTGATGTTCTCATGGATGTAGCGCAACACTTCGGCGATGTGCGGATCGTTGTTGGCGTAAATGTCGGTCGATTGCCGCGTGACGATGTGGGTCGGCATCACCATGACGTCCTCCCACTCCGCTTCGGGGTTGCGGATCAGCCGGTCGATCAGGCGCGCCACGTCGTAGCCGCCCTGCTCGACGCCCTGATTGAGCGACGAAAGGTTGGGGGTGGAGAGCTTGCAGATCGTCTCGTCGTTGTCCACGCCCAGAATGGCGATGTCGTTCGGGATGCGGGAATTTCCCCCCCCCCTCGATCTGCAGGCACGCCTCGGTGATATGATATGCTTGGTTGTCGTCGCACGCCA
>OLRY01001123.1_pt1 | contig 27547 bp, 28 predicted proteins | sample 1672541 | NCBI WGS metagenome assembly OLRY01 (sample SAMEA3136697, study PRJEB25190) | human gut metagenome | biome: human gut; feature: human-associated habitat; material: faeces | place: Austria | collected 2013 | reverse complement strand
TGGCACGAACAACAGACCGGGCAATTAACCGGACAGCTTCAGCGGCCGGACAAAGCCGCCGGTTCTCCATCAGGCCCAAAAGCCGACATTAAGGCTGCCCGGGAATCCATCCATGAAAATGTGATCGTGGAGCCGAATCTTCAGGTCCGGTGCTTTTCCTATGAAGACGCCGGCGTGCGCGTCCCCGCTCACTGGCATCACAGCCTGGAGATTCTGCTGATCGATACGGGAAGCATGGAAGTGAATATGAACGATACGCGGCTTCAGCTTCAGGAGAGCGATTTTGTCCTCATCAATTCCGGAGACATCCATTCCACCAGCTGTTCTGAGCACGCCCGCATCTGTGTCCTTCAGATTCCCTATCCGTTTCTGAAGTCAAACATCCCGGAATACGACCATATCCGTTTCCGGACCGGCTCCTGCGGAAAGGAAGAAACGGACCGGACCTTCCGGCTCCTTCTCCGCCAGCTTCAGGAATGCGGAGGGCAGAACCTGCGCCCGCAAAAACAGCCACAGCCGGAACTTTCTCCCGGCCTGTCCCTGCATTTTAAAAGTCTTCTGTATGAGCTACTCTATCTGTGTGTCTTACGCTATCAGCTTCCGGAAGCAGACCGCGGCGGCCGCTTCAGCGATACGGAACGCGCCCGGCTCATTGCGGTGACCGACTACGTCAATGCACACTACACCGAACCCGTTACCCTACAGGAGGCCGCCGCTGTCGTTGCACTGAATCCGGAATATTTCTGCCGCTTTTTCAAAAAAAGCATGGGAATCACCTTCCTGGAATTTGTCAATCAGGTGCGCTTTTCCCATGTCTGCCGCGATATTCTCCACACCGATCAGAGCATCATGGAGATTCTTGCCCGTCATGGCTTTACCAACTATAAGCTGTTCCGCCGTATGTTTCATGAAACCTATGGCTGTACTCCGTCAGCCAAACGCAAAGAGGTCTCCGGCAGATAAAACCGGAGGCCTCTTCGTATTTGATATGAGTGCGCGCGAAAGCGTACACCTCTATGAATCCTGTCCGTTCCCCACCCTGCCGAAAAAGGTCAGCAGGTACAGACCGCAGATTCCCACTAAAACGTAGATGATTCTGGAAATCAGGCTCATCTGGCCGAAAATCATGGCGACCAGATCCAGACGAAACAGTCCGATCAGTCCCCAGTTGACCGCCCCGATAACGGCGATCACAAGCGCTGTATAGTCAAGTGCTTTGCTTCCCATGACAGCCACCTCCTTTTCTCTACGTGACTATCATGCCCGGGTTTATGAGGGAATATACATTGAATTTTGCATTCAAAGACAAAACGATACAGATATGACGTCAGTAAGCTTTTCGTTTCCCACAACCGGGTAACAGAAAAGCCACCCTTGTATACTTGCCGGTATGTGGTGGCTATTCTGTCATCTAAAACGGTCAACCCCTTGTGGGACGGTTGTTCCTTTTAACAACTTCATTTTAGCATATAAGAGATGGCACCGCAATGATAAGTTTCATCCCCTCCAATGCAGCCGATGCAGTTCTCCCTCCAGCAGCATTCCGTCAAAATGGTTCTGGCGCAGCGCTTCGTAAAGAACGATCGCCACGGAATTGCTCAGGTTCAGAGAACGGATCTCGTCCAGCATGGGAATGCGGATACAGGTGTCCTCATTTTCCACCAGAATCTCCTCCGGGATTCCGGCGCTTTCCTTGCCGAACATGATGTAGTCATCCGGGCCGAAGGCAGCTTCCGTATAGACGTGCTTCGCCTTGGTGGTCGCCATCCAGAGCTTTCTGCCGGGATGCAGCCGAAATTCCTGTTCCAGGAAATCCTCATAATTGATATAACGCCGCACGTCCAGCTTATGCCAGTAATCCATGCCGGCCCGTTTGATCTGCTTTTCATTCAGCTGAAAACCGAGCGGCTCAATCAGATGCAGGGTCGAACCCGTCGCCACGCAGGTTCTTCCGATATTTCCGGTATTTGCCGGAATCTCCGGCTGATGCAGTACAATGTTCATTTCTTCTGTTCTTCTTTCAGACGTTTTACAAAATCAGCCAGGCGTCCGATGGCCAGCTTCAGGTTTTCCAGGGAATAGGCATAGGAAATACGGATGTAGCCTTCGCCGCATTCTCCGAACGCAGTTCCCGGCACTACGGCCACCTTTTCCTCCTGCAGAAAGCGGAGAGCGAACTCATCGCTGGTCAGACCGAACTCTTTGATGCAGGGAAACACGTAGAAGGCGCCGTAGGGCTCAAAGCAGGGAAGTCCCATCTCTTTGAAGGCATGCATCAGATAGCGGCGTCTCTGGTTATAGGCCTCCCGCATCTCCTGTACATCCCGGTCACCGTTTCTCAGGGCTTCCACCGCCGCATACTGGCTGGTTGTCGGCGCGCACATGATGGCAAACTGATGGATTTTCAGCATCTGGTCCAGAATCAGACGCGGTCCGCAGGCATAACCCAGACGCCATCCGGTCATGGCATAGGATTTGGAGAAGCCATTGATCAGAATGGTTCTTTCCTTCATGCCCGGAATCTGCGCGATGGAAACATGATCCCGTCCATAGGTCAGCTCACTGTATATTTCATCGGAAATCACGAAAAGATCCTTTTCCAGAATCACTTCCGCGATTGCTTCCAGATCCTTCCGCTCCATGATCGCCCCCGTCGGGTTGTTGGGGAAGGGAAGGACGAGCACCTTGGTCTTATCCGTAATGGCGTCGCGGAGCTCCTGCGCCGTCAGACGGAACTGATTTTCCGCCTTCAGATTGATGAATACCGGAACCGCATCCGCCAGGACAGCACAGGGTTCATAGGAAACGTAGCTGGGCTGAGGAATCAGCACCTCATCTCCCGGATCGATCATCGCGCGCAGGGCGATATCAATGGCTTCAGACCCTCCCACCGTGACCAGTACCTCATGGGCGAAATCATACTCCAGATCAAACCGTCTTTTCAGATAGTTGCAGATTTCCACCTTCAGTTCCTTCAAACCGGCATTGGAGGTATAGAAGGTCCGCCCCTTTTCCAGGGAATAAATGCCCTCGTCCCGGATATGCCAGGGCGTATCAAAATCCGGTTCTCCGACGCCCAGTGAAATGGCGTCGTCCATTTCACTGACAATATCAAAAAATTTCCGGATGCCGGAGGGCTTGATGGTTACGATTTTCTCAGACAACGGATTTCTCATGGCATGATCTTCTCCCTTGTATCTTCATATTTTCTGGCCAGAATGGTGCCATGATCCTTATACTTTTTCAGGATGAAATGCGTTGCTGTACTCAGCACGCCGTCCAGCGTGGACAGTTTCTCCGACACAAAGGAAGAGATCTCCTTCAGATTTCTTCCCTCCAGCGTCACCAGCAGGTCGAAGCCGCCGGAAATCAGATAAACCGCGTTCACCTCCGGATATTTGTAAATCCGCTCCGCGATGTTGTCAAAGCCCTGTCCTCTCTGGGGCGTCACGCGCACCTCGATCAGCGCGGAGATTTTGTCCAGGCTGGTTTTATCCCAGTCGATCAGCGTATGATAGCCGCAGATGATCCCTTCTGCCTCCATCGCCGCCAGCTCATTTACCACATCAATCTCTTCCACACCCAGAATCACCGCCAGCTCCTTCAGATCGATCCGGCTGTTCTTCTCAATAATTCCAAGCAGCTGCTCTCTGAACTCTCTCATACTTATCCTTTCTTTGCGGCCGAACGGCCGTATATTATTCACAAATTTTATGGATTTCATCCATCCTGACCGGCCCCAGGAACCGCTTTTCTTCTCCATTTAGAACGATCCGATCATTTCCGGCTGTGGCTCTTCCCACCACGGCCGCCGGAATGCCTGCCTTTTCCAGGCGCTCGGCCAGGGCGTAACCGTCATCCGCCGCGATCAGCAGGCTTCCGCCGGAAATCAGCTCATAGGGGTTTAAGTCAAGGTGGTTGCAGATTTCCACCGTTTCCTGGCGGATGGGGATTTTCTTCAGGTCGATTTCCAGTCCGACTCCGGAACTCTCTCCCATTTTCCAGAATGCGCCGAAGATTCCTCCCTCGGACACATCGGTCATGGCGCAGATCCCGCCTTTGCCAACGCCGGTCTCCACCGCAGCTGCCGCTTCCGGGAGAACGGACAGGCATTGGTCAAATCCCTTCGCCGCCTCCACCAGATACGCCGGAAAACGGGCCAAAAGCTCCTGTTCCTTTTCCTTCGCAGCCACTGCCGTTCCCTCCAGTCCGACCCATTTCGTCACCACCAGCTCCGCCCCCGGATGAAGACCTGCCGTTCGTATCGCCTGCCCGGAAGGGGCGCTGCCCGCCGCTGTAACGGAAAGCGCTGTCCGGTTCACCGCCGAAGTGACCTCCGTATGACCGCCCGCAATCTGGATATTCAATCCGGCACAGACTTGCTCCGCCTGCCTCATGAGCGCTCTCAGTTCCTCTTCCTCCGCTTCCGGCGGAAGCAGCACCGTCAGCCAGACGGCGGCGGGCCTTCCCCCGCACGCTGCCAGATTGTTCACAGCGGTATGGATTCCGTACAGGGCCGCGTCTCGCCCGGTTTTCACCGAAGCGGCCGTGGAAACCAGCAGCTCCTCTCCGGGCGGAAATGACAGAATGGCGCAGTCCTCCCCTGGTCCTGCGCCGCACAATACTTCTTCTCTCTTTGTTTTCAGCTGTCTGAATACAGAGCGTCTCAGCACGCTCTCCTGTATCTTCCCAACGTTCATTTTTCACTCTGGCGTCTGGCTCTTTTCACTCCGGCAGAGAATCCCCGGGCCGTTTTGCCCGGGGATTTCCCGATTCCCAGCTTGAAACGCATTGCCGCACAACGCCCTTCTCACTTTTCATTTTTTCGTACCACTGATCACTGTCCCGCCTGCTGTTGTTGCTGTGCAAGCTGTTCATTGTACTGCTGGATCAGAATTGCCTGCTCCTCCGGCGTCTTTCCTTCCAGAATCGCCGCAAGCGCGGGATCCACTCCCGTGGAGGGCTGAGTCGTCGTGGACTGACCGTTTGCCAGCGCTGACGCCACGCTCTTCACATGGTCAATGCTTCCGGTGGCAATGGCCGCCTGGAGTTCATTATAGACATTCGCATCGCTTGTGGAGGTTCCCACAGTCGCCGTTCGCGGCGTCATTTTATAGCTGCTGCTGTTTACCTGCTCCCGGCTGACTTCTTCACCGTCCACTGTCACCACCTTCCACAGTCTGGCCTTATAACCGGTGTGTGCGGACTGAACATCCACATATCCGACAGGCTGCGAGGAATCCTGATTGATCACCTCCGCACCGGGAGAAATCGTCTCCAGCACCTCGCTCTCATAGGTAACCTTTCGGTTGGAGTCTCTGGTCTCCACGCCATAGATGGTAAAGGTAATTTTTTTGTTGCTCGTGTATCCTTCAATATAAATCGGATATTCCGTATTGTTTGTAAAAACAAAATCCTTTCCGGAGGATTCCGCAATTGCCGCATCCATGGAAGGGTCCACATAGTTAACAATCATGGAATGGTTATGCCGTTCATCCACCTGCAGCTCAGCAAGCAGAACTGCATTGTACAGAGTGGTGGAAACCTGGCAGATTCCGCCGCCGATATCCTGGGCGTGCTCGCCGCCTACGATTACCGTCGCTTCCTTATAGCCCCGCTCTTCTGTTCTGGGACCTAAGGTATCATTGTAGGAAAAAGTCTGTCCCGGCTGCAGTTCCACCCCATCGCATGCTTCTACTGCAAGCTTCAGATTGGTGATCCGGTTCTTGGTACCGCCGCCGTAAGTGGTATAGGTTCCAAGGAGGTTCAGATAAGGCAGAGCCTCAATTTCCTCCGTGGAAACCTCCGGCAAAGTAATCTCAAGAGGAATGGTGATCACAAGCCCCTCTCTTGCCCGGTCAAGCCGGTTCTGCGCAGCTTCCACATCAAAGGAAATGCCCGTCACAGCAGGAATGATCTCGTTGTTTTCTCCGAGAGAAGCATCTGTGGCCTCTGTATGTACCTGCTCATAATAAGCTTCCATGTCAAAAGCTTCCGGCAGAGTTTCCATAGTCGGACATTCAATCACGGTCTCGTAATCTTCCCGGGAAATGGCACTTAGAATCTCTTTTTTCAGAGCGTCCAGATCCGGTCCAATTCCGGTAACGCCTTTCGTAATCACAAGACTGGTATCTGTGAGCTCACAGGAGGTCTGAATGGTAGTAGAACCGTTCTGAATCCCGGCTGTATTCAGCACCTCATCTAGGTCATCCTGATTGCGTATAGTAGGAAGAAGGGTCAGCTCCTCCTTCGTCTTGCTGTTCATAAGCTGGATGCGGTCTGTACCATGGGTAATCCAGGAACCATGTCCAAGGGAATAGGCACTTGCCACAACGGCTTTCGCATCTATGCTCAGCGCCGGATAAATGGACACCTGAAATTCCTGTCCGTTCAGAGTGACCGTCATCTGCTTGTCCTGATAATTTTTCTGGAAATCCTCTGTAATGGCGATGATGGCTTCCTCTTCGGTCATTCCCTGGATGGCAATGCCGTTTACTTTCAGCTTTGTCCAGATCACATTGTCTGTAAGAAAATGGCACCACAGACAGTATGCGCCCACAAGAAGCACGAAGAAGATCAGAACCTTGGTCAGGGTGTTTTTCATTTGTTTGTTCATATGATAGTTTTACCTTTGGCTTACTTTTTTAGAGCAGCGGGGTAAAAAAACATGTCCTGTTTCCAGTATGACACGCAGCACCTACCTGCTCCACTTTTGCCAAGATTGTATCATTATCACAGTCAATAGTCAATGATTTCACGTACTGAACATGGCCGGAGGTAAGTCCTTTGGTCCACAGCTCGTTTCGGCTGCGGCTCCAGTAGGTCATTTTTCCCAGTTTCAAAGTGGTAAGATAGGCCTCTTCATTCATATAGGCAAGCATCAGAACCTGGTCTGTCTTGTAATCCTGGACAATGACCGGAACCATGCCGTCACTGTTCAGCTTGAAATCAGACCAGGACAGTTTGCTTTTTAAATTTTCCATGTAAAAATACTCCTTTTACAAGCTTCCCTTTGTGGAAAGCACGTCTGTAATGCGGGGGTCAAACGCTACCGCCATGTCCAGGGCTTTGGCGAAGCTTTTGAACATAGCTTCTGCCATATGGTGGTTATTTCCCGGGGTAAGAACCTTAATGTGAAGATTCATGGACGCAGTGTAGGAAACCGCATAAAAAAATTCCTTTACCATTTCTGTGGACATATCGCCAATCTTTTCGCTTGTGAACTCTCCGTCAAAGGAAAGATAGGGACGTCCTCCAAGATCCACTGCGCAGAGCACCAGGCACTCATCCATAGGAAGAATGCAGCTTCCGTAGCGGCGGATTCCCTTCTTGTCTCCCACTGCTTCTTTAATGGCAGTGCCAAGGACGATTCCCGTGTCCTCGATGGTGTGGTGATCGTCCACCTGAAGATCCCCTTTCACCTTCACATCCAGGTCAAACAGTCCGTGGCGGGCAAAGCCGTCCAGCATGTGGTCAAAAAATCCCACGCCAGTGTCCAGGCTGCTTTTGCCGCTTCCGTCCAAACCTAGCTTCAGGGAAATCTGGGTTTCTTTTGTGTTTCGTGTTACCTGGGCCTCTCTTGTCATGGCTCCTCCTTTTTGTCCTCATCCTCAAAACGGACTGCAATGGAATTTGCATGTGCGGTCAGCTGCTCGGAGGTGGCAAACTGGATGATATCCTTGTGGATTTCTTTCAGTGCAGATCTGGAATAATATACAATGCTGGATTTCTTAATAAAATCATCCACAGAAAGTGCGGAGAAGAATTTGGCAGTTCCGTTGGTTGGAAGTACGTGGTTCGGTCCTGCGAAATAATCGCCCAGGGGCTCGGAACTATACTCTCCAATAAAGATGGCGCCTGCGTTTCGCACCTTCATCATCACCTCGAAGGCATTCTTGGTTACAATTTCCATATGCTCGGATGCGATCTCGTTAGCCGCATCAATGGCTTCATCCATATCCTCTGCAATGAGAATGTATCCGAAATTCTCCAGGGATTTCTCAATGATCTCTCTTCTGGAGAGAACCTTCAGATAGCCATCAATCTCTTTCTCCACATTCTGCGCCAGCTCAGTGCTGGTGGTAATGAGGATTGCAGAAGCCATCTCGTCGTGCTCTGCCTGGGAAAGAAGGTCAGCTGCAACATAGTGTGGGTTGGCAGTCTCATCTGCAAGAACCAGGATCTCACTTGGTCCTGCGATAGAATCAATGCTGACATGGCCGTAAACGGCTTTCTTTGCCAGTGCTACGAAAATATTTCCAGGTCCCACGATCTTGTCTACTTTCGGGATGCTGGCAGTACCGTAGGCAAGTGCGCCGATAGCCTGTGCGCCGCCTACCTTGTAGATCTCGTCAGCGCCGGCTTCCTTGGCTGCAACTAATGTAGAAGGATTCACCTTTCCGTCTTTTCCAGGAGGGGTGGTCATTACAATGTGGGGCACTCCTGCAACCTTGGCAGGCACAATGTTCATAAGAACGGAAGAAGGATAAACTGCCTTTCCTCCTGGAACGTAAACGCCTACACGGTTCAGAGGAGTTACCTTCTGGCCCAGCATGGTGCCGTTCTCTGTGCTTGTAAACCAGCTGTTCTGGCGCTGTTTCTCGTGGTAGCTGCGGATGTTTACAAGAGCCTTGCGGATGACTTCCAGTAAGGAAGCGTCCACTGCCTCATAGGCCTCCTGGATTTCCGCTTCGGTTACACGGATGGTGTCTGCGGTAACCTCTACCTTATCAAATTCCTTTGTATAGGAGAACAGGGCTTCGTCTCCTTTTTCCTTCACATTGGCAAGAATGTCTGCAACAGCTGCTTCAAATTTGCCATAATTGTTTGGGCTTCTTTTTAACAGATTTTCCAGAATATCTTTTGTAGATTCCTTTGTTAATCTTACTGTACGCATTTTACTTCGTCTCTCTTTCTGTCTGTAACTGACTTTCCAATATGATCATATCGCTGGCCTGCGACTTTTTTCTTTAAATCACTTCTCTCAGCTCTTCGATCAGCTTGCTGATCCGCTCATTTTCCATTTTCATGCTTACCTGGTTCACTACCATTCTGGCAGAAAGAGGGCAAACCTCCTCCAGAACCTTCAGGCCGTTCTCACGAAGGGTGCTTCCGGTCTCCACAATGTCCACGATCACCTCGGAAAGCCCTACAATAGGAGCAAGTTCAATGGAACCGTTCAGTTTAATGATCTCAACCGTCTGGTGCTTTTTGTTATAGAAATAATCCTTGGCAATATTTGGATACTTGGTTGCCACGCGGATGAGCTGGTTGGATGCAAGAAGGGGCTTTGCGCTCTCCGGTCCGCACACGCACATGCGGCAGGCACCAAAGCCAAGGTCCATCACCTCATAAAGCTTCCGTCCCTCTTCTAATATGGTATCCTTGCCTACGATTCCAATATCCGCTGCGCCGTATTCCACATAGGTGGGCACATCCGGTCCCTTTGCAAGGAAAAAACGCATTTTCAGTTCTTCGTTTACAAAGATCAGTTTACGGGAGTCTTTGTCTTTCATCTCCTCACAGGTGATTCCTGTTTTTTCCAGCAGAGCAAGGGTCTTGTCTGCAAGTCTTCCCTTGGTAAGGGCAAAAGTCAGATATCTCATAATTCCACCTCACATACCTTCGTTACTTTCTCCGGGCGAAGGGCTACGTTCTTGCCCTGGGCGCGAAGTTCTTTGGCTTCCTTGATTGCCTGGATCCGGTTCTCCTTGCGGTAAGTGATCACGGTCACGTCATCCGGGTCTTCCATTTCCAGCTTCTGTCTGGAAAGTGCCATAAGAAGGTTGTCTACCACAATGGCAAATCCAATGGAAGCTGCCGGCTTACCGAAATGCTTCATCAGCTGGTTGTAGCGGCCTCCCTTGATCAGAGGCTCTCCTGTGCCGTAGGTGTAAGCCTGGAAAATAATTCCGGTATAATAATGATATTTGCTGAGCATGGCAAAATCAAAGGTAATATACTTCTCATAACCATAAACCTTAAGAAGCTCATAAATTTCTTCTAAGCGTGCCACTGCCTTTAAAGCCTGCGGGTTATCGGTCAGGGCTTTGGCCTTCTCAAGAACCTCTGCGGAACCGAACATCTGAGGAAGCTGGGAAAGAACCTTCGCAAGGGATTTGTCCATCTTCTTGCTCTTAACAAGCTCTTCCACGCCGAAATAATTCTTCTGGGAAATCAGTTCCCGAAGCTCTTCTTCCTCTTCCTGGCTCATTCCGGTCTGGGCAAAAATGGCCTTATAGTAATCTACTTGGCCTACGCTTACCTGGAATTCTGTCAGACCAGCAGTCAGAAGGCACTCTACAGTCATGGCGAGAATCTCTGCATCTGCCTCCGGGGAATCATCTCCCATGCGCTCCACGCCCATCTGTGTGGTCTCTTTGAGTCTGCCGCGGAAGCTGGAATTGTTGATGAAGGTGTTGCCTGTGTAGCAAAGGCTTACCACTTCCTTCTCCGGGTTAAAATAGGTGGCACAGGCTCTGGATACGGACGGGGTGAAGTCCGGGCGAAGCACCAGGGTATTGCCCTCTCTGTCAAAAAATTTATAAAGATCCCTGGAGGGAATGGTTCCCACTTCCTTGCTGAATACTTCGAAATATTCAAAGGTGGGAGTCTCTATATCTTCAAATCCATACTGATGGAATACGTGGTGAAGCTTCTCCTGAAGCCTGCGCTTTCGGCTGCATTCCTGACTGTAAATGTCCCGTACTCCTTCCGGCGTATGAAAAATCCTCTGCATATCATATTCCTCCATGTTGTTTCTTAGTTGTAACTGCGATAATGCCACAGTTCTTCTTTGTTTTCTTTTGTGGTGGATAACAGGGAAAATCGATTGTCAGTTCCCGATGTTTTCGTAGTTTGTTAATCTATAGACACTTTACTACGCTACCACGATAATACAAAATCAATGTTGATTATAGTAGAATCAAGTGAGAATGTCAAGATATTGTTTCGTCCCGTTACCGGCAGGTCGTGCCGATGTTACCTATGAACAGTAACGCCGATGTTACTGTTCACGATCTGCCCGGTAACTTTATTGGCATTATCGTCTCTCCAGATCCAGCTTAATCCCCTCCAGATAAGGCACCAGTACCCCGCCCTTTTTCGGCAGGTAAAATTCTTCGGTCAGTTCTTCCTTCCGGAAACTCTTTCGCCCGCCCTCTTCCATCCTTTTCCAGAAGCCCATCAGCTCCCGGAAGGTCAGATAGTAGAATTCATTTAAATAGCTGAAAAATATAAGAAAAAATGCCACGCCGTTCTGTTTTTCAAAGTCCTCCATAAATTTCACCTGATGGGGGTGGATATTTGCCAGAGGAAACGTCTGGGCGCTGCATTCTTTTGCGTCAAAGCAGACAGGAATTCCCTGTACTGCACCTATGTAGTCAACGGTACTTCGCTGGTCAAAGTAGGCCAGGGTAATATGCCGGTTCTCCTTGTCCATGCGTACCGGAGTGATGGGGGTCGGGATCTTCTGCACAAGGGCAAGTCCCTTTTCCCTGTATTGTTCGTTGGTTCTGTTTACCAGGTCCTCCAGGGTAGAACCCCGGAGGCCTCGGCTGTTCCATGTGGCCATGGTTACGGCTCCTCGTAGCCAAGAAGCTTGATAGACGGATAATATCTTACAATCGCTTTTCCCACGATCTGGTCAAACCGCACGAAGGTGTTGGTCCAGAAACGGGAATCCTTGGAGTTGTTTCGGTTGTCTCCCAGCATAAAATAGCAGTTGTCGGGAACAGTATAGGGTCCGTAGCTGCCTCGCATTTTCTCCGGGATAAAGGAGTCATCAAGAGGCGTCTCAGATCCGTCGATGTACACCTTTCCGTCCTTGATCTCAACGGTTTCTCCCGGAAGACCGATCACACGCTTAATGAAAAGCTGGCTCTCGTCATCCGGATACTTGAATATTACAATGTCAAAACGTTCCGGATCTTTGGTCTTCTTGGAAATCTCATGTCCGAACAGATCCAGGTTGATTCCGTAAGCAAGACGGAAGCCGAAAATACGGTCTCCGGTCATAATTGTTTTCTCCATGGACTCAGAAGGAATTTTCGCGTTGATCAGTACCACATTGTTGACCACCAGGACCACTGCCACTACAATGATGATCATTTTTACATAGTCCCATACTTCATGCCAGATTTTCATATGATTTATTCTCCTCTACGTGTTCCTCTTTCAGGATATTTTGAAACTGCCGGGGCAAAGGTGCTGTAAATTCTCTGCCGGACAGATAGGAAAGCCGCCCGGGAATTTCCGGGATCTCCAGTCTGTATGCATGGAGCAGCTGGGATTTCAGGCCATATTTCTTACGGTACTCCTCGTTAAAGGCGCGGGAGCCGTACTTGTAATCTCCCACAAGAGGGTGGCCGGTTCCAGAAAGGTGGGCCCTGATCTGATGGGTCCGTCCTGTGATCAGCTCCACCTCAAGAAGGGTGACGCTTCCGTTATCCCCAAGGGGACGGTATCTGGTCTCAATGGGAAGTGCTCCAGGGGTTTCTTTTTCCTGTACTGTTACTTTATTACATTTTTCGTCTTTATGCAAATAACCTTTGATATATTTTTCGTTTTTTATGACGCCCTTTACCAGACAGCGGTAAAACTTGTGAAGGCTTCTGTCGTGGAAAAGGCCAGAGAGCTCCTGCAGCCCGGCAAGGGTTTTGCCCGCTGCCACAATTCCGCTGGTATTTCGGTCCAGGCGGTTGCACACGGACGGGCGGAAGGTGTGAAGGGAAGCTTCTGTCACAGCTCCCTCCTCTAAGAGATATCCGGTGAGGTATTCCACCATGGACGGCTCCTTATCATCCGCAGGCTGGGAAAGCATGCCTGCAGGCTTGTTGATGAGAAGCACATTTTCGTCCTCGTATACAATCTCAAGCTTCTGGTGCGCCCTTGCCACCTTTTCCTCACTGCCGGAAAATTTTTCAAAGGTTTCATCGGAAAGGAACAGCTTCACATGGTCGCCGGAAGAAAGCTTCTCATTGCCTGTGGCTTTCCCTCCGTTTAAGGTGATGTTCTTCTTGCGGAGCATTTTGTAAAAAAAGCTTTTGGGCGCTTCCCGAAGAAGCTTCCCAAGATACTTGTCAAAACGCTGTCCCGCTTCGTTTTCGTTAATGATAAATTCTTTCATGGGAGTCCCCTTTAAATGCAAAGATTCAGGATCACATGTTTTACCATATCATCTCTTGTAAAGTCCGGATATCTGGGATCCGGGGTGAATTTAAGCCCTTCTTCTAAGGAATCCTTGTGGGCGTTCATGGAATCCAGGCGCTCCAGAAACGGCCGGAGCTCGCTAAGGATCTTCACATCTACCTTGTAGCCGTTCTTGCGCACAAGCTTCTGGGCCTCTTCTGCCATAAAACCTGTGTCAGCCTTGGGATCGCTGGTGTAGCCCACCACTGTATTGCCGCACACGGCGATGGCATCGATGGCACATTTCTTCTCGTAGAAAGTCATGTACATATCATATGCCATCACAAGGTCTCCCTGATGGGCATGGATCTTCTTGTATACAGCAGGGTTCACAGGCTTGGCAAGCATGACCATGATCACGTCTACCACAGCCTTGCAGCCGGGAAGGGAGCCCACCAGGGCAATGATGGTCCAGATGGTGTTCCTTGTGCCAAGGTAGATCCACATGCTGATAAAAATAAATAAGGGTACGCCAAGCAAAATGGCAGCAATGATGATCCTGCGCTTCCGCTCACGCTTCAGATACCCGAATTCTCCTTTGTTTGTCTGCATTAATTTCATGAAAACACTCCTATTTCTGCTTTTTTCTTGTGTGGTTATTACGGATGGTTTTCTTTCTGCCGGAAGAGACATGTCCCTGCTGGTGCCCGAAACGGGATTTCTCACCGGATGCTTTCTCATGTCCCTCTCTGATTGGACGGATCAGGCACTTCTCTCCATAGCCTACCAGGTCCATGCGCCCTGCAATCTTCAATCCCTCCAGAACCAGCTCCCGGTTGGCAGGATTCTTATACTGCATAAGGGCACGCTGAATGGATTTCTCATGGGCGTTCTTAGGCACGTAAACCTTCTCCCCGGTAAGGGGATGGATTCCGGTGTAATACATGCAAGTGGACAAGGTGGACGGGGTGGGATAAAAATCCTGTACCTGTTCCGGGGTAAATCCAAGATCCCGCACATATTCTGCCAGCTTTACCGCCTCCTTCATGGTACAGCCAGGATGAGAGGACATAAAATAGGGAACTGCAAACTGCTGCAGCCCGGCGCTTTTGGTAGCCTTGTCAAATTCCTTCAGGAACTTCTGGTAAACCTCATGGGAAGGCTTGCCCATGTATTTCAGAACCTGGTCAGAAACATGCTCCGGTGCCACGCGAAGCTGTCCGCTTACGTGATACCGTGCAAGCTCATTGAGAAAGGTCTTGTCCGGGTCTGCAAGAACGTAGTCAAAACGCACGCCGGAACGGACGAATACTTTCTTTACTTTAGGAACAGCACGGAGCTTCCGAAGCAGGGAAACGTAATCCTTATGGTCTGCGGTCAGATTCTTGCAGGGCGTTGGGAAAAGACAGTGCCGGTTCTTGCACACGCCCTTGGTCAGCTGTTTCTGACAGGATGGCTGGCGGAAATCTGCGGTAGGTCCGCCTACATCATGAATATAACCCTTGAAATCCTTATCCTGGGTCATATGAAACGCTTCTTTGAGAATGGATTCATGGCTTCTGGTCTGCAGGATCCTTCCCTGATGGAAGGTGAGGGCGCAGAAGCTGCAGCTTCCAAAACAGCCCCGGTTGCTGGTGAGGCTGAATTTGATCTCCTCCAATGCAGGAATGCCGCCGTCCTTCTCGTACATGGGGTGATACTGCCCGGTATAGGGAAGGTCGTACACATCGTCCATCTCATCCTGGGTAAGGGGAAGAGCTGGAGGATTCTGGATCACATAGCCTTTGTTTCCGTAGGACTCTGCCATGGTGGCTGCTGTGAATGGGTCTGTGTTCTGATACTGGATGGCAAAGCTTCTGGCATAGGCCATTTTGTCCTCTTTCACTTCCTCGAAGGAAGGAAGAACAACAGGCTGGTAGGTGCGGGAAAGGTCTTTACACTTGTACACCGTTCCTGCCACATAAGTGATCTCCTCCACAGGAATGCCGCTGTCCAGGGCTTCTGCAATCTCGATAATGGAGTGCTCGCCCATTCCGTAGGAAATCAGATCTGCGCCAGAATCCATAAGAATGCTGTGCTTCACTTTATTTTCCCAGTAGTCGTAGTGGGCCATTCGCCTTAAGCTGGCTTCGATCCCGCCGAGAATAATGGGTGTCTTCTTATAGGTCTGGCGGATCAGGTTGCTGTATACGATCACGGCGCGGTCCGGGCGAAGTCCCATCTTCCCGCCGGGGGAATAGGAATCCTTCTGGCGATGCTTGCGGGCAACGGTGTAGTGGTTCACCATGGAATCCATGTTGCCTGCGCTGACCAGAAAGCCAAGACGGGGCTCCCCAAGCACGGTGACGCTTTCTTTTTTGCGCCAGTCCGGCTGAGGAATGATGCCCACCTTGTACCCCCGGCTCTCCAGAAGACGGCTGATAATGGCGCTTCCAAAGGAAGAATGGTCCACATATGCATCTCCTGTCACGTAGACAAAATCAAGCTGGTCCCAGCCGCGCTCTTCCATATCTTTTTTGTTAACGGGTAAAAATTGTGACATTGATTCTTTTCTCCTATGTATGGTCAAAATCCGGCAGGGCGTCAGGAAATGCATCCTTTCCCAGGCTGGTGACCGCCGATGTCATGGTAGACAGCCTGGGCCCGGTAGCCCTCTGCGATAATGTCAAGCTGTCTGTGGAAGCGCTCCAGCTGCTTCAGATCCTTGGTATGGAAAACCCGAAGGAATTCGGTCTGGATCTTGATCACTTCTCTCTCGCTGGATACGCGGTAAAGATTCTCTATATTATTGAGAATATCCTTCACAAGGTTGGACTGCATCTGGGAAGAATTCTGTGCATCCATGATCTCATTACGCACAGAGGACATCTCCTGGTCCAGAAGGATAATGGCGTCTGCCGCATTGGTCAGGCGCTCTGCAACATGGGGAGGCATGTCCCCTTTGTACTTGTACTGAAGGGAATGCTCGATGGTGGCCCAGAAGTCCATTGCCATGGTGCGGATCTGAATCTCCGCCTGAAGCTTCCTGGGGCCGTTTAAGGTTTCCACTGTATAATAAATGATCAGGTGAAGGCTTCTGTAGCCGCTCTGCTTCACATGCTTCAGATAGTTCTTCTCACTTTTGATGGTAATGTCAGAACGGTTCTGGATCAGGGAGGCGACTGTCTCAATATCTTCCTCAAACTGGCAGATAATGCGGATTCCGGCAATGTCTTCCACTTCCTCTTCCATGCGCTCCATGGGAATATGCTTGCGCTGCATTTTCTCCAGGATGCTGGCCACGCTTTTCACGCGGCCGCTTACCTGCTCGATGGGGGAATACAGATCATTTTCTCTGTGTTCGCTGATAATGTGTTCAAATTTGACGATCAGTTCCTTGACCGCCAGTTCGTAGGGGCATAAAATGCTTCTCCATAACTGTATTTCCATATAAATCGCTCCTTACAAAACGAATGCCCCCGAATTGCAGGAGCTGCTTTACAGCGAAGCAATTCGCGGATATCAGGGCGCGGGAAAATATCTTCCCCGTCACTATTGAGTTATTATAACATATATTTCGAAAAATTTGTTATCAATACGTGTATTTTTTCGCTTTTTTCTCCATAGCCTGTAAAACATAGTAGGGATTTACGCCAAGCTCCTCTCCCGCCTGGGTATCTATATAGATTCCAAGATGAAGATGCACCGGGAATTTCCCGGCGGTTCCTTCCTCTCCGTATCCGGTATCGCCCATATATCCCAGGATCTGGCCCGCTTTTACCGGTTCCCCGATCTGAAAATTTTTCTCATAGGAAGCAAGGTGAGCGTAATAAAAATAGCCGCCGTGGGAAGCACGTATGCCGATCCGATACCCGCCAAGAGGAAGCCATCCGATTTTTGCCACAGTTCCAGAAGTCATGGAGATCACTGGATAAAATCCGGATTCTGAAATCCTGCCAAAAAGATCACAGCCCTCGTGGGTGCGGCTGCCGCCATAATCCCGCCTGGCGCCAAAGGTGTTTTCATAGGAAATCTCTTCCTGAATGTCCGTCCCGGTCCGGGCGGGAATGGGGAAGGTTTCCAGGTCGTTCCAGATGGCGCTGTAGCAGTCTTTCAAAAAAAGATACTCGTCCTGTTTAAAGCGAAGATAGGGGCAGTTGTCGCCGGAAATCTTTTTGGGGTAAAACCTTTGGTTCAGCATAGTGGCAGTAAGAAGATCGGCAAATTCTCCATCCGTGTAATTTCCTGCTTCCAATTGCTGGTAAAGCAAGGGCGAAAGTGCCTGTTCACGGAAGCTTTCTGTAAAACAGGTGTCCGTGTGCAGCAGGGATGCCCTGCTCCTTTGCTGAATAAAATTCTGAAGCGCAGTTACCGCAAACAAAAGAAACAGAAGAAGGATCAGCTGTTTTCCGGTCTTTCTTTTCATGGCATTTCCTCTCTTAGATATGGGAAAATGTGGGGCGATTTTTTTACCCTCAGATAATATATGTGGAAAAGGAAAAAGTAGAACAAAAAAACAGCTGCGGCGGAAAAATTTTTCCTGTGCAGCTGTTTTGAAATTGTCAGAATAATGATTCAATTGGAACTTTTTCGATGAGAATCAGTTGCAGGAAAGCGAATCTTTAAGGCTGATTCAATCTTTCAAATTTTTCAAAACTTCTATTAAATATTCCCACACCCGTTTCACAGAACCCATGTCCAGACGCTCCTCAGAGGTGTGGATATCCAGAATATCCGGGCCAAGGGAGGTGCAGTCAAGCCCTTCCATTCTCTCATAGAAAAGTCCGCATTCCAGTCCAGCGTGGATGGCAACTACTTTCAGTTCTTTGCCGTACAGGTCACGGTACACTTCTACCATCTTATCCCGAAGAGGGGAATCCTTGCGGTACTCCCAGGCCGGATAATCGCCCTCTGTGTCGTACTCTCCGCCCAGGAACTCTGTGAGATACTGGATCTTGTGGGAAAGGGCTTCCTTGGCTGTGCCTACAGCGCTTCGGATGCTGGTCTGTACAAACAGCTCATCTCCGTACAGTTTCAGGATTCCAGGGTTGCAGGAGGTCTCTACCAGCCCTTCAATGGTGCCGCTCATTTTTTTCACGCCAAAGGGCAGGTTCATCAGGTAGAAAATTACTTTCTCCTGGCTGGTTGGGTGAAGGACGGATGCGTCTGCTTCCCCTTCTTTTGTTACCTGGATGGTAATGTTTTCATCGGAGCCTGTGTATTCCTCCCGGAAATCCTTCTGCATTTTTTCTGCAAGAGAGGTAACTGCAGATACTTCCTCCGGCAGCACAAGAATGGAAGCCTGGCACTCTCTTGGAATGGCGTTGTCCTTCTGGCCGCCTTCTAACTCTGCAAGGGCATAGCCGCAGACCGCACCCAGCTCATAGAGGAACTGGCCCATGAGAATATTGGCGCTGGCACGGTTCTTGTCGATCTCCGCACCGGAATGGCCGCCTGTAAGGCCGCAGATCTTCACAAAAAGCTTTTCCCCGGATGCGTCCACACGCTGTACCGGAAGGTAAGAATTTCCGGAAACGCCGCCTGCACAGCTTACCCACAGACTGCCTTCGTTCTCAGAATCCAGGTTGATCATCCGTCTGCCCTTTAACACGCTGCAGTCGAAGCCGTCTGCGCCGAGAAGTCCGATTTCTTCATCTACTGTGAAAAGGACTTCCAGTGCAGGATGGGGAAGATCTGTGCTGTCAAGAATTGCCAGCCCGTAAGCCACTGCAATTCCGTCGTCACCGCCAAGTGTGGTTCCCTCTGCCGAGAGAAAATCACCGTCTACACGAAGCTTTAAGCCGTCTTTGGTAAAATCATGTTCTACCTCCGGGCGCTTTTCGCAGACCATGTCCATATGTCCCTGAAGGATCAGCACAGGAGCTTTTTCATAGCCTGGGGTGGCTGGTTTATAGATTACCACATTGTTCATGTCATCCTGCACGTAGTCAAAGTCGTGGTCTTTGGCGAATTTTACCAGATAATCACTGATCTGCTTGGTATTTCCGGAGCCGTGGGGAATGGCGCAGATTTCTTCAAAATAGTGGAATACCTTTTTCGGTTCATAGTTTTCTAATACTGGCATGTAAAATTACCTCCGTTTTCGTTTTTTAATGGAAAGTTTCGTTCTTTTTAGAATAAGATGTTAGTACGAAAGAACTGTCTGATTGCTGTTCACTGGCAGCGTTCCGCAAGGTGCTTTACTATGAAAGTCCCCAGACGGCAGCCAGGAACGAACCATGCCCCGCACGAGCGAATTCTTGGACATCGGGATGGTCGGCAGTTGTGGAAGCGTCCATAGGCGCAGTACAGCTGATTCAAGTGAACAACAACGTCAACATTTATGAGGTCAATATGAAAAAAAGAATCACAATTCTCACCATATGTCTGCTTCTGGCATTTCTTCTTGCATTCCCAAAGGAAGCACTGGCGGCTGCGCGGGAGGGACTGGGGCTTTGGCTGGACACCCTGCTTCCCACTCTTCTGCCCTTTTTGATCCTGACCGGGATCCTGCTTCGCACAGATGGAATTACAAGAATTGTACAACCAATCGCACCATTTTTCAAGGTGCTTACCGGACTTTCCGGAGAAGGAGCCTACGCCTTTGTTCTTGGCCTGCTCTGCGGCTATCCCATGGGTGCAAAGCTCACCGCCGACCTGTATCACGCCGGGAAAATCAGCCGCCAGGAATCGGAATACCTGCTGACCTTCTGCAACAATCCAAGTCCTGCCTTTCTTGTTACATATGTGGGCCAGATCTGTCTGGAGGGAAAAGTTCCGGTGGGATTTCTGGTCGGAATTCTGTTTCTTTCAGATATGACCTGCATGTGCTTTTTCCGCTTCTTCGTCTTTCGAAAAAAAAGCACGCCTGTTTTGGCAGACCTGGAATCTACAAAAAACAGGGCAGCCGCACAGGGAGGCATCCTCGATTCCGTGATCATGAACAGTTTTGAAACCATGGCAAAGCTGGGCGGCTACATCCTGATGTTTTCCATTATCTCCGCCTGCGTCAGCCATTTCTGGTTTCTGCCGCCTGGGGGCAAATATATTTTTTTTGGAATGATCGAGGTAACCACAGGCGTCCACGGGCTTTTGTTTTCTGGCTTTCCTTTCCGGCTGCGGGTTCTTCTTGCCCTTTGCATGAGTGCATTCGGCGGGCTTTGCATTGTGGCGCAGACAAAAAGCGTACTTGGAAAGGATCTCTCCCTTCGTCCATACGCTTCTGCAAAATGCCTGAACACAGCCATAACCGCTGTGCTTACCCTTCTCTTCTTATAAAACTGGCACAGCATATATGAGAATACGCTGTGCCAGAGAAAAATTCCTGATTATGGACAATCATTTAGTTATCGCCAATCTCATTTAAAAGGTCTTCATCTTCCTTGGATGTCTCTGTATCAGATGTCTGATAGGATCCGGAAATGGCAGCTGCCTGTGCAGTCTGCGGAGCAAGCTCCTGACGGTTGTGATTTACAACGTCCAGGCAAGCCTGAAGGGCATCGATGAATCCTTTGTATTTGCCGCCTGCATCCTCAAGAGTCTGATTCAGAACGGAGCCGATGTTGGCCATCATATCATCTGTATAGGTGATCGCACTGAGACGAATGCTGTTGGCATCCTGTGTAGCGGAGTCAAGGATCTCCTGAGCCTGACGGTTCGCTGCATTGATGGTCTCGTTGGCCTGAGCGTATGCCTTCTGCATGATCTCATGCTGTGTCACAAGCTCCTGCGCTTTATTCTGAGCATCTGCGATCAGAGCGTCAGCCTTGGTCTGTGCATCCTCAAGGATAGCATCCTTATTGCTGATGATCTTCTGATAACGCTTGATCTCATCTGGTGTCTTAAGACGGAGTTCACGAAGAAGCTCCTCGATTTCTTCCTTATTCACTACAATCTTGGTTGTAGAAAGCGGCTGATATTTACAGCTGTCTACATACTCTTCGATTTCTTCAATGATCTGTTCAATTCTGCTGCTCATAGTAAACTCTCCTTATTCTATTTCTTCAAATCGTGCATCTTTTCCTTTACAGCTTTGGTAATTTCCGGCGGAGCAAATTTGCTCAGGTCGCCGTCATAGCTTGCCACTTCCTTCATGATGGTGGAACTGAGGTAAGCATATTCCAGGCTGGTCGTCAGAAACACGGTGTCAACATCCGGAGCAAGTACCCGGTTCGTCTGTGCCATCTGCAGCTCGAACTCAAAGTCCGTCACTGCACGGAGCCCGCGCACGATTACCTGTGCATGATTCTCTCGGGCAAAATTCACAGAAAGACCTTCAAATGCCTTAACAGTGACATTCGGCATGTCTTTTGTTGCCTTTTCTAGTATATTAACACGTTCTTCCACAGAAAACAACGGACTTTTTGCAGAATTATGCAAAACTCCTACGATTACTTTATCGAAAGAAACGCTTGCACGTCTGATTACATCCAGGTGACCGTAGGTGGCCGGATCAAAACTTCCAGGATAAACAGCTATTACCATGTATTTTTCTCACTTTCCCCGGCATAAAAATATATGCTTGTTGGTCTTATATTCTTTGGAACGCAGCTGCCGATATCCAAGATCCTCCACATATCCGAAATCTGTAGCCAAATCAGCTTCGATGATGATCAGTGTATTCTCATCAAGGATGGTGCTGTCCTGAAGATACTCCAGAACCTGGCGCTCCAGTTCGTGATTATATGGCGGATCCATGAATATGCAGTCGAAAACGCCCTTCCCCTCCAGGGAACGAAGGGCCTGCAGCACATCCATGTTCAGCAGTTTACCACTATCTGCAAGTTTTGTAAATGTAAGATTTTCTTTTATGCAGGCACATGCCTTGGGATTTTTCTCAACAAAAACAGCCTGAGCAGCTCCGCGGCTGAGTGCTTCAATGCCGATGGCTCCGCTTCCGCTGAACAGATCAAGAAAACGACAGTCCAGAAGTTCAGGCTGAAGAATATTAAAAAGAGTTTCTTTGATGCGGTCCGTGGTGGGGCGTGTTTCCATGCCCGGCACGGTTTTAAGGTTTAGTCGTCTTGCTTTTCCTGCGATGACTCTCATTTCAGATTCAGTCTCCAATCCAGATCTCCACGGGCCAGCCCCAGAATAAGAAGTTCTGCTGTAGCGATGTTGGTCGCTACCGGAATATTATACTGGTCACAGCGCTTCACAATGGCTGTGATATCCGGCTCCTTCGGATCTATCATAACAGGATTATAGAAAAGTATTACCATATCCAGATCCTGCCGCTCTACCATCTCCATGAACTGCTTATCGCCTCCGATACTGCCCGGTAAAAATTTGTGGACATGAAGGCCGGTAGCCTCTTCGATTCTTCTTCCTGTAGTGCCTGTAGCATAAACCTCATGCTTGGCCAGGATATTCTTATAGGCGATACAGAAATCTTCAATGAGAACTTTTTTGCTATTATGTGCAATGATACCTAAATTCATAATTCACCTCTCCCATTTCTTTCTGTTTATTGAGACAATTATAGCAAATTGACAAAAGAAGTGCAAGAAAAAGCTGAAAATATATACAAAATTCATTTTTGTTAAAAAATGTTCACATTTTCTTTTCTTATTTGCTCCTATCATCATCCAGAGCAAAGTGTGCAGCATAACTAATTTTTTTAACTTTTTATTCTTTCCCATGTAGGTCTTCCCCCTCAAAACTATTACTTTATAGTATACCTTTCCCCCAATAGATTCGACAACGAAGAGATACAGCTGTTTTTGCAATAAAAAACAGACTGCCGGAACTTATTTTAGCAGTCTGCATCTTTATTTTAAATAATAATTTACTTAGAAAGAACCTGTTCCATTGTTTTCAGCAGGACCTGAAGGTCGAAGGGCTTCGCGATATGGGCATTCATTCCGGCGGCAAGGGCTTTCTTTTTGTCTTCCTCGAAAGCATTTGCGGTCATGGCGATGATTGGAATGCGGGCCTTCTCCCCATCTAATCTGCGGATTTCCCGGGCAGCATCGTAGCCATTCATGTTCGGCATCTGGATGTCCATAAGGATCAGGCTGTAGTAGCGGTCTTTGGCATTTTTCACCATTTCCACGCAGATCTGGCCATCCTCGGCGCGTTCTGCCAGGAAGCCGTTCTCCTCTAAAATGGTCATGGCAATTTCTGCATTTAAGTCGTTGTCCTCTGCAAGAAGGATCCGCCTGCCTGCAAAATCAGATTTTTCATCTGAAGGAAGCTGGATATGTAAAAAGTCGATCTGCTCCTTTGATGCAGTTGGAAATGTTAGTTCAATGGTGGTTCGGGTTCCTTTTCCAAGCTCGCTTTCTACCTGGATGGTTCCCTCCATCAGCTCAACCAGCGCTTTCACAATGGGAAGTCCAAGTCCGGTCCCCACTACCTTGCTCTCTGTACTTGTGCGCTCTCTTGTAAACTCCTCGAAAATGTGGGGCAGATATTTCTCGCTCATGCCGATTCCGGTATCTTCCACAATCACGCGGGTAGAGACGCAATCGGCTTTTGGAGAAGGGATTTCCGTAACGATCAGGGAAATCTGTCCGCCATCCGGCGTGTATTTCACAGAATTGCCCAGTACATTTAAAAGGATCTCACGTACCTTGGTTTCATCGCAGATCACATAGTCATGGTTGATATTCAGCCTGCAGGTATATTGCAGGTCTTTCTTCCTCATGGTTGGCTCGAAAACAGCTTCTAAGGATTCCAAAAGCTTTCTCGAATTCACAGGTGCCGGATTCAGGGATGCCTTTCCGCTTTCAATCCTTGCCATTTCCAGAATATCGTTGATCAAAGAGAGCAGAAACTCACTGGAAGATTTAATCTTCTGGATATAGTCGGCAACCTTTTCCCGCTCTGTGATATGCTCCTCCAAAAGCTCGGAAAAGCCGATGATGGCGTTCATTGGCGTCCGGATATCGTGGCTCATATTGAAAAGGAAGCGGGTCTTGGCTTCGTTTGCCAGGCGGGCCTTGGCGGCGGATTTCTCAATCTCTCTGGCATATACCCGGTCCCTGTAGCGCTGCTGCTCAAACTGCCAGAATCCGATTCCCGCCAGAAATGCGATGGCAAGGGCAATCACAAAATCTGCCAGAACCGTGTTGGCGGATAACCAGCCGTTCCTTGCTGCAATCTCGAAATACCAGGTATCATTTGGCACCTTGCAGGCAACTTCCAGTACAGAGGTCAGATCCAGGTCATCACACTGTGCAATGGAAACATCCTGGTCTGTGCTCATACTGTGCTTCCAGATCCGGTAGTGATAGTTGGCATTTTCAAGGGAATCAAGCCCCAGCCTGTCCACAAATTTATCCCAGTTCAGAACCAGAAGGGAAAATCCCCAGAAGGTTTCTTCCCCGGATGCATCTTCCATATAGATCGGGTCAAAAAGAAGGGCTCCGGTGCCGCCCTGTACCAGTTCAAAAGGACCGGCAATGGTGTACTGGCCGCTTTCCTTGGCAAGCTGGGCTTCCTTCCTGCGCTCAGGCTGGGTGAGCATGTCAAGTCCGATGGCTTCCTCATTTCCCTCCAGGGGATATACCTGGGAGACCAAACCGTCCTTGGCCAGCTCAAAGGCTTCGATTACATGTTCCTCGTCCTGAAGCAGCGTGGCCATCTGGGCAAACTGATTGTCCGTAACCACATAACCGCTTTCTACCACGTTTTTCATAAAATCGGAAGCGACCAGATACTGGTTCATCTGGGATTCGATCCGGTTTACTGTGGACTCTGCGGTAAAGGCAGCTTTCATCTGCTCTTCCTTCACCTGGTTCTGGTTCAAGATCACAGCGCAGATCATAACAACAGCGAAGGTTATCAAAAAGGCAAATACAGTGTGCAGCCTGATTGTTTTCGGGGTGATTTTTCTATTCATATCAAAAATGACTCCTCATCCATATGCTGAATGAGTTTATACTACCACAGATTCTTGCTTTTGTCCATTTGTTCCCCATTTTTCCTTAGAGCGTGTTTGAAAAGTTACTGTTCACTCCGTGCCCAGTAACACGCTTCGCGATGCACAGAAATCATGCTTTGCATGATTTCGCGCCGCAATCCTCGGGTTTTCTGTGAACTTTGTTCACAAAAAACACCTCGCGGAATATTACCTATGAACAGTAACTTTGAAAAAGCAGATCACGGAATAATCCTTCTGCTTTATTTAAAACTGAATATCATATATGTTTTCTAAGGGGATGATTTCGCCGTTTGCGAGAGTCAGGCTTCGCCGGGTGTGATCGATTTTGGTTATGTTTCCGGTAAAGGTGTGATAAGCGCCGCCCTCTTTTTTGGTGTCTGGAATAAAGTAGGTGATCGTGATCTCTGGGCGTTGGGAAAACTGCGTCTCAAGATCATGGAGCCGGATGTCCAGAAGCTCTTTCTCCGATTCGTCCAGCTCGATCTTCGGCTGGGTCAGACGCCTGGTTTCCTCTGCAGCCGCCTCATACCCCGTCAGCGCCGCAAACGGCGAAAACTGCGCCGCCCGGTCCATAATGTCCATAGGCGGATGGGTTTTAGAAACATGATGGGGCAGATCGATCATGTCGTCGTATTTATTTGTACGGTGTAGGGATGACATACTATACCTCCTCCTTTGCACTATCAGAATTTTCACTTATCATAACATTTCCCAGAAGTTTCCTCAATAGTGTTGAAAATTAAGGATGCCGCAGATTCGTCCCTTTTTTTGACCTGCAAAATGGATTATAATAAGAGAAAGAGAAACAGGCGGCAAGGGAGATTCTTTCTTATGGACATGAATGATTATGAAAATGATCGAAATATAGATTTGAAAAAAAATAAAACAGATTTGCAGAACCGCACTTATCTGTGCATCGATCTGAAATCCTTTTATGCATCCGTGGAATGTACCAGGCGGGGGCTGAATCCGATGGTGACGAATCTGGTGGTGGCGGATGCGTCCCGTACATCGAAGACGATCTGTCTTGCGGTTTCCCCGGCGCTGAAGGCATATGGGATTCCTGGAAGGGCCAGGCTTTTTGAGGTGGAACAGAGGATCAAAAAGGCCAACTACATGCGGCAGAAATACGCGCCGGGACACCAGTTTACCGGGGCTTCCTGCGATACAGGCGAGCTTTTTGCCCATCCGGAATATGCCATCGACTATATCATTGCGCCGCCCAGAATGTCCCTCTACATGGAACAAAGCACCAGGATCTACAAGCTGTACCTGAAATACGCTGCACCGGAAGACATCCATATTTACTCCATTGATGAGGTCTTTATCGATCTGACCGATTACCTGCCCTCTTCCGGCAAAACAGCCCGGGAATTTGCCCGGGAAATGATCCTGGATGTGCTGCAGACCACAGGAATCACAGCCACAGCCGGAATCGGCACCAATCTTTACCTTGCCAAGATCGCCATGGACATTATGGCCAAGCACATTCCCGCAGATGAGTACGGCGTCCGCATTGCTTTTCTGGATGAGAGGGAATACAGGCTGCAGCTGTGGAGCCACAGGCCTCTTACAGATTTCTGGCGCGTGGGAAGGGGCTATGCGAAAAAGCTTGAGGAGAACGGGATTTTCACCATGGGTGATATTGCAAGATGTTCTCTTGGCGGACCTGGGGACTACTATAATGAGGAGCTTTTGTACCGGCTGTTCGGAATCAATGCCGAACTTCTCATCGATCACGCCTGGGGCTGCGAGCCCTGTCGGATTTCCCACATTAAGGCTTATAAACCGGAATCCAGCAGCATCTGCTCCGGTCAGGTTCTGACATGTCCCTATCCAGCGGACAAAGCACGGCTGGTGGTACAGGAAATGGCGGACCTTATGGCTCTGGATCTGGTAGAAAAAGGCCTGGTAACAAACCAGCTGGTGCTCACAGTGGGATACGACATTGACAACCTCACAGATCCCGCCATCCGAAAAAGTTACCACGGTCCTGTGACAACCGACCGCTATGGCCGCCAGGTTCCCAAGCATGCCCACGGGACGCAGAATCTTTCCCTGCAGACCTCCTCTGCCAGACTTCTCACAGAGGCTGCCCTTAGGCTGTATGACCGCATTATCAATCCGCACCTGCTGGTAAGGCGCTTTTCTCTTACTGCCAATAACCTGGTTCCGGAATCTGAGAGGAAACAGAACACTGCCTTTGAACAGATGGATCTTTTTACTGATTATGCTGCACTTGAAAAACAACAGCAGGAGGAGAACGCGCTTCTGGAAAAAGAGAAGAAAATGCAGCAGGCCATGCTGGATATCAAGAAAAAATTCGGGAAAAATGCGATTTTGAAAGGTATGAACCTTCAGGAAGGCACCACCACTATAGAGCGTAATAAACAGATTGGCGGACACAAGGCATAGGGGAATTCCCCGGTACCTTGTGCCCGCCTAATATATCCCTCATTTTGCAGTGCATTTCGCTCGAATTCGGGTGCGCAGCACGGGCTACGACAACCGAATTCGGGTGAAATCTCCCGCAAAGTGGGGCGTGCAGATTGC
>OLRY01001117.1_pt1 | contig 27723 bp, 22 predicted proteins | sample 1672541 | NCBI WGS metagenome assembly OLRY01 (sample SAMEA3136697, study PRJEB25190) | human gut metagenome | biome: human gut; feature: human-associated habitat; material: faeces | place: Austria | collected 2013 | reverse complement strand
AAGCCTTGAGGGAAAGATGGGAAACGGGATAGTGGCACAGAGTGAAGAATCTATTGCTCCGAATGACACTTTACCGGCTTCCTCACCACGAGTACAGATTTTTTCGCTGCGTTCCGGGTGACATCTGACCGTTCCCTGTCAATAAGACACTATACAGGGTATGTTATAATAGATATATATAAATATATGAATAAGCTTCAGTTTTGAAAGAAGGTGTTCTTATGTGGAAGAAAACAATACTTGCCGCGGCACTGCTTGCAGGTGGCGTAGTTGGCGGTTTTGCCGCGTATGATGGCGGAGATAATCCGCCGCAGGATGAAAACGTACAGCTCTGTCCCATCGGAGAAAACGGTGAGCGGGGAGTCTGCGGTGTTCCGGAGAGAAGCGGTGATGACCGGGAAGCTTGCAGGGGTCCGCACTGTAATAGGTGATGCGGAAAGGCAAATAAGGGAGACGGGAGACCGTTTCCTTTTTTCTTTATCAGGAATCAAGAGGGGAAAGTGAGGTAATAGATTCTTCACTCCGTGTCATGTTGCCGCTTCCCTGTTTTCTCACAAAGCATTCTTGCCACCGTTCAGAATGACGATTGAAGGAGAGAGTGTCATAATGAGGGAAACGATAAGGCGTCATAATGCGGTACTGATTTCTTCGTGAAAAGCGGAGTGTGTGAAGTGTTTTCGTTTGACATCTGATGGCCGTTTAGCTATAATTAACATGTTATGGTGTGTGAATACACAGGACGCAGTAAGGAGGTGTTCACTGATGGCAAAAATGACATTCCAGCCTAATAACCACTGGAGAAAACATACCCACGGATTCCGCGCCCGTATGAAGACAAAAGCCGGCCGTATTGTTCTGAAAAGAAGAAGAGCCAAGGGCAGAAAGGTATTAAGTGCCTGAGTCAGAATCGAAGCAGGAGAAGAAGTATCCGCTTCACCGTGATTTCCGTATCCGGCAAAACAGGGATTACCGGCGTATATACTCGTCCGGCCGGCGTTTCAGCAACCGCGCGGGACTTATGTACGTGGTCAGGACGAAACGGGAACCTGTCCGGATCGGGTTTGTGACGACGAAGCGCATCGGCAATGCCGTGGCGCGCAACCGGGCAAGGCGCCTGATGAAAGAGGTTTATCGCCTCCATCGTCATGAACTTTCTTCCCATTATGAAGCCATATTGCTTGCCGCCGCTTTTCTGACGACAGCGACGTATAGCGAGGCGGAAAAGGCTTTGCTTGCGCTGTGGCGTAAAGCGGGCATGCTGGAGGGGGCATGATGAAGACGGTGCTGATCGTTCTTATTCGATTTTACAGGAAATATGTTTCTCCCCTGAAACCGCCATGCTGCCGTTTCACTCCCACCTGCAGCACTTACGCGCTGGAAGCGGTGGAGAAATACGGCGCGCTGAAAGGCGGATGGCTCGCGTTAAAGCGGATCTTGAAGTGCCATCCTTTCCATAAGGGCGGTTATGACCCTGTTCCATAAGGCTTTTCCGATAGGCAATGTACGGCGCTTTTGATAAGGCGCCGCTTTTTTCATCTTTCGCGTTTTGTTATCCTGTCACGCCATGAATTTTGCAGAGTTTCTGCATTTTTGTCTCATCCTGCTTTTGAAATTCAGAAAGCAGGAACATTTAGGCGGCTGAAATAGAGGCCGTATAAGGAGAAATTATGAATCTTGGCTTTGGCGGAGGCGGATCTGAGTTCCAGATTCCCGTACTCTCGGCTATTGTAGGCATGATTGCCGATCTGATGCGCATCGGCCTGCAGATTTGTTATGAATTTACTTCCGGTCTCGGATTTCCCAATTACGTCATCGCTATCGTCGTTTTGACGATACTCATCAAGACGCTGCTGCTTCCCCTCGCGGTGAAACAGATCCGTTCCATGAAAGCGATGCAGGCAATACAGCCGGAGATCCAGAAAATCCAGAAGAAGTACAGAAATGACCCTGCCATGATGCGGCAGGAAATGGGGCGTCTGTACAAAGAGCATAATGCGTCCCCCATGGCGGGATGCCTGCCTTTGCTCATACAGATGCCTTTCCTTATCGCGATGTACTATGCGATTCAGGGGTTCAGTTATGACCCTCTCCACGCGGGTTTCCTCTGGATTGAAAGTCTGGCAGCGGAAGACGGTACGTACATCCTGCCTGTTCTTTCCGCCGCGTCCACGTTCCTTGTTTCCTGGCAGACGACGCCGAAAGACGCGCCGGGCAACCAAAAGACGATGCTTTTCATGATGCCTCTTATGATCGGCTGGATGTCTCTTCATTTTCCGAGCGGTTTGGTGATTTACTGGGTGGTGAGCAATATTTACCAGTTTTTCCAGCAGCTTATCATGTTCCGCGGGGAAAAGGGAAAGGAAATGATAAACGGGCCTTCGAAAAAAGGCGTAGTCACTGTCCATACCGATGAAGAGGCTGTGGCTAAGACAAAGAGGAAAAAGATTATCCGCAGAAAAATTATTAAAAAGGTAGCAAAGAAACCGGCAGCCGATGAAGCACCGAAGGCCGGTGATGAAAAAGAAAAAACGGCTTCTGCTGAAAAGACGGCAGAGGCCGGGGATAGTTCCGGGAAAGCGGAGGGATAACTATGGAAACTGTCAGAATTACCGCAAAAACCGTTGACGAAGCAGTGGAAGAAGGATTGAAGAAGCTGGGGCTTTCCCGCGCAGAAGCAGTGATCCGTGTCATTGAACAGCCCTCAAGCGGACTTTTCGGTTTGTTCAACAAAAAAGATGCCGTTGTCGAGGTCGGCGCGGCAGGATCGGAAACGGAAGATGCTGCGGAGGAGCCGGGGGAAAACGTCATGGGCGGCGATACGGAAGAAGTTCTTACGGCGAAGAAGGAAAAACGCGGCCGTGAGGAAACTCCGTTTTCCGCGGAAGAGCAGGAAGAAGCCGCTGAAGAAGCGAAACGTTTCCTGACGGGCGTTTTCAAAGGAATGAAGATGGAAGTGCAGCTTGAAAAGATGGTGAATGAAGAACGCATTCTTTTCAACCTTCACGGCGAGGGTCTGGGCATCCTTATCGGAAAGCACGGCCAGACGCTGGACGCACTCCAGTACCTGACAAATCTGGCGGCAAATAAAAATTTCCGTCACCATTACTTCGTGCTTCTTGATGTGGAAGACTATCGGCAGCGCCGCAGGCAGACCCTGGAATCGCTGGCGCACCGCCTGGCGGATAAGGTGAAGCGTACAGGGGAAGAAATCCGCCTTGAACCGATGTCGGCGGGCGACCGCCGCATGATCCACCTGGCGCTCCAGAATGACGGCGCGGTATCTACAGAAAGCGACGGAGAAGCGCCGTATCGCTGCGTCGTGATTCGCGCGAAACAGTAAAAATAAAAAGCCTCATGGCGGAATGATTTCGATCAAACAGCCGTGAGGTTTTTTGCTGCGCGGGATCCGGAAATGCCGTGCTCCGTTTCGTGTGCCTTTCTTTTGCGGTTCCCGCTTCTTTTGGGCTCCGCTTTATTTCGAGGCCGCAGGCGGGCAACAATATTTCATCAGTTGTGCTAAAATAACCATATACATAGAAAGGGGAGGTGGTTCGTTGTTCGCTTACGCGTTCACGTTCCTTGCCGCGCTTGCCGTGACGTTTATTCTTACTCCGGCCGTAAAGAATTTCGCGGTGCAGATCGGCGCCGTAGATAAGCCGGATGCACGGAAGGTGCATCACGGACTGGTCCCCCGTTTGGGCGGGCTTGCCATATACGCAGGGTTTATGGTATCCGTCATTCTTACGGTGGGCTTTACTTATGAAATGACAGGGATTATGATCGGCGCGACCTGTCTTGTTTTGGTGGGGATTGCAGATGATATCGTGTCTCTTCCCGCCAAGGTGAAACTTCTCGGACAGATTTTATCCGCCGCCGTGCTTGTGATATTTTTTGATGTGAATATTGATTGGATCGATCTTCCCTATGTGGGGATTATTGAATTTCCTCTCTTTATTTCCATACCGCTTACTATTTTCTGGATCATCGGATTTATCAATACGGTCAATCTTATTGACGGCCTTGACGGGCTTGCTGCAGGGATCGCCACGATAGCGTCTATTGCCATCGCCCTTCTCGCATTCCAGATGGGGCAGTGGGTATCGGCTGCTGCTATGGTGGCCATGACAGGCGCGTGTCTCGGCTTTCTGCAGTATAATTTCAATCCGGCTAAAATTTTCATGGGCGATACGGGATCCATGTTCCTTGGGTATGTGATTGCCGCGGTGTCGGTCATGGGATCTATGAAGACGGCGGCTGCCGCCGTTCTTATCGTGCCTTTGGTGGCGCTGGCCGTGCCCATTACCGATACGGTACTTGCTATCGTGCGGCGCAGGCAGTCAGGGGTGCCGATTTTTTCACCGGACAAGAACCATCTCCACCATCGTCTTCTGGCGGCGGGATTGTCGCAGAAACAGGTGGTGCTGGTCATGTACGCGCTGACCGCTTTTTTCTCGGCAGCGGCGCTCCTTGTGGTGAGGCTGAATCCATTTCTCGGCGTGGCGGTGATCCTCCTCGCACTCGGGATGTTTATTTTCTGGGCGAAGAAACTCGGCGTCATGAGAGAGGTCGTTCTTCCGCCATCGGAAAAGGATGAGAAATAAAAAAGGAATTGACAGAAATATTTCATTGTATCAGTTTGTTTTATGAAAAGGAGTAGTCCTGTGAAAGTCATGACGGTTTTCGGCACGCGGCCTGAAGCGATAAAGATGGCTCCTGTCGTGCAGTCGCTTCTGGCGCATCCCGAAATAGAAACAAAGGTCTGCCTCACGGCGCAGCATCGGGAAATGCTCGATCAGGTGGTGGATCTTTTCAAGCTGCCCGTCGATTACGATCTGGATATCATGAGGAGCGGACAGTCCCTGTATGACATCACTTCCCGCGTCCTTCGCGGACTGGAAGAAGTACTGGAAAAGGAAAAACCGGATTATGTCCTTGTCCATGGGGATACGACGACGACGTTTACCGCGTCGCTTGCCGCTTTTTACAAGCAGATCAAAGTCGGACATGTGGAAGCGGGGCTGCGCACGGGAGATCTGGCGGCCCCTTTTCCTGAAGAGGCGAACCGCCAGCTTACGGGCGTCCTGGCCAGTCTTCATTTTGCCCCGACAGAAACGGCGCGGGAAAATTTACTCCGTGAAAATAAAAAGAATGAAAATATTTTCGTCGTGGGAAATACCGTCATTGATGCGCTCCTTTCAACGGTAAAGAAAGATTATACTTTTGAAGATGAAGAAATACAGGCGATTGAAGAACACAAGCGCGTCATCCTTGTGACCACCCACCGCCGTGAAAATTTAGGCGCGCCCATGCATCATGTGTACCGTGCGCTCCGCCGGCTGGTGGAAACCGTACCAGATACGGAAGTGGTATTTCCTGTCCATCGGAATCCTCTTGTCCGTGAAGCGGTGGAGGAAGAGCTGGACGGCGCGGCGGGCATCCATCTTGTGGAACCGATGGAGTATGAGCCTTTCACGAATCTGATGGCGCGGTCCGCCCTTGTGCTGACCGATTCAGGCGGCATACAGGAGGAAGCGCCGAGTCTGGGGAAACCCGTTCTTGTCCTTCGCGATACGACAGAGCGCCCCGAAGCGGTAGAGGCGGGGACAGTAAAACTGGTAGGCACCGGGGAAGAGAAGATTTATCAGACGGCATACCGGCTGCTGACCGATGAGGCAGCATATCATGCGATGGCGGAAGCAGTGAATCCTTACGGTGACGGCAGATCCGCCGGGCGCATCGTGGAGACGCTTTTGTATGCGGAGGGGATTTCTCATAAAAAACCGTCTAAATTTATAGCTAAGTAAATCCGCATATGTTACAATAACTTTGTATGGGTAGAGCTGTACGTATTTTGCGTGCAGTTTTTCATGATATGCACATGCCGGAGATGGCCATGAAGAATGCCGGGGAACAGGGAGATAAAGAAAAAGAGTTCAATCCGATGCGCAGTATCGCTGTAGCGGGCGGAGCGGGCATGACCCTTCTTTCCTGTATCGGCCTCGGTATCTGGGGCGGACTAAAGTGTGATGAATACTTGGGGACGTATCCTTTCGGCCTTATCGGGTTATCCCTTTTGGGCGCCATATCCGGATTGTGGGCCATAATTAGAAAAATGATAGGAAAGTAAGAAATGAAGTATGATACGGTATTCCCTGCTTTTGCGGATAGAGTGGTCAGCCGTCTGGCAGCCATAGGCGCTGTCGGCGCGGCCGCCGCATTTTTGAAGTGGGAATGGACTGTAGCGGCAGGATTTGCCGCCGGCGTCGTATTTCATATTCTTTTTTTCTTGTACATGAAACAGCGTTACATCCACTGGGAGAAAGAAGAGCGGGACGCGGCCTACATAGGCCAGATGGGCGCCGCGCTTGCCGGCTCCCGGCTTTTTGTGGAAGCGGGGCTGGCGGCGGCGGTGGTTTTGTGGACACCGCTTTCCATTCTCGGCTTCCTGGCGGGCTTATTGTCACTGTTCCCTGCTACTATCTGGGCAAGGCAATAGTGTGGAATAAGAATAATAATATTTTCCTGACGTCCAAAACAGAGAGGGGGTGAGACTATGCATCTTCATACAGGTACACATATGGTTGCACAGCTTTTCGGAATGTCGGTCAATCTGGATACGATTTTTACACAATGGCTTACTGCTCTCATAGTATTTATTATCGTCTTTGCTGCGAGCCGGGGGCGTTCGCTCGTTCCAAGCGGTATCCAGAATGCGGTGGAAATGATCATTGAGCCGCTATGCTCCCAGTTTGAGAAGAATATGGGATCGCATTATAAAAAGGTTGTTTATTTCCTGCTGACGCTTTTCATGTTCATCTTTGTGGCCAATGAGATCGGGCTTCTGCCGACAGCCCATCTGACGGCGTCTCCGACAAATGATGTGAATACGACCCTGGGGCTGGCACTGACCGGCACATTATGTATTCATTTCGTTTATATCAAGAACAGGGGATTCGGCAAATGGCTGAAACATTTCTTTGAACCCATGCCGCCGTTCGTGATCATCAATATTGTAGAAGAACTTTCCCGGCCGGTGACACTGGCAATGCGTCTATTCGGCAATATTCTGGCAGGGGAAATCCTGATGGAAATCCTCTACGCGTTGGCACCTGTGCTTGTACCTTTGCTCTGGGTCGTGTTCAGCCTTGTGGTCGGATTGATCCAGGCGTACATTTTCACTACGCTGACTTCCATTTATCTCAAGGAAAGCGTGGAGTAAGTGAAGGTGTGCAGGTGAATGGGAGCGGCACTCCGTAAAATGCCCGGCGCCGCCCGCGAAACGGTACTCATTATATCCGGAAAAACCGGGGCATTACATTTTTAGGAGGAATCATTACCATGGATCAGACTATTGTTGTTCAGTATTCCCTTATCGCATCTGCGCTGATTGCCGCAGTTGCCGCATTTGCAGCTGCATTCAGCGATTCTAAAGTAGCATCTCACGCTATCGACGGCATGACCCGCCAGCCGGAAATTCAGGGCCAGCTCTTCACTTCCATGCTTGTCGGCATCGGCCTGGTAGAATCTATTCCGATTATCGCTATCGTTATTTCTCTCGTCCTCGTATTCGCCAATCCTTTCCTCGGCTAATTCCAATTCATTGTTAGCCTAAGGAGGGGATTTCATTGGTAGAATTAAATGGTACGCTGCTGATTTCAATCCTCAACTTTATCATTCTCGTTGCCGTTTTGGCGCATTTCTGCTATAAGCCGGTGCTGAAGGTCATGGATGACCGCAGGAACAAGATCCGGAATGATCTGGACAGCGCGGCCCGGTCCAGCACGGAGGCGGCCAAGCTCAAATCTGATCTGGAAGCGGAACTTGCCAATGCCCAGGTCGCCGCACAGGGGATCGTGGACAAGGCCGTAAAAGAGGCCAAGGTACAGGCCCAGGCGCAGATCGATGAGGCCCATGCGGCTATTGAGAGGGAAAAAGTCCAGGCTGCTAAACAGATCGAAAGGGAACGCAAGGATGCCCTGGAGGATCTGAAGGCGCAGGTGGCCGCTCTTTCCTGTGATATTGCATCGAAGATCATCAGCAAAAATATGACGCCGGATACGAATGACCGGCTCATAGCGGAAAGCATCGCAAGACTGGATGCCGGGCGGGCAGGTAAGTAATCATGGATAAGAACGTAATCCTTGCAAAGAAGTACGGACGAGCCATCTATGAAATTGCCGCAGAGCAGCACTGCCTGGAACAAACGGAAGAAGATCTCCGCCTCATTGCCGATACCATAGGGAAAAGCAAAGAGCTCGGGGAGATTCTGAACCATCCTCTGCTTGCTAAGGATGTCAAGAAAGATACTATAAATAAGTTATTTGCAGATAAGGTGCAGCCGATAGTTTTACAGTTCTGCTATATTGTTATCGACAAAGGCCGCATCGCTGATTTTGCTGCCATGGCGGATGTCTATGCCAATCTTGCGCATCATGGGATGGGCATGGAGGAAGCCGTGGTAACCTCTGCGTTTCCATTGACCAAATCCCAGGTGGACGCTTTGAAAGCCAAACTTGCGGAAATCACGGGAAGCAAAATTATCATGAAACAGAAAGTAGACGCATCTTTGATAGGCGGATTTACGGTCCGGATGGGAGACCGTCTGATTGACGGATCCGTAGCCCGCCAGCTTGCGGCGCTCCGCTCGCAAATGATGCAAAGAGATTGAGGTGACTTACAGGATATGAAAATCAGTTCAGATGAAATCACATCTGTCATTAAAAAACAGATTGAAAATTACAAAGTAGACCTCAATGTCGATGAAGTAGGTACGGTTCTTGAAGTCGGCGACGGTATCGCCCATGTATATGGCCTTGAAAACTGCATGGCCGGTGAATTGCTGGAACTGCCGAACGGCGTTTACGGCATGGCCATGAACCTGGAAGAAAGCAATGTAGGTGCCGTTCTTCTGGGAAATGCGGAAACCATCAAGGAAGGCGACGTAGTAAAGAGAACGGGCCGTCTGATGCAGGTTCCAGTAGGCAATGCGGTCATCGGCCGCGTGGTCAATGCGCTGGGACAGCCGATTGACGGCAGAGGCGAAATCAAGACTGACGCTTATCGCGACATTGAAATCAAAGCTCCGGGCATTGCCGACAGACAGCCGGTAAACGTCCCGCTGCAGACCGGTCTGAAATGTATCGACTCCATGGTCCCGATCGGCCGCGGACAGCGTGAGCTGATCATCGGCGACCGCGGTACAGGCAAGACCGCCATCGCTATTGATACCATTCTGAACCAGAAGGGACAGGATGTCATTTGTATTTATGTTTCCATCGGGCAGAAGAACTCCAATGTCGTCCGTGTATACGAACGTCTGAAAGCTGCCGGCGCTATGGATTACTCCATCATCGTACACGCCGGTGCTTCCGAAGGGTCCCCGATGCAGTACCTTGCACCGTACTCCGGTGTATCCATTGCGGAACACTTCATGCACCAGGGCAAAGACGTCCTCATTATCTATGACGACCTCTCCAAGCATGCCGTCGCTTACCGCGCCATGTCGCTTCTGCTGCGCCGTCCGCCGGGACGCGAGGCTTACCCCGGTGACGTATTCTATCTGCATTCCCGTCTGCTGGAACGTGCGGCACGTCTGTCCGATGCACTGGGCGGCGGCTCCATCACCGCGCTGCCGATCATTGAAACACTGGCAGGCGATGTCGGTGCGTACATTCCGACAAACGTCATTTCCATCACGGACGGACAGATTTATCTGGAAACGGCACTCTTTTATTCCGGGATCCGTCCGGCCATCAATGTCGGCCTGTCCGTATCCCGTGTAGGCGGTTCCGCGCAGATTAAGGCCATGAAACAGGTCGCAGGCACGCTGCGTCTGGATCTGGCACAGTTCCGTGAATTGGCGGCATTTGCCCAGTTCGGTTCCGATCTTGACGCTGCCACCAAAGCGCAGATCGACCGCGGCCAGAGGACGACGGAAATTCTGAAGCAGCCGCAGTATTCCCCCTATCCGGTCGAAGACCAGGTTATGGCGATCTACACGGCCGTCAAGGGGTATCTTGATGACGTGGACGTAGACCAGGTTGTCGGGTTTGAACAGCAGGTTCTGAATTTCCTCCACAGCAGCCATCCGGAAATCGGCGCTGATATCGTGGATAAAAAGAAGCTGACAGATGAAAATGAAGCGAAACTCAGAGAAGCTCTTGATGAATTCAAGAAACGTTACAAGGCACAAAGCGAAACAGAAGAAAAGTCTGAAACGGTAGAGGGGTGATCTGATTGGAAAGTACGCGTGATATAAAAGGGCGCATAAAATCCGTCACCAACATCCAGCAGATCACGAAAGCCATGAAGATGGTAGCCGCCGCCCGTCTGCGCAAAGCGGAGGAAAAGGCAAACGGCTCCCGTCCTTATGCGGAAAAGATCGGAGAGCTCCTGCGCCGTGCTTCTTCGGTGACACCCGGATTTACAAGCCCGCTCTTCAGGACAGGCGAAGTAAAGAAGGTAGGATATCTCGTCATTTGCGGCGACAAAGGCCTTGCCGGCGCTTATAACTCCAACGTGATGAAGCGTACCCTGCAGGAAATCTCCGGAAAGGATCGTTCTGCATACGCTTTATATGTCTGCGGGAAACAGGCGAAGAATTATCTGAAATTCCGCGGGTATGATCCCGATACCTATCATTTCGGCTTTTCTGATAAGCCGTCGGCTCAGGATTCCATCGATCTCTCCAAAGAGATGGTGGAATACTTCACAAAAGAAGAAGTCGATGAAGTTTATATTATTTATACCAAATTCATCACCGCCCTCCGCCAGCAGGTCCGGGTAGACCAGCTGCTCCCCATTGAAGCGCCGGCTGAGGGAAAAACGGAAGAAGCAGCAAAAGCAGCTGCCAGCGAATGGGAAAAAGAAAGACAGGATTTCCTCCGTATCGAGGAAGATCCCTATATTTTCCTTCCCGATGCGGCGGCAGTGCTTTCTAAACTGCTTCCTGAATATATACAAGTACAGGTTTATAATGCGATGCTGCAATCCGCGGCGTCCGAGCTGGGCAGCCGTATGGCGGCCATGTCCGCTGCCACTGACAACGCAACGGAAAGAATTGCCGACCTCAACCTTACGTACAACAAAGCGCGTCAGGCACAGGTCACCAATGAAATTTCCGAAATTGTCGGCGGTGCGGCAGCTCTCGAATAAACCGGCTTAATTTGATTAAGGAGGAATGCTTCTTCATGGCAAATGAACAGCAGGGACAGGTAGGCAAGGTCGTACAGGTCATGGGCGCTGTCGTCGATATCGCTTTTTCCGACGATCAGGAACTTCCTGCCATCTATAACGCAATTCATGTCAAAGATGAAGAAGGCACTGTTCCGGTAGATGTTATCTGTGAAACCATGCAGCACTTAGGTGACGGCGTAGTCCGCACCGTTGCGATGAGTTCCACCGATGGCATGGTACGCGGAATGAAAGCAGTAGATACCGGCCGTGCTATTGCAGCACCGGTCGGCGACGGATGCCTGGGACGTATTTTCAACGTACTCGGACAGACCGTCGACAATGACGATACAAAAGTACCGGCATCCGACTACTGGCCTATTCATCGTCCGGCACCGGCCTTTAAAGACCAGTCTCCGGCAACCGAAATTTTTGAAACCGGCATCAAAGTCGTCGATCTCATCGCTCCGTATGCAAAAGGCGGTAAGATCGGGCTCTTCGGCGGTGCAGGTGTAGGTAAGACCGTTCTTATCCAGGAATTGATCCATAACGTGGCGACAGAACACTCCGGCTGCTCCGTATTCTGCGGCGTCGGCGAACGTACCCGTGAAGGGAACGATCTCTGGGGAGAAATGAAAGACTCCGGCGTTCTTTCCAAAGTTGCGCTGGTATACGGCCAGATGAACGAACCTCCGGGAGCGCGTATGCGTGTAGCTCTCACCGGTTTGACCATGGCTGAATATTTCCGCGACAAACAGGGACAGGACGTCCTGCTCTTCGTAGACAATATTTTCCGTTTCGTACAGGCAGGTTCCGAAGTATCCGCGCTGCTCGGACGTATGCCGTCCGCCGTAGGCTACCAGCCGACCCTGGCCACCGATATCGGCGAACTGCAGGAACGCATCACTTCCACCAAAGACGGTTCCATCACATCCATCCAGGCCGTATACGTACCGGCCGATGACTTGACGGACCCGGCTCCGGCAGGCGTATTTACACACTTGGACGCTACCACCGTACTGAGCCGTTCCATCGCGGAACTGGGCATCTATCCGGCAGTAGACCCGCTGGACTCCACCAGCCGTATCCTTGACCCGAACGTTTTGGGTGAAGAGCATTACGAAGTGGCCCGCGGCGTACAGGCTATTCTGCAGCGCTACAAAGAACTGCAGGATATCATCGCCATCCTGGGCATGGAAGAACTTTCCGATGATGACAAAGTCATCGTAGCCCGCGCAAGAAAGGTACAGAGATTCCTGTCTCAGCCCTTCTTCGTAGCTGAACAGTTTACGGGCTCCCCCGGCAGATACGTATCCCTGAAGGAAACCATCCGCGGCTTCAAGGAAATCCTTGCAGGCCAGCACGATGATATGCCTGAAGGCGCGTTCTACATGGTCGGCACAATTGATGAAGCGATCGAAAAGGCTGAAAAGATGAAGAAAGGGGAATAAGCCATGGCTGATACCCTTACGAATCCCATGCACGTGGAAGTCATCAGCCCCGACGGACCGATTTATCGAGAAGCCGGCGTGGAAATGGTGGTGGCCCGTGCAGCAGACGGTGAATTTGCCGTCATGAAAAACCATCTGCCTCTGGCAGCCGCTCTTGAAATGTGCCCCGTGCGCATCATTAAAGGCGGAAAGGAACAAAAGGTGGCCGTATTTGGCGGTTTCCTGGAAATAAAGGACAATCAGGTAAATATCGTAGCCCCCCTGGCGGAGCTGGCGGACACCATCGATATTGCCCGTGCCCAAGCCGCGAAGAAACGTGCGGAAGACAGGCTCGCGTCTAAGAGCAAAGAAATCGATGTCGACCGTGCCAAACTCGCCCTCCAGCGTGCGCTGACGCGGCTCAAAACGACAGGAACCCTTTGATTCCAACACAAGAACCGATCCATACAAATAATGGGTCGGTTTTTATGTTGGGGGAAGACGTTAAGAAGATAAAAGCTATCAGCTGTGAGCTGTCAGCTGCAAGCTAACTATTCTTTTACGATTTAAATCATTACGACAAGCGAGTATCCTCAATCGCACTGCGTGCGCCAGCAGCTCCTTCTGACGGCCGACTCCATGATCCTTGTATAAGACGTTAAGGCGTCATCAGTATAATAGATTCTTCGCTCTGTGTCATGTTGTGATTTTTCCTCATTCTCATACAGCATTCTTACTTCCGCTCTGAATGACGGGATACGGTAAGGCGTCATTCAAAGCGCCAGCGAAGGATTTGCTGCTGTGATGAAGAAGACCATAAAACGTCATCCGAAGCGGATGTGAAGGATCTGTACCCGTGGTGAGGAAAACTGGTAAGGCGTCATTCAGAGCGCCAGCGAAGAATCTGTCACCGTGGTGGGGAAAACCGTAAAATCTCATCAAAGTGACAGATTTATCACGCAGGGGCATGTAACCATTATTCATGAGGTGGAATTCATGATTTGCGCAATTTGGCATGATGTATTATCTATGTATTTTACTTAATGCTGGATATGGGATGTAATGTTATAAACTTTAGTTCAAGGATTAATGAGGAAATAAAGTTAAAAAATAAGAAAATATTTATAGGGGTGTATAAAACGTGAATGCGGTACGCAGCATGGTTTGCCGAAATGTGATGCATTATGAAAGGATTAGAAAGTATGTGCCTATTGATTATAAAAAGTAATACAGCTATGCGGAATTGATATGTGCATTTTGTGGTGGGGTGTCGTATAATCGAAACGATTATGTATCGGAATCATACTATTCGTTTTTGATCCGGATGGGGGAGAGTTGAGTCTGATATACAATCCTGCTGCGGCATGGAAAGAATACTTATCATCCACGGGAGTATGATGGTGAGATTGTTTTTGCCGGCAGAACCGCTTTTTGTAATCGGAGTAATGGCAGAAAACGGCAGATATCCCTGAAGTGACTGGGGCAGGGATGATGGGGGAGCTTTAATAATGGATATGTTTTATTGGGATATCCGGGGCAAGTCACGAAGTAGATGTGACATCTGTGTCCGGAACATACGCAGGAATTTAAGAGCGCTCTGTGCGGCTGCTTAGGCGGCTGTTTTCGAGGGCGTTTTTTGTATGCCTGAAAAGCCGGCGTGAAGAGGGATTCGAGGAGAGAAATTTCGAACCGGAGCGGTACCGGCGTGAAGAGGCATGATGAAAAATGGAGGCGGTCATGAAGAAGGTTACGGACTTTTAGGGAAATATCCTGCCCGAGTGGAGTTTCCCGTATTTTTACAGGAATGCAGGATTTGACGAGGTTGTTTTTCAGAGGCAGGCATAAAACGGTGGCTGTAAGATAGAGGGCTCCGTAGATGATTGGCTTTGAAGAAGAAAACAAATTGGTTATAAGTCAATTTATAAATAGCAGAAAAACCGCATGAATACTGGATATTTTGTATTTGCAAAATTTATGGTTGAAAAAATTTAAGGCATGGGGTAAAATAATTTTCGTGTTTGCTGCGGGAGCATGATTTCCTGATGCACAAAACAGGGCAGAGGATAAAGAGACAGCCCAATGCAGCGGCTTCAGGGAAAACATGCGCAGGCAGTTTCTCCGGCAGAAAATATCGATTAAAAAAAACAGAGATGAAAACGGTCAGCGTTTTGTACATCGGAGAAAACATTTTTGCAATAGAGAAAGGATGGGGTTAAAGTTATGAATCAAGTACACAAGGTCATATGGAGCAGGGTGAAGAATTGCTACATAGTCGTTTCGGAAATTACGAAGAGGGTCGGCAGAGATAATAAAGCCTCTGTGACGGAAATCCGTCCGCTTCGCGCGCTTTTGTGCGCCATGGTGATTGCCGGCTGTATGCTTCCTGCTGATGCGGATGCGGCAAGCGGGATAGTCTGGGGGACGGGCGCGTCCGCTCCGGGACAAGATAGTGTTGCCGTAGGAACAAACGCAAAAGCAAAGAAATCTCATGCGGTTGCCCAAGGTACAGAGGCAAAAGCGGACGGTGTTTATGCGCTGGCATTCGGGTATAAAGTACAAACATTGGCAAACTATGCCATCGCTATGGGACATCAGGCAAAAGCAGGGGCCAATGCGATCGGCGGTGTGGCGATTGGCTCCAGTTCCGTAGTCGAGGGAGAACACGGGGTAGCGCTTGGAGATCAGGCGGAATCGAAGAATAAGCAGACGATTGCGGTAGGTTTGAAATCCGTTTCGTCGGGTGAACAGAGCATTTCTATCGGACACCAGGCAAAAGCGATAGGGAACAACAGTATCGCGGAAGGCGTAGGCGCCAAAGGCTATGCCAAAGACGGTGTGGCTATCGGCAACAATGCGGAATCGGGAACGGCAGACAATAAGGATCCCCGTATACCGACCATTCCGTCCAATAATGGGGTAGCTGTGGGCAATTCGGCCAAAGCCAGCGGCGGTTCTTCCGTTTCTGTAGGGAATGACAGTATCGGCAACGGACCGTCTTCTGTCGCTATCGGCAATGCGGCAACGGCTAATGATGTAAGGACTACAGCCATCGGCAACAATGCCCATGCGGAAGGTGCCGGTTCACTGTCCATCGGGCGTGAGGCCAGCGCGTTGACCTTGGAAAATGCGACAAGCACAAATCCGCTTGTGACCGGGACTGATGAGCAGCTGGATAGAAAAGGCGTTATGGCCATTGGTGATGATGCCAAGGCAAGCGGTAATAATTCCATCGCTCTCGGTACTTCCGCCAAAGCCGGCGATTTGGAGAAAACCCGAAATGCAGATTCTGTTACTCTGACCGGCAGCGCGAAACGGATTACCAAGCTGACGACGAAGCGGTCCGTCAATAACGCGGTTGCTATCGGTACGGAATCCAGCGTACAGTCTGATGAAGACATTGCTGTCGGCTACAGGGCAACAACCGTAGCTTCCAAATACCACCAGCTGCCCGGTTCCGGACAGGTGGCAATCGGCAGCAACAGCAATACTTACGGAAGCAGGGGCGATGTGGCAATCGGTTCCGGCGCAGAGACGAATATAAGGGTCAAAAACGTGGATCATACCAATGGTCCGACGGAAAAGCGTGATGCACAGAGCGTGGCTATCGGCAGCGTGGCAAAGGCTTACGGATCGCAGGCGGTGGCTGTTGGCGCAGACACAAGGGCGATCGGAAACTCTTCCGTGGCGATCGGTACGGATGATATCGAGCTGGATCGTGCAAAACTGCAATCCCTTCTGCCGGGACTGGCGAATAATGAAAATCTGAATAATAAGGCGCCCAGTGATGCGACGCTTGGTTCGGCTGCTTTGCATGATAAGCCCTATTATGTCAAGACTGCTTCCATCGGAACGGCATCCGTGGCACTCGGCGCGATGAGCCAGGCCGCCGGTGACGCTTCTATGGCCATGGGGCTCAATGCTTTGGCGGAAGGCGATGCCAGCACGGCAATCGGGCCTTTGGCACGCAGCAAGGGGAAAAAATCCATTGCCATGGGTGTTAATGCCAATTCCCAAGTAGATGGCGGCGTAGCACTCGGCGCTGACAGTGTTTCCAACCGTCAGCAGACATCCAATGCTTACATCCTTCCGGTGCCGACACGGCACAGGTAAATGCCATTAAGGCGACAAAAGGAACGACAGGCGCCGTCAGTGTCGGCTCGGATACGGTAAAACGCCAGATCATCAATGTGGCGGCTGGCACGAATGATTCCGATGCCGTCAATGTGGCCCAACTGAAAGCGGTAACATCTAATGCTTCCTGGACAGCACAGGAGAATGGCAATGATGTGAATGCAGTGAAGAATGGCAGTAAAGTCAACTTTGCCGATGGAACAAATACAACGGCTTCCGTGACAAAAGATGCGTCCGGAAAGGTAACGGCCGTAAAATACAACTTGAAAAAAGATGTCAACTTGGGAACGGACGGCAGCCTGACCATCAACGGAAATACCTATATCAATAAAGACGGCATCAATGCGGGGAACAAGCAGATCACCCATGTAGCCAGCGGCGGCAATGTAACGACGAATGCAGCCAATATCGGCGATATCAACCGTATTGTGACGGCGAAAGACAAGTATGTGACAGGCGGCACCGCAGACTACCAGACAAACGGCGACGGTACGGCAACCTTGACTGGTACGAATGGTCTCACCGCCAATGTGACAGGACTCAAAAACAACTATGTCACAAGCGGCAGCGTTTCCAATGACGGCAAGACCCTGACACTGGAACGGAATGATACGGGCAAAGTCAATGTAGACCTGAGCAAAATATTCACCGAGGTGGCAAAGGAAGATTATCATCTGGTAGCAAATCCGGAAGCAGGAAGCCAGGGTAAGTACAAAGCGGACAGCAGCGGAAATATGGTGCTGACCGTAGCGAACGAAAAAGGCGAAAAGAAACAGGTTACCTTGACAGACATCGCATCCAAAGCGCAGCAGAATACGAATACAACAAATATTACGAACATTAACAATACCATTGCCAAAGGCCTGAACTTTAAGGGTGATGACGCAACAGTTATCAATAAGAAACTGGGCGAGCAGCTGGATATCAAAGGCGGCGCTGATGCATCAAAACTGTCAGACGGGAATATCGGTGTCGTATCCGGAAACGGTGCGCTGAATGTAAAACTGGCGAAAGATGTGACCGGCCTGAACAGTGTGACGGCAGGAACCGCCAGAATGGGTGTCGATTCGGCAGATCACAAGAGCTATGTAACCGGTCTGGACAACAGGGACTGGGACGTGCAGAATCCGGTGGTCGTGAACGGCAGAGCGGCGACAGAAGATCAGTTGAAGAAAGTATCTGATGCCATTTCCATTTCCAATGCGTCAAAGACAGACTATCGCTTGGTTAAAAATCCTGACGCGGCAGACGGGAATTATTCCGTAGCCAACGGCAAAGTGGATCTGAAAGTGGAAGACAAGGCGCATCCGACGACACCGGCAAGCACGGTCACAATCAATAATATTGCCAGCGCGTCGGACGTGGAAAAACTGAAAGCAGGCTTCAAGGTAAAGGCAGGAACCAATGAGGGCGCGATCAAGGCGGGAGACACCCTTGAATTCGCGGCAAAAGACAATGCAGGTGTGGAATACGATCCGGCCGCAAGGAAGCTGACTGTATCCGTAAGCAAAGATCCGACCTTCAACAGCGTGACTGTAGGTGACGTAAAGATCAACAACACCGGCATCAACGCAGGGAACAAGCAGATCACCAATGTAGCCAGCGGCGGAGATGTAACGACCAATGCAGCCAATATCGGCGATATCAACCGTATTGTGACGGCGAAAGACAAGTATGTGACAGGCGGCACCGCAGACTACCAGACAAACGGCGACGGTACGGCAACCTTGACTGGTACGAATGGTCTCACCGCCAATGTGACAGGACTCAAAAACAACTATGTCACAAGCGGCAGCGTTTCCAATGACGGCAAGACCCTGACACTGGAACGGAATGATACGGGCAAAGTCAATGTAGACCTGAGCAAAATATTCACCGAGGTGGCAAAGGAAGATTATCATCTGGTAGCAAATCCGGAAGCAGGAAGCCAGGGTAAGTACAAAGCGGACAGCAGCGGAAATATGGTGCTGACCGTAGCGAACGAAAAAGGCGAAAAGAAACAGGTTACCTTGACAGACATCGCATCCAAAGCGCAGCAGAATACGAATACAACAAATATTACAAACATTAACAATACCATTGCCAAAGGCCTGAACTTCGGCGGAGACTCGGGCGCAGATATTAACAAAAAGCTGGGGGAAAAGCTGGAAATCAAGGGCGGTGCCTCGGCAGACCTGACAGATGGAAATATCGGCGTTGTATCTGATGGAACGAAGCTCAATGTGAAGCTGAAGAAAGATGTGGATCTTGGGCCGAATGGCAGCCTGACCATTAACGGAAAGACCTATGTCAACAAAGACGGTCTCAACGCGAACAGCCAGAAGATTACCAACGTGGCTGACGGCACGGCAAACAGTGATGCAGTCAACCTGGGTCAGCTGAATGCGGCCATTGGCGGTACGGCAAAAGCAACGACCGTTAAAGCGAAGGACGCCAATGTAACCGTTACAGAAGGAACCAATCCCGCCGGTGGTAAAGAATATACCGTCGGACTGGGTGATAAAGTAACCCTCGGCACGGCTGACAAGAAAATCGTCATAGACGGAACCAGCGGAAAGATTACGGCGGGCAGCAAGGTCACCATCGACGGAACGACAGGGGACATCCAGGCGGGCACAGTCAAAGTGACAGGCGCCGGCACAGTGAATGAACTGACCAACCGCACATGGGATATTGACAACCCGACAGTCGTACATGGACAGGCGGCAACAGAAGACCAGCTGAAAACAGTCAGTGACGGCGTGAAGACCAATAAGACAAATATTACAAACATCAATAACACCATTGGCAAAGGCTTGAACTTCGGCGGAGACTCCGGCGCAGATATTAACAAAAAGCTGGGAGAAAAACTGGAAATCAAGGGCGGCGCCTCGGCAGACCTGACAGATGACAATATCGGCGTTGTATCTGATGGAACGAAGCTCAACGTGAAGCTGAAGAAAGATGTTAACCTGGGACCGGACGGCAGCCTGACCATTAACGGAAAGACCTATGTCAACAAAGACGGTCTCAATGCGAACGGCCAGAAGATTACCAACGTGGCTGACGGCACAGTGAACAGTGACGCAGTCAACTTCGGCCAGCTGAAAGATGCTGTCGCGGCGGGAAAGACGATCCTGAAAGACGGTAAGAATACCACCGTCGAAGGCGAAGGCACCGTTGCCAATCCGTATAAAGTCAATGTAAATGATGACCTGGTGCTCGGCAAGAAAGGTGCTGACGGCAAAGACGGCTCCATCGGAGTCAACGGCAAAGACGGTTCTTCCGTAGTGATCCATGGCAAAGACGGAATCAGCATCAAGGGGAAAGACGGCAAAGATGGAGTTACCCTCAAAGCGAAAGACGGGGCCAACGGGACAGAAGGGCAGATCGGTCTGACCGGACCTGCCGGGAAAGACGGGAGATCCACCCATGCGGATATAGGCGTCAACGCAGGACCTGCGAGCCTGGATCCGGCCAAGAACCTGTCGGCTACCGAAATGACCCGTCTCTACTATGTAGATGAAAAAGGCGACCATCAGGTGGCAACGATGGATGACGGCATGAAATTTGCCGGAAATACCGGACTGGCAATAAAGAAACTGAACAGTACCATGACCATCAGAGGAACCGGAACGAAGGCGGATACGGAATATGATCCGTCAAACATCAAAACGATGGTGGATGCTGACGGAAATATGATTGTCGGCCTGGACAAGAACCTGAAAGCGGACAGTGTTGGAATCAACGGAAAAGACGGCAGAGACGGAGCCACCATTAAAGGCGGCGACGGAAAACCGGGCGTTGACGGCACCAATATCACCCGTCTCATCATTGAAGAAAAGAACGGCAAGCAGCATGACATTGCCACCTTGGATGACGGCATGAAGTACGGCGGTGATACAGGGGCGGTCATCAAAAAGAAACTGAACGGCCAGGTGAATGTAATCGGCGGCATTTCAGATGAAAGCAAACTGACCACAGATGACAACATCGGTGTGGTATCTGACGGCAGCAACAACCTGAAAGCACGTCTTGCCAAGGATCTGAAAGGCTTAAACAGTGTAACAGCCGGCAATGTGGTGATGGATACGACCGGATTCTATGTTAAGCAAACGACACGTGCTCCGGCCGGAACCGGAACGGTATCTCTTACTGCAGATGGGCTGAATAACGGCGGAAATAAGATTGCCAATATAGCGGCAGGCGAGGCAGATACCGATGCCGTCAATGTCAGCCAGCTGAAAAATCAGGGATCGGAGATCGTTAACAAGGGCTTCGGCATAAAAGCGGAAGACGGAAATGAAGTAAAGAAGAAGCTTGGCGAAACTGTGGACGTCGTAGGCGACGGTAAGAATATTTCGACCAGAGTCGAAGGCGGCAGAGTCAGAGTGGGGCTTAAGGATGATATTTTACTGAATAGTGTCACCACAGGCCGTACAAGAATGGATACCAACGGGCTTACCGTTCAGGACGGTTCCGGAAACACGGCAGTGACAGTCGACAAGGACGGGCTGAAGATCAAGGACGGCCCCAGCGTTACCAAGTCGGGAATTGATGCAGGCGGCAAGAAGATCACCAATGTAGCGGCAGGCGAGGCGGATACCGATGCCGTCAATGTCAGCCAGCTGAAAAAAGCGGCAGCCGGTGCCACCACGAAAGTGGCGGACGGCAAAAATACGACGGTGACTTCTGAAACGAATGCCGACGGATCCAAAACGTACCATGTCAACCTGAATGATGACATTACGCTGGGAACCGATCCTTCCAAGCAGATCAGCATTAAAGGTACCGAAGGTACGATCAAGGCCGGACAGGTGACTGTCAACGGTACGGCCGGCACAGTGAACGGACTGACCAATAAGACCTGGGATCCGAACAATATCACCAGCGGACAGGCGGCGACGGAAGACCAGCTGAAGGTTGTATCCGGCCAGGCAGGCAAGCATTCTTCCGTAACGGCGGGCAGCAATATTTCCGTGACAACGGGAACAAATGCAAACGGCGGTACGGACTACAAAGTGTCTGTAGTCGATACACCGACCTTCAAGACGGTAACCACGGGAAATACGGTGATGAGTAATAGTGGCCTGACGATCAAGAATGGCCCGAGCATCACGCAGACCGGCGTTGACGCAGGCGGCAAACGGATTACCAATGTGGCAGCAGGCAAGGCAGATACGGATGCTGTTAATGTAGGACAGCTGAAACAGATCGGCGGAGCCATCAACAAAGTTGATAACCGTATCAACAGAGTCGGCGCAGGAGCGGCGGCATTGGCAGCACTCCATCCGCTGGACTTCGATCCCGATGACAAGTGGGACTTCACTTTGGGCTACGGCAACTATAAAGATGCCCATTCTCTGGCACTCGGTGCCTTCTATCGGCCGAATGAAGATACGATGATCAGTGTAGGCGGTTCCATCGGCGGCGGAGAAAATATGGTGAATGCAGGTCTTTCCATGAAGCTGGGACAGGGCAACCATGTGTCCACATCCAAAGTGGCAATGGCTAAGGAAATCAAGGATCTCCGCGCTGAACTGGAAAATGTGAAGGGGGCGCTGCTGAAGGTTGCGGACGGAAGACCGCTGGATTCCATGGATATGGACAAGATGCAGCTCTTCCCCGATGTGCCTGAAAATCATTGGGCCTATGACTATGTGGCGACTCTGGCAGGAAACGGTGTCATCGTGGGCTACCCGGACGGACAGTTCGGTGGAGACCGCATGATGACCAGGTATGAAATGGCCGCGTTGATCTACAGGGCCATGCAGAATGGTGCGGCTGCCGATGACCGGATGGCCAGAGCATTGAAAGAATTCGAACCGGAACTGGAACGCATCAGAGTAGATACTATCAGCAAGCATAAGGATGGTACACCTGATATCCAGCGTGTACGCGTCATCAAAGGCCGCGGTTAATCGGAGCAAGAGGCTTTCAGATGAAGAAATCATGGTTTGCTGTGATAGGAATGATATTGATATTGCTGCTGCCGGGCACGATGGCTGCGGCAGCGGATAATATCACCGTAGCCGGCCAGTTTGAAGGAGCCTATGCGGACAATGTATATCGTTTTGTTACTGCCGATGGACAAGAAATCCCTGCCATGATGGAGCATGCGGGAAAGATAATGAGTTATACGCCTTTTCAGGCGACAGGGTATGTGGCTTATAATCAAGCCGGGCAGCCTGTACTTATTATCCGGAACGTGTCTTATCAGGAGCGGGCTCCTAATCAGCGTGCGGTCAGCTACAGAAAAGATATTGGGAATCCGCAGCCGTCACAGATGCCAATAGGATCACGGACATCTCGGGATGCAGGGTATTTCATGGGACCGGTGAAAAGCGATCTTGACAACTGGTATCAGGTCAATCCGGGAGATTTGAAATTAGAGGATCTGGGTGCTTATCAGGTAGCATGGAATTTGTCCGGGCTTCCTGTAGGGACAAGGATCTGCACTGTGGGCAGCATCCTGTCCAGCGCCGGCGGCGGGCTTATGAATTTCCGTACCGCCCGGGGGAATAAAATTCTTATCAATCTCAATGGTGCAGTTGTTCCTATGGGACAGCGGGTAACCGTTTTGGGGATTATTTCCACTCCGTCAGTGCTGACAATCCAGTTCGTAAACAGCGTAGGATCCTGATTGGATAAGACCATCTTTCTAAATCAGGAAGAAGATAAAAGACTTTCTTCTATAAGCATATGCTTTCAGGAGAGAGTCTTTTACCCATTATGGAAAGCGGGAGTCTCATATTTTAACCCGAAATCGGCTTTGTCCTGCTTTTGGACGGCAATACTGCCGGTATAAGGAATGAAGTTGTCTTTCTGAAAAAGGGTATTTTGTTTCTCATTCTCCATAGCAATGTGAGAACCGTGAGCATACGGATGATCCGCTTTTTGCATATTTTCTCCAAAAGGGTTCCATTATGACGGATATCTTAGTCAAATATACATGAAGGAAGGTGCATGGAGCCGACGGGCATTGAAAGGGAACCGGAGTGCAGAAAATCTCCGGTGAAATACTTTAATAAAAGTGCGTTTGGTATACTAATATAATTATAATAAATAACTTTATTAAATAACTTTATAAATGTATAATATGATGAAAGAGATATAAATTATTTAGTTCTTTAGAGAGCGGATATCTTTTTATTCAAAAGGAGGAAGTTATGAATCAGATTTACAAAGTCATCTGGAGCCGGGTGAAACACTGCTATGTGGTAGTTTCGGAAATCGCCGGCCGCTGTGGGAAAAATGGGGGAACAGCTTCTGAAAAGAAGAGCATGCCCGTCCGCGCGTTTCTGTGCGCCCTTGCCGTCACGGGATGCCTGCTGCCGGGCATGGCGGGCGCCTCGTTTCATGGCGGGATCGGTGCTACAACGGCTACAGCGAACAGCATCGCTGTCGGGGATGATGCCAAGACAACAGAGGAATATACGATCGCTCTCGGCAGCCGATCCAGGGCAATAAATATCTATGCCATAGCCATGGGCGATCAGGCACAAGCTACCGGGCAGGGGGCGACTGCCATAGGATCCCTGTCTAAATCGACAGCCGAACATTCTCTTGCCGTCGGCGACCAGGCGCAGGCGGCGGCGGTGAACAGCTCCGCTTACGGTATTCTGTCGAAGGCATTGTCATCACACAGTGTGGCTATCGGTAATGAGGCGTCTGTCGGCAAGGGAGATCCGGATTCAGTATCAAGCCAGAACGGGATTGCCATCGGGAATGGTGCGAATGTTACCGTGAACCCCGCCACAGCGACACCGGGGATTACCGATAAGAGCGGCGGGATCGCAATCGGGCATGATGCGACAACCAAAGATATCAATACGATTGCTCTCGGTACCGGTACTGTCGGCCAAGGTGCGCAGGCAGTGGCTATCGGCCGTAATGCACGTACAATTGCTAATAACGGTGTGGCCATCGGTAACGAAGCTCGGACACAATCTACGAACGGCTTTGCGTTGGGGAATAATGCCCGCGCCGGTTTTGATGAAAATAATGTGCTTGTAGGCAGAGACAATGACCAGGCCTTCGGTTCCAATGCCAGGGCCTGGGGCGGTTCCTCCATGGCTTTTGGGAATAATGCGAAAGCTGCTAATGGCGGTGCCATTGCCATGGGGAACGGTTCTCAATCCAGAGGGGATTGGGGCGTAGCCATCGGTAACGGTGCAAAAGCCCTGGCTGCGGGCGCCCGCGCATTGGGGGCAAACTCCACGGCAAAAGGAGTCAATTCTACTGCTATCGGCTGGGACAGTAAGAGTGAAGCAGCGAGCGGTATTGCCGTAGGTGAGTCTGCTTCCGTTGAGGATGGAGCAGACAATGGTATTGCCATCGGTACAGGAGCGAAAGCAGCAGGGAAAAGCAGCACCGGCACTCCAAGCCTTCCGGCAAGTACGGTAGCCATCGGCCAGGGGGCACAGGCACTGGAAAACGGGGATATCGTCATCGGACGCCAGGCGAAGAGCATCGCTTCTACAGAGCACGGCAATCCGGGATCCGGTGCGGTAGTGGCAGGCGCGGAAGCGGCGGCATACGGCGCCAGAGGCGATGTGGTTATCGGCGCGTCGGCGGAGACTAATGTCAAGATCAAACAGTCCGGCGGTACTGTCGATCCTAAATATGCGCAGGGTGTCGCTATCGGCAGTACAGCAAAAACCTATGGCACCCAGTCCCTCGCTCTCGGTTCGGATACGAGAGCCATCGGTAACTCATCTATTGCTATCGGCGGGGATGATATCGATATGGCCCGTACGGAACTGGAAACAGCTGTGCCTCAGCTGAAAGCAGGAAACGGGATCAAAAAGAGCTTTAACAAGGAAATAGAAACTAAATTTCCGGGCGGATTGGGATCAGCTTCTATCAATGTGAAAGGGAAATATGCGAACACCGCTGCCATCGGTGACGCCACCACAGCCATCGGAACGCTGAGTGAAGCGTTTGGTACAGGTTCCACGGCGATCGGTATCAATTCTTTAACTAAAGGTGTAGCCAGCACCGGTATCGGAATCATGGCACGGAGCTGGGGAGATAATTCTCTTGCTCTCGGTACGCAGGTAGGTGCCTACGGAACCCGGTCATCCTCCATTGGCGATACAAACCAGGTAGGGCTGGATATGAAAGATGGAAATAGGTCCGGTAAAGAATCCGCGGCGGTCGGTTCCCAAAATACTATTTACGGAAATCAGGCCTATGCTGTCGGCGCCGGAAATACCATCGGCTCCGCCACGGTTAACACTGCGACGGAAGCAAACGGCAGCGCCGCCGGTGCTGATCAGGATAAAATCACGACAGTCACTGCCGGTACGGTGAAAGGAAATATGGCAGGCGCTTTCGGTTATAAGAATACTATTAATGCGGATAATGCCTATGCAGTGGGCAGCAACTCCACGGTTTCCGCCGACGGGGCTATGGTGCTGGGGAACAACGCTTCTGTAACGGCGAAGAACGGCATGGCTCTCGGGAGCAATACAAAAGTGGCCAATGAAAATGCCATAGCCCTCGGCGCCGGTTCGGAAACGGCGGCAGCTGTGGCGACACCCTCCGCAACGATCAATGGAACAGCACATAATTTTGCAGGAGTAAATCCGGCTTCTACAGTCAGCGTGGGTAAGGCGGGCAGTGAACGGACGATCACCAATGTGGCGGCCGGCCGTATTTCCGATGTTTCTACCGATGCTATCAACGGCAGCCAGCTGTATGCGGTGACTACGGAAATGGATAAAGGCGTGGCCTATGCGGGCGATGTGAAAGCTGCGGCAGCCGCGGCTAACAAGTTTACCCGGAAATTAGGCGAACAGACGAATATCGTTGGCGGCGTGACAGATACGTCTAAGCTGACAGACGGAAATATCGGCGTGGTATCCAACGGGACAGATACGCTGAATATCAAACTGGCGAAAAATGTGAAAGTGGACAGCGTCACAACGGGCAATACGGTCATCAACAACAACGGGCTGACCGTAGGCGGAAAGACCTATGTGACGAATAACGGCCTCAACGCGAATAACCAGACCATCACGAACGTAGCCAGCGGCGGAACGACAGACAGCAACGCGGCCAATATTGGCGATGTAAAGACAGCTGTAACCAATGTCACAAATGCACTGACAGCAAAAGGTCTTGATTTTGAAGGCAATGACGGCGTGGCCAATAAAGTGCATCGTGACCTCGGCACCAAGCTGACCGTGAAAGGCGGCCTTGCTGATGTGACCACCGGCGTATCGGGCAAGAACCTGGGCGTGAAGAAAAACGCGGCAGGAGACGGCCTTGATTTAGTGATGAGTGAAAAGCCGGAATTCAAAGAAGTGACGGCAGGCACGGGAACGAATAAAGTCGTCATCAACGATAACGGCGTCCATGTAGGCGGAAAGACATATATCAATAACAGCGGCCTCAATGCCAACAATCAGAAGATTACCAACGTGGCAACCGGCACAGCCGGAACCGATGCCGTCAATGTGGATCAGCTGAATGCGGCCATCGGCGGTACGGCAAAGGCGACGACAGTCAAAGCGAAAGACGCCAATGTAACCGTTACGAAAGGAACCAGTGCTGAGACAGGTGGTAGAGAATATACCATCGGGCTGGGGAATGTGGTTACCGTAGGGCAGACACATCCCGTCACGGTGAATGGGGATGCCGGAACCGTAAACGGCCTTACAAATACGACTTGGGATATTGATAACCCGCAGCCCGTATCCGGACAGGCAGCCACGGAAGACCAGCTGAAAACAGTCAGCGACGGCGTGAAGACCAATAAGACCGATATCACAAATATCAACACGACGATTGGCAAAGGGCTGAACTTTAAGGGTGATGACGCAGCAGTTATCAATAAGAAAATGGGCGAGCGGCTGGATATTAAAGGCGGCGCTGACTCGTCAAAACTATCAGACGGGAATATCGGCGTAGTATCCGGAAACGGCGCGCTGAATATCAAACTGGCGAAAAACGTGAAAGTGGACAGCGTCACAACGGGTAATACGGTTATCAACAACGATGGCTT
>OLRY01001113.1_pt1 | contig 27767 bp, 23 predicted proteins | sample 1672541 | NCBI WGS metagenome assembly OLRY01 (sample SAMEA3136697, study PRJEB25190) | human gut metagenome | biome: human gut; feature: human-associated habitat; material: faeces | place: Austria | collected 2013 | reverse complement strand
TAAAACGTGCGATCCAGTCGCAGGTGGAGGACGCTCTGGCGGAAGAAATTTTATCCGGGCGCGTTTCGCAGGGCGATACGGTTGCTGTGAAAATGACGAACGGTAAGATTAAATTTGAAAAACAGTAAGATAAAAATGGGAGGACAGTGAAATGTCAGTAGTAGAATCTTTGATCCGCAAAGAAACCGATGGAACCATCAGCTTTGGAAATTACCTTCTGGATAAGAAATCCAAGGTGTCTGATTTTGAGAACGCCGGGGATATTTACAAGGTAAAATCGTTCCGCGAGATTACCAAGCTGGAGAAAAACGAGATGTTCGTTTACGAATCTGTTCCGGGGACGGCGGTGCATCATCTGAAGGAGACCGGGGACGGTATGGAGTTTGCGGTAGAGGGCGCGCAGGATGCGCAGATCACCGTGGAGATGGAAGCCGAAACTGTTTACGAGATCGAGATTGACGGCGAGAGCACCGGAACGATGAAAACAAATTTGGGCGGAAAGCTTTCTCTGAGCGTTGAGCTGGAGGCTGGAAAGAGCGTTTCCGTTAAGATTGCGAAGTAGGAAGATGGCAAAAACGAAGGGAACTGTATTTTTCTGTCAGAACTGCGGCTATGAGTCAGCAAAGTGGCAGGGACAGTGTCCGGGCTGCCACGAGTGGAACACCTTTGTGGAAGAACCGGCTGCGCCGAAAAAGAGCGCTGCGGGAAAGAACACCCGGCCGTCTGTACCAGTATCCGAACCGGTGCGTCTTTCGGAGATCAGCGCGGACGAGAGCGAGCGTACCTCGTCGGGCATGGCGGAGCTGGACCGCGTGCTCGGCGGCGGCATTGTGTCAGGCTCGCTGATCTTAGTGGGCGGTGATCCCGGTATCGGAAAATCGACCCTGCTTCTGCAGGTATGCCGCGATCTTGTCAACCGGGGGCATAAGGTGCTGTATATCTCCGGAGAGGAATCTGCGCGGCAGTTAAAGCTGCGTGCGCAGCGCGTCGGGCGCTTTGCGGAAGAACTGATGGTACTCTGTGAGACAAATCTGGACACGATCTGCGAGGTATTGCAGCGGCAGAAGCCGGAGTTTGTGGTGATTGATTCCATCCAGACCATGTACAGCGAGGAGGTGGCGTCGGCGCCGGGAAGCGTCTCCCAGGTGCGTCAGGCGACCGGCGTGTTCATGCAGATCGCAAAGGGCATGGGCATCACTGTATTTCTGGTCGGTCATGTCACAAAGGAGGGCGTCGTGGCGGGACCGCGCGTGCTGGAGCACATGGTTGACACCGTGCTCTATTTTGAGGGAGACCGTCACGCCGCTTATCGTATCCTGCGCGGTGTGAAAAACCGTTTTGGCTCGACAAACGAGATCGGCGTCTTTGAGATGCGCGACACCGGGCTTGTCGAGGTGGAAAATCCGTCGGAATATATGCTGAGCGGCAAGCTGGAGAACGCCTCCGGCTCTGTGGTGGCGTGCTCCATGGAAGGCACGCGTCCGGTCTTGGTGGAGATCCAGGCGCTTGTCTGCCAGAGCAATCTGCCGATGCCGCGCCGCACCACGGCAGGGACAGATTTTAACCGTGTCAATCTGCTGCTTGCCGTGTTGGAAAAGCGCGCGGGCATCCATCTGTCCGCCTGTGATGTCTATGTCAACATTGCCGGCGGCATCAAGATGACGGAGCCTGCGATCGATCTTGGACTTATCCTGGCGCTGGTATCCAGCTATAAGGACATCGCCGTGGACGAAAAGCTCATTGCTTTCGGCGAGGTGGGCTTAAGCGGAGAAATCCGCGCCGTCAACATGGCAAAGCAGCGGGCTGACGAAGCAAGAAAGCTCGGCTTCACTACCGTGCTGATGCCGGAGGTGTCTGTCAAAACCGTCGGCAGGATCCCCGGATTGAAGATCGTCGGGTTCAAAACCGTGCGGGAAGCCGTGTTCTATATATTGAGCGGCGAGGACGCAGGACTGCCGTTTTCATCCTGAGCGGGTTGACAAAAAATTCTCACTGGAAATCCATTGACAAATCGTGAAATGATTACTATAATTTGGATGAAATTCGGCAAAATAGCATAGTGCCGAAAAATATTTAAATAATTATCATGAATTTGGACATACTGGAATTGAGGTGAGTAAGATGACAAAGACAACACAGATTTCCAATGACCAAATGATTTTTTCAATTCAAGAACTGAAAGATAAAGGTTTTTCATATTACAAAATTAATCAGATGGTTGAACAGGGGATCCTGATAAAACTGAATAAGAAATATTATGAAAATGCAAATTTTGATGGTGAGGGATCAGATTTTTACTATGCCTATGCATTTGTACCAGACGGAGTAGTTTGTCTGCTAAGTGCAGCTGTGTATTATAATCTGTCTACTTATCGCCCGGATGTCATTGATGTTGCAATTCCAAGAAAAGCAAAGGTATCAACATTACCGGATTGGCCGGAATTGAATGTATGCTATTTTACAGATGACCGATTTGGTATTGGTATCGAGACCGTAGAGGATGGAAATAACAGATTTCGTATTTATGATATCGAGAAAACTGTTGTTGATATCGTTTTCTACAGGGAAAAAATAGGAATTGAAGAAACGAAAGAAGTTCTTACAACTTATCTGCATCGGAGGGATCGTAATCTGAATAGGCTAATCAGATATGCGGAGCTGCTCAAATGTGGGGATGTAATGAAAAAGTATCTGGAGATGCTAATATGACAAGCGCTATATCCGTAAAGGACAGATTAAAGAAACAGGCGATAGAAGATGGAAAGACCATGCAGGATAAGCTGGTCACATATGGTTTGGAGAGAACAATATATAGATTATCTATTTCAAAATATTCAGAGAGGTTTACACTAAAGGGCGGTATTTTTTTGTATGCACTATTTGATGGAGAGTATGCCCGTGCAACAATGGATATTGATCTTTTGGCACAGCGTATTCCAAATGATGCTGAACAAATGAAGAAAATATTTAATGATATTTTTTCTATAGAGTGTGATGATGCGTTACGATTTGATCTGAACACGCTTGAGGTTATCAACATAACTGAATTCAAGGAGTATCATGGTGTAAATGTATCTATTATGGGATATCTGGACAGAACCAGGGTTCCAGTATCAATAGATATTGGTTTTGGTGATGTGGTGTATCCCGAAAGAATGAAAATGGAGTTCCCGGTTCTGCTGGACATGGAGCTTCCAGAGGTATATGCCTATTCGATTTATTCCGTCATAGCAGAAAAGTTTGAGGCTTTTGTTTCTCTGGGCCTTGCAAATGGTAGATATAAGGATTTCTATGATATCTATGTTTTGGCTGACAGGTATGATCTTAATGGTGTGGAATTAAAGAATGCGATTGTAGAGACCTTTACTCATCGAGGTACTGGTTTTGATGATATTGCAGCCTTTGATGATGATTTTACCAGGGATGAGACAAGGCAGGGAAGATGGAAAGCCTTTATCCAAAAGAAGAAAGCATTGGTGAAAGTAGAATTTGAGGAAACTATGCAACTACTAAAAGAATTATTGCTGCCCATCGTGGATTCAATTCATAGTGATAATTCCTTTGAGCAGACATGGAGTAAAGAAACAAAAAGCTGGATGTAAGTACATACAATTAGTAATAGGGATTGAGATACATGATCCTTTTATTTTGCAAAGTTTATGCTTCTAACTTTGCAATTTGCGCAAAAAATTCGTGGGGAAATTGTCAAAAATTTATTGACAATTTCCAGCGTTTGTGTTATAAATATTTGGTGAGCAACACACAGGGGATTGGTCAAATGGTATGACAGAAGTCTCCAAAACTTTTAGCGGGAGTTCGATTCTCTCATCCCCTGCTCGAAAAGCACCGTATTTACGGTGTTTTTTATATGCCGGTTTGGTTAATTTAATGATTCGACTATGGAAAAACGAGGACATGACCGCCCTCGTTTTTTATATAATATTTGACGAACAGATGCGGCTCTGTGTCGGGATCATAATTGGTGCGATTTTGTGGAGGAATGAAATCAAAAAGTCAGAAAGGATAGTTGTTGATTTTTGCAATTCGTGCTACACTATCCATAGTGCTTTATACAGGATGTATCTGAGATATAAAAAGGAAGGGAAGTACAATGGGATTTCGACAAATTGCCGGAAAAGGACTTTATTTTTTATTCATCGGGCAGATTCTTGGGATTTTGATGCTCGTTCCCGTGATCGGAACGATCGCGGCACTTGCCGGAGCGGTTTGTTCCATCTATGGGCTGTATACGCTCTCCAAAGCGGACGCCGATTATCAGACCGCGTTTATGCTGACGATCGCAAACTTTGCTGTTTCGCTGTTCAGCACGGTTATTTTAAATAATGAGGGAATTTTTGCATTTCTGTGCAGTGCGGCTTCGCTGGTGATCAACGCGGCAGTAATTTATTTTATCTGCAGCACAACCGGAAGATTGCTGCGCGGTATCGACGATACGGTAGAGCAGCGCGGCGGGATAATCTGGAGAGCGGTGATGCTGTGCACGATCGTGGAGATTGCCTGTGCGCTGCTGGTGTATATTCCGATTATTAATATCGCGGCAATGGTGATACAGGTGATCGCGATGGTGGTTCAGCTGGTAATCAGCATTTTGTATCTGATATTTCTCTGGCAGGGGCAGAAAACGCTGCGGCAGTGTTCGCAGTGACGGAAGATAAACAGAAAATATGCGGCGCGGAAAACCGGAGCGGAGCCGCGGCATAAGCTACGAAAGACAGGAAGGGGACAAAAGCAGTGGAAACCTATTTATATGTGATTTTTCTTGCCGTTAGTTTTGGCGCGTCTGTGGTGGGCGCGATCTGCGGGATCGGCGGAGGCGTGCTGATCAAGCCGCTTTTGGATGCGTTCGGGGTGCTGAGCGTCTCGACCATCAGCTTTTTGTCGGGCTGCACCGTGCTGTCGATGTCCTGTTACTCCGTTGTAAAGGCAAAACTGAGCGGGGATTCCCTGGTGGATATGAAAACCGGAACGCCGCTTGCCGTCGGCGCGGCGCTCGGCGGCGTGGCAGGAAAAATGATGTTCCAGTATCTCACGGAGATGTTTGCCGACAAAGACCGGGTGGGCGCGATCCAGGCTATCTGCCTGCTTCTGATTACCTTTGGGACAATGCTCTATACCATCCGAAAAGATAAGATCAAAACGCATCATGTGACGGGTATTGCCCCCTGCGTTGCAATCGGGCTGGTGCTCGGCATCTGCTCGTCCTTCCTGGGAATCGGCGGCGGTCCGATCAATCTGGTGGTGCTGTTTTTCTTCTTTTCCATGGACACGAAAACGGCGGCGCAGAATTCCCTGTATATTATTTTGTTTTCGCAGATTACCAGTCTTATCAACACGCTGGTGACGCGGACCGTGCCGGAATTCAGTATCGCTTTGCTGGTGCTGATGGTCGGCGGCGGGATCCTTGGAGGCATGGCGGGCAGGGCGATTAATAAAAAGATAGACGGCAGTGTGGTAAACCGCCTGTTTATCGGACTGATGGGTGTGATCATGCTGATCTGCGTGTATAATATTTATCAGTTTATGTAACTAAGAAATTTCTGGCAGGATTACGAAAAGGAGACTTACTATGCCGCCGATCAGTGTTTTGATGAAGCCCTCGTCCGGTATGTGTAATATGAAGTGCGATTACTGCTTTTACTGCGATGAGACGAAAAAGCGGACGCAGCAGTCCTTTGGTTTTATGAAGGAAGAGACGTTAAAGAATATTATCCGCAGGACGATGCTGCGCGCCCAGGGCGGCATCAGCTATGCTTATCAGGGCGGAGAGCCGACGCTGCGCGGAATTGATTTTTTCAAAAAAGCGGTGGAATACCAGAAACAATACAATAAACACGGCATCCAGGTGCAAAATGCCTTTCAGACGAACGGTTATTTGCTGGATGAGGAATGGTGCCGGTTCTTAAAGGAAAATCACTTTCTGGTCGGCGTTTCTCTGGACGGTATTCAGGAAATTCACGACGCTTACCGTCACGGAAAGGACGGCGGACCCACCTACGAACGTGTTGTGCGGGCCACAAAGCTGTTGGATGAGTACGGCGTGGACTACAACATTCTGACGGTAGTGAACCGGCGGGTAGCGGGGCGGATCGAAGAGATTTATGAAAATTATCGCAGGCACGGGTGGAGGTACCAGCAGTACATTGCCTGCCTTGACCCGCTGGGCGAGCCGCACGGCCGGAACGAATATGCTCTGCGTCCGCAGGAATACGGAGTGTTTCTGACCCGCCTGTTTGAGCTTTGGTATGCCGACCTGCAGAAACAGCGGCAGCCTTATATTCGGACGTTTGAGAATTATATCAGCATTCTGGCAGGCTACCTTCCGGAGGCGTGCGACCAGAGAGGAACCTGCGGGATACAGTACGTCGTCGAGGCGGACGGCGGCGTGTATCCGTGCGATTTTTATATGACGGATGAATATCTCCTGGGAAATTTTAACGACTGCAGACTGGATGCGCTCGATGAACGCCGCCGGGAGATCGGATTTTTGGAGCGGTCGCAGAAGCTGTCCGCAGAATGCAGAGCGTGCAGATATTATCACATCTGCCGGGGCGGCTGCCAGCGCAACCGGGACTGGGATCCACAGAAGAAAGCGTATGAAAACTATTTCTGCAGCGCGTACAAAATCTTTTTCGATGCGTGTTATGAGCGCATGAGGGAGATAGCGGAAGAAACAGTGAGATCCAGGTAATATAAATTAAAAAAACAATGATAAACACCCGACTGGATGAATGGTCCGGCCGGGTGTTTTTGTCTTGCAAATCTTTCTGAATCCGGGGCATACTATGAGGAATACCGGAGCGCAGAAAGCCGGGAATACTTTGGGATGAAAGAGAGGAAAAGGATATGAAGCGCGTACTGGAAGCAGGCATGTTAAATGAATTTCGGGATAGATTGCTGGAGGAGGAAAAGGCGCAGGCGACAGTGGAGAAATATATGCATGACGTCGGGGTGTTTTTTGATTACGTAAAAGAGGAAAACGGGATCGACAAGCATACCGTGATCGCATACAAGGAATATCTGACAGCGCATTATGCCGCGGCGAGCGTCAATTCGATGCTGGCGGCGCTCAATGTATTTTTGAAAGCAATGGGCTGGCACGAGTGTACGGTCAGGGCACTGAAAATCCAGAAGGAAGCTTTCCGGGAGCGGGAACGCGATCTGACGAAGGCGGAATATCTCCGTCTGCTGAAGACTGCAAAGGAAAAAGGGAAGATGCGCCTTTACTGGACCATGCAGGTGCTGTGCGCTACGGGGATCCGCGTGAGCGAGCTGCGCTACATCACCGTGGAATCACTGCAGACCGGGAGCGCACGGGTCTGTTCCAAAGGAAAACAGCGGACAGTGTTGCTGCCCGCGGCGCTCTGCCGGAAGCTGCGCAGATACGTCACTGAGTGCGGGATCACGGGGGACAGTATTTTTGTGACCAGAAGCGGAAAGCCGGTCGACCGGAGTAACATCTGCCACGACATGAAAGCGCTCTGCGAAGAGGCCAACATCTGCCGGGAGAATGTATTCCCGCACAACCTCCGCCACCTGTTTGCCGTCACATATTATAAGGCGAAGAAGGATATCTCCCACCTGGCGGACCTGCTTGGGCACGCGAGCATCAACACCACGCGCATCTACACGCTTGTCAGCAGCGAGGAGCAGAAGCAGCAGATCGAATATCTGGGGCTGGTCGTGTGAGAAAAGCTGTTTCGGAAGGGAGGCGGTAAAACGCGCTGCATGACTATACGGAAAAACGGATATTTTGTGCAGAATGCCGGGACATAAAAATACCGCATAATATCTGTTATGCGGTAAAGAAGCAGTCATTACATATGTATCCATCTTTTAACAATTTTTATTCTAGCACCCCGGTGTAAAAAATTCAACATAAAAATTACACAAAAAGCAGACCGGGGAGAAATTTTTCTCCGGTCGGGATATGTCTGCCCTTAAAGGGCGTCTTTTTTCGTTTTACAGCCGCGATAAAGGCATTTCAAGCGGCATTTCTTTTCGGAAATACCCCATAACAGATATTATGTGGTGATCGGCTGTCGTTCAACAGTGCGTCTGAAAAAAAGAAGAATGGAGAATGTGGAATGCAAAGGAAAGTGAAAAAAACATTGTCATTCCTGATGGCGCTGGTCATGGTGGTATCCCTGCTGTGCGGGGGCGGTATTTCCGCGATCGCGGAGGGAACCGTGCTGACAGAACCCATCACGGAGGGCGGTACGGAAGCGGAGACAACGCCGCAGACGGCCTCGTATGAGTCGGAAACACCGGCGGCGTTCCAGGAGGAGACAGCAGGCGTGCCTGTGACGGAGCCTGCATCACAGGAGAGCGGGACAGAGGATGGAACGCTCCCGTCTGAGACGCTGACGGAGACAGTCGGCGAGACCGGGACGGAGCTGACTGAAAACAATGCTTCGCCGGAACAGGTGACGGAGACGTCCGGCGGGACAGACAGCGAAGCCGTCAGTGAGGAAAGCAGCGAATCCATCAGTGAAGCGGGCAGTGAGACAGGAAGCGAAACTGTCACAGAAGAGGAAACCGCTGAGCAGGAAAGCGAGCCGGAGAAGGTTACGGAAGCGGGAAAGCCGGAGTTTACGTATGAGGAAACCGTGGACGGCGTTCTTGTAAGTATCTACGCGCCGGAAGGGATCCTTCCCGAGGGGACGACCGTGACGGTAAGGTCGCTTACTGCAGATATGCTGCAGACGATGGAGAAAACAATTAACGATTCTCTGTCAGGAGCAGAAAAAGAGGTTGTCCAGCTCATTGGCTTTGATATCACCTTCTATGATGCCGATGGAAATGAGATGCATGAGCTGGACGGGCAGGTGAGCATCCGATATTCAGGGATGGATATCGTGAAGGAAGCAGAGGAAGCGCGGGTCTATCACGCCGATGAAAACGGAAACATCACAAATGCGCTGACGGAAGCTGCGGCTCCGTCCGGTACGGTGGGGTTTACCTCGGATAAATTTTCACCGGTGCTGTATGCGCTGTATGCTGCGGATGACGATGGGAAATACCATGTGAATTTCTACAGCCAGGATGGCCAGACGGTTCTTCAGACGGTTGATGTTGTTGAGGGAGAGACGGCCAGCTACACCGCAGATGCAGGTCTTCTTGAAATGGAAGGAATGCTTTTTTGCGGATGGTCCAAGGATATGCAGGGCGAAACGCCTGTCTCAGAGCTGGAAGATTTTGATCTTAGTCAGCCTGTCAGCAGTGTACTGACGGGAGAAGAGAGCACGCTGAACCTTTATGCGTGGTATGGCAAAAAGGTTACTGTGTCGTTTGTCTCAAACGGAGGCACGGCAGTACCGACGCAGAACCTGGTGGAAGGCGAGAAGGCTGCAGAGCCGACAACGACGCGGGTTGGCTATACCTTTAAAGGCTGGTCCTCTGACCCGGAGAATTACACGGCATTTGATTTTGATACGCCAATTAACGAAGATATCAGGCTTTACGCTTTCTGGGATGCCCAGCTGGTGCCGGTGAAGCTTGTCTATATGTATGAGAATGCGGACGATGACGGGTATACTCCGGCAGGAGCAAGCACCACGGTATATGCTCCGGCGGGAAGCTATCTTTCCATTGAGAAGAGTAATATTACCAGAATCGATCAGACCCATAGCGTGCGCTATGCGGAAACCGCTGACGGAGAGCTGACGGGCTATGCGACGAATGACGCCAGTGGAAATAGGAACGCTTCGATTAATGATGTGCGCGATACCTACTATCAGTATTCCAGCGCATCAAACAAGCGTCAGGTGATGCCGGACGGCTCCACGGTAATGCTGGTTTACTATAACCGCGCGCGGGTAACGCTGACGTTTACATATGATTTGAACAGCAACGGGTCGATTAATATCGATCAATATATAACAGCGGACAACCAGGCAAAGTATGGGGTTAAATATACATCAACAAGAACGAATAATGGGTACGATGGATTTGTTTATTCCTTTACCGCAAAGTATGGACAGAATATTGTCCCGGTCTGGGCACAGGTTGGATGGGTAGTAAACGATAGCTCGGGCGGAAATACTTTTGATACATGGACGTGTCCGGATGATCATGATCAGACGACGAATATGTATACGCTGGAGTCATCCTTATTTATGAATGGAAGCAGTGGCTTGAGCATAGAAAATGGCGTGCTGGTGGGAACCGGAGCGCTGACCGCCAAGGGGGATACGGTTCGAAAGCTCTGGGGTATTTATGCCCGGACAACCCTGCCGGGTGAGAAGGCTGATTTTACGTACCAAAATAAAAACTATACTATTTATACAGATGCCTGCCAGATGATTATGACTTACAGTAATAATGGGACTGTAGGCTACAAAGCTCTGGAAGGATGTACATCCATTTCCGGGGAACCAACGCTGTCAACTAATTATGGCAATCGGATGTCAATAAGAAATGTTACTGTTAATGGCGGCTCGCTTAAAAATAAGTTTGACTCAGTATTTCCAAATAGCATTAAAAGTGGGGAAAAATGTCAGATCCTTCTCTATGACCGCAGTGAATTTACGTTAACGCTTTATACGCAGACAGATGATTTAGGCATCAGAAGCGCAAGCTATTTCTACGGCGACTGGATCTATAACGACGATAAGGATCTGCTTAAAATTACAGAGCCGAACATGAAAAAAGAAGGGTATCGCTTTGCAGGTTGGTATACAGACCCGGATTGTACGGCGGGAACGGAGTATGTCCCGGATGAAAATTCCCGGATTACCGGAAATCTGGATCTTTATGCAAAGTGGGAGCCGAGTCAATACCTTGCACAGTACTATCTGTATACGGATGATGCGACCCCGTATGCGGAGCAGGGCTTTGCGGAAGGCGGCTCAATTGACGACAAGCTGGTTCCGCAGGCTGTCCAGAGTATCTTTAAAGGCTGGTACTGGTATCAGAATGGAAAGCTGGAGAGTTTCGATTTTACCTCAGCGGTAGGTGCGGACCATGTGGATGAAAACGGCGTCCTGAAGCTCTATGCTGTATGGGAGGGCTCGACTGGCAAGGTAAGCTATGTTCCAGGTATCGGCGGTGACAACCAGACACAGGAGGTTGTCGATGAACGTGAATTCGAGATCAATTCGGCTTCTGTGCAGATGCCGAATTATACAGATGTGTGGCCAACCGGGGTACCGACAGACGGCACGCTTAAATTTGTCGGATGGAAGGCTCCGAACGGAGAGATTTACCAGCCGGGGAGATACGTACCGGTGACTCGTACCTATATGCAGTTTGAGGCGCAGTGGTCCGCGGACGCCGTAACGCTGATCTACGATGCGAATGGCGGTAACGGTTCGAATGTAACGGAGAGCTGGGCGCGCAACAGCGTGGTGACGGTCTGGGATAACATGGACGATCAGAACCCGCATTTCACACGTACAAATTACGAGCTGCTTGGCTGGGATGAGAATGCGAATGCAGTGGAGCCGACTTATAAACTTGGAACAGGTAGCATTGTTCTTGATAAGGATAAGACAACACTTTACGCTATCTGGAAGCGCTGCACGGTGAACCTGACCATTAAAAAGAGCGTAACCGGAAACATGGGCGATGTGTCAAAAGAATTTACTTTCAGCTACAGCTATACAGATGGCGATAGCACAGTTACCGATAATTTCACGATAACAAATGGCGGTGAATACACGATTCAGAATGTTCCGGTTGGCGTGACATTAAAGCTGCAGGAGCAGGGAGATTTTGGATACCGGGTTACAGCGGTATACAATGGCCAGACACTCTATGATGGTGCAGCAAATGAGACTGAAATGCTGTTTCCAATCGTAGAGGGAGCCGATAAGATCGAGATTAGCAATCACAGAGATGCCGTACCGGATACCGGCGTTATGCTGGATTCCATGCCGTACATTATCATCCTTGTGCTCGTGCTTGCGGGAGCGATCCTGTTTGCAGTCAGCAGACGCAGGAAATACCGTGTCTGACCGGCGGAGGATGTAATGACGACAGACAGAAGAGAAGGCGACAGAAGTACCCGGCAGAGACCGGGCAGCGCGGCAGAACTTCGGCAGGGCACACGGAGAAGCAGCGCGGCGGAAACCGGACAAGGCACACGGAGAAGCCGGACATCAGGGCCGGAGCAGGCTGCCCGTGAAGAAAAGGATGCACAGCGGCAGCGTTCACGCGCAAGAGACTCACGCACCGCCCGCGCAAAGAAGCAGCGGCAGCAGGAACAGCTTCGGAGAGGCTACCTGGATCTGCTTGTCCGGGTGGTACTGCTGGTTGCAGCAGGCTGGATCCTTCTCACACAGGTTTTTCTGATAACACAGGCGTCCGGGAACGGCATGTTCCCGGCGCTGAAGGACGGCGACCTGGTGTTTGCCTACCGGCTGCAGCGGGAATACGCCAAGAATGATGTGGTGGTTTACGAAGCGGACGGGGAGGAGCGTATCGGGCGCATTGCTGCACGGGAGACGGATGTGGTGACGCTGGACGACAGCGGCACGCTCCTCGTCAACGGAACCGCGCAGAGCGGCGAGATCCTCTATCCGACCTATGCGGAGGGAGAACTGGAGTACCCCTATACGGTGCCGGAAGGGCATGTATTTGTGCTTGGCGATTACCGGACGCAGACGGAAGACAGCCGCATCCTGGGGGCGATCCCCGTGAAGGATGTGAAGGGGAAGGTTATCACGATCCTCCGCAGACGGGGGCTATAGGCCTCAACACAATGTATGATCTGCCAGAAGGCTTTTCATAAAAAACAAATTAATAAAATTCCAGGGAGGAAAAAAATCATGAAAATGAAAAAAATTGCAGCAATTGTATTTTCAGCAATGATGATGCTGAACATGGGCACCGCAGTATTTGCGGAGGGAACTTATGAGGATGTACAGGATAAACAGCCTACTATTACAAAGACCTACCAGGTCAACCATGGTACGGCTCCTGCGGAAACCTTCACCTATAATTTTACGCCTGTATCCTATAAAAACGGCAACGGCGAAACAGTAGAGGGGGCTGCCATTCCCGCAATCGCTCCGGTAACGATTGCTTTCAATGAGGCAATCTCAGCAACAACTCAGAAGACGGCAGAAGTATCTATTGATGCTAATGATTACGAGCTGGGTGTTTATACCTACAAAGTGTCTGAGACTGCCGGCAAAACAGCAGGTGTTACCTACTCCAATGAAAATTTGTATCTGGTTCTGACTATTGTCCGTGATGCGCAGAACGGTAAACATTATGTTGCAGCGCTGCACTATGAAAATGCTGAGGGCAGCAAGACCGATAATGATCTGACCAACAACTATGACTCCAATTCGCTGACCGTTACCAAGTACATTGAAGGTAACATGGCTGAGATGAGCAAGAAATTTACCTTCACAATTTCTTTTGCGGCTCCGGCAAACACTGAGATCAGGAGTGAAATCAGCACCAATGCAGAGAACGGTATATGGAGTGATGATGGTCTTACCTACACTATCGCGCTGGGCGACAGTGAATCTGTGATTCTCGGTAACATTCCGGCAGGCGTTTCTTATACCGTGAGCGAGAATCCTGAGAAGTATACTTCTAACCAGAAAGATAACAAGGTAACGGGCGTCATAACAGCAGACAAAGCAGCAACCGTTTCCTTTACGAACACGCTGAACCAGGGAATTGACACCGGTATCAACCTTGACAGCATGCCGTACATCATGATCCTCTGCCTGGTTGCTGTATGCGCAGTGGTTATGTTTGTAAGAAAGCGCACCTCTGCAAACCGTTAAGAATTGTAACAGATAAGACGTGGGACAGCCCACGGAAATGAGCGGTTTTCCAAAGCCCCGGAGTTTTTCCGGGGCGGGAGCCGCATGAGATGACACATGATACAGGGAGTGGAACTGTATGCGTTTAGCGGGAGCATTTTTAAGGGCGGCGAACGCCCTGGTCTCCTTTGTCACAGCACTATGTCTCTGCACGGCAGGGCTTTACTCCGTCTACGCGCTGTGGGACAACAACCGCGTGTATTCGGCGGCGGAGGATGTGCGGGCAGACATGATTAAACTGAAGCCCGTGGTGATCGAGGCGGGCGGCGCTTCCTTTGAGGAGCTGCTGGCGATCAATCCGGACGTCTGCGCGTGGATCACCATAGATAACACAAACATTGATTACCCCGTTTTGCAGGGGGAAACAAACCTTACCTATATCAATACCGATGTATACGGGAAATTTGCCCTGGCAGGCAGCATTTTCCTGGATTCCCGCAACGACCGCGGGTTCGGTGACACCTGTTCGCTGCTCTACGGGCATCATATGGCGAACGGGAACATGTTCGGAGACCTCGACAAATTCGAGGAGGAATCTTTTTTCCGGAAGAATAAGACAGGGACGCTGTTATTGCCGGATAAGACCTATGATCTGGAAATCTATGCCTGTCTGCTGGTGCCGGCGTCCGAGGATATGATCTTTGACCCGCAGCAGTACCAGGATGACATAAATCCCCTGCTGGATTTCGTGGAACAGGAAGCGCTCTATTATGACGCGGAAACTGTCGCAGCGCTGCGGCAGACAAACAAAGAGAGCCAGATCCTGGCGCTTTCCACCTGCTCCTCGGAATTTACCGATGCAAGGACCATTATTCTGACAGTGATGGAACCACATGTCAGTGAATAGGAGGATATGAAAGATGAAGACATGGAGACATGGAATGCTGGCGGCGCTCGCGTTTGCCGTGTTTGGCGTGCTGGGATGTATGCCGTCGGGAGCAGCGGCTGCCGGGACAGCGGAGGCGCTTGTTACGGAGGTGCCGGTGCAGATCGTACTCACCGGGACACAGCCGGAGGAGGCGGAGGACTTTGCAGTAGTCCTGCAGGCGGAGAATGCGTCAAACCCGATGCCTCAGGGCAGCGCGGACGGTGTCTGCACGCTGACGGTTTCCGGGGAAGCTTCGGCAAGCTTTCCGGTGATCCGTTTCTCGCGGGTGGGCGTTTATAACTATACCATCTGGCAGACGGCAGGCGCAGATGAGGATTGCACCTATGACGATGCAGTGTACCATCTGACGGTCTATGTGACGAACCAGGAAGAGGGAGGTATCGGTGCCACCTCCGTCCTGTACCGGAATGAGGAGACGGAAAAGCTGGACTGCGCGGTGTTCACGAACGTTTACGTGACGGAGACGGAAACCGAAACAGAAACGGAAACTGAAACAGAGACGGAAAAACAGACAGAAAAACAGACAGAAAAACAGACGGAGAAACAGACGGAAGCCCCGAAGAGCAATGCGCCGAAGACCGGCGACAGCACGAATCTGGCGCTCTGGCTCACGCTGATGGGGGCTGCGGTTATTATAGTTGCCGCTGCATTCCTTGCGCGCAGGAAGCAGGCGGCAGGAAACGGCGGGAAGGAACATGGCGGGGAAGAGTAAGGACCTTACAGGACAGCGCTTCGGTCATCTGACAGTGCTGGGAAAAACAAAAGAGAGGTTCTGCGGCTACGTGGTGTGGCGGTGCCGGTGCGACTGCGGGCGGGAGACGCTCGCGAATACAAAGTACCTGCAGCGCGGCACGACGACGGACTGCGGCTGCATCCCGAAAACATCCGCGCGCGGGAGGAACAGTGCAGAGGATCTCACAGGGCAGCGGTTCGGAATGCTGAAGGTGGAATCGCGCGCCGAGAACCGCCGCGGGCATGTGTACTGGAACTGCCTCTGCGACTGCGGAAACACGAAGATCGTGCCTTCCCATAGTCTGAAAGCAGGCAAGGTAAAGGACTGCGGCTGCACGACACTGTGGATGCACCACATGAAGGATGACCTTGCCGGACAGCGGTTCGGGCGTCTGGTGGCAGTGGAGCCGACAAAGGAGAAGAGCAAAAAAGCCTCCGTTTACTGGCGGTGCCGCTGCGATTGCGGGAACGAGGTGGAGGTCACGCGGGACGCGCTCCTGAGCGGGACGCAGAAGAGCTGCGGCTGCCTGCGCAGGGAGGTGCAGGACGGTATCCGGGACCGGCTGACGCGGGTGGACGGCACCTGTATCGAGTGGCTGGAGAAGCGCAAATACCGGAGTGACAATACCAGCGGCTTTCGCGGCGTGAACGAGACGAGCCGCGGCGGCTACCGTGTGAACATCGGCTTTAAGGGACGCCGGTTCTACTTAGGAAGATACAAGACCTTTGACGAGGCAGTGAAGGTGCGGCTGGAGGCGGAGGAGATGATCCACGGGGGATTTGTAAGAAGCTACCGACTGTGGAATGAAAAAGCGCAGGCGGACGCCGAGTGGGCGCAGCAGAATCCGCTAGTGTTCGAGGTGGTAAAGGAAAAAGACGGGCTGCACGTGGTATCGAGTGTCCCGGAGAATGGATAAGTATAAAAAATGCCAGAGCCAGAAATGACTTTGGCATTTTTGTATGTTCCAGAGAGAAAAATGTTTACTTTTTTGTGCATATAGCTTATGATAAAAATATGGACGTAGACGGGAAAGGCAATACGGCTGCGCAAAAAAATCACAAAAAAGGAGGCAGGAGAATGAAGAAACGGTTACTTGGGACACTGACATTGGCTATGGCGGTTTCCATGGGCATGGCGGCAGGCGCGGAGGGCGACATTGTGGTGCTCTACACGAACGACGTACACTGCGCGGTGGCGCAGGACGATGAAAACCAGGTGCTCGGCTATGCGAAGGTGGCGGCTCTGAAGGAAGAGCTGGAGGAAGCAGGCAGCGAGGTAATCCTTGTGGACGCCGGAGACGCTATCCAGGGAGAAGCGATCGGCACGCTCTCCAGCGGGGAGTATCTTGTGCAGATCATGGACGAGGTGGGCTACGATATTGCGGTTCCGGGAAATCATGAGTTTGATTACGGGATGGAGCAGTTTTTAAAGCTCGCAGAGGAAGCGGATTACGATTATATTTCCGCAAACTTCACGGATCTTACGACAGGAGAGCCGGTATTTGACGCCTATGAGATCGAGGAGGAAGGCGGCGTAAAGATCGCGTTTGTGGGCGTCTGCACACCGAAAACGATCACTTCCTCCACACCGGTATATTTTCAGAATGATGCCGGCGAATATATCTACGGCTTCCAGCAGGATGAAACCGGCACAGCATTATACGACTGCGTGCAGAGCGCGGTGGATGCGGCACGCGCGGAGGGCGCGGATTATGTGATCGCTGTCACGCATCTCGGCATTGAGGCAGAATGCAGTCCGTGGATGTCGACGGAGCTGATCGGCAATACGAACGGCATCGACGTGGTGCTGGACGGACATTCTCACAGCACGATTGAGGGCGACCTGGTGAAAAATAAGGATGGAGCCAATGTTCTGCTGACCTCCACCGGCACAAAGCTGTCAGCGATCGGCAAGCTGACGATCGGTGAGGACGGCGCGCTTTCCAGCGAGCTTGTGTACGACTATGAGGGCAGCGACCCGGAGGTGGAAGCGTTTATCGCAGGCATCCAGGCAGAATTTGAGGAGACCCTGAACCAGGTGGTGGCAAAGACCGATGTGGCGCTTGTCATCAACGAGCCGTCCACGCTGGATAAGGAAGAAAAGATAAGGCTTGTGCGCAATGCAGAGACAAATCTCGGCGATCTCTGCGCGGACGCATACCGCTATGTATCGGGAGCGGATGTGGCGCTTGTAAACGGCGGCGGGATCCGCACGGATATCCTGGCAGGCGATATCACATACGATGACATCATCAGCGTGCATCCGTTCGGAAACGAGCTTTGCATGGTGGAGGCGACCGGACAGCAGATCCTCGATGCGCTGGAAATGGGCGCGCGCGTGACGCCGGAGGAAAACGGCGGGTTCCTGCAGGTATCCGGGCTGACCTATGAGATCCATACAGACATGGAAAGCACCGTTAAGCTGGATGAAAACGGCATGTTCCAGGGTATGCTTGGCGATTATCGCGTGCAGAACGTCATGATAGGCGATGAGCCGCTTGACCCGGATAAGACCTACACCGTGGCATCCCACAATTATATGCTGAAAAATGCGGGCGACGGCATCAACATGTTTACGGAGTGCGAGCTGCTTCTGGAGGATGTCATGCTCGACAACCAGGTGCTGATCACCTATATCACGGAAGGACTTGGCGGCGTGGTCGGCGAGGAATACGCAGACCCGTACGGACAGGGACGTATCGTGGCAGTAGAAGGATAACGTACGAGTGTTTTCAGAAAAAGCAGCTTGAAAATAATAGGATGAAATGTGAAACTCCCACCCCAAAAGTGGGAGTTTTTTATGGGCGTTTCTATTGATGGGGAAGGGGATGAAAATTGTTTCAGATTTATCTTGACAGACATATGATTCTGTGCTATATTTCATAACGTAGTTATGAAACGATGTTTTTTAAAGGTGAAACATTAAGGCTGCTTTTCCGGGGACGGGCAGGCAGTCTTAATATAAAACAAAGGGTTAGCAAATGCTAACCTTAAAAAGGAGGAATATGTATGCAAAAGCAAAGTCCACTGCTCCGTATCTGGAGCTGGGGAAAAGAGGAGCATGGCAGGCTGACGCGGGCAATCGCAAGCGCGTTCCTCGGCGTCGCGCTGGGGATGCTGCCATATTTTTGCGCAGCTCAGATTATCATAAAGCTGCTGGCGGGAGAAAAGGAAATAAGGGTGTATCTGCCATGGCTTGTGATCGGGATGGCCGGATATGCCGCCCGTACGCTGCTTTATAATCTGGCACTGTCCATGTCTCACAAAGCAACTTTCTCCGTCTTAAAGACCATCCGGCAGAAGATTCTGGAAAAGCTGCCCAGGCTTCCGCTGGGAACGGTAATGGACATGCAAAGCGGTAAAATGAAGCAGATTATTGTGGATCAGGTAGACGGCATGGAGACGACGCTGGCGCACCTTTTCCCTGAAATGACCGCCAATATCGCAGGGCCGGCTCTGATCCTGATCTATCTGTTTGTGCTGGACTGGCGTATGGCGCTTTTATCTCTTGTGACGATACCGATCGGTTTTGCGTTTATGATGTCGGTCATGGGAAGCTATCAGAAAAAGTACGAGGGTGCTGTCAGGACGACGATGGAAATGAATGGAACGATCGTGGAATATATCGGGGGTATTGAAGTGATCAAGGCGTTTAATCAGGGAAAATCGTCCTACGCCAAATTTTCCGACAGGGTAATGGCCAACGCCTCGTATTATTATCATTGGATGAAAAGCTGTTTGTTCGGCACATCCATGGGCTATGCAGTTGTCCCTGCCACACTGGTCACTGTTCTCCCTGTCGGCTGGCTGTTTTATCAAAACGGAAGTCTTTCGGCAGATACTTTTATTACGGCTGTGATCTTATCGCTCGGTATTGCAGGGCCTCTGATGGCGGCAATGAATTTTGTAGATACATTGGCGCAGGTGGGAACAACCGTAGAGGCGGTGGAGGAGCTTCTGGGTGCGGAGGAACAGCAGCATGGAAACCGGGAGGTTTCCATTCCCAATACGGATATTGCACTTACCCATGTATCCTTTGGCTATCACGAGGACAAGGAGATTTTAAAAGATGTCAGCCTGTCTATTTCCGCCGGCAGCATGACGGCGCTGGTAGGCCCTTCCGGTTCCGGAAAATCCACCATTGCAAAGCTGATCGCAGGATTTTGGGATGTGAATAGCGGAAGCGTGTCTATCGGCGGCGTGGATGAAAAGGAAATCCCATTAAAACAGCTCTACGACAAGGTGGCATTTGTTTCACAGGAGAATTACCTGTTTGATGAGAGCGTGCGGGAAAATATCCGCATGGGCAGGCCTTCCGCTGCAGACAGGGAAGTAGAAGCCGCCGCAAAAGCCGCAGGCTGCGACAGCTTTATCCGTGGACTGGAGAACGGCTACGACACCAGGGTGGGCAGCGGAGGCGCGCACCTTTCCGGCGGAGAGCGCCAGCGCATCGCTATTGCCAGGGCAATGCTGAAGGATGCTCCTGTTGTCATACTTGATGAGGCAACAGCCTACATAGATCCTGAAAATGAGGCGGTTATTCAGAAAGCAATTGGGAAACTGGTAAGGGGGAAGACCGTCATTGTTATTGCCCACAGATTGTCTACCATCAGGGATGCGGACAAAATCGTTGTAGTAAAGGATGGGCGGATCGAAGCAGAGGGAACGCATGAGGATTTAAGGAGGAACTGCCCGCTGTATGAATCCATGTGGCAGGCGCATATCGGAGCAAAGGACGGTGAGATGGCATGATAGAAACATTCAGAAAGATATGGAAGTTTGCCGGTAAAGAGCGGGCAAATATTAATAAATCTGTGGCAGTCAGCTTTTTAAACGCGGTTTTTCGTATGTTTGAGGTCAGCGCCATTTATTTTGTGATCGCAGCACTGACGGAGGGGCAGCGCGGAGCAAAAGCAGCGTGGATCGCACTGGGATTTATGCTGGTGAGCATTATTGGAAACGGGATCACCGCCAGCATTTCCAAAATGCAGCAGACCCATGCCGGCTATTTTATGGCCGCAAACGAACGGATTAAAATCGGCAATCTCCTGAAAGGGGTACCGATGGGATTCTTTAATGACAACAGTCTCGGCGAGGTGACGGGAGTGTGCACCACGGTGCTCGGAAATGTGGAAACGCTCGTTCCTATGACGCTGGTAAATATCATGGGCGGTGTCATTGGCACGATTGTCTTTACGGCTATGATGTTGTTTTTCGAGTGGAGGGTCGGTCTGATCGCGGCAGCAGGAATTTTTGCGTATTTCCTGGTTGTTTCTGCTATGGAAAAGAAATCAGCGGCGATCGCTCCTAATTTACAGAAGTCACAGACAGCCCTGACAGCGGCGGTGCTGGAGTACGTGCAGGGAATGGGTGTGGTGAAATCCTTTAACCTGGGCGGCAAGGGAGATAAAAAGGCGCAGGAGGCTCTGGAATTTAACCGGAAGAGCAATCTGGACATGGAAAATCTGATGACGCCATATACGATTTTTCAGGAGCTTGTCCTGCAGGCGGCGGGCATCTGCATGATTTTTGCATCTGTTTTTTGCTGGATCAATGGCACAATGCCCATTGCCAGGGCATTGATGTGTATTGTGATGTCTTTCCTGGTATTCGGACAGATCAGGCTGTTCGGTATGGGTATTTCTATGCTGCGGCTGTCATCGGCAAGCATCGATCGCACTCTGGAAACAGAAAACATGGAGCAGATGGACGAAAGAGGCAGGGCGCTGTCTCCGAAAAGCCATGACATTGTATTTGATCATGTGCACTTTTCTTACGAGAACAGGGAAATTTTGCATGGCATCAGCGTGAAGCTTCCGGATAAGACCACCACAGCGGTGATCGGGCCTTCGGGGTCCGGAAAAACCACCCTCTGCAATCTGGTGGCACGTTTCTGGGATGTGGACAGCGGCAGCATAAAAATAGGCGGAAACGATGTCAGGGACTATACATTGGAATCCCTGATGGAGCAGATCAGTATGGTGTTCCAGAATGTCTATCTGTTTGCGGATACCATTGAGAACAATATCAAGTTCGGAAAACCGGGTGCAAGCCATGCAGAGGTAGTGGCGGCGGCAAAAAAGGCCTGCTGTCATGACTTTATTGAGGCGCTTCCGGACGGTTATGATACGGTGATCGGAGAGGGCGGAGCCTCCCTTTCCGGTGGGGAGAAGCAGAGGATTTCCATTGCGCGGGCTATGCTGAAGGACGCGCCGATCATCATACTCGACGAGGCAACCGCCAACGTCGATCCCGAAAATGAAGACAGGCTGCAGAAAGCGATCGAGGAGCTGACCCGGGATAAGACCATCATCATGATTGCCCATAGATTGAAAACCGTGCGGGGCGCAGACCAGATTCTGGTTATAGATGATGGGAAAATCGTACAGCAGGGGAAGCATGAAGAGCTTATCACGCAAAAAGGGATTTATGCGGACTTTGTGCTGGGCAGAAAAGAAGCGATCGGCTGGAAGCTGAACGCATAAAAAAGTATTAAGCCGGTGGGAGCCGAAAGAGCAGGAACCCACCGGTAATTTTTTTTCTGTCATTGATTTTACTGGGTTCATCGCATATTCTTCCGTAGTTAGTTATTGCTAATTTTCTGCTCATATGATATAGTATAGATGCTTTAAGTGCGTTAGAATCAGAAGGCTGCGCTGCAAGGTGTTTTTTTAATATAATGAGTTAGATAAAGCTAACCGCCATGCGAGGGAGAGATACATATGAGATTTTATTCATTTGGACATCAGAATAATCCGGTGCTTTTACTGCTGCCAGGTACATGCTGTCACTGGAAGCGTAACTTTGGGTCTGTGATACCGTTGTTAGAGAAGGAGTTTCATGTAGTCTGCACCTCTTACGACGGATTTGATGAGACAGAACAGACCGTATTTCCGGATATGCTGACCGAGACTGCAAAAATCGAGGACTACATACAGGCAAACTTTGGCGGCCATATCTGCGCTGCCTATGGCTGTTCCCTGGGCGGGTCCTTTGTCGGCCTGCTCATTCAGCGGGGAAATATTCGCATTGATCACGGCATCCTGGGCAGCTCCGATTTGGATCAGAGCAGCGGACTATCCGCCCGGCTGCAGGCAAGACTGATCTCTGGTGTGCTTTACGGCATATTTCAAAAAGGCAGGCTGCCGGGCTGGATGCAAAAACGGCTGGAAAAGAAGGCGCCGGAAGAACGGGCGTATATGGATCGGATGCTGGAGATGTTTGGAGTCGGCCAGGCAGACATGTCGTTTGTTCGGAAGAGAAGTATTTACAATCAGTTCTTCTCCGATCTGGTGACGCCGCTTAAGGACGGCATTTCTGTCCCGGGCACTGCAGTACATATCTTTTACGCAGTAAAGATGGGCGAACGATATGAGGCGCGCTATCGTCAGCACTTCAAAGATCCGGACATCCGCGCTCATGATATGCAGCACGAGGAGCTGCTGGTCTGCTATCCCCGGCAGTGGGCCGATGAAGTGCGCAAATGCTGTGGAATGAACAAAACCTTTACCGCCATTTGGGCGGAGCGGTGAATGCCCTGTTTTTCTATCCCAGGCCGGTACAGGAACGGGCATTTGCCATTGGTCTTGCGGACAGGACGGCCACGGGCAAAAGGAAGGAGCCGTATTGGATGAAAAACAGACAGCATTAAAAACGAAAGCTGTAGGAGGTTAAGACTAAAATGATAATAACAATAATTGCAGCAATTATGATTATGGTGGGTTATTTTCTTCTTTTGTACGGTGCAGTTGGGTTTATTCAGGATAAGAGATTTTTCTCTTCCGCACCGAAAGAGAATCTGGCTGTGATTCCTGAAAGAAAAGAGAGATTTCGCGGTGCTCATATAATAGGCTGGTTTATAATTGTCATCGCACTTTTGATATTTACAGGAGCGATTGTTCTTGGCGTATGGGATGGTGTAAGAAACAATTTCAGTTTTTTGAATTTTTTTCTGCGATTTCTTGCGATGCTTTATGTCATGGAAATTTATGATATAGTCTTTTTTGACTGGGTGCTGCTCTGTCACTCAAACTTCTTTCCTCATTTTTATCCGGAGCTTAAAGGGATAGTGGGGCCACATATGTTTGGGTATAACAAGAAGGCACATATTATACATTTTGTTATATATATTCCTGTTTGTGCTGTGATTGCGTGGGTATGCACACTTTTTTGAAGATATCGCTGTGCGGAGCTTTATAAGAAGCGTGTCTGGTTTCACAAGGAGTATAGTGTGACAAGTGTCCTGAGATGAGGAGGCGGTGATCTGAATGTGTCATGAACGAAAAATAATAATTGGTTCCCTGCTGTGCGGTATCCTTGGATGTTTCTGTCTCGGTGCCGGCGATTGGCTGATGATCTATGGGGACACGACGTATATGGGAAGCATATCCTGGCTGACGGTGGGGGCAGCGGCCATCGCCCCCTGGCGAAATGCCCTTGCCATGGCGTTGGCATTTCCCGGTATTCTTTTCTATGGTATTGCCTTATTTGCCATCGCGCGCTTTTTGAAAGAAGAGAGACAGCGAAAAGTATATCATTATCTGACGGCGTTTGGCCTTACGCCCTGGTTATGTCTGCATCTGTTTTATATCATGATTTTATACGGGTTTGCTTGGATGTCCGGCAATGGTTATGCCGCGGCAGCCCTTCCGGTATCGGAGGCGCTGTTTGCGCATTTATCCTGGCTCGTTATCGTAAGTGAAGTACTGATGCTTCCGCCGTACCTCTACTGGTTTTATATTCTGGTGCGAGGGAAGAGTATTTTTCCAAGGGAAATGGCCTTGTCAAACCCGCTGGTATTTTATATCCTGCTGAAGCTGGCAACGATGCTGATGCCGGATGGCGCCTTTCGGCTTGCCTTTACCAACGGTCTGATGAGTGAAAGTATGTTGATCTGGTTTGCGATTATGGTATGGTGGAGCGCACGCCATTTGGAAAAACGCTGCATTCTGTAATCCCGGAAGAAGGAGAACGAAAAATATGGAAAAAGTAAATATTCAGGGCGTTCCGGAAACTATGCTGCAGACATTGTTTGCCCGGGCCGCCCATTCTCAGAAGAAGGAACACAAATTCTATGATAAAAAGGCCATAGAGATCGTAAAGCAGCTGGACTATGACTTCTCCAAAGCGAAGAAAGATGCTGCCATGAGCAGCGGCGTCATTGCTCGCACCATTTTGCTGGATCGGATGGTTGGCGCTTTCTTAGAAGAGAACCCGGATGCAGCTGTCGTTAATATTGCCTGCGGTCTGGATACACGGGTCTATCGGCTGGACAATGGACAGGTTCGCTGGTACAATCTGGACCTGCCGGAGGTAATTGAGATCCGGCGGCGCTTTCTGAAGGAGCAGGGACGTATCTCTATGATCGCCAGATCCGCTATGGACGAGAGCTGGGCGGCTGAAATCGAAGACCCAACGGGTAAGGTGCTTGTTGTGCTCGAGGGGCTGGTCATGTACCTGACTGAGACAGATGTGAAGAAAATTCTTTCGATTATCTGCGGGCGGTTTGAACACGCGGAAATTATTATGGAGACCATGAATCCCTTTATCATGCGGTATATGAAGGAGAAATCCATCGAAGCCAGTAAGGCCCGATTTACCTGGGGGCTGAAAACCGGCAGGGAGCTTGAGCGTATGGTACCGGAGCTTACATGGATAAAGGATGTAAGCTTACTGGAAGGGATGAAGGAGCTGTACCCGGTTTATCATGTGCTTGGGCGGATACGGCCTGTCCAAAACATTTCCAATAAGCTGGTAATACTGAGAAAATAGCAGAGAAATACTCTCTGGAAATAAAGTCCCCGGCATTTCGCCGTAATGCAGAAATAAAAGAATCAGAGTGATGCTGCCAGACAGGCGGCATCATTTTTTGGGGTGCAATAGTATATCATTATTAAATTTAAATGTAATAAAATTATAAGTTTATGAACATAAATTATTGATGTATTGCGGTCCTTGTGCTATGCTGTAAGTAGTGTACGTGGAAACAATGCAGATAATGGAGAAGGACAAGTTTAAAGAATTGATTCGTAGTTACAGAAGAGGTGGATATATGAAAGTAAGTTACAACAAGCTTTGGAAAATGTTAATTGACAAGAAAATGAATAAGAATGCTTTGCGTCATGCAGTCAGCATGAGTCCTAATACAATGGCTAAAATGGGCAGAGACGAGAAGGTATCTATGGATGTATTGGTGCGTATCTGTGAAGTGTTGGAATGCGATATTGGTGATATTATGGAAATGATACCCGATGCAGAGAAAGAAAAAGAAGGATAAGATATGGCTGAAAAGTATATTATAAGGGACATATCTGTGAAATATTCTGGCAAGGATATGAGAAGGAGACGATAAAAATGTATTTAGAAAAGGTTAGTTTGAAGAATTATAAGGCAATCGAAAAAATCGAAATCGCTCTCCAGCCGGGAATAAACCTCCTGATAGGTGATAATGGTACTGGAAAAACTTCTGTGCTGGATGGTATTGCGATTGCTCTTAGCGGACTCTTTGTAAATGTAGAAGGAGTCAGCGCAAAAAATATAGCCAAAGAGGATGTTCATATTGTTGTAAACCGGACAGGCGATAATTCCCGAATGGTTTCTTATTGTGAACCTGTTTCTGTAGGGTGCAGTCTGAAAACAGATTCAGATAATTACACCTGGAACCGTATTAAGGAGCAGATATCATCTACACATACAAAAATCGATGATCGAAAAGTATGCGCCTGGATGAAGAAACTTACAAACAAGCCAGGTACTTCTCTTCCGCTTCTGAGTTATCAGAGTGCAGCCAGAGTATGGAAGGTAAGACGCGGAGATTTTGGCAATGAATTGAAGAAAAAACTGGATGACAGACGATGTGGGTACATTGGCTGCCTTGATTCTTCTATGGATGTAAAAGCAATTCAGCAATGGTGCATGAATCAGGAAATTGCTGTAGTTAATAAGGGCAAAAAAATCTGTGAATATGAAACTTTTAAAAAAATAATTTCTGTTTTTATGAGAGAAATAAATGAGCTCGAAAATATGCCGGAAATTTATTACTCAGGTCAGTTCAAAGAATTGGTTTATAAGGATGATAAGGTAGAAATGGCGCTTTCTAAGCTGAGTGCAGGATACCAATCTTTATTATGGATGATGATGGATCTGGCATACAGAGTGGCACTTTTAAATCCTGATTTAAATGATCTTTCAGAAGTAAAAGGGATCGTTCTTATTGATGAAGTTGATATGCACCTTCACCCAAAATGGCAGTGGAATATCATCAAAGCATTAAATACAACATTTCCTGATGTGCAGTTTATCATAGCGACACATTCGCCAATTGTGATTTCATCTGCCCAAAAAGCAAATTTGATTTATCTTGATGCGAATAAGCCTGCTACTTACCTTCCGGATAGCTATGGATATCCGGTAGAGGACGTACTCTTGTTCAGACAGGAAAGTGTATCAAGACCAAAGAACATTAAGGTTCATATGGATGCGGTTGATGAGGCGCTTGAAAATGACGATTTTGAAAAAGCAGATGAAGCACTGGAAAAACTTAAAGATGTTTTAGGTGAGGATAACACAGAATATAAGAGAATTGCAGGAATCATTGATGATGCAAAACTGATCAGTAATCTTTAATCTGGCGGAGAGAAGGCAGCGGAGCAGCAGGGAAGGATTCTTTGTTGTGATGCGCACAAAAAGGAAACGGAAATATTTCTGAGTCCGCTCATCAAAGTACAGATGGACAAAATTGCATATAAGCCAGATGGAACAATCTATACAGATCCGGCTGACACAGATATGGAAAAGGATATCAATGAGACACTGCTTTTGAATGGTATAAAAAAGGCAGATGGAACAGTCAGAGATACCGCCACGGAAGTATTAAAGGGCAGGCGAGATACTTATGACAGAGCACGACGGATGATGGACGAATTGAATCGAAGGGGGAAGTGCAATTCAATGACAGTGAAAAGACTGATAGATGCTCTCTATGGCAAAGAAGAACGTGAAGAATATGCCGGAGTAAAAATTTTCTATTTTACAAAGAAATATAAATCACTTATAAAGCGTGGATTATAGGCAATCATTCCGAACTATACATAAGGGACAAAACAGTACTATCTGGATTAGACGAGATATTGGCAAAAGTAATACAGCAGCAGGCCGTCAGGCTCTGCTGCTGTATTGTTCCGCCTGCATCTGCAAAAACAAAGATTTGTGCTATTTTTTAGAAAAATAATTCTAAGGAAAGACTGCCGGTTTCCGTATAATAAATTTAACAAAGCAGTGCAGGAGGAAATAGCTATGAGGAATCGGATAAAGTGTACGGACAACTGGAAGTTTATCAGAGAAAA
>OLRY01001110.1_pt1 | contig 27806 bp, 19 predicted proteins | sample 1672541 | NCBI WGS metagenome assembly OLRY01 (sample SAMEA3136697, study PRJEB25190) | human gut metagenome | biome: human gut; feature: human-associated habitat; material: faeces | place: Austria | collected 2013 | reverse complement strand
TCTTATTTTCGGACAACGGAACAAAACAGTCCCGGCTTGATGCAATTTGCCAATCTAAAATCCCCAGAACCACCCTACACGAGGAAACTCATGTCACCCACAAACCATCATTTGGTGGCAGCTTATTATAATGACGGTGTGAAAAATACTTGTAAAATCAGGAAAGTCCTGTAAAATAAAACATAGACTGCAATGAGAAAAACAGTATGGTATGGTGAACAATATCAGAAAAATAGCACGTAGATGCAGGAGGATACATATGGAACAGTTAAAAGCGGTAATACTTGCAGCAGGTAAAGGAACACGTATGAAATCAGATCTGCCGAAAGTGGTACATACAATAGAAGGAAAATGTCTGGTAGATTATGCAATCGAAGCAGCAATCGGAGCAGGGGCAGAGGACATCTGTCTGGTTGTCGGATATAAATATGAAGTGGTACGGGAGACGATCCTGCATCAGGAGGTCAGCTTTGTATTACAGGAGGAGCAGCTTGGAACCGGTCATGCGGTGCGCTGTGCAAAAGATTTCTTAGGGGATGAGGGACAGACGATGATCCTGTTTGGAGATACGCCTTTGATCACAGCAGATACACTGAAGCGTTTAAGAGAATATCATACAACAAACAAAAATACCGTGACAGTATTATCCGCCATGGTGGAAGATCCGACAGGATATGGAAGGATCATCCGTGATGCAGATGGTAATTTCGTAAAAAGTGTAGAGCACAAAGATGCAAGTGAGGAAGAGAGAGCTTCCCATGAGATCAATTCCGGTATGTATATTTTTGATACAAAGGAATTAAAAGAGGCACTTGAAAAAATCCAGCCGAATAATGCGCAGGGTGAATATTATCTGCCGGATACGCTGACAATTATAAAGAACAAAGGACTAAAAGTGGATGCATTTGCATTAAGTGATCCGGAGGATATCATGGGTGTGAATGACCAGGAGCAGTTGAAATCTGCAGCAGAGATCATTCGCAGACGGAATTAGGCAAAATAAATGGGATGGAAAGATTTATTCCGGTCACTGTGGATAAAAGATACAGAAATGGAGAAATACATGTTTTTGATCGTAGGGCTCGGAAATCCGGGAAAACAGTATGAGCACACCAGACACAATATCGGATTTGATGTCATGGATGCGCTTGCAGAGAAATATAATATCAGTATCAGTGAAAAAAAACATAAGGCACTCTGTGGAAAAGGTGTCATAAACGGTGTGAAAGTTGTGCTGGCAAAACCACAGACATATATGAATTTAAGCGGGGAGAGTGTGGCAGAACTGCTCAGTTATTACAAGATGGACCCGGAAGAAGAGATGATCGTGATCTATGATGACATCAGCCTTGCGCCGGGAAATCTGCGCATCCGCAAGAAAGGAAGTGCAGGCGGGCACAACGGCATCAAAAATATCATTGCGATGACCGGGACGCAGAATTTTTTGCGCATCAAAGTCGGTGTCGGGGAAAAACCGGCGGGCTGGGATCTTGCAGACCATGTGTTAGGACATTTTGATGCTGCAGACCGCGTAGAAGTTGAAAAAGCGATCGGGCATGCCGTAGAGGCTGTTGAAATGATGGTTGCCGGTGAAACAGATGCAGCGATGAATCATTATAATGTAAAAAAGAAAGAAGCGTAAATGGGATTTGTGTGAATAAAGATTTTCACACACCGGAATGGGGATTATCATGAGAGCTTTTTCGGAACCTTTAAAAGAGCTGAAAGAATTTGAAAATTTAAGTGCGATAGTGCAGAAGCTGCGCGGGATCGCGCAGATCTCAGGATGTATAGATGCGGCAAAACCACATCTTATGTACAGTGTAAACAATGGTTCTGGAAACAGGATCATTGTTACGTTTCAGGAGCAGAGAGCGAAAGAAATCTATGAAGAATATCGGTTCTTTGATCCGAAGGCAGCGTATTATCCTGCAAAAGATATCCTTTTTTATCAGTCGGATATCCGTGGAAATGTACTTACTGCAGAGCGTATCAATGCATTAAAAATGCTTGCAGAAGAACCGGCGTGCACCATAATAACTACATTTGACGGACTTATGAATCCAATGCCAGTACCGGAAAATTTTATTCAGTCCGTGATAAAGGTTGCGGTCGGGGATACATTAAATCTCGAAGAACTGGTAAAACACTTAGTGGAGCTTGGTTACGAAAAAAACTATCAGGCAGAAACGATGGGAGAGTTTTCGGTGCGTGGCGGAATTTTAGATATATTTCCACTGACAGAAGATAATCCGTTTCGAATTGAATTCTGGGGGGACGAGGTTGACTCTATCCGTTCCTTTGATGCGGAAAGCCAGCGATCGATTGAAAATCTGGAGGAAATTTCAATTTATCCTGCCTGTGAACTGGTACTGACAGTACAGGAACGGCAGGCGGGGATCGGAAGGATCTTAAAAGAGGCTGATAAGGTATCTGCAAAACTCCGGAAAGAAATGAAAACGGAGGAGGCACACCGCATAAAAAGTACTGCTGCCCAGATTGCAGAGGAAGCGGGAGAGTTAGGTATCAGTGCAGGACTTGACGCGTATCTGTCGTATTTTTGTGAGGAAAGAGTATCGTTACTTGATTACTTTAACAGGGAGAATACGATTATTTTTGTGGATGAGCTGGCACGTTCCATTGAGCGCGGCATGGTGACGGAAACGGAGTTTTCCGAGAGCATGAAACAGCGTCTTGAAAAAGGTTATATTCTGCCTGGACAGATGCGGGAACTTTTTTCCTGTAAGGAAATCCTGGCAAAAATTGAAACAATGGCATGTATTTCTTTGGTGGCACTGGATTTAAAAAACAGTCATGTGGATATCAAAGAAAAATTTACCATCAACTCAAAGACGGTCAATCCATATAATAACAGTTTTGAACTTCTGGTCAAAGATCTCACCCGTTACAAAAAAAACGGATACCGTGTGATTTTGCTTTCCGGATCAAGAACGCGTGCGAAGCGGCTGGCAGAAGATCTGATGGCAGAGGAACTGAATGCTTTTTATTCAGAAGACTTCGACCATGAGGTAAAACCGGGTGAGATCATGACCGGTTACGGTAAGATCAAAAAAGGTTATGAATATCCGTTACTCAAATTTGTTGTGATCTCAGAGAGCGATATTTTCGGCAGTGAAAAGAAAAAAAAGAAACACCGCCGCACCTATGAGGGAGAAAAAATTGCAAGTTTTACCGACCTTAACGTTGGTGACTATGTTGTTCATGAAAATCATGGACTCGGAATCTACCGCGGAATCGAAAAGATCGAAGTTGATAAGACGGTTAAAGATTATATCAAAATTGAGTATGCCGGCGGTGGAAACTTATATATCCTTGCAACACAGTTAGAACTGATCCAGAAATATGCCGGTGCAGATGCGAAAAAACCAAAGCTGAATAAATTAGGCGGACAGGAATGGAATAAGACCAAGACGAAGGTGCGCGGTGCAGTAAAAGAGATTGCACAGGATCTTGTGAAACTTTACGCAATGAGACAGGATCAGGATGGATTTGTCTATGGACCGGATACTGTCTGGCAGAGAGAATTTGAGGAAATGTTCCCGTTTGAAGAGACGGAAGATCAGGAGCTTGCGATCGAGGCGACGAAAAAAGATATGGAAAGCACGAAGATCATGGATCGCCTGATCTGTGGTGATGTCGGGTATGGAAAGACGGAAATTGCGATACGTGCGGCTTTTAAGGCAGTGCAGGACGGAAAACAGGTTGCTTTTTTAGTGCCGACGACGATCTTAGCGCAGCAGCATTACAATAACTTTGTGCAGCGTATGAAAGATTTTCCGGTCAATATTGATCTTTTGTGTCGTTTCCGGAGCAGTGCAGAACAGAAAAAGACAGTGGAGGCATTGAAAAAAGGAAGTGTTGATATCATTATCGGAACGCACAGACTGCTTTCAAAAGACGTAGTATACAAAGATCTTGGGCTTCTGATCATTGACGAGGAACAGCGTTTCGGTGTGACGCATAAGGAAAAGATCAAGCAGTTAAAGACCAATATTGATGTTCTGACGCTCACGGCAACACCGATTCCAAGGACACTGCACATGAGCCTGATCGGGATCCGTGATATGAGTGTGTTAGAGGAACCGCCGATGGATCGTGTGCCGATCCAGACGTATGTGATGGAATATAATGAAGAACTGGTGCGTGAGGCAATTTCCAGGGAACTCTCCCGTGGAGGACAGGCATATTATGTATACAACCGTGTGCGGGAGATCGCAGATGTGGCAGCAAAGATCGCAGAGCTTGTACCGGAGGCGAACGTTGCCTATGCGCACGGGCAGATGAAAGAGACAGAGTTAGAGAACATCATGTACCGTTTTATCAACGGAGAGATCGATGTACTTGTTTCTACAACGATCATTGAGACGGGACTTGATATCTCAAATGTCAATACAATGATCATCCACGATGCCGATAATATGGGACTGTCGCAGCTCTACCAGCTCCGCGGGCGTGTTGGCAGGTCCAACCGGACGGCGTATGCGTTTTTAATGTACCGCAGGGATAAAATGTTAAAAGAGATCGCAGAAAAAAGACTTGCTGCGATCAAGGAGTATACGGAACTTGGAAGTGGCTTTAAGATCGCCATGCGTGATCTTGAGATCCGTGGTGCAGGAAATCTGCTCGGCGCAGAGCAGCATGGACATATGGAGGCGGTCGGATACGATCTTTACTGCAAAATGTTAAACGAGGCAGTGAAGGAAGCAAAAGGTATGGATGTTGCGGAAAGTTTTGATACCTCGATCGATATTGATATTGATGCGTATATTCCGATGGGATACATTCCGAATGAGATGCAGAAACTTGACATTTATAAGCGCATCGCAGGCATTGAGACGGCGGATGAGTCAGAAGAAATGTTAGAAGAGCTGATCGACCGGTTTGGAGATCCGCCAAAGTCTGTCGAAAATCTGCTTTATATTGCAAGGGTAAAATCCATGGCACATCATCTTTACTTTACAGATATTGCACAGAAAGGTGATACACTGCGGTTCACCCTGTATGAGAAAGCGAAGATCAATGTGGCGGCAATTCCGGAGTTTACCGCTTCCTTTGACAAACATGTGAAGTTTACCATGGATGCAAAGGAACCATATTTTACCTATTTCCTGAAACTGAATACCAGGGAAAAATATGTGGAAGCAAAAGATGTGATGGAAACATTTTTGCAGCGTGCAGGGGAGATGCTGATGGAAAAATAACTTGCGGCTTTTTACAAAACGAATTATAATAAACTGAATGACTGCCCATATCGGAAAAAGAGGGCACTGGGAGGAATATATGAACAGCAGAAAAATTACCGCATTATTGTTAAGCAGCGCTATGGCTTTATCTGTACTGACAGGCTGTGGCGGAGTCAATAAAGATAAAACAGTGGCAACTTTAAACGGAGAGCCGGTCAAACTTGGAGTCGCAAACTTTGCAGCAAGATTTGGTCAGGCGGGAGCAGATGATTTTTATACCGCATATTTCGGAAAAAATGTCTGGACATCCGATTTATATGGAAATGGAACGACTGGGCAGGATAATTTTAAAGACAGCGTGATGGATTCCTTAGAAGATATGTACGTGTTACAGCTTCATATGGATGAGTATAATGTCAGCATTACAGACGATGAAAAAGCAGCGATCACCGCAGCAGCAGCACAGTTTATGGAAGATAACAGCAAAGATGCAATCAATGCACTTGGTGCGACGCAGGAGATTGTGGAGGAATACCTTACATTAGAGACGATCCAGAGTAAAATGAAAGCAGCAATCGTTGCAGGCGCAGATACCAATGTGACAGATGAGGAAGCAAAAACGGGTGCATACAGTTATGTGGGCATTTCTAAGACGACACATCAGGATGAGAGTGGCAATACGGTAGATTACACAGATGAAGAGAAAGAGGAGCTTGCAGCAAAGGTAGCTGACTTTGCAAAAGCAGCGAAGGAAGATGGTCTTGATGCGGCGGCAGAGGATGCAGGCTATACGGTAAGCACCGGTACTTTTACGCAGGAAGATGATTCTGTGGATGACAATCTTTTAGCAGCATTGAAAAATTTAAAAGAAGGCGAAGTAACAGATCTGATCGATGGTGACAGCTCTTATTTTGTGGCACGTCTTGATAAAGAAGTGGACGAGGATGCAACAGAGGAGACACGTCAGAGCATTATTGAGCAGCGCAAAGATGATCTGTATGATGAGACGCTCGATGGATGGAAAGAGGGCATCGAGTGGGCAGTGAAAGAAAAAGTCTGGGATGACGTGAATTTCGATAACCTGTTTACAACTATAAAAGATACAGAGACAGAAAGCACGACGGAGCAGGCAACAGAGTAAAAAGAAAACGTCGAAAGCACAGTCTTTCGACGTTTTTTTATGAAAATGGGAAGTTTATAGCGGGAGAAAACAGATGAAAAAAGACAATATCGTACTGATCGGGATGCCCGGAGTTGGAAAAAGTACTGTCGGAGTCATATTGGCAAAAGTACTTGGGTTCCAGTTTGTGGATGCGGATCTGGTGATTCAGGAGAAAGAAGGAAAGTTACTGCGTGAGATCATTGCAGAAGAGGGGCCGGACGGATTTATTGCAGTGGAAAACCGTATCAACAGTGAAATAGAATCACATCATTCGGTCATTGCTACCGGGGGAAGTGTCGTATATGGAAAAGAGGCAATGGAGCACTTAAGGCAGATCGGAACTGTGATCTATTTAAAATTAGATTATGCGGATATCAGCCGCAGACTGTCGGATATTAAAGGCAGGGGCGTTGTTTTAAAAGATGGACAGACGTTAAAAGACCTGTATGATGAGAGAGTTGTTCTGTATGAAAAATATGCAGACATCACGATCGCGGAGGATGGTCTGAACGTGGAACAGACGATCGAAAAGATCGTGGCGCAAATTCAAAAAGAATCTTTGTAAAATCACATCAATGAAATGAAAGAGTCAGAAGATGAACAAAAGATTAAAAGATAAAAAAATGCTGTCCGGCATCATTGCTGCTGGCGGATTCCTTATCATACTGGCAGGAAGTGCGCTTTCGCAGCAGACGGCATTAGGACAGAACTATCAGGGCGTGTATGTAGACGGAACATTTGTCGGGTATGTGGCGGAAAATGTCGATGTGAAGGATGTAATCCTTCAGGCAAGAAGAAAACTGGCAGAAGAATCTGCAAGCCGTTTATGCATGGATTATGAATGGTCTGTAAAAACAGAAAAGAAACCGTTTGTGCGTTTAGAAAAGAAAGAAACGCTGGAAGAACAGTTAAAAAAGATATTAGCAGAGAAGACGATTGAGAGCAGGGAGCGTGCCTATACGGTTGCGATCGGTTCCTACCGTGGAAATTTTAAGACATTGGATGAAGTGTCAGATTTTCTGAATCAGGTCAGAAAAAAAACGGATGAAGACAATGCCTATACTGTTGTATATCAGACGTTGGAGGGACAGATCGGTGGAATATTAACGGCTGATCTGAAAAAGGCAGAAAACGAAGACGATCCGGCGGAAACCGGGGAGAAAGAAACGCAGGATATGCAGGCATCGTCGCTTGCGGGCGTTTCCTTAGAGTCTGCAACGCAGCTTTTAGATGCCGTGACATCGGATGCAGCAGATTTTTATAAAACGGGTGTCCTTGATATGGCATTTGTGGAAAATATTGAGGTCTATGAGAATTATGTGCAGTCAGATGCGTTTACCACTGCGGATGATGCCGCTGCTGAAGTAACAAAAGAGAAAGAATCGAATAAAATATATGTAGTAGAGAGTGGTGACTGTCTCTCTGTGATCGCACTTGACCATGATACAAAAGTGGCAGATATTATGGCATTGAACGGACTTGAGAATGCAGACTCACTGCGGGAAGGACAGGAGCTTATCATTGCGGTTCCGGAACCGGATTTAAAGATCAGGCTGACTGTGGGAGAAGTTTACGAGGAAGATTATGAGGAGGAACCTGTCATTAAGGAAAATGATTCCTGGTATACCAATCAGGAGGAAGTTTTAGAAGAGGGCGTGGCAGGTCATCGTGAGAGAAACGATATTGTTGTATATGAAAACGGTGCTGAAGTGAGCAGAGAGTTAGCGCACCAGAAGATCATGACGGCAGCGAAGGCAGCAGTTGTGGAGCGTGGAACGATCGTGCCGCCGACATACGTTAAGCCGCTTGCCGGTGGAAGGTTTACATCAGGATTTGGAAGACGCTGGGGAAGAATGCATAAAGGTGTGGACTGGGCATGCCCGATTGGAACAACCGTGTACGCATCCTGTGCGGGAACTGTGATCCAGGCATCTTATAACGGTGGATACGGCAATAATGTGGTGATCAGCCACGCGGACGGAAGACTGACGCGGTATGCACATAACAGCAAGCTGCTGGTGAAAGTCGGCCAGAAGGTGGAGCAGGGGGAACCGATCGCACTGAGCGGAAGTACCGGACGTTCCACAGGACCACATGTGCATTTTGAAATCTACATCGGAGGGGCTGCAGTCAATCCGTTGAAGTACATCAGTAACTGATAAAAGTTGAACGGAAGTGTGCGGAAATGAAGGGCATTTTTGGGAATATCTGCATATTTACAACAAAATTGAAACTGTGATATAATTCTTGACAAAAGCACATAATAGCAACTATAATTATGTGTTTGTATGAAAAGGTTCATAGAGGTGTGGTATGGAACAATATGTCATTAAAGGAGGCAATCCGTTAGTCGGAGAAGTGGAGATCGGCGGAGCAAAAAATGCTGCGCTTGCCATTATTTCTGCGGCGGTTATGACGGATGAGACCGTTACAATAGAAAATTTACCAAATGTCAGAGATATCAATGTGCTGTTAAATGCAATCAGTGATATTGGTGCGAAGGTAGACAGACTGGATGCGCATACAGTAAAGATGAACGGATCATTTATTCATAATCTGGTTGTGGACAATGAATATATCCGTAAGATCAGAGCATCCTATTATCTGCTGGGAGCACTCCTTGGAAAATATAAACATGCGGAGGTAGCTCTTCCGGGTGGATGTGATATCGGAAGCCGTCCGTTTGATCTTCACCTGAAAGGATTCCGGGCACTTGGTGCGACGGTAGATATCCGCCATGGTCTGGTGGTTGCAGATGCAAAGCAGCTGAAAGGTACACATATTTATCTGGATAAGGTATCTGTCGGTGCAACGATCAACATTATGATGGCAGCAGCCATGGCAGAGGGTAAGACAACGCTGGAGAATGCGGCAAAAGAGCCTCACGTTGTTGATGCAGCCAATTTTTTAAACAGCATGGGTGCAAATATCAGAGGCGCCGGTACGGATGTGATCCGGATTGTTGGTGTTGAAAAACTGCACAAGACAGAATATTCTATCATCCCGGATCAGATCGAAGCCGGAACATTTATGCTTGCAGCAGCAGCGACAAAGGGAGATGTCACCGTAAAGAATGTCATCCCGAAGCATTTAGAAGCAATCAGTGCGAAGCTGCTTGAGATCGGATGTGAGGTGGAAGAGTTTGATGATGCGGTGCGTGTGGTATCCTCAAAACCACTGCATCACACACAGGTTACGACGCTCCCGTATCCGGGATTTCCGACAGATATGCAGCCACAGATCGCGGTTGTGTTAGGTATTTCGGAGGGTACGAGCACCGTTACGGAGAGTATTTTTGAAAACCGTTTTAAATATGTCGGTGAGCTGGCGCGCATGGGTGCCAACTTTAAAGTAGAGAGCAATATAGCGATCATCGGTGGTATTGAGAATTATACCGGAGCCCGTGTCAATGCACCGGATCTGCGTGCCGGAGCGGCTCTTGTGATCGCGGGACTTGCGGCGGAAGGCATCACGGTGGTAGACGATATCTACTATATTGAACGTGGATATGAAGAATTTGAAAAGAAACTCGCATCACTGGGGGCTGTGATCGAGAAAGTAAGCACAGAGAAAGAGATACAGAAGTTTACACTGAAAGTGTCATAGCAGTTGAAAACATGGCAGGGAAAACTGTCATGCAGGAGCTGCTATGCAGGGACTATTATGTAGAAGCTGCTAAACAAGAGCTGTTATGCAGGGACTACGATGTAGAAGCTGCCATGGAGAGGGCGTTTCCGGGTATGGGAGACGTCTTTTACCATGGCAGTTTTTGCGCGCAGACATTCATGATGATAGCGTTTTAAGGGAAGAGGGAGAACGATGAGAAGAATATTTCAAAAAGAACTTGATATGATCCTTCACTGGAATCTTACACTGGTTGGAGGATTTCTGGGAACCTATGCGATATTGCTGCATGCAGGAAATTTTGGTTCCGCACAGACCGGAAATGTCATGGAGATGGCGGCGGCGCTCACCGGAAAAAATTTTGCAGAAGTGGGGATACGATTTTTAGCATTTCTTATTTTCGGAAGTGCGATCGTGATTTCTTATCTGTTGACGAATTTTACGAAACTGGATATGCGAAAGCTGGTGCTCTGGGTAGACGCAGCAGGACTCACCGTTACAGCGATGATGCCGGAGGGGATGTCTGCGGTTGTGAGCCTTTACCCGATATTTTTCTGTTCGGCATTTCAGTGGGGCAGTTATTCCGGCGCATCGGGGTATAACAGTGCAAGCATTTTTACTACGAATAATTTTAAACAGTCGCTGCTCGCATGGACACAGTTTGTATTGACAAAAGATCCGGAATTCCGGAGAAAAGGAATCATGTATACGATGACGGTACTCTCATTTTTTGTTGGTGCATGCATTGGCTGCGTATCCGTCTATACATATGGGGCATATGGTGCTTTTATAGGATTTGTACCATTGATTGTGGCACGCCTGTTTATGTACATTGGAAAGATACCGGTAGAGAATGGTACACCGGAAGAAACGGAAGAAGAAGCAAAAGAAGCACTCGAAGAGGCAAATCTGCTGGAGAACGATCAGAAACTGTGATCGTTCTCCGCAGAACCTCTGCGGTGCTGCGTTTTTACTTACAGAATACTCTGAATATGCAGATCAAGACGTGTAGAGAGATCAATACAGGAGTTGTCGTTTAACTGTACGATCGGTCTTGCGAGATGCTGCTGGTTTAACATCACAATATTGGCACTCTGTCCGTTGCTTAAAAGAACACGGTTGTTCTGATAAGTGGATGCGATATGCTGCAAAAAGGTAAGGATAAATTTTGGTTTGTATTTCTGAAGACCTTCCTGCTCAAATCGTTCAATGACCTGGAAAGGACAAAGAGGAGCGCGGTAAGAACGCGCGGCAGTCATGGCATCGTAAACATCGGCGATTGCAACAACCATCGAGAAGTCATCTAAGTCTTTCTGGGTCGCTTTCAGCGGATAACCGGATCCGTCACAGCGCTCATGATGGAGCAGAGCAGCTTTTTTGATATGTGGATCAATATTTAAAGTTTTCAATAATTCGTAGCCGAATTTTGTATGCCTTTTGACAAGATCAAATTCCTCGTCGGTATATTTGTCCGGTTTGTTTAAAATCTCATCCGGAATCTTTAATTTGCCGATATCATGCAAAAGACCGCAGAGTGTCAAAGTGTCTAAAGTGGCGGCGTCTACTTTCAGCCATTTACCGATACGGCGGCAGATCAGAGCCACATTTAAAGAATGTGCGTAAGTGCTGTCGTCGTAGGCGCGCATATTATGCAGCATATCAAAAAGTTCCAGTGATGTCTTGCAGGAATTGAACAGTTTGACTGTCTGTTCGAGAAGATCATCAGTGTCAAGCGGCTGATTGTGAAAAACATATCCCTCCATGGAGGACTTTAAAGAGTTCAGTACGAATGAATGATCAAACTGGAACGTCTGAAACTCTTTCGATGCTTTTACTTTTTGGGAGTAAGCCGGGATAAAATGCGGTGTTTCAGGATCTTTTGGTTCATCCGGATCTTCAATACACACTTCTAAAACACAATAAAAGGAAAGACGCATGATAAGCGGTCTTGTAAGTGTGACGCCCTTATCAACGATCATCTGTCCGTTTTTTGTCAGGATCTGTTCGGCAGTGACCATGCCTGGTTCAAGTTTATTGACTGTTACCTTCTTCATAAAAAACCCCATTTCATTTGTACGTCTGTCACGTTCATAATTTAAGTATAGTATAGAATTTTCACATTTGAAAGTCAATCGGGTTTGTGTAAAAGGTTAAGAAAATACACCTTGACATTTGGGAAAAACAGGTGTATTCTAGCCACTGTGAGTTTTTCAACTTAATATTTTTAGAATTTTCTTATTCAGAGTGATGGAGATACAAAGGATCTGTGAAGTCACGGCAACCCCTCTACGGAAGGTGCCAACCTGAGCGAATCGTACCTGACAGTACATATATGTTCGAACAATAAGAGGATTTGATGATTGATTTACAGCTATCACTTCCACTTGTTTTTCGCAAGTGGATTTTTTTGTGTAATGGAGAACTACGCAAAGAACACGAAAAACACTATCAGAAAAAGGAGCATAAAAATGGAAAAAAGATTATTTACATCCGAATCCGTAACAGAAGGACATCCTGACAAAGTCTGCGATGCAATCTCTGACGCAATCTTAGATGCATGTATGGCAGAAGATCCAATGAGCCGTGTTGCATGTGAAACAGCAAGCTGTACAGGCTTTGTTTTAGTAACCGGTGAGATCACTACAAAAGCACAGTTAGATATTCCTGCAATCGTTCGTAAAACAGTCAACGAGATCGGTTACAACGATGCAAAAACCGGATTTGACGGAAATACCTGTGCAGTTATGGTAGCGCTTGACCAGCAGTCACCGGATATTGCAATGGGTGTTGATAAGGCATTAGAGGCAAAAGAGGGTGCCTTAACAGATAATCTTGATACCGGAGCAGGCGATCAGGGTATGATGTTTGGTTATGCAACCAACGAGACACCGGAGTTAATGCCATATCCGATCTCTTTGGCACACAAACTGGCATTACAGTTAACCAAAGTAAGAAAAGACGGCACACTGACCTACTTAAGACCGGACGGAAAGACACAGGTTTCCGTAGAGTACGATGAGGCTGGGAAACCGGTACGTCTTGAGGCAGTTGTATTATCAACACAGCATGACGATGATGTGACACAGGAGCAGATCCATGCAGACATTAAAAAATACGTTTTCGATCCGATCCTTCCAAAAGAGATGATCGATGCAGAAACCAAGTTCTTCATCAATCCGACCGGACGTTTCGTAATCGGCGGACCGCACGGTGATGCAGGTTTAACAGGACGTAAGATCATCGTAGACACCTACGGCGGATATGCACGTCACGGCGGCGGAGCTTTCTCCGGAAAAGACTGTACAAAGGTTGACCGTTCTGCAGCATATGCAGCACGTTACGTTGCAAAGAACATCGTAGCAGCAGGACTTGCAGAGAAATGTGAGATCCAGTTATCCTATGCGATCGGTGTAGCACAGCCGACATCCGTTATGGCAGATACTTTCGGCACAGGTAAATTATCCGATGAGAAGTTAGTTGAGATCATTCGTGAGAACTTCGACCTTCGTCCGGCAGGAATCATCAAGATGCTTGACTTAAGAAGACCGATCTACCGTGGAACAGCAGCTTACGGCCATTTCGGACGTACAGACTTAGACCTTCCGTGGGAGGCAGTTGATAAAGCTGAGACATTAAAAAAATATCTGTAAGAGATATCTGAAATACAAAACTCATTTGTATTCACAAAAAGTTTAGACAATTTTATATAAATTAAATGGGATTTGAAATTTTTCATGCTATAATAGGTCATAAAGGTATGTTTATGAAGGTCATAAAATACCCTTATGACCTTTTTTGTGGGAACAGAAACCGGAAAGGCGAACATGTAATATGAAACTGAAATCAAAAATCATCATTTCTTTTTGTATTATCATATTTGTTCCGATCGTGCTGATGATGGCGGCACTTTTCAGTTTTCAGCGTATACAGGTGAAGGCGATTGAGCAGACTTATGGAATCAAGGAAAATAATTACAGCTATTTTTCCAATTCCATGCAGCTTTTAAGCCGTTTTACGAAAGAATGTTTCAAGGAACTGAAAGATGCGGCGAAGAATGATCCGGCACGGCTGGAGGATCAGGAATATTTAAATGAACTCAACCAGACATTAGAGGAGAAGAGTTCTTATCTGATCGTGAGAAAGGATAAAGAGTTAATTTATATCGGTGAGGATGCAAGCATTTCGCTGCTGACACAGCTGCCGTCGTATGGGGATACGGTGAAAGATGAGGACGCCGGCACTTACATTGATGGTGACGAACAGGTGCTGATCAAGCAGATCGACTTCCAGTTTCAGGATGGGAGTGACGGAAGTGCCTTTATTGTTACGATCTTAGAGGAGACAGTTCCGGAGGTAAAGAAACTTCTCATTGATGTGCTGATCTCGATCCTGCTGATCCTTGTGCTGACTGCGACGATGCTGACCATCTGGATGTATACCAGCATGATCAATCCGATCAAAAAACTGCAGACGGCGGCACAGAATATCAAGGACGGCAATCTTGATTTTTCAGTGGAATCGGACAGCAGGGATGAGATTGGGGAACTCTGCAGATCGTTTGAGGAGATGCGCCTGCGCTTAAAGGATAATGCGGAGGAAAAGATTGAGGGAGAAAAAGAAAACAAGACGCTCATCAGCAATATTGCACATGATTTAAAGACGCCGATCACGGCAGTAAAAGGGTATGCGGAAGGACTGATGGATGGCGTGGCGGATACACCGGAGAAGCGGGATAAATATATCCGCACGATCTACAATAAGGCAAATGAGATGGATACGCTTTTAAATGAGTTGACATTGTATGCTAAAATTGATACGAACCGTATCCCTTACAATTTCGCAAAGATCAATGTATCGGAATATTTTAATGATTGCGTAGAAGAGATCGGACTTGATCTTGAAACAAAAAATATCAGGCTTGCCTACTTTAATTATGTGGACGAAAATGTTTTGATCATAGCAGATCCGGAGCAGCTTCGTCGTGTGATCCACAATATTATCGGCAATTCCATCAAGTATCTGGATAAACAGCAGGGATTTATCAATATCCGCATCAAGGATGTCGGTGACTTTATTCAGGTGGAGATCGAGGACAACGGAAGAGGTATTTCCGCAAGAGATCTGCCATATATTTTCGACCGGTTTTACCGCGCGGATGCGTCGCGCAACTCGGCAACCGGCGGCAGCGGTATTGGTCTGTCCATTGTAAAGAAGATCATAGAAGACCATGGTGGAAAGATCTGGGCGACCAGCAAAGAGTCCATCGGAACGGTCATGTATTTTGTAATTCGTAAATATCAGGAGGTACCAAATGAGTAAAGTTTTGATTATTGAAGATGAGGTTGCAATCGCAGACCTGGAGAAAGATTATTTAGAACTCAGCGGGTTTGAGGTGGAGACTGAGAATGACGGCGTGGTCGGATTAAAACGTGCGCTCTCCGAAGATTTTGATATGTACATTTTAGATCTGATGTTGCCGGGCATTGACGGCTTTGAGATCTGCAAACAGATCAGAGAGGAAAAAAATACACCGATCCTCATGGTATCTGCCAAAAAAGACGATATCGATAAGATCAGGGGACTGGGACTTGGCGCGGACGATTACATCACAAAGCCGTTCTCACCGAGTGAGCTTGTCGCGAGGGTAAAGGCACACCTTGCCCGCTATGAGCGCCTGATCGGAAGCAACACAGTAGAGAACGACGTGATTGAGATCCGCGGCATCCGTATCGACAAGACAGCAAGACGTGTCTGGGTCAATGGTGAGGAAAAACAGTTTACGACCAAGGAATTTGATCTTTTAACATTCTTAGCAGAGCACCCGAACCATGTGTTCACGAAGGAAGAACTCTTCCGTGAGATCTGGGATATGGAATCGATCGGTGATATCGCAACTGTGACCGTGCATATCAAAAAGATCCGTGAGAAGATCGAGATGAATACCAATAAACCTCAGTATATAGAGACTATTTGGGGTGTAGGATACCGCTTTAAACTTTAGTTTTTATCCCAAATATTCTCCGACTATTTGGGGTGTAGGATATACATTTAAACTGTAAAGGTTTTTTATTTTGCATGTATCAGAGAAAAGAAAAATGGCGCGGAAGTCAGAAAATGGCTTCCGCGCCTTATTGCCAGTACATCGTTTTCAAAGAAGTAATATGAATTTGATGAAAGTACAGATCAGAAACGGAAGATTTTGATCATTTGATTGATAAGAAAGAAGCGATTAACCGTCTTCGCTATGAAAAGCCGAATATGCAGATTTGCTTTCGGACAGAAGATGCTTTGAAAAAGCTGCATTTCCGACATGCATTGCATGAGTGATGGATATCTTGCAGAAGAGCTTGAGATAGAGTATAAAAAGGGGATATAATAAAAATGTTCGGGTTCAGATAACAGGACAGAAAAACAGGGCACATTTTTCATATCCCGATCAATATAGGATAAGCGAGGAAACACAAATGAGTAACTACGAAAAACCAGTTGTTGTAATGGCAGAAGAAAGCACAGAGGGCGTGTATCTTGCAAGCGGAGATCACCTGGAACAGTGCAGATTTGGAAGAACAGAGGCATCTGCAGGGGCAGATGCGTGCCAGGAATGTTCTAAGAGCGGTGGAAAGAGAGCTACTCCTTTGCCGGGAGAAGAATCTGCAAGGAGAGATGATTTTAAAAGCTGCGTGGACAATATGCCGATCAAGCAGTAGAAATGAGGAACAGTATGCAGCCAGCGATCATTTATGAAGATGAAGACATTATCGTCTGTAAAAAACCGGCAGGCGTGGCGACACAGACCAGACGCATCGGGCAGGCGGACATGGAGAGCCTGCTAAAAAATTACCGTGCATCCAAAGGGGAGCTTCCTTATATTGGTGTGGTACATCGGTTAGACCAGCCGGTGGAAGGCGTTATGGTGTTTGCAAAAAATAAAGAAGCAGCGGCAGATCTAAGCCGCCAGATCAAAACAAAACTGGCGGACAAATATTATTATGCGATGACGGACGGCGTGCCGGAAAAGAAAAAAGGAACCTTAGAGGATGAACTTTTACAGAATGGAAAGACAAATACCTCCGAGGTGGTGGAAAGAGGAACACCGCAGGCAAAACATGCCAGCCTTTCCTATGAGGTGGTCGAGCAGGATGGAAAACATGCCGTTTTGCGTATCAAACTTGATACCGGACGCCACCATCAGATCCGGGTGCAGCTTGCACATGCAGGGATGCCGATCGTTGGGGATAAAAAGTACAACTTCAAAGAAAACATTGCACCGTCGGGCGGACAGCTTGCACTGTGCTCTTTTAAGATCGCGTTCCGGCATCCGAAAACGCATAGAAAACTGGAGTTTGAAATTGACAAGCCTTTTGGTTTATCATAAAATAAATCCAAAGGTTTAGATAGAAGAGTAAGGAGATTTATCATGGCAAAGGACAAGAAGTTAGTAGAGGCAATCACTTCCATGGAGGAAGATTTTGCCCAGTGGTATACAGATGTGGTCAGGAAAGCGGAACTGATCGATTATTCATCCGTAAAGGGATGTATGATCCTTCGTCCGGCAGGCTATGCGATCTGGGAAAATATTCAGCATGAGTTAGACCGCCGTTTCAAAGAGACCGGTGTTGAGAACGTATATTTACCGCTGTTTATCCCGGAGAGTCTGTTAGAGAAAGAAAAAGATCATGTGGAGGGATTTGCACCGGAGGTTGCATGGGTAACTTATGGTGGTTTGAATCAGCTTCCGGAACGTCTGTGTGTCAGACCGACTTCTGAGACATTGTTCTGTGATTTCTATAAAAACATCATCCAGTCTTACCGTGATCTGCCAAAGGTATATAACCAGTGGTGTTCTGTTGTAAGATGGGAGAAGGAGACACGTCCTTTCTTACGTTCCAGAGAGTTCTTATGGCAGGAGGGACACACCGCACATGCGACCGCAGAGGAAGCAGAGCAGAGAACCGTACAGATGTTAAATGTCTATGCGGATTTCTGTGAGGAAGTATTAGCAATGCCGGTTGTACGCGGACAGAAGACGGAAAAAGAAAAATTTGCAGGTGCGGAGGCAACTTACACGATCGAAGCACTGATGCATGATGGAAAGGCATTACAGTCAGGAACCAGCCACAACTTTGGCAATGGATTTGCGAAAGCATTTGGCATCCAGTATACGGATAAAGATAACAAACTTCAGTATGTATATCAGACATCCTGGGGTATGACGACACGTCTGATCGGCGCGATCATCATGGTACACGGAGATGATTCGGGTCTGGTGCTGCCGCCGCGTATTGCACCGGTACAGGCTATGGTCATCCCGATCCAGCAGCAGAAAGACGGTGTGCTTGACACTGCAAAAGAAGTCTGTGAACGCATCGGAAAAGTCTGCCGTGCAAAACTTGATGATTCCGACAAGAGCCCGGGATGGAAGTTCTCTGAGCAGGAAATGAGAGGTATCCCGGTTCGTATCGAACTTGGACCAAAGGATATCGCAGCAGGCAAATGTGTGGCAGTACGCCGTGATACCAGAGAGAAGATTGAGATCGCATTAGACGAACTTGAAGCAAAACTGCCAGAGTTGTTAGAGCAGATTCAGAAAGATATGTTTGCGCGTGCAAAAGCACACAGAGATGCACATATCTGGGATGCACATAATTACGAAGAATTTACCACGATTGCAAATGAGAAACCGGGCTTTATCCGTGCAATGTGGTGTGGGGATCAGGCTTGCGAGGACAAGATCAAAGAAGACCTTGCAGTGACCTCACGCTGTATGCCGTTTAACGATCAGGCGCACATTTCAGATGTCTGTGTATGCTGTGGAAAGCCGGCACACAAATTAGTATATTGGGGTAAAGCATACTAAGATAATTAATAGTCTGTTTGAAAACAGATGGATTACTTTGAATGAAAACAGAACTGGAAAATGATCCGGGGAACACAGCCAGGTTTCACGGATCACAAGGTTCTGTTTCCTTTTTACATAATATGAAAACGATTCCGGTAGCGTTTCTACGATGAATTACAGGACAGAAAAAGTACATGTAACACAAAATATTATTTTTCCAGGGGGCAGGAGAAGATGATAGAAAAATATTATGATGGTGCGATAGAACAGGTAGCAGCCGGTTTGGGAACTGTGGAAAAGAACCATCTTTTAGTCAGATACAGTGGACAATTTTCCGTAGAAAACTTAAATGATACAAAGCAGCTTGAGAAAAATGAAGACATTTTCGTACAGGTACATGAATTTGAAACGGGGGAGATTACCTGTGCGTATGAGCCGTATCTTACCATGATCTGTGATGGGTTCAGGCGGTATATGACGGGAACGTTTGAAGAATTTATGGAAACGTGCGATGTGTATTATCTGCACCGGCCGGTTTTGCTTGGTTATTTTAATCAGGATAATACAGGGCGGGAGGAGATCATTTTGCTTGATGAGGTGGCATATGAGCAGGAACGCATGTTGGCGGCACTTGAGCGCATGCTGTGTGCCATTGCTGACAGGCATCCGGTTCTGTTTGTTTTGAACCGTTTTCAGCTGGCTTCTAAAAGTACCATGCAGCTTACGGCGCGCTTTTTGAAATGTGAAAACTGCAATATCGGTCTTGTGCTTGGCGTGAGTGATGTCCAGGCAATGCCGGAATTTCTGGTGCCGGACTGGGAAATGCTGTATGAGACATTAGATGATGGCAGTAAGATTTATCATATCGGAAATTCCGGCAGAAAAAAAGAGGAAACCATAGATGACGAAAAATACGTTGACTATGGGAGTGAAAAAGTGTACCGGAAACTGCAGAATATGGTCGAATTTCTTGATTTTGACCAGGCGGCATATTATTTAGAAACCATTGAGCGAAAGATAAAATTTGATAATCTTTTAGTGGATGATGCCGCGCGTTTTCGCATGTGGCTCTTATTTGTCAAAGTATCGATTTTAAGACAGGATATTCCAAAAGCGCTTGAAATCTGCGAGGATCTGGAAAAAATCCATCTTGCCGGAAAGGAAGAGGAGTGTGCATATGAGCAGGATTATCTGATCGCGACCGCATATATGTACCAGGGAAAATTAAAAGAGGCTTTGGAGATGGCAGGAGAAACATACCGCATCGCCGGGAAAATGTCCGATGATTACCGGATGTTTTTATCCGAACTGTTGGAGGCAAAGATCCAGATGTCCGGCTGGTATAACATCTTTTTCTGTGCACAGGATGTAAAGATAAAGGAAAGCCTGATCCAGAATCTGATCCGTTACAACTATCGCAATCACCTGGCACATGTATATATTTATGCGTACGATAACAAGCCGGAGATCGTGAAAAAAGCAAACCAGTCCGAGGAGCTTCTGATTTATTTCAGCAGGGGAATCCGCATAGCAAAAAAACTTGGAAATGAGTATCTGATCAATATGGCATACCAGAAAAATATTATGCTGTCATCGACAAACGGTATGTATGAGATATCTCTGCTTTATTCGGTGAGGACTTATGAGGCACTGAAAGATAAAAGATCAATCCAGGCAGGGCGTATTTATTCGGGGATTGCATATAACTTATGTGCGATCGGTGAAAATGAGCGCGCGATGGCTTATTACAGGCATGCAATCCGTCTGTTTTATCATCTGAGGGAACCGGAAGATATTGCGGAAGTGCAGTATAACATGTCTTTAAACTGCATTATGTGTGGACAATATGAAAAGGCGGAGTTTTATCTGACACAGTGCATGAAAGCGGTGGAGCGTCTGCATTTAAACAGCTTAAGAGTCTGCAATCTATCCAAATTATATGGACTGCTCGCTCTTGTGTCGATCTTAGAGGGTAACCGGTTTAACTGTGAACGTTATTTAAACAACTGCAGGCAGTTTTTAAATTACGTTATAGAAAAAGAAAAGATGGGGGATAGGTTTGGAACAGTCCACGATTATGCAAAGGTCGATGATGACATGTTTTTGTATACATTCTCCCGCGGACTTCTTGCTGTACACGATGGAGAGTATAAAAAGGCAGACGCAGATTATGAGAAAGCGGAGGATTATCTGAGCCGATCCGAGGGAAATCAGTTTTTCAGCTATGCACTTTTCCAGCAAAAGCGGATGGAATGTTTCAAATGTCTCGAAAATCAGAAAGGTTATGAGAAGCAGAAAAAAACGTTAGAAGAATACGAAAGGCAGCATTTCAGTACCTATGGAAAACTGGCGAAAAAAATGATGGATACACTGCCGCCGGTGGATGAGGCGGACGGGCAGCAGGATGTTTCCGAACAGGAATTAGACGTACTGCTCTGGCAGGAGAGCATGGTATTAGCCTATAAGAGCAAGAAACACCAGCTGGATTTTATTTCGACCTGGCAGAAACTGATTGATGTGACCGGGGTCTGTGCAGAGGAAATGATCGATGCGGTCATGAAAACATTTTTAAATCACTTTAATGTGGACTGTGCGGTGTATGCGCGCTGTATGGAGAGACAGACGCAGGTATTATACAATAATACCGGGATCGATTTAAACGAGGAGCGGACGGGCAGGATCATCGCATCTTTAAAGCGGAATCCGGGAGGCTACGCGATCTCAAAGATCAGCAGCAACTATAACGAACACCAGGATATCACGGCATTGTTTGGTGAGGATGACGTGTGCTCTTTGGTGGCGGTGCCGTATTTTAACAATGCAAAACTCGAAAGTTTTCTGATCACCTATGTGAGGATGAAGGATAACTGGCATTCTTCCGTAAACCGGTATATGCTCGATGAAGATGATTTAAATATGTATCAGCTTTTATTCCGCGAGGTAAAATATTCTTTGAACCGTCTGGACGCATATGATAAAATATACGAGATGAACAATAAACTTTACCTCGCAGCAGTCACTGACCAGCTCACCGGAATTTACAACAGGGAAGGTTTTTACCGTAGGATCAAAGATCTGATAGATGAATTTTCGGGTGGAAAACGGAAACCGGAACTGGGTCTGATGTTTATTGATCTCGATAATTTTAAGCATTATAATGATACTTACGGTCATGATGTCGGCGACCTGGTTTTAAAGGAAATGGCAGATATTTTTTCCGGTCTGTGTGAAAAACAGGGATTTGTCTGCCGCTATGGTGGAGATGAATACATTATTGTATTTTTCACCGCGGATAAAGAAAGGCTGAAGGAAACGGCAAAGCAGATCTATCAGAAGATCGATCAGGCGGACGGTTTTGAAAAAGCGATTTCTGAGAAACTGAAAAAACAGATTTCCATCCGGAAAGAGCAGCGCATTTCCTGCTCCATTGGAATCGTGTTGGCAGAAGACATTCATGGCGAGGAAGAAATCAACCAGATGATCAAGAGGGCGGATGATCTGCTCTATTCGATCAAGACAACGAAAAAGGGAACTTACCGTATATGAAAATCGTTTTGCCGGAAAAAGTAAAATTTATCATAGAAACATTGGAAACACACGGGTATGAGGCATATGCAGTCGGCGGATGTGTGCGTGATACCATGTTACACCGCACACCGGGCGACTGGGACATCACGACGCAGGCGAAACCGGAGCAGGTCAAAGAAATATTTGCCGAAAAGAACATTCATACCATTGACACCGGGATCCAGCACGGAACCGTGACTGTGATGGTGGAACATGAGGGATTTGAGGTGACGACCTACCGGATCGACGGGGAATATGAGGATGCGAGACATCCGAAAAATGTACAGTTTACCGCGAGTCTGTTAGAGGATTTAAAAAGGCGTGATTTCACGATCAACGCCATGGCGTACAATGACAAAAACGGCCTGATCGACGCGTTTGACGGTGTGGGTGATTTAGAGCGCGGCGTGATCCGCTGTGTGGGATGTGCCATGGAACGTTTTTCCGAGGATGCACTGCGGATGCTTCGCGCCGTGCGTTTTGCGGCGCAGCTTGGGTTTGCCATCGAGGCAGAGACAAAAGAAGCGATGGTAAAACTTGCGCCTGATATTGCAAAAATCAGTGCGGAGCGGATACAGACTGAACTGGTAAAATTAATTACATCCGCACATCCGGGAGAAATCAGGACTGCATGGGAAACAGGACTTACGGCAGTGTTTCTGCCGGAGTTTGACCGTATGATGGCGACACCGCAGAATACAAAGCATCATTGTTATTCGGTCGGGGAGCACACGGTGGCAGCGCTGGAACATATTGTGGGAGATAAGGTACTGCGCCTTACCATGCTGTTACATGATGTGGCAAAACCTGTGTGCAGAACCACGGATGCTTCCGGCAATGACCATTTTTACGGACATCCCAAAGAAGGCAGTGAGATGGCAAGAAAGATCCTCCGCCGGTTAAAGTTTGACAATGACACGACCGATAAGGTGTGCCGGCTGGTGTGCTGGCATGATGACAATCCGCCGCTTTCCGAGAAAAACGTAAGAAGGGCGGTAAGCAGGATCGGAGTGGAACAGTATCCTGCATTATTTGCAGTGAAACGTGCGGATATTCTGGCACAGAGTGAATACCAGAGAGAAGAAAAACTCTCTTATGTAGATGGCTATGAGGCGTTATACCGGGAAATTTTAGAGAAGAATCAGTGTCTTACAATACGGGATTTAGCTGTAAATGGAAGTGATCTGATCGCTGCCGGGATGAAACCCGGAAAAGAGATCGGGGAGACATTAAAAAGTCTTTTAGAACTGGTGCTTGATGATCCAGAACTGAATAACAGGGAACTGCTGTTAGAGCGAATCTGTAGTCATGAATAAACAAACCCTCTCATATGATGAAGAGACACGGGGTAAGACCGTAATCAATCATATGGGGGGCGTTTTTTTGTATAATCGACCGGAACAGATATTAGAACAATACGAACTGGAAGTAAAGTCCATCTCAAGAGGACGGGACAGCTATCAGTGTGATACAGAGCAGGGACCGAAAATTTTGCGGGAATACAGAGGATCAAAGGAGCGGGCCGGGTTTTTAGCGGATATGCTGGATCATCTGAGTGGACAGGGAAGAACGGTGGAGACGGTAATGCGGACAAAAGAGGGTGAGCCGTTTTCCGTGAACGAGGAGGAAACAAAATACATATTATATCAGGCATTTCCGGGGGCGGAATGTGACACGAAAAACAGGGCGGATATGCTTTCTGCAGTAAGAGAACTTGCATTGCTTCACCAGTCTGCGCAGAATTATGAGGGCAGTGTGCCGGAGTTTTTAAAGTCAGGGCAGAATAATCTGCTTCTTCTCTATGAAAAAAGAAACCGGGAATTGAACAAAGTCAGAAATTATATCCGTGCAAAAAAGAAAAAGAATGATTTTGAGATGATGTTTTCGGTCTGGTATCCGGAGTATGTGAAAAAAGCACAGGAGACGACGGATATTTTAAAAGATCTGGGAATCCAGGAACAGCTGATCGGATTCTGCCATGGGGACTATAACCAGCACAATGTCATTTTTTCACGGGAAGGGATCGCGGTTGTCCATTTTGAAAATTTCCTGTATCAGGAGAGCGTCGGGGATCTTGCCAACTTTATCCGGAAAATGATGGAAAAAAATAACTGGAATGCCGGGCTTGGCATGGATCTGATCCGCGGATATGACCGGGTCAGAAAACTGTCGCCGGAGGAACTGAAATATCTGTATGTGTATCTTGCATACCCGGAAAAATTCTGGAAGATCGCCAACCGTTATTATAATTCACACAAGGCGTGGCTGTCGGGAAGAAATATAGAAAAACTGGAAAAAGTCGTTGCACAGGAGGACGCAAGGGAGCAGTTTTTACAGATGCTCTTTCACTTTACCGTATAGACAGTTTGCGGTATAATCAGGTGAGAAAAAAATTGTTCAAAGCTACAGTAGGAGACAGGAGAATACATGAAGATAAAATATCAGATCATATTACTGCTTACAGCAATGGTCATGCTGTTTGGCGGATGTGGGAAGAAAAATACGGTCGTGACAGGACGCTATTATTATCCGGATCAGGAGAAAGATGCAAAAACGGAAGAAACGTCGGATGATGCAGATGAGTCGGCGGAGACGACCGAGGAAAATGAAGCTGTGATCGGAAGTGACCAGTTTCTGATCAAAACAAATGACATGCAGGAGGAATGCCTGACGTTAGAGCAGATTGCATCCGGGAAAGAGTATGTGTATTATTACACACTTGCGACCAGGTTTCTCGATAAATACGGAAACCGCACTGCAGTGTCTTATTTTGAGCCGGGCAGAGTGATCACGGTGGGAGAAAAAGATGACCAGGGAAAAGTCACACAGGTGCAGATTTCAGATGCCGTCTGGGAATATCCGGATGTATCGCGTTATTCGGTGGATATGGACCGTGGTATTTTTAAGATTGGAGATGAGCGGTATTCCTATGATGCAGATCTTTATATCTGTGAGGATGATCTGAGAAAACAGTTGTCTGATCTGACTGAATTAGATACACTGCGCGTGACCGGTATAGGAAAAAAACTGATTTCCATTGTGGTTACGACCGGACATGGAGAGCTTGCTCTGACCAATACGGATCTTTTTGAGGGAAGCTTTATCCAGATCGGAAGCAAAATTTTTGCGGAAGTGACCAAAGATATGACAATGGAGCTGCCGGCAGGCACCTATACTGTGACGGTGGCAAATAATGGGTACGGCGGCAGTACGGAGCTTACGATCGAGAGTGGAAGAACAGAGACACTTGATCTTAATACCTTAAAGGGCGCGGGACCGAAGTTTGGAAATATTTTATTTGCCGTGGATGTGGAGGATGCGCTCATTCAGATCGATGGAAAGGTTGTTGATACGGAAGAGGCGGTTCCAATCCAGTATGGAGTGCACAGTCTTACGGTCACGGCGCCAGGGTACGATACCTTTAATAAGAAATTATTTGTTAATTCTGAGGAGGCAACGATCGTAGTCGGAATGTCGGGTGACGGCACCGGAACAGACAGCACCACGGAGGAAACGGAAACAGAAAATACTGCGGAAACAGCAAATGAAGCGGACAGTTCGGCAGAGGGAGCGGCAGGAAGCCTTGCAGGAAGTCTTGCAGGAAGTCATACGGCCGGCGAAAGCGGTGGAACAACATCGGGAAGCAGTACCGGAACAGTAGCCGGAACAACTGCAGGAAGCGGTACTGACACATCGACCGGCACGGCAGCAGGAAGCGGAACCGGCACGGGTACATCTTCGGATCTTTATACAGGAAACAGTACCGGAGATGGAACATCAACAGGCAGCAGTGCGGACTATTTATCTACATTGTCAGAGCTTCTGTCAACATTATCCGGTAACAGCAACTAAAAAGGACAGAATTGTATAAATTTAGCATGGAATAGTACTTGAAAAACAGGTTCGTTATCGCTAATATAAAAATAGAATCATAAGTAAGTATGGGAGGAAAGAAAAATGGGATACAAAGAAAATTATGAGAGCTGGCTGAACAATCCTTATTTTGACGAGGATACCAGAAATGAACTGAAAAGTATTGAGGGAAATGAAAAAGAGATCGAAGACCGTTTTTATATGGATCTGGAATTTGGTACAGCCGGACTTCGTGGTGTGATCGGAGCCGGAACCAACCGCATGAACATTTATACCGTGCGCAAGGCTACACAGGGACTTGCCAATTATATCAGCAGGGTAAACGGACAGAAACGCGGTGTTGCCATTGCCTATGATTCCCGTCATATGTCACCGGAGTTTGCAGATGAAGCGGCACTCTGTCTGGCAGCAAACGGAATCAAAGCGTATGTATTTGAATCTTTAAGACCGACACCGGAACTTTCCTATGCAGTGCGTAAATTAGGATGTATCGCCGGAATCAATGTGACCGCAAGCCACAATCCGCCGGAATACAATGGATATAAAGTATACTGGGAGGATGGTGCACAGATTACACCTCCACATGATACCGGAATCATGGATGAAGTAAAAAAAGTAACTGATTACGCAGCGGTAAAGACCATGCCGCTTGATGAGGCAAAGGCAGCAGGTCTCTATCAGGTGATCGGCGCAGATATCGACGATCCGTATATTGCAGAGTTAAAGAAACTGGTGCTGCATCAGGACTGCATTGATAAAGTGGGCGGAGAGTTAAAGATCGTATACACACCGTTACATGGAACCGGAAATATTCCGGTACGCCGCGTATTAAAAGAACTTGGTTTTAAAAATGTATACGTTGTTCCGGAGCAGGAGCTGCCGGATGGAGACTTCCCGACCGTAAGCTACCCGAACCCGGAAGCAGCAGAGGCATTTGAACTTGGACTTGCCCTCGGCAAAAAAGTCGATGCAGACCTGATCCTTGCAACAGATCCGGATGCAGACCGTCTCGGCGTGTATGTAAAGGACAGCAAAACAGGGGAATATCACAGCTTAACCGGTAATATGTCCGGCTGCCTGATCGGTGATTATGTGATTGGACAGCGTAAGGAGCGCGATGGAAGCCTGCCGGCTGACGGTGCATTTATCCGTTCCATTGTTTCTACGAATATGGCAGATGCGATCGCTGACTATTACGGAATCGAGCTGGTAGAGGTACTGACCGGATTTAAGTTTATCGGACAGAAGATCTTAGAGTTCGAGAAGACTGGAAAAGGAACCTATCTGTTTGGTATGGAAGAGAGCTACGGCTGTCTGACAGGAACCTATGCGAGAGATAAAGATGCGATCGTTGCATCCATGACACTCTGCGAAGCAGCTGCTTACTATAAGACAAAGAATATGACACTGTGGGATGCAATGCTTGCAATGTATGAGAGATACGGCTATTACAAAGATGATGTGACATCTATCACCTTAAAGGGTATCGAGGGACTTGCAAAGATCCAGGAGATCATGAATACGCTGCGTGATCAGG
>OLRY01001098.1_pt1 | contig 28077 bp, 23 predicted proteins | sample 1672541 | NCBI WGS metagenome assembly OLRY01 (sample SAMEA3136697, study PRJEB25190) | human gut metagenome | biome: human gut; feature: human-associated habitat; material: faeces | place: Austria | collected 2013 | reverse complement strand
TGGAACAAAGCGTCGTGCTGAAAAACCATTTTTCGCAAAAAAATACCCAGCTTTCAAAAAGCTGGGTATTTTTTTGCGAAAAACAGACGCTCGTTCACAATTTGTTTACAATTAAAGGGGCGTTTGTCCTCACTTTTGAGGACAGACAGAGCCGACGTTCCTTGCTACAATAAAGCCATAAAGTAAGACGGAACAGATCCGGTGTATGTATCAGAAAAAAGGAGGAACGGTTCGATGAAGAAAATCGTGGTCGATATGCAGAATTTTCTGTTTGCCGATTCCATAGCGACTGCTTTCAAGAATTCGGATTACGACATTGCTGTGGTTCGTGCGGAGTCCCCGCGAGATACCATTGAACTGTGCCGGGTGTTCAAACCGTTTGTCCTTTTAATGGAGGTTACCGCCTATACTCCATGGCTGCTTTGCGAGAGGATGAAGCTGCGGGATGAGGCAAAGACGGTGTGCCCGGATTGCAAAATTGCCCTCATCGTGGATTCCAACACCGAAAAACAGGCGGCGAAGGACATCCGGGAGGCCAAGAAAAATGGTATCATCGACCAGTTTTTCTACGGCTCGATGACCGCTGAATACCTGATGGATCAGATTTACGCGATGTAAGGACGACACAAGAAAGGTGAGGTGAAGCACAGTGAAAAAAAGGAAATGGCTTAGCCTTCTGCTGGCAGTGATGATGCTCGTATCAGCAGTGCCCTTCTTCCCGGTGACGGCCGATGCAGCAGATGGCACGGTGGAGGTCTCCACCTGGGCGGAGCTGAAAAAGGCGCTGGACTACACGACAAATTGCTCGGTGGTGAAGGTGGTTAAGGACATCGAAACAAAGTCTCTGAACGGACACACCGGTCTGCATCAGGACAACATCATCTTCATGTCGATGGCCATGGACAAGGTGCTGGATCTGAACGGACACACCGTCAATGCGTATGCGAAATACTATTCGGAGGTTGCGCAGGGGTATCTGATCAATATATGTGATAAGGATGCCCGGCTGACCATCCGCGACAGCGTGGGGGGCGGCGCCCTGATCGGCGAGTTTAATCAGGAATTCTACTATGAGTTTATCAATGTGAGTAAAGGTACGCTGGTTATGGAGAGCGGCACGGTCAAGATGCTGTGTCCCTCTAAAGATAATCAGTATACGAAGTGCGCCATCGGTGTATCCGGTACGGCGATCTTTAACGGCGGCGAGGTGCTGACGCAGGTGACCAGTCCCGGGGGCGAGAGGGAGGAGCGGTATCTTTCCCGTCGCCTGCAGGCCATTCGGGGAGAAGCAGGCGGCAGCGTCACCATCAACGGAGGTACCTTCGACCGGGTGGTTCTGCACAGCACCCCCACACCGGAGAACCGGGGAAAGTATGAGCTGGTGGTAAACGGCGGCTTTTTCCGGCAATCCATCGCCCAGGTATTGGTTGGTGATGTGTATGCCAGCCATCTTGACCATCTGACCATGCAGATCAACGATGCATATTTCATGCGCACCACCGATAAGCTGGACCAGTGCCGCCTGTCTGTCTCAGGTCAGATGAAATGGTTTTATGACAATAACTGGGATTACCGGTTACTTTATAACGATATTCCGGGCGCGACCCTGGATGATGCACTGAGTATGATGGATGATCTAATACCGCACCTTATCAGTGAAAACGGCGCAGTCTTTACCGATGTGCACGACGGAAACTGGTATGTGCGGGGCAATATGCGCCGGTGGGTTGAAAACGGCGGGCCGATCATGATTTTTCAGAACACATCGTTCGGCGTGCAGGGCGGCATAGCCCGGGTGATCTCCAACGCCTACGGCGTGAAGGAGGTTCTGCTGGACGGCGAGCCCATGGCCTGCGGCGAGCGAGGCTTCAGCGCACCCCAGGTGGATACCACCGCGGAGAGCGAGCATCAGGTGACGTTTGTGATGTATCCGATTTCCCCCATGCTGCGCGTGCTGGGGTACAGCTATTCCAATGATTATTCGACCGGGTATATTCGGATGCTCGTTGATGACGAAATAGGGTATGGCATGGTTCATTATCCCGATGTTCCGGAATCAGGTAAAGAGCCGTTTTCGGTGACTTACTATATTAATGAATCCAATGTGGACACACTGACCACCATGGAGCTGCAGTATGACCTGATGCTGGAGACCAACGGCGTAAAGAAGCAGGTTACGACCGGCTACAAGGGCGCAAAGGTGGCACGGTGGGTGGATCGGACGAAGGCCATCGACACCATTTATCTGGATATCAGCCAGCCTCTGGTGCAGGGGGATTATACCAGCGGCACCTTCACTGTGGATGGGAGTGCTCCCTACACCATCGAGGACAGGCAGGGCTACTGGGAACATGAGGATATATGGGACCTGACCGGAAACGGCAGTGTTCCCGCGATTTTGGGGGATCAGTATTATCGCTTCATCCGTGTGTACCTCAAGGACGGCTATGAGGGGTATAAATTCGATAAGAATAGCCCGCCGAAGGTCAAGATCCGGGGCCTCAACCGGGAATGCGACAGTATATCTGTTTCGGTCGCCAGTGATGAAAGGTCCCTGGGGGTGTCCCTGGCCTCCCGTCCCTCCGAGCTGATTCAAAACGCCTGGGGTACCGTTACCGGACTGCGGGCGGGAAGCTTGGTCGATGGAGTGAATATCAGGCCGAAGGACAGTTACTTTGATTTTGAGATTAAGGAGATCCAGCGAATCAAGAACGGAGTTGTTTACAGCACCAGCCCCAATGAGGTGATCGATCCCGACTATACCTATCGGATCAAGCTGGTGGGCACGGGCAAACAAGGAATGACATTCCACAACGGTCCGTGGCAGTATGATTACACATTTCACTATTATCTCAACACGAATGTCAAGCTGCGGATGTACAGTGATCTCAACATTGCAGAAAATTATCTTGAAGTGCCGTATGATGCATCCGCCCAGGCATACGTAATAGATTTGGTACCGGAACCGGATGTGATTCATTATGACTATCTGTCTTTGGGCGTGCCACTTCCGTGGGCGGGCGAAAGACCGATATATAACAATAATCTGGTTGCGGGGCTGCCGGGCGGCGTTTCGGTTGTAAACTATACATGGTATGCTTCCGCTACGGGGGAGCGGATTCAGGCTGATATGACCTTTATCGCAGGCAGAAGATATCACGTAAACGTGATTTTACAGTGCGAAGAGGGCTATTACATAGCTGACGACGAGGAGCTGGATGCTTATGTGAACGGGGCAAAAGCGTATATAAGCGCGCAGGACGGGAACAGAACAACTCTTACCGTAGGATACTCCGTTCCCGTTGCTTCGGGTGTACACGGTCAGGCGGTGAGCTTCTGCGATGGCAGCGATGTGACCGTTTCCCTGTTTGCCGATGGCAGCGCAGAGCCCAAGTACACCGTATCGGTGCCGGGGGGAACAAAAGACAGCTCCGGACAATACACCACCACCTACGACATTCCCGAGGTTGCTCCCGGTACCTATACCATGCAGGTGTCGAAGAAGAATCATGTCACCCGGGAGTACACCGTGACGGTGAGCGGCGATGCGAAGACGCAGGATGTGAAGATACATCTGATGGGCGATATCAACGGCGACGGCAGAATCAGTATCGGTGATATCAATAAAGCAAACCTTCACGCAAAGGGAAAAAAGATATTGCTTGGGTATGAACTCGCCTGTGCAGACATCAACGGCGACGGCAGAGTGACGACCAGTGATGTTAACAGGCTGAATCTTCACAATAAGGGAAAGTCCCTTCTGTGGTAGCCCAACCGGCTTGTCTTAATGCCAATGCGCCTGCCCTATACGCCATATAGGGTAGGAGCTGCGGTTTAAGAATAAAAAATGCAGAGCAATCTGCACCGCCGCTCTTCGGAACTAAGCGAGACTTCGGAAGCGGTGCGTAAGAAATGTCCCGCAAATCTATTTTCAAAGGAGGAGCTTGGTCATGAACAAGCGAATCACATCCCTACTGCTCAGTTTCGTCATGATTTTTGCGATGTTTGCAACTGCGGCACCGGTATCAGCAGAGCCTGCGACGTCGACATTTACCTTCACGGTCGAAGCTGACAAGACAACAGCAGGCCCCGGGGATACTGTCACGTTTACCGTTTATATACAGCAAACAGGTACGATGACTTGTTTCCAGGGCAAACTTGGCATCCCGTCCGGCTTAACATACGTTGTGGATAGCGGTGCTCTTACGGAGGGTATCCAGGAGAAACTTGGCCGGGACGAAGTTGCCTGGACCCAGGATCCCTATAAGCTCTTGAGCGCATTTGGCGCAGAGGATTTCACCGGGACAGATAAGATCGCAGTGATGAAATTTCAGTGCACAGTGGATAACGATACTGCTGCAGGAAATTATGAGGTAACTCTGCTTGAAATTGAAGCGGACGGCGGTTCTACTGAGAACTACGAAACCAAAAATCCCACATGCATCCCTGCGACCATCACTGTCGCTGCCGCCCCGAAGCCGGCAACGGGTATCACTCTTAACAAGAGTGAATTGACACTGGTTGCCGGTGCAGTGGATGACAGCCTGAAAGCGACGGTCACGCCGGCCGATTCTACCGACACGGTGGTATGGTCTTCTGACAAGCCCGCTGTTGCTACCGTCGATCCCGCCACGGGCAAGGTGACCGCCGTAGCCCCCGGTGAAGCGATCATTACCGCAACGGCAGGAACAAAAACGGCCACCTGCAAGGTGACGGTAAACTGTGGTCACGACTCCTTCACCCTCTTCCCGGAGAAGGAATCGAACTGCACCGAGAAGGGCTGGGACGCTTATAAGAAGTGCGATCTCTGCGGCAAGCTGTTTGACATGAGCGATAATCCCCTTACCGGGATCCCGTACAGGGCCACCAACGACGATCATGATTTCAACACTTCTGAGTGGGGATACAAGGAGGCCGACGGCCACGCCCATGTCTGCAGCCGCAACGCGGCGCACCATGATACCGTAATGCCTCACACGGCAGGCCCTGCCGCAACGGAAACCACACCGCAGACCTGCACAGAATGCGGATTTGTGATGCAGGCTGCAACGGGCCATGTCCATGCCAACCATCTGACCAAGGTGGACAAGGTGGACGCTACCTGCACCACTGACGGCAACAAGGAGTACTACCGGTGCACCTGCGGCAAGCTCTTCGAGGATGCTGCCGCCGCCACGGAAATCACCGACCACAGCAGTGTGGTGCTTCCCAAGACGGGTCATAGCTACACCGTGCAAAACAGCGATGAAGCTCACAGAAGATCCACCGCTGCAGATTGCCGCGAGTTTGACACCTATTGGTACACCTGCGCCAATGACGCAACCCACAGCGCCAAGGATGATGCCGCCGCTGCGGATAAGTTCTATAACGGCAAGCAGGGCGCTCATGTTTACGGCAGTGAGTGGGTCGATTGCGGGGAGACCGGTCACGCCCACAAGTGCCAGTATCACGATGCCTATGATGCAGTGCAGCCCCATACGCCCGATCATGAGGGCGGAGCGACCTACGATTACGCTGTGAAGTGCACCGGCTGCGGCCGTGTGCTTGAGCCCCAGCGGGAGAACGGCAGCATTCGCGTTGAGGTCCCCTTCAAGCTCACTGTGAAAAAGACTGGCGAAATGGATCCCGGCCAGGAGACCTTCAAGTTCGCTATTGACAGATTCGGCACCCCCACCGTCTATACGCTGGTGCAGGATACCGTGGAGACCAATGGCGAAAAGACCTATGAGGGTAAGTTCATTTTCACCATCAGTAAGGATCAGGCCGGCAATCTGTCCGAGGGCTTCGTTATCCACCAGGTCAAGGGCAATGCTGCGGGCTGGACTTACGATGAGAGCATCTTCTACGCCATGCCTCTGTTCGTCGACAGCTATGACAGCGTTCGGGGCTGGGCCTTCTTCAAGTTCGACGAGAAGGGCGAGCTGGAATACAACAATCCCATGGAGGAAATCGGCTTCACCAACAGCTATAGCGCCAAGAAGCCGGTGACGCCTCCTGCGCCGGAACCCCCCAAGAAGCCGGTGACGCCTCCTGCGCCGGAAACCCCCAAGACCGGCGACGGCAGCATGATCGCTTTCAGCATCGCGATGGCGATCGTATCCGGTGCGGCTCTGATGGGAGCAGCCCTGTATTCCCGCAGAAGGAGCAGATAAACCACCTAACCGAAAAACCGTACTAAAGGATTGAAGCAAAGGGCGGGACGGAAGCCATCCGCCTCCGCCCTTTCGCTTTTCCAAAGAAAATCAAGCAGTTGGTTTTCTTTGGAAAGGTAATGTCATACAGCAATCCGCTAAGGCGCTCGGCTTCAAAAACCATCTGGACTTTGTAAAGGAGGAAAAGAGATGAAAACAAGTAAACGAAATCGATGGCTCAGCTTTTTACTGGCGCTGATCATGCTGGTGGGCTTGCTGCCGCTTTCTGTGCTGTCGGCGGGCGCTGAAAGCGGCGGCGAGGAGACGACCGGTGCCAATCGGGGCGCAGCGCGGGCCTCTTCTTCGTCGTATCCCGCGCTGACCAATTTGGTCGAGGGAACGGAGATAATCTACGGTCACGTCTATTTTTTCTATAAAAACGGCAGGGTGGTGAGCCGTTCGGTCATTATAGACCCGGAGGATTGCATATATAACGAGAGATTACTCGAAGGCTATAAGAGCGATACAAATCTTCAGCGGGTCGTGTCATACGATAACGGCATTCTTATGTATTGGACACGTTATGAGAATGATTTCCTGGATCTTTCGGGGCTTGAGGGAAGGTCTCTGATGCTGGTTCTGTTCGACAATCTGAAGCTATCCGCCCTGTATGCCCCCGGCGTCGATCTGAAGCTGATGGTGACCGACGGCGTCTATGTCACCTTCAACCACAGCACCCGGTATAAGAACAAGACCGCCTACTGCCCCCAAAACGGTGCAACCGGCGCGGTGATCGATCTGGCGCAGTCGGAGGGAAGCTTGAACGGCTGCGGTACCTTTGAGCTGTGCGGAAACGGGGAGCTGGGTATCGTCACGACGAGTGCCCCCAGGAAAACCAGCCCCGACTATGCCATCGTGGCGAAAAACACATCGGTTCTGGAGGATGCTGCACTGAATATTGTCTGCGGCAACAGCCACAGAGATGTGAGTTCCCTGATTCAGACGATCTCGCTCACCATCGACACCACCAGGGATGTTTCCCTTTCTATCAAAAATCCCCGGACCAACGCCGCCGCTTGGAGCTGCCATATGAACAACTTCAAGCTCGTCAACGCAAAGAGCATGAATGTCTATGTGCAGCGGGGCTCCGGCGGATGGATCTTATTCGGCAACAACGGCGAAACCGACCCGGCGAAGGTGTTTAAGTATTACAGGAGCATCGGTAAGATCGGCAGGGAATGGTATATAGCCGGAAGAACCGACGGCGGCTATACTCTCACCATGGATCGCAGAGACTACATGCCGCAGATACGCTTCAACCTCAACTTCCAGGAGGTGAAGGGGGGTCAGACGGTGTGGGGCCTGAAGGCCGGCCTGGGCTATGAGATGTCTGCGGATATTGTGTATATGCCCCAGTGGATGCAAAAGCTGAGGGATGCAGGCAGAGTCAGGTTCTATTTCTACGGCCTCCTGTGCAAGCCGGGTCAGCAAGAGGGCTATGAAGAAGACCCCTATGCGTATACGTATGATTTTTATGTGGACCGCACCGGAAAACACAGTGTAGAGTTCTACTGGGCCTGCAGGCCGTCGATAGATAGTAACTATGTTAGACCGATGACAGAAGCGAGTGTCCTTTATCAGACGCACATCAAATTTGATGTGCAGATGAACGAAGCGGTCAGCGGCAAACAATACATATATAATGTTCAGCTTCTGCAGGCGGGGGGCGAATTTACCGAAGCAACCAACGCCACCCACAAGATCTCCCTGCATCCGGATACATTGGCGAAATGCTATACCGACGAGTCATATTCAACTGGTATCCCCTCCGAGTGGAGATATCTGGCCGATGAGGATGCGTATATTATGTACTTCTGGGTAAGACCGCGGCACGGATATGAGCTTGCCGATTCGACTGCGACGGCAGACAACGGAGTTACTCTGAATGTGCAGCATACAAAGGTTACAAGGAGGTCATTCACCAACTATGAAAAAAACCTCACTGTCAACCTTGTAGCAAAGCGGAAGCTGACGGATGTACGCGGTACGCTCAAGAATTTCCGTCTCGGCATTGACGCCGGGTTTACGGAGATCGTATCGAATGAACCGAAAAAGTATACCTTCAAAAATACGGTGGTATACGATGTCGCCTATGGCTCTTACGGCGTAGAGGCCGGTCAATTGCGTGAAGGCGATACGTGTTATGTCTACTTCGACGTAAAGCCGGGGGTTGGGTATTATCTCCCTGAGAATGCTTCGGTAAAGGTGATCCAGCCCGCAGGCTACAGAGCCAACGGGATATTCGACTCTGCGGAAACATACAGCACAGTCTATAAGGGCGATTGGTACGACTATTCACCGATAGGACGGAAATACCGGGTCTCTCAACTGTTGGAGCCGAACAGCGAGGGAGTGAAATACGGGACCGATATCCGCGTACAGGAGCCTAAGGCGGGGGACTGCCCCGCTGCCTTTGCCGACTATGAAAAACCAACAAGCCTGCCGTATAATATGAAGGTGCTGTCGATGCAATGGCTGGGACCCGATCAAAAACCAATGAGGAAATTTGACAAATTTGAGGTTGGAAAATCGTATTTCCTCAATCTTCGTATCGGATTTGAGGGCGGCGAAGAAATGGGCTATGTATACCCGAAAAATTGGAAAGATTTCAAGGTGAACGGTAAGAGCGTAAACGCATGGATGGAATATGAAGACAATACAGACGGGCATGTCTGGCAGGTGTATGAATCCTATAAGGTGGTTGACCCCAACGCCCGCGGCTCCGTCAGCGGCACGGTGAAGAGCTTTAATTCCGCTTCCGATAAGGTGACCATTCAGCTCATTCAGCAGGGACACTCAGAGCCTGCGTATGAAACCACGGTCTCCAGCGGAACGAAGGAGGGGAATCAATATACCGCCTCCTACAGTATTTCCGGGGTCGCTTCCGGTACCTATACCATGCGGGTGATGAAGAAAAATCATGTCACCCGGGAGTATACGATTACAGTGGGCGGAGAAGCGGTGACGCAGAATGTGAAAATACACCTGAAGGGGGACATCAACGGCGACGGCAAGGTCACGATCGGCGATGTCAACAGAGCAAACCTTCATGCAAAGGGAAAGAGCACATTGACTCTGTATGAATTTGCCTGCGCAGACATCAACGGCGACGGCAAGGTCACGATCAGCGATGTCAACAGAGCGAACCTTCATATGAAAGGAAAGTCTTTGCTTTGGTAGTCTGATTGAGTTTGCTTCAACACCTCAGCTCCTGCCCTATGCCTGCATAGGGCAGGGATCGAGGCTTAAGAAGATAAAGCTATCTGTACCACCGCACCTTACTATTTGGAAAGGGCTTGTAAAAGCCCCTTTCCGAAAGGCGATGAACAGATAAAAAACGCATCGTCTTTCGGAAGGGTGAAAATTTCATTCAGGGCGTATCTATGGAAAACAGGCAGGGATGCATTGTGCCACAGGAATACTTCGGAATAAGAAAGAGGAGGTCCATATGAAAAGAATTGTGCTGCTGTTTTGCACAGTAATGTTATTCATTTGCTCTTTGTGCGGATGTTCGGCTTCACCCGAAAAAAACCCTTCTATCCCAGGCGGGAGCACGATCCCCGGGGGCAACACCGCGAAGGATCCGGATGATAAAAACACAGAGGAGGCCGCTTTTGCGGCGCTGCAAAAGAAAATCGCACAGAGCGGCAGCGCAGTCGCCGTCGCCTTTATCGGCTATGTGGATAGCGAGAGCTCTGAGGTGGACCTGCGCGCCTATGTTGCGGGCAGCGAAACGGGAAAGGAATATCCCAGCCTATCCCGTGCGCCGCTTTACATGGCTGAGGGACAGGAGCTGTATGCAATTATACCGCCGCATGACAAGGGAACGATAATCGTGTACCCATCCATGATGACCGAAGACGGCGAGTATGCCGACGACAGGAGCAATCCCCTCCACGTGGGGGAGCCCGGCGAGCCGCTGTTGCTGCGGTGCAACCTCAGCGAGATATACTCCAATGTGCTGATTGCCGCTACTGACGGCGGCGGGGCCATTCTCTTCCGCCCGTCGCTGTCTATGGAAAACGGGCACCTGCAGGAGATCGCAGGGGTGTACGATTTCTCAACATACGAGGAAGAGCCCGATGAGCGATCCATTCAAATCGCAACAGAGCTTCTTCTGGAAACGGACGAGGTAAAGCAGGCGGTCATGCAGGGAATGAAGGTTATGTATACCGGAAATACCCAGTGGATCGAGGGGCGCCCCTGCCTGCTGTTTGCCCTGGGAACCGACAGCGAGGACCAGTTTGTCAGAGAACGTTATTACGGCGTGTGCGACAATCTCGTCTATAGCTACGATGCCATAAGCGATACGTGGTCTACTGTCGGGCGGCAATAAAAACAAGGGGAGAACAATCATTCATATTCCGTGGGGGTCCACGGAAAAAAGAAGTGATCTGCCGGCTCCGGTCGGAAAAGTATATGGATCATTCTCACAATTGGAAAGGAGCTTTTATTATGGGACTTATTAAAGCGGGTATCGGTGCATTGGGTGGCACTCTTGCCGACCAGTGGAAGGAATTTTTCTACTGCGAGTCTATGCCCAAGGAGGTGCTGGTCACCAAGGGACAAAAGCGCGTCAGCGGCAGGTCCTCCAATACGAAGGGGAGCGACAACATTATTTCCAACGGCTCCGGTATTGCCGTGGCCGACGGGCAGTGCATGATCATTGTGGAGCAGGGCAAGGTGGTGGAGATCTGCGCCGAGCCTGGCGAATTTACATACGACACCTCCACGGAGCCCTCCATCTTCTCCGGCAATCTGGGGGACAGCGTCCGCGCCACCTTCCAGACCATTGGCAAGCGCTTTACCTACGGCGGCGACACCGGCAAGGACCAGCGGGTGTACTATTTCAACACCAAGGAGCTTATTGACAACAAATTCGGCACGCCGAATCCCATCCCCTTCCGTGTGGTGGATTCCAAGATCGGTTTGGATGTGGACGTTTCGGTGCGCTGCTCCGGTGTTTATTCGTATAAGATCGCAGACCCTCTGCTCTTTTACACCAATGTCTGCGGAAATGTGGAGAAGGAGTATACCCGGGACGAGCTGGATAGCCAGCTGAAAACCGAGTTTGTCAGCGCTTTGCAGCCGGCCTTCGGTAAGCTGTCCGACCTGGAGCTGCGCCCGAATCAGATCGTCAGCCACAATACCGACCTGGAGGATGCCATGAATGTGGCGCTCTCTGCCAAGTGGGGCGAGCTGCGCGGTCTGAAGGTAGTCAGCATTGCCCTGGGGTCGGTCACGCTGCCGGAAGAGGATGCGGAGATGATCAAGCAGGCCCAGCGCACGGCCATCATGCGGGATCCCACCATGGCGGCAGCCACGCTGGTGGGCGCACAGGCGGATGCCATGAAGACGGCGGCAGGCAACCAGGCAGGCGCCATGACCGGCTTTATGGGCATGGGCATGGCCATGAATGCCGGCGGCGGCATGAACGCACAGAACCTGTTTGCCATGGGACAGCAGCAACAGCAGCAGGCGCAGCAGCAGGCTCCGGCGGCACCGGCAGCCCCGGCAGCGGGCGGCTGGAAATGTGCCTGCGGCGCAACCGCCACGGGCCAGTTCTGCCCGGAGTGCGGTGCCAAGAAACCGGAGCCCGTACAGGCCGGTGCATGGAAATGCAAGTGCGGCGCTACGGCCACCGGCAAGTTCTGCCCCGAATGCGGCTCTCCCAAGCCGGCGGATTCCGATGGCTGGACCTGCACCTGCGGCACTTTGAATAAGGGCAAATTCTGCCAGAGCTGCGGCGCCAGAAAACCCGAGGGCGCACCGCTCTACCGCTGTGATAAATGCGGCTGGGAGCCGGAGGATCCGACGAATCCGCCAAAGTTCTGCCCCGAATGCGGAGATATATTCGACGATAACGATAAAAAATAAAACTGCTGCTTAGCGGGAACCGTATTAACGGAAGTGTTGTTTCGGCCAGGTATGAACGGCTTAGACAAAAAGCCGTTCATACCGCCGAAAGGCTTTTGCGCAGCAGGATAAGCTTCCCTGCCGGCGAGACGGCAAAGAATTTTTGTGTGATTTGTTAGAGAGTGGTTTTGCATTTGCTTGCAAAAGGAGATCCTGTTATGAGTAAAAGAAATAAAGACATTAAAATGACCATATTTATCATGGTCGCCGGCATCGGCTTGATAATTGCGGGTGTAATCGGAATTGTCACAAGCAGAATCGACAGCAGGGAATATAAAAACTCAACCGATATACGGAAAATTCCAGCTGTCATTGTTGACTTTTCAACCAAAGACGATAAGGATAATTCCGGTGATGTTCGTTATACAACATATGAATTTAAAGTTTCATATGTTATTGACGGAAAAACCTATAAGGGAAACTATGAAGAACGTGTCTGGTCAAGGTCGAGCAGCTATGAAAAAAAATATACCTATGATAAATTGAGAAAAGGCGACACAATAGACGTCGAGGTTTATAAAACCTCAAAAGGTGATTACAAGCTTTCGCCTGAGGGAAGTCCCGTTGATTTTCTGCTCTATTGTGCGGCAATCCCCGTCGGCTTGTTCTTTGTTGTCATAATGATATGCGACGTTGTAAAAGACAACCGAAAAAAGAAAAGCGAAAACGAAATGATCAGCAAGGAATAAATCAGAGGTGCTTTTATGGATTTATCAGTAGCACTGATTATTGCGGCTTCCTTTGCGATCTTATGTACATTCTATATCGGTAAAAGGATACTTACCATAGATTTTTCGGAATACAGCCCCAAAAACTCCAAAAAAGCCAAACTGGAAAGACTGCTTGCGAAAAAGGAAACGCCCCTTCAGAATTCAAAAATCCGAAGAGATATGAGAAAAGCCTTCGAAAAAATTCTGATACCGCTGGGGAATGCGGATCAAGACCTTCTTCCGGCAAGAATGGATATGGCATTCCGGAAAAAAACCGTCAGTCAAATCAACAGACTTCATAGGAATAAGCTTTGCCGCAAAATTTACGTTACGGATGTTGTTCCCATTCCTAAAAACAACTTTGAAACATGGAGCGATGACGGCAGAGAATGGCGGGAATCGGTTTTAATGTGCAGCACACTGGAGCGTTTTGAGTCAACCGAAGGCAACATGGTTCAGAGTGAGATATACCGTAAGAATTCATATCTCAGAATACTTCAGTCAAGACATGTTCGCCGCACCGATCAAAAAGAAAATAAGAAAAGCTATTATAACGATATGTTGAGCATAACCTGCCCGTCCTGCGGTGCAAGAGTCAAGCTTAACAGTCAGCAGGTTACCTGTGAATACTGCGGCGCCGTTATAAAAAATGAGTTTTACGATTGGCAGACCGAGTCGTTTGAGATTTATGAATCTATCAGTACAAACCTGAAAAGTTTTTTACAGCTTCTTGCGTCCGGCTCCATACTTTTCTTATGTGTCTTTCTGTGCTTATATCTGATCAAGGACACCGAGATTTCCCTTGCCGCCGGCGTTGGTGCAGCGGTTCTGACTTTCGGGGGAATCGTTGCACCGATCATCTGCGGGAAAATCAGGCAAGAAAAGCTTGCCGGAAAAATTGTAAGATATTCCGAGAATTATCTCAGAGCCTGCTTAAACGAACACTTTTGGGAGAATGAAAACGACGAAGACCTGCTTGATTTCAGCGTTGGTACAATTAAGCTTTTAAAAGTTGCCCACACAGAAGAAACAACAACCGTTACGGCTGACATTTTCGGAACAAAAACCTTTCTTCCCGAAAATCAGAAGCCGTATACAGAAAGATTTAAAAAGAGATTGCTTATGCAAAGGGCAAGATATCCCGAAAAGCGAAAAACGGACGGCGAGTTCTTTACCGAAAAGGATTGCCCGTCCTGCGGCGCCAATTTCATGCCTGATGAAAACAACTGCTGTTCGTTCTGCGGGTACGGCTTACAGGTCAACAATGCAAAATGGATTGTACAAAATAATTAATAAGCGGAGGATCACATTATGGGACTGTTTGACAAAAAATACTGCGACATCTGCGGTGAGAAAATCGGACTTCTCGGAAACCGCAAGCTGGAGGACGGGAATCTCTGTAAGGATTGCGCAAGAAAGCTCTCGCCGTTTTTCAGCGAACGGCGGAGCTCGACGGTGGAGGACATCAAGCGCCAGCTTGCTTACCGTGCGGAAAACGAAAAGAAGCTTGCCGGCTTTGCCCCGTCGATCACCTTTGATGGGAGCAAAAAGGTATACATCGATCCTATAGGGGAGCGGTTCATCGTTACCGGGGCCTCTAACTGGCGCAGCAGCAATCCTGACCTCATTGCATTTTCTCAGGTGCTTGGAGTGAACACGGATATCCGGGAGAATAAGGAGGAGATCTTTTACGAGGACTCCGAGGGAAATGAGAAGAGCTATGTGCCGCCCCGCTATGCCTGCGACTATGAGTTCAATGTGACGATTCGGGTGGATTCTCCATGGTTTAGTGAGATCGAACTGGAGCTGAGCGACGGCAACCGACCCGACAGCCCCTATACGGACCTGTACCGCCAATATGAGCAGAGAATGCACGAGCTTGCAGACATTCTGATGCGCCGGGATAACAGAAACCGGGTTTGGGACGGCGGCAGTACGATGAATCGGGTGGATAGCGCGGGCATCCGTCAGGAAAGACCTGCTTCCGCGCCCAATGCTATGGGCAGCGAGACATGGGTATGCCCGTCCTGCGGCGCACAAAGCAGCGGAAAATTCTGCGCAAACTGCGGCACCCCCAAGCCTGTAGTCAGCTCCGGCTGTACAAACTGCGGGTGGAGACCCTCGGCGGGACAGGGTATGCCGAAATTCTGCCCGGAGTGCGGCAGGCCGCTTCGGTAAATCATGAAGCGTAAGGCGCGCATTGCTGCAGCGGTTGTGCTTGCATTCCTGCCGATTTTCGGGCTTTTGGGCTGCGGCGAAAGTGAAAAGTTTACTGCTGATGATCTTGTTTTGATCCATACCGTTTATTACGGAACGGAAAGGAACCCGGTGTATTGCTTTGCTTTAAAAAAGGAAGAAAATGGCTGGTTATTCTCTGCGGATTGCCTTGTGGGAGAGCAGAAGGAGCACTATGCCTCCTTCGAATCGTTTCCGGTACCGGCGGAGGATGCAGCGGGATTCCTTCAGATTATTAGCGAGGATGGCGAGATAAAGAAGCTTTACAAGCATCGCAATCCAATACGTTTTTTTCACATATCTGACGTACCGGCACGCAGCCTGGGAATGACTTTCTGTGACGGAAGCACGATGGAGAAGGACGCGGAACTCGGCGACAGGGCACTTGATTATCTCTATGTGCTTGCCGACAGATACTACAAGGACGCTGAAAGCTCAGCAGAGACTCCACCGGATACAGCAACGAGCTGAATATCATTATGCAAAAGCAAGAAAAGCTAAAAACAAACCGACGTTGTCAGAAAAAGGAGGAAATTTATGGCTAATCAATGTGCTATCTGTGGTGCGGACATCAATCTGATCCAAACGCAAAAGCTGTCGGACGGCAACTGCATTTGCCGCAAGAACTGCAGGAAAAAGGGCTTCAAGGTATATGACTATGTGCATAGCAATCTTCCGGGTGTCAAGGCGCATCTTGCACAGGTGGAGCGCGGCACCAAGCTGTGGGAGCACTATTTCGTTCCGAGAGAGAAAACAAAGGATAAGAGCAAAAAGCTGAAGCGCTTAGGCACCTATCTCTATGTGGCAGCGGATATCGGGCTGATGGCGTATGTGCAGAACGATTACAAGTTTATGATGTTCGGCAAGACCACCCGCGCCTGCGTGTACCGCATTGCCGACCTGCGCAGCTATAAGTATGAGGAGCAGCTCGTTAAAAACGGCGATAAGAGCGAGAAGAAGCCTTTTGCAAGACTCAGCTTTACCAATACGCAGGGCCTTTACGAATTCGTTCTCCCCATGAACAACAGAAAGGATTTTGAAGCGCTCAAAAAATACTTCGATACGCTGTTCGGCGTACAGAATACACTCGGCAACGCCTCGAACGTTTGGAAGCAGCAGATGACCGCAGTTAAGGATATCGCGGCAGGATTTTCTGCCACGGTAAAGGGTGAGGCCGATGCCGGCGACAAGGCGGCGCAGGCAATCGACTCCCTGGATGCTGCAATCTACGGCGACCGCACCGAGTGGATTCAGAAAGCAGATGCGGCCCTTGCGGCATTTAATGGGTGAATTTCTTTAAGAGAGGAGATTTATTCATGCAAACCTTGCAGGAATATAAATGCCCCTGTTGCGGCGGCGCGATAGCCTTTGACAGCACACTCCAGAAAATGAAGTGCCCTTATTGCGACACGGAGTTTGAAATGGAGGCGCTGGAGGGCTACGACGCCGAGCTGCAGAGCGAAAAATCAGACAATATGGAATGGGAAACCTCGGCCGGAGGAGACTGGCAGGAGGGAGAAACCGACGGCCTGCGCTCGTATGTGTGCAAGTCCTGCGGCGGCGAGATCGTAGGCGATGCCAACACAGCGGCTACTGCCTGCCCCTTCTGCGGCAATCCCGTGGTGATGATGGGCCAGTTCTCAGGCGCTCTCAAGCCGGATCTTGTGATCCCGTTCAAGCTGGATAAAAAGGCGGCAAAGGCGGGGCTGATGAAGCATCTGACCGGGAAACGGCTGCTGCCAAAGATTTTCAAGGATCAGAACCATATCGACGAGATCAAGGGTGTCTATGTACCCTTCTGGCTTTTCGACACCGATGTGGATGCGCAGGTGCGTTACCGGGCCACAAAGGTCCGCACATGGAGCGACAGCGACTACGATTACACCGAAACCAGCCACTTTATGGTGCATCGGGGCGGCAGCGTCGGCTTTGAGCATGTCCCGGTGGACGGCTCCTCTAAAATGGCGGATGACCTGATGGAATCCATTGAGCCGTATAGTATTTCGGATGCAGTCCATTTCCAGACAGCTTATCTTGCCGGCTATGTGGCGGATAAGTATGATGTGACCGCCGAGGAAAGCGTTGACCGGGCAAATCAGCGGGTCAAGCGGTCTACCGAGGAGGTATTTGCCGAGACGGTAGAAGGGTATACCACCGTTACGCCGGAAAACACCAATGTGCAGTTCCATGGCGGAAAGGCCCGGTATGCGCTTTATCCGGTGTGGCTTTTGAACACCACATGGAACGGCAATCAATATGTCTTTGCTATGAACGGTCAGACCGGGAAATTCGTCGGTGACCTGCCGGTGGATAAGGCTGCGGCCAAGCGCTGGACGTTTTTGCTGGCGGCGATATTCTCAGTGGCTTCCTACGGCGTTGCGTGGGGCCTGCACCTGATAGGGCTGATTTAAGGAGGGGACGGAATGAAAAAGAAAATACTGACACTGTTATTCTCGCTTATTCTGTGCCTTTGTATAGTGACTCCCGCCTTTGCAGCGCAGACGGATGGCTTCGCAAGCGAATATGAGCGCGTGCAGGACTTAGCGGGGCTGCTCTCCGGCAACGAGGAATCGTCGCTTGTGACAAAGCTTAATGAGCTCAGCGAGCGTCAGAAAATGGACATTGTTGTGCTGACCACTGACACGCTGGACGGGAAAACTCCGCGGGACTATGCCGATGATATTTATGATTACGGCAACTTTGGCTACGGCGAAAGCAAGGACGGCGCGCTGCTCCTTATCAGCATCGAGGACAACGACTGGTACATATCCACCTGCGGCTACGGCATTACGGTCTTTACGGACGCGGGCATTGAGTATATCGGCAAGCAGATAAAGGGAGATCTGTCCGACGGTAATTTTGCGGGCGCCTTTGATAAATTCGCCGATCTTTGCGATGACTTCATCACACAGGCAAGAACCGGCGAGCCTTACGATGTAAAGAATCTGCCCAAGGAGCCACTTTCCCTTATCTGGATCCCTATTGCCATCGTTGTGGGCTTCGTCCTATCCCTCATCATAGTGGGCAATATGAAAGCAAAGCTGAAAACGGTCCGCTTCCAGGCGGCTGCGAGCAACTACATAAAGGACAACAGTCTGAACATTAACGAGAGACGTGATCTGTTCCTGTATAACACTGTCACACGCACGGCGAAGCCCAAGAACGATGATTCCGGAGGCGGGAGCAGCACCCACACATCTTCCTCCGGCACGACCCACGGCGGCGGGGGCGGTAAATTCTGATGCAGCTTTCCCCCTGCAAAAAATACTTTATAAAGGAGAGATAACCCGTGAGTATCTTTGACAAGCTGAAAAGCACAGCCGGGCAGGCGGTAAATGCCGCCGCACAATCCCTGGGCAGTAAGCGGGAGAGATTTACCTTTGCGGCACTGCCGGAGAGCCTTGCCGAAATGCAGGCACTTCCCGAGGCAAGCCTCGACACGCCCTTCAAGACGGCGGCACTTACAGTTCTCGCTTTGTGTGCATATGCGGCAGACAAGAGCATCGGAACGGAGATGCTGAATTGGCTGCGCGGACCCCGTCCGCTGAACGGACAGGAAATTTCTTTCCTGAACGATCGCTTCCGCGATGGCAAGACCTACCTGCCGTTCACCTATTTCGCCGGCTCCACACCGGACAACAACTACACACCCACCCAGCCGTATACGATCATCGTTGAGAGCAACCATGTGTCCGGCGAGGAGCAGGGGTATATGAAGCTGTTTATCCCCTGCGGCGGAGCAGACGCTCCCCGTCCTATCAAGATGCGCCAGCGGGGCAGCGACGGCAAGTGGTTCTTGTGGGAGCAGTATCTGCTGACGGGTGTGCGTACGCCGAAGGCTGCCGATCCGTGGGCATGATGGCTTGACAAGGAGGGAAAATATGGATATTCGGGGAATTTGGAAGGTCAAGGAGGTCCGTGTGCCTACACCGGACGGAGTGAAGGTCTTTACCCCTGACAACCCGCCGCAGGAGGAGCGGTTTGAGGGCAGCGCCGAGCTGATGAACTATCGGACGGAGTTTGCCGAGGACGGTATGCTCAACACACTTATGTTCGTGCCGGAGGAGATGCGCCAGGAGGCTGCCAAGCAAGGGGTGGAGGTCCGGGAGGACGGCTACGCCGCCATCGAAAGCACCACCTGGAAGGAGGCAGACGGCAAGTTCTATTACGATACCGGGATTCAGGGCGAGACGCTGGGGGAGCCGGTGGATCCCTTCATGGAGATCTCCGTCACAGAGGACGGGTGCCTACTGTATGGGCTGGGAATGATCCTTCTGGAAAGGGCTTGAGTCGAATACAGATGATCCCTATGTACAATTCATAAACGGGAGAGGCTTGCTGCGGCAAGCTTCTTTCCGAAAGGCACCGAATGAAATTCGGTGCCTTTCGGAAAGGAAGGATCCATGAAAAAGCGAATCATATGGGGCCTGTGCTTAGGTTTACTGATACTGTTCAGTTCCGCCTGCGCAAAAAAGCAGCATGCGAATGATGACGGCAATGCGTATTACGGAGGGGAGCCTATGGATTTCAAAAGCTTTCAGCTGGTGCAAACCGACATGACGGCGCAGCGCCGCGTTTACGAGGGATACAAAACGGAAAGCGGAGTTCATCTGGAGTATTACATCAGCACGGAAATGTGGGATGATAAGACCTCCGGAAATGTGGAATGCCGCAATGTCGTTCGCGCAATTGACGCAGATGAGAGCGTTTTTCAAAAGCTATGCGCAGTATTCGGCAACTACAAAATAGCGGAATGGGAAGGCTTTCGAGGGTACGATTCCCATGCCCTTGACGGCAGCGGTATGTGCCTTGAGGTCGTGCTGGCGGACGGGACGGAGATAAACGCCCAGGGAACCAACCGCTTTCCGAAAAACTATTCCTCATTTGTGCAGGAGCTTTGTAAGCTCATAACGACCGAAAAAATAAGCTCGGTGCATTTTAGCGACGGCGCCTATGAGATCACACTGCCGGAAAGCTGGGTGGGTGCCGTTACGGCAAGCTTTTCCGAAAACCAGGTGGCATTTTTCGTTGATAAGACCGGCGGCGGTGAGCTCACCTTTTTTATAATCGACAGCGATACATACGGCTATGCACCGGATGCTTATAAGGGACGAATAGAGGTCGGCCGGCTTATATCCGGGGAGGATGTGCGGTTTATTACGGCACGGGATCATTACGCCATTGCCTCCTATGCATCTGAGGTTTCGGAGGAGGCGCTGGAGCTTTGGAAAAATTATGAAAGCGATAAGCTTTCTATCGTGGAAAGCCTCCGGGGTGTAAACGGGTATGCGTTTTATCCTGATGTAATTGCCGCCAAACGGCAGGATTTGCGATAGCGGTTCCCGAGAGGAGAAAGAGTATGAAAAGACTGATAATTGCTTTTATTACATGGATGCTTGTGGGAGTAACGGTCACCGCAGCCTGGGCGGCGGGCCCGGCGAAGCCTGTGATTGAGGCGGAAATGCCGGACTGCTATAGCTATATCGGCGGCAGTGGGATCACTTTGTATACCAATGCCAGTGCGTCCGACGGCGGTACGCTGAAATATCAGTGGTATGTCACGGATATGGAAAACATGGCGATGATTCGCGCCATTGACTACGCAGAGGGAGACAGCTATCAGGTGCCGGAGGAGTTGGGTGTGAAATGGTACTGCTATGCTGCGTGGAATGTGGCGGGAGGTGCAGAGAGTGAGCCCACATACAGCCGCCTGATCCGGGTGGAATTCTATGAAAACAACCCTGTCCATATCCACAGCTTTGGCCAGTGGATGGTAACTACGGAGCCAACCTGCGAGGAGTCTGGTATTAAGACGCGGGAATGCGACTGCGGCGTTACCGAACGGGCAGAGGTGCCTGCGGTGGGACATAATTGGGATGCGGGAACAATAACCCGTGAGCCTACCGCTGAGGCAGACGGCGAAAGGACCTATAGCTGCCTTGTCTGTAAGGCAACTATGACAGAGCCGGTAAAATACAGCGGAAGTCTTGAAGGCGACAATGATGAAAAAAGCAGCGTTGAGCCGGAAAAAGACATGAGTACCGATCTAAAAGATGACCACGAAAAAAATACAGAGCATAATTCTCCCGTGGAGAGCAAGAGGTTTTCTTTTCCGTGGTGGATCGTCGCCGTTATTGTCGCAGCGGTGATTGGCGGGGGTGTTTTGGCAATTGTTTTAATTCGGAAAGGCAGTGATGAATGATGAAAAAATCGTTCTGGACATTCGGAGCTGCATCTTTGCGCACACCATGGAGCGAGTGCTGATGCAGAAATTGGACGATTGCCAAATTGCGATCTCCGAGTTGCCGGATGCAACCGCCGAGTGGTGCAAAACGCATCTGCCAGGTGTGCCTTGAAATGCAATATTTCAAAACCGCCGTTCTGCGCCGCGGGGTCGAAAATAACGGTCTTGCTGTGTTCGCCAGCGCAGCTGCTATCAAAGGAATAGAGCCGATAAACCGTTGACCTCTCGGCTACGGGTTATCGGCTCTGTGTCTATGTGTCCGGCTATTTGATAGCTGCCATATTTCTTTTTTCAAAGGCAATAAATCGTGAAAGATTCAACTCCCGGCGTCTGATTTCTGCATGAACTCCAGATAGAGACTATATAGCACCGCACAGACCGGAACGCTGAAAAGCATTCCCAAGACACCAAACGCCCCGCCTCCAATCGTGACAGCCATCAGCACAAGCAGTCCGGGCAGGCCCACCGATTTTCCAACAACTTTTGGATAAATCAGATTGCCCTCTACCTGTTGTAGAATCAGCAGATAAACAATGAACCACACCGCTTTGATGGGTTCTGCCAACAGAATCAGAAATGTGCCAAGGCCGCCGCCGAGCCATGCGCCGAAGATCGGCACCAACGCGGTAACGGCAACAAATGCGGAAACGGCACCGGCATAGGGGATCCTCAGAATCAGCATTCCAAGGAAGCAGAGGACTCCAATAATGACGGCCTCGGTAAGCTGTCCGCTGACAAAGTTGGTAAAGGTTTGATTCGTCAGCGAAGCGATGCTCAGAAGCCGCTTTGCCCCCGTTTGTGGAAGCACCGTTGTGATCAGTTTTTTTAAGTGGGCTGCAACCACTTCTTTTTTTGCCAGCAGATACAACGCAAAAACAAACGCCAAAAGCACGTCAACCAAGCCGGAAAGGATGGATGTAGCCGCGCCCCATGTTACTGTAATGATTCCGCTGCCTTCGTCGTTGATAAAGGCCGTAATTTTCTCAATCAGCAGATCGGAGTCGATTGCATATTCCGGCAAAACAATGTTGTACTTTGCTGCAAAGTGAACAGTATCTGCCCACCAGCCCCCAATTTCATCAACATAAATCGGAATGTTCTGAATAAACTCGCCGCCGGACTCCCGCAGACTCGGAATCATCATAAACACTACGGCAAACAAAATCCCAAACACAAGAACAGCGCTTAAAGTGAGGCAAACGGGTCTTGCCAGCTTTACAGGGGCCTTTTTGCACACTCTGTTCCAGCAGCGTTCAAGTGGGTTAAGGACAACATTGATCAGAAAAGCGATACCTCCGCCAATCAGAAACGGCGAGAACAGCGAGATCACTTTTCCGAGAAATTTCATTACGGCATCGAGGTTCACTAAAGCCCAAGCAAAAAGAATCATCAGCAGCAATGCGCGAATGATATATCGGGCAATACTTTTGCCGAGCTGTCTGTTTTCCGGCGGGACGGCAATATTGTGCCGCTTGGTGTCAGTACCCTGTGTTTTTTTCGCCATATTCCCTCCACACTGTTATTGCGCACATTCCAAAATGGGGTCGCATTGCTTGACGGTAATGGACGACACTCTGTACGCGCTCAGCTCGGAGACCGTGATCTCCAAATTCTGCACAGCAAAGGAATCGCCCTTACTGGGGACTCTATTCAGCTGCTCCATGACCCAGCCGCCGACGGAAACACTGTCCGATTCCAGCTTGACGTCAAAGAATTCCATAAAATCCTCCACGCTGGCGGAGCAGTCCACGCGGTAGGTATTCTCGTCCAGCTTTTCAAAATCCTCTTCCACCTCGTCGTGTTCGTCCCAAATTTCACCAACCAATTCTTCCAGGATATCCTCCATCGTAACAATGCCAAGCGTTCCGCCGAAATCGTCTACAACGACAGCGACATGGGACTTCTGATGCTGGAGCATTTTCAAAATATCCCGGATCTTTGTGTGCTGATAGACGAACAGCGGCTCCGTCATGATCTCTGCAATGGGCTGATCCGTCATCTTGCCGTTGATATAGAAGTCCTTCTGATGAAGAACGCCGACGATCTGATCGATGGTATCCCGGTAGACCAGCAGGCGGGAAAAGCGGGACTGTGTAAAGGCTCTGGCAATTTCCTCATGGCTTTCGCCGATGTCCACGGCCTCCAGGTCCATTCGATGGGTCAGAATTTCAGCCGCCGTCAGGTCGCGGAACTCAAGAGCATTGCGCAGCAGCTCACCCTCGTTTTCGTCAATGCCGCCGTCCTGCTCCACATCCTCCATGAAAAGAAGCAGCTCCTCATGGGACATTTTTGCGTTGTCATCCGTCTTGAAGAAACGGGACACCAGCTTTTTCCACTGGGAAAACAGAAAATTCAGCGGCGTCAAGACCAAAATCCAAAGGCGGATAAACGGGGCACTGAACAAAGCAAAGCGCTCAGGGGTGTCCTTTGCAACACTCTTGGGGGTGATCTCGCCGAAAATCAAAACAACGATTGTTACGACGACCGTAGAAACCGTCGCGCCGATGTCCCCGTAAAGCCCGACGAACAGAAGTGTGCCGATGGACGCCACCATGATATTCACGATATTGTTGCCGATCAGGATGGTGGAGATCAGCTTGTCATAATCATTGGACAGCTTGAGTGCCAGCGCTGCCCTCTTGTTTCCGTTGTCCGCCAACACCTTGAGGCGGGTCTTATTCAGGGACGAGAACGCCGTTTCTGTGGCGCTGAAATAGGCGGACATGGCGATGCAGACCACCATTGCGAAAATGCTTCCCAAATAATTCATATAAAACTCCTTTATTTCCTGTTCATATTATTGTTTTGTGCAAAAAAGACACATCTATACCCGATACCGCAGCAAAGGGCGTAGATATGCCACACATGAACAGGCCATATAAGGGCGGTTACCGTTGTCGTCGCTGCTGTCGTTTTCCACGGACTTCTTCCTCCTTTTTGCTGTGTGCTTATATCATAGCATTTCTCCGGTGTAGATTCGGTAAAGAAACAAGTGCGGGGCAATATCGTCCTGCGAGAAATCTTGAAGCGTTTCCGCTTATGCGGTATAATAACGGCCAGCAGTTATTATACACGGATTTATGCCGTTTTTCTCCCGGGCTTCGCCCGGAACCGAAAAACATGGTGTATGATGCCATTCTGCTTCGCTGCATGGTATCATAATGCCGCAATAAATTTCAGGAGAAGCATGATGAAGAATCGACAGCGACAAAAGGATATTCTATTTTCAATCTTTATTTTTTGCAGCGTATTTGCCGTCAATTGGCTGATTCAGAAGCTCTTTACCACGCAGACGCTGGTACCTATGATCTTTGTGTTCGGCGTATTTTTGATCTCGCTGAAAACGCATGGGTATTGCTATGGTATCATTTCGGCCATCGTCAGCGTGTTTGCGGTGAATTTCGCCTTCACCTATCCGTACTATGCCTTTGACTTTTTCGTGGAGGAAAGCATCCTATCCGCCGTCATCATGCTGGTCGTTGCCGTTTCCACCAGTACGCTGAACATTCGTATCCGCGATCAGGAGAAGCTGCGCTCAGAGAATGAAAAAGAGCGAATGCGGGGCAATTTGCTGCGGGCGATCTCCCATGACCTGCGCACGCCCCTTACCTCCATATACGGGTCATCCTCTACACTGATCTCCAAGTATGACGCGCTGCCAAAGGAGCAGCAGCTCAAGCTGCTGGGAGAAATTCAGGAGGACAGCGAATGGCTCATCCGCATGGTGGAAAATCTCCTGTCTGTCACAAGGATCGACGGCGCGAAGGTGGAGGTCGTGAAAACGCCCACCGTTCTGGATGAGCTGATCGACTCGGTTCTCATGAAGTTTTCCAAAAAGCATCCGAACCAGAAGGTCATCACACAGATACCGGACGAGTTTGTGGACATTCCCATGGACTCGCTCCTTATTGAGCAGGTGCTGCTGAATCTTCTGGAAAACGCTGTATTTCACGCAAAAGGCATGACGAAGCTGACGCTTTCCGTTTCTCTCGTGGGAGACAAGGCGGTATTTGAGGTCGCCGACAACGGCTGCGGACTCCCGGAGGATGCGCTTCAAAAGATCTTTACCGGCAGCTATGAAAAGTCCGCCGCACCGGTGGACGGGACACGCCGCAATATGGGAATCGGACTATCTGTGTGCGCCGCCATCGTCAAGGCTCACGGCAGTGACATTACCGCAGAAAACAGAAGTGGCGGCGGTGCGGTATTCCGTTTTGCTCTGGAAAGAGGGGGTGAGGACGATGGGCAATAACAAATTCAAGATCCTGATCGTAGAGGATGAAGCCAACATCCGAAGCTTTATCAAAGCCAATCTGGAAACCAGTGACTATCAGGTGCTCTGTGCGGAGACCTGTGCGCTCGGCATGATGATGTACGCATCTCATCGACCGGACCTCATCGTTCTGGATCTCGGCCTGCCGGATCGGGATGGCATGAGTCTGATTCAAGAGGTGCGAAAGGCGGATACCGTGCCCATCATTGTGCTCTCCGCCCGTTCCAACGAGAGGGACAAGGTGGAGGCGCTGGATCTGGGGGCGAATGATTATATTACGAAGCCCTTTGGCACGGAGGAATTGCTGGCCCGTATCCGCGCCGTTCTCCGCAGCCATCGGCACAGCGAAGAGAATGAAAGTACCCCCGGCGGGAAATTCCGCCTTCAGGACTTGCTGATCGATTACGATACACGGCAGGTCTTTGTCGGCAAAGACGAAATCGACCTGACCCAGACCGAATACAACATCATGGCCTATCTCTCTATCCATGCCGGAAAGGTCCTGACTTATGCTGCAATCATCCGCACGGTCTGGGGATATTCAGATTATGGCAGCGTCAAAAAGCTGCAAGTCAACATGAAGAATATCCGAAAGAAAATGGGCGTGACGCCCGGCGAAAAGCGCTATATCATCAACGAGCTTGGCGTCGGATATCGTATGCTGGAGGATGATAAATAGGAAATGCGGTGCTGCCTTTCAAGAGGCTGCACCGCATTGCAAGTTTATGCCGGGGTTCCAGGCGGGTGATTATTGTGCGCTTACGCTTGGAGTCTCACCTTACAGTTACATTGTACTTCGGTATTCACTTCATTTGGCCGCATGGCAAGCGGCGTTATTCCAGCGATGAGAACAGCTCTCCGTCAATGCTTAGAACGTCATCCATTGGAATCTTCGTGCCGTCCTGCATGGTAATTCGCCGCTCAAAATCATCGACCTTTTTGACCGCGCCGGTTGCTGATACATATTTGCCGCCAGCCTTCCGCTCATCGGGCTGGAAGTAGGTAATGGTGACTTCCGGCGCGTTATCAAAAACATCCATGAGAAGCTGATACTTCCTGTCCAATGCAGTCAGAGCTTCCTCGTCAAGCTCAATCCTTTCGTTGGTCAGACGCCCGGTTTCCTTGATGGCGGAGTCGTAGCCGGTGAGTGCTGCGAAGGGCGCGAACTGCGCTGCTCGATCTGACATCGGCATCTGCGGTCGCGTCTTGGAGACGTGGTGAGGAAGCCCCATAATCTCGTCGTATCGATTGTTCATGTGTATTCTGCATCTCACCTCTCAGATAAACTGGAATTTATCTTAATCTTTTCTGCACGTAATATTATACTGCCCACTTTCCTCTTTCAGAGAAACAATGTTAAGACCAGCGTTCTTCAAAAGTTGACTGATTGAATCCGAAGATTGTGGGTCAAGTTTTACAATGCCATAGGAAGTATGGATTCTCTTATCGGTAAACTGAATATCTAAATCTACAACAAAAGGTTCTGGATAAGCAGAGGAGATAGCGCAATCCCAAATGCACATTATTCCTCCAGTTTTCAGAACACGGGTAGCCTCGAATATGGCCTTTCTCTGTATTTCTTCTGACATATCCATCAGTGTATAGAAAAAAGTCACGTTATCAAACGAGCCATCGAAGAATGATAGTTTCTCGGCATCCATTAACAACTTTGTACAGCAGTTCGGCGCCTCGTCAAGTTCTTCCTGACGATTATCTATTGCGGTGACCTTATCGCCATACATTTGCCCGATAATAGCTTCGCCACCTCCGCCAATATCAAGAATCGAACCTTTCAAATCATAGTCTATGTTTATAATCATTTTTATCTTCACCCAATCCCGATTTGTTTGATCCTTTATGCCTTATGCCCGCCGATCTGCGCATTGCGGTCTTTGGCGGTTGCGCCTTCTTCAAGATTCATCGCCTTGAGGATGGCGTTCTTTCCGTACTTCTTTTTGATGGCGAGAGCCGCCTTCTGGATTTTTCTCTCGCGCTCCAAAGCGGCGTCCTCAGCTTTCTGCTTTTCCTCTTCGGCGGCATAGTCAGTGAAAAGGTCAAGCTGGACAGCGCCGTCGTTTTTCTTCGGTGTTTCGGCTTCCGGCAGGACATGATTTGCCACAACATACATACGGCGGACAAGTAGATTCTTGTCCACGATCCGGTCAAACAGTTCTGACACAGCACACATTATCTTACGGGTAGATGATGTGTGACCGTCGAGGTTGATGGACCCGTGCGCCTGTTTCGGAATCTGCCTCCCATAATGATCTGTCTCAACTGCGCCGTGATACTTTGCCCGTCGTGCCGGATCGGTCAGGTTCTCAATGTCATAGCCCACGGTGAGAACCATCTGGTCGGTGACAAGTCCCTTGTCCACCAAGTCCAGCACAAGCAAGTCTGTCATTTCCCGCACAACCAGCTTCGCCTTCTGCGGCTCATAGGGACAGTGCAATACCTGACCGGAGCTGAGGCTGTTGGAGCTGGGGCGGTACGCCTTGATTGCTTCAA
>OLRY01001094.1_pt1 | contig 28258 bp, 23 predicted proteins | sample 1672541 | NCBI WGS metagenome assembly OLRY01 (sample SAMEA3136697, study PRJEB25190) | human gut metagenome | biome: human gut; feature: human-associated habitat; material: faeces | place: Austria | collected 2013 | reverse complement strand
CCTGGCTCATTGCTCGCGGGAATAAAAAAATGGAAGCAAGGAGGCTCGAACTCCTGACCTTTCGCGTGTGAGGCGAACGCTCATCCCGGCTGAGCTATGCTTCCATATGCAAATATTATAACGCAAAAATCAGAAAATGCAACAGTTGATTGCACTTTTTTGCATATCGCAGAGAATTTTAAATGGATTTGCGAAGGTTGCTGTGAACAGTAATATGGAAATGTCTTTTACTTGATGAGCAACCGATTGCGCAAATGGGTTGCACCAAAACAAAAATGCTGTTAAAATCATACAAAAATAAAGGGCATTTTTCGGTAAAATGTAATAATTGACTAGAAAAAGAAGAGGGTATATACTAAAGATACGAGCAAACGGTTGCGCAAATTGCGCAACAACCCTACAAAACATATTTAAAGGAGGATTAACATGAAGCTCAAAAAAGTATTAGCATCTACCCTTGCTGCTGCGACAGTTCTGTCTTCAGCCGTACTCGTAAATGCAGAGGAAACCATCACACTTACCCTGTGGGGAGCAGAGGAGGATCAGACTCTTCTCGGCGAACTGGTAGAGGAATTTAAGGCGGCATATCCGGATGTCACCTTCGACATCCAGATCGGCGTAGAATCTGAATCTACCGCAAAGGATACTATTCTGACAGACGTAGAGGCGGCTGCGGATGTATATTCCTTCGCAAGCGACCAGATCTATGATCTGGTAAACGCAGGCGCGCTGATCGACCTGGATGAGTATGCAGAAGCGCTCACCATGGCAGGAAAGACGCTGGATGACGTAAAGGCTGCAAACGTTGCAGGTTCCATCGAGGCAGCAACCGTAGACGGAAAACTCTATGCTTTCCCGCGCGCAGCGGACAACGGCTACTTCCTGTACTATGATTCCAGCGTGCTGTCCGAAGAGGACGTTGCATCCTGGGACAGTCTTCTTGCGGCAGCGGAAGCGGCAGGCAAAAAGGTTGGCATGACGCTGGCATCCGGCTGGTATAACGCTTCCTTCTTCTACGGCGCAGGCTTCACAACCGATCTGAATGAGGATGGAACCACCGCGATCGACTGGAACGGCACAAGTGCTGACGGCTACACAGGTGTTGATGTTGTAAAGGGTATGCTGAGCATCGCATCCAGCCCGGCATTCATGGCAATCGCTGACGGCGATATCTCCAACCAGCTTGCAGCGGGCGGTCTCTGCGCAGCAGTTTCCGGAACATGGGACAGCATTACTGCACAGGAAGCATTCGGCGACGGCTATGCGGCAACCAAGCTCCCGACCTTCACGGTTGGCGATGCGCAGGTTCAGCAGGGTTCTGTAGCCGGCTATAAGTTTGTTGGTGTAAACGGCTATGCGGAGAACGCAGGATGGGCAGTTCTTCTGGCTGACTTCATCACAAACGAGACGTCTCAGCAGAAGTTCTTCGACCAGCGCGAGAGCGGCCCGAGCAACAACAACATTATCGATTCTGATGCTGTAAAAGAAAACGTAGCGATCGCAGCACTTGCAGAGCAGGCTGAGTTCGGTAAGACACAGAAGGTTGGCGGAAAGTACTGGGATCCGGCACAGACCTTTGGCGAGCTGATCGCACAGGGCACACTGAAAGCTGATGACGACGCCGGCATCCAGGCAGCACTGGATACCCTCGTGGAAGGTGTAACCGCTCCGATCGAGTAAGTGCGAAGGCATTAAGCCGTGCGAAGACACTGGCAGAACAGTCTGTGCATGCTTGCATGCAGACGGACTGGGAGGTCAGGGGCTTCATAGGGCGTAAGCCCGCGTGCGAGCAAAGCCGTAGGATTTGCGAGAAGCGCACGGCGGCACGGCGTAAAATAATCAGGAAAGAACAGACATGGGCTGCTGCGAGACACCACGCCCGCGCAACAGGGCGTATGCTCGCAGTGGCTCTTTTTTCGGGAGGAAGTCATTATGGCAAGTGAGAAAAAGGGAGCTGCCGCGGCAGTCGGCGGTTTCTTCAAAGCAATTGGCAATTACTTCTCCGAATTTGGAACGGCATTTGCAAAGGGTGATGCGTTTGTAAAGCTGTCTGCACTGTGGATGGGGGCAGGCTATGCGCGCCGCAAGCAGTATGTGAAGGCGATCATCATGACAATCCTTGAGGTTGCTGTGATCGCATTTACCCTTACGTTTGCAATGCAGTATGTGCCGAAATTCGGAACACTGGGAACGGTAAAGATGGAAAAGGTCTTCAATATGCAGACCATGAAGAGTGAATTTAACGACTACGATAACTCTTTCCAGATCCTGCTGTTTTCCCTGTTCAGCTTTGTAGTCTGGGGAGCATTCATTGTTGTCTGGATGAGAAATATTGTGAACGCCTACAAGCTTCAGATGATGGAGGAAACGGGCGAGCACATCAACACCTTTAAAGAGGATCTGCACTCTTATATTGAAGAGAAATTCCATATCACCCTGCTCACCCTTCCGGTGCTCGGTATCGTGGTATTTACGGCAATCCCGATTTTGCTTTTGATCTTCGTGGCATTCACGAATTACGATCAGCAGCATATGCCGCCCACAGAGCTGTTTAGCTGGGTAGGATTTACAAACTTTTTGAGTCTGTTTGGCGGCGGCGGTCTCACCAGCACCTTCAGCTACGCTTTCGTGCGCGTACTCGGATGGACGCTGGTATGGGCATTCTTTGCAACCTTCACCACCTACATCGGCGGTATCCTGCTGTCTCTGCTTCTGAACAGCAAAAAGACAAAAGCGCCGAAATTCTGGCGTCTTCTGTTTATCATCACAATTGCCGTGCCGCAGTTCGTATCGCTGCTGCTCGTTCGAAACTTCTTCTCAAACGGCGGTATCGTCAATACGATCTGTGCGAACATCGGTCTGACCGGTTTTTTGCGTGATATCGGTCTGGTTTCGACCAGCTACATCCCGTTCCTGTCGGCTCCGGGCTGGGCGCACGTGATGATCATTCTCATCAACATCTGGATCGGCGTACCGTATCAGATGCTGATCGCAACCGGCGTGCTGATGAACCTTCCGGCGGACCAGCTTGAGAGTGCGCGCGTGGACGGCGCAAAGCCGTTCCAGATCTTCCGCAAGATCACGATGCCGTACATGCTATTCGTCACGGGACCGGCGCTGGTTACGGACTTTGTAAAGAACATCAACAACTTCAATGTAATCTACCTGCTGACGCAGGATGTATACACGACCACCAATCAGGCGATGGCAAATTCGCAGGCAAAGGAGGTCGACCTTCTGGTAACCTGGCTGTTCCGATTAACGCAGGATTACTACAACTACAAGATGGCATCGGCGATCGGTATCATCGTATTTATCATCTGTGCGGTATTCACGCTGGCAGCCTTTAACCGCATGGTAGGAAACGGAAAGGAGGAGGACTATCAATAATGAAAAAGATGAAAGGAAATCGTACATCATCTATTGTACTCCACAATTTACTGATCGCGGTTCTGGCGTTCATCTGGCTGATTCCGATCGTGTGGCTTGTCTGCACATCGTTTAGTTCCTACTCCGGAATGAACACCAGCACCTTTTTCCCGAAGGAGTGGAGCGTTATCCACTACGTCAAGCTGTTCCAGCCGGATACGGTGGCGCAGTTCCCGCAGTGGTTTATGAACACCTTTATCATCGCGTGCGTTACCTGCGTCATTTCCACAGCGTTTGTGCTGATGGTGGCATATGCGATGTCGGTGATGCGCTTCAAGGCGCGCAAGCCGCTGATGAATTTCTTCGTTATTTTAAATCTGTTTCCGGGTATGCTGGCGATGATCGCGGTGTACTTCACCTTGAAGAGCTTTAATCTGACCAACAGCTATGCCGGACTGATCATGGTATATTCTGGTTCTGCCGGTCTGGGCTATCTGATCGCGAAGGGCTTTTTCGACACGGTTCCGCGTGCGCTCTGCGAGGCGGCGCGCATTGACGGATGCAGCGAGGCGCGTATTTTCTGGCAGATCGTCATTCCGATGAGCCGTCCGATCATTGTTTATACGGTTATCAGCAGCTTCCTGGTTCCGTGGATGGACTTCGTTTATGCGAAGATGATCCTGAACGCGGGTATCTCGGAGAAGTATACTGTTGCGATCGGTCTTTATAAGATGCTGGATAAGAGCCTTATCAACAGCTACTTTACCATGTTCTGCGCAGGCGGCGTGCTGGTATCCATCCCGATCTCAATTCTGTTCATGATTATGCAGAAATTCTATGTAGAGGGTATCACGGGCGGCGCTGTAAAGGGCTAAAAAAAGGAACACGAAAGGAAATTATCTATTATGGAACAGTTTGTTGTAAATATTATCCACCGTCCGGAGATGGTGCCGGAGTATGCGGAGAAAGTAACCGGGCACGGACAGGCGGAGGATATCGGGCGCAAGGCGCTGCTCACGGAAAGTCTCGATATTTTTAAGACACAGCAGGAATGCGCGCACAAAAACGGTTTGAAAACAACGATCCAGATGACATATGCCAGCCTTTTCAACGACGAGGCGGTGGCGCTTGCAAAGGAGCATCATGAGAAATACGGTGATGAGATCGCGCTGTCGCTTCTGGGGCTTCCGTGCAAGGAATTCCGCGAGAAGTACAAAACAAAGGATTTCTGCATCTGGATGTTCTCGATGGAGGACAAGAAGGCGATCGTAAAGGACGTCTTTGGGAAGTTTTATGAGCGTTTTGGCTTTTATCCCGAATCGACTGGTTCCTACTATATGGATGCGGAGCTGACAAATTATATCAAGGAGCAGTACCCATCCGTAAAATGTGAGGTGGCAACCTGCTGGGAGGAAGGTCCGAAGGCATATCATACCTGCAACAATAGCTGGTACACCTTTATGGACGGCGGTCCCTGGGCGCCGTGGATTCCGTCGAAGCAGAACACGCACGCACCGGCGGCAAATGAGGCGGAGGATTCCGGCGTGGTGGCGATCCCGCATTTAAGCCGTGATCTGATCGCCTGCTACGATGGCAACGGTTCCAATTTCGGCACGCACCCGCAGAACGTTCTGCGCGGTATGATCTACGACACCGAGACATGGGAGTTTCCGTACCTTTACAATCTCATCGACCAGTTCCGCTACCAGGCGAAATTTAACAATGGCTACGCTTACAACATGATGTTTGTGGGACCGGGCTGGATGAACAAGATGGGACGCTGGGAGGCGCCGTACGAGCTGCTGCTGAAATCCTACGAGGAAGGCTGCGCGTACTACGGAAAGCTGAAAAAAGAGGGCAGGCTGATCGACATGACGATGAGCGAATTCGCGGATTTCTACCGTCAGAAGAAGAGCTACACGGAGCCGGAGTGCGCGCTGTGGAGAGATATTCTGTACGGAAGTAAGAAGCAGGTGTTCTGGTACTGCGACCCGTACATGCGTGTGGGCGTAAATATGGACCAGGGCGGCGCGATCGTTGATCTGCGTCCGTATGCGGCGAAGCTTAACTGGCCGGTAGGTATCGGCACGCCGCACATCCAGGATGCGAGCTATCCGTTCCTTATCCAGGAAAAGTACCGCGCGGGCTACTTCACGCATTATGCAGGCGAGGGAACCGTGCGCAGCGCAAAAATCTGCCATAACGGTGAGGAAGTCGATCTCTGCCTGTGCCGCACAAAGGCGCATTTTTCACAGGACGGCAAAAAACGCGTGCTGACGATCGATCCGGTGGATATCGAATTTGCGGATCTGACTGTGAAGCTGCAGACGGTGATGACGTTTATCGAGGGAACGGGCACCATCAAGATCGAGCGCCGCGTGCTGGAGATGAGCGATCCGACGGCAGAGGTGACGATCAACGAGTATATGGTCGGCTGCTACGGAACGACCGAGTACACGGAAGACATGAGCAGCCTGACGCTGGCGATCGAAAAGGACGGGGAAAAAGAAACGCTTGCTTACGAGTATAAGTGCCGCGAGGTTTCCATGGCGGCTGCTGAGAAGGTAAGCTGCACGCTCCCGCCGATTGACACGGTGGTTTCCATGAACTGCGAGGGCAGGGAAAAGGAAGGCTATTTCAAAGAAGGATATGCGTTCAGCCCGATGTTTACCATTGGGTACAACGGAAAATTAGCTGACAAGGAGGTCTTCACGACATGGCTCAATCTGGAAAAGGCAAATTAAATTACCGTTGTCCGTCGTGCTTTATGCGTGACCTGGACCTCGATATGTTTTACGACAAGGACAAAAAAGAGTATTACTGCCTGCGCTGCCAGTACAGAGGCACGGAGGAGGACGTCCTGGCAAAAAATCAGATGGCGCGTTTCAGGTACGGCGATATGATGACAAGATTTACCGAAGAGGATTTTGAAAACTTTTAGGATCCGTCTGGCACAGACCGAAGCACTTGCTGCTGAGGTCGTAAGAAAGTGATTCATGAGTGCAAAATCCCATCAGAGAAACTGATCGTAAATGGATTTTGCATTGTAACCAGGAAGGCACTGAATAGGTTGCTGTGAACGGAGTGAACAGTAACGAATAGGTTACCGTGCAGGTCTGCGTGAGAATACAGGCTTGCACGGTATTTTACTTGTGAGGTATAATTATGGAAAAATGGATTACCGGTATGGATCTGTCCACCCTGCTGGAGGTGGAGCGCTGCGGCGGAAAATTTTATGACGGGGGAGCCCGCCGCGATGCGATGGATATTCTGAAGGATTATGGGATGAATATGGTGCGGCTGCGCCTGTGGAATGATCCGTTTGACGAGGACGGGAATTCCTACGGAGCGGGCGGCAATGATATAGAGACGACACTTGCGCTGGCAAAGCGCGCGAAGGAAAAGGGAATCGGCTGGCTGCTGGATTTCCATTACAGCGATTTCTGGGCGGACCCCGGAAAGCAGATCCCGCCGAAGGCGTGGCAGGGCATGAACGAGGATGAGCTTACCGCGGCGGTGTATGATTACACCGCGGAGGTGCTGCAGCACTGTGGGAAGGAGGATATCCTGCCGCAGATGGTTGCGGTCGGTAATGAGCTGACAAACGGACTGCTCTGGCCTTACGGCAGAGTGCCGGACTTTAAGAATATTGTAAGGTTTATCAATGCAGGCATCCGTGCGGTGCACGAAACAGCTCCGGGGCTTCCGGTGATGCTCCATCTGGATAATGGCGGAAACAATGCGCTTTACCGGAACTGGTTCGACCGGTATTTTGCGGAGGGCGGGGAGGACTTCACGTATATCGGGCTTTCCTACTATCCGTTCTGGCACGGGACGATGGAAATGCTGCGGGAAAATATGAACGACATCGCGCGGCGCTACGGCAAGGATCTGATCGTCGCTGAGGTGTCCATGGGACATACGATGGAGGACTACAAGGAATATGAAAAGCTGCCTGACGCGCAGCGCAAGGGCATGGCCACGCGGAAAGAGCTGGCGGAAAAGATTGCTTACCAGATGACGGAGCAGGGGCAGGCGGACTTTATGAGAGACATTTTAAGGCTTATCCGCGAGGTGCCGGACGGTCGCGGCAGGGGATTTTTCTACTGGGAACCGGCGTGGATCCCGGTGCCGGGAAGCGGCTGGGCGACGGAAAAGGCATGCGCCTATATGGGAGAGAAAGGTCCCGGCGGAAACGAGTGGGCGAATCAGGCGCTCTTTGATTACGATGGAAATGCGCTTCCGGCGCTGGAGGTAATCCGCGGCTTTGCGCAGAATGCCGGGGACGACGGGGAGACCGCAGGAGTGTAAAAGGAGAGCGGAAGGCAGTCTGCCGGAATTTGAGCGAAAAGCAGACGGAGCGCCTGCCGGTTTTCACAGGAAAAACGGACGAAAGTGCAGGCTTTCGCACGGAAAACAAAACGGAAGAAAGCGTTCGGCGGCAAAAGGGAAATGCTGCCGGGCAGAACGGGAAAGGAGAAGAACAGGAAATGGCTGGTATGACAGGAAGAAGAAACGTAGTCTGGAAGACGCCGGAGATAACGTCCTTTGGGCTGAAAATGTTTGCCTGCGCGGCAATGCTGCTGCAGACGATCGGGATCACGATCGTGCAGAACGGAATCATTCATCTGGGCAGCTATACGCAGGAGGAGCTGTCGCAGGCGATGGCGGCGGACTCCGCGCTGATGACGCAGGCAGGCGTCGGCTCCGTCCTGCAGCTTATAGGAGGACTGGCGGTGCCGGTGTTTGCGTTTCTGCTGGTGGAGGGCTTTTTAAATACCTCCAGCTATCGCAATTATTTGCTTGGCATGGTCATCTTTGCGCTGCTCAGTGAGATACCCTACGACTACGCTGTCAGCCAGAAGGTCATCGACTGGTCGTCCCAGAATGCGCTGGTGACAATGTGCATCTGCCTGCTGATGCTCTACTTCCTGCGCATGGGAAAAGAGAAAGGCGGCGCGGCGGGCGGATTCCTGCAGGCGCTCATCGTGCTGTGCGCGGTCGCCTGGGTGACGTTGTTCCGTTCGGCGTATGGACTCTGCATGGTGCTGCTTGTGGCGATCTTCTATATTTTCTACACGAAAAACGTGCTGAAAATGATACTCGGCGCGATCGTGAGCCTTTTGTATGTCACCGGACCGCTCTCTTTCTATCCTATCTGGTGCTACAACGGCGTGCGCAAAGACAAATTCTCCAAATACGTATTCTACGCCTTTTATCCGCTGCACCTGCTCGTACTGGGACTGATCGCGAATCTGCTCCTATAGCGTCTGCACAGAAAAGTTAATACTTTTTTTATGGGGATAACGCTTGTCTTGAAAAAAGTTTTCCGGTATACTGGGATGGTATAAAGATTTGTGCGGGGAGGAAGTGCCGATTGCTGTATACACCGGGTACGAGAGAAAAGCTAAAGGAAAAATTAAAGGAGAAGCTGAAGGAAGCGCTGCAGGCGGTTATGCCGATTGTTGCAATCGTGCTGATACTGTCGTTTACTATTACGCCGATTTCCCCAAGCATTCTCCTTTGTTTTTTAATAGGTTCTATTCTGGTCATTATCGGGATGATGTTTTTTACGCTTGGTGCGGAGCTTGCCATGTCGCCGATGGGTGAACGTATGGGTGTGTGTATGGCAAAGACGCAGAAGCTGGGGATGGTTGTTGTGATCGCATTCCTGCTCGGCTTTGTCATTACCATATCGGAGCCGGATCTGCAGGTGCTTGCGCAGCAGGTGCCGTCGGTGCCGAATATGGTGCTGATTATAGCGGTGGCGTGCGGTGTCGGACTGCTACTTGTGGCGGCAATTCTGCGTATGCTGTTCGGCATTGAGCTTTCCCGGATGCTGATTGTGTTATATCTGATGGTTTTCGTGCTGGTATTTTTTGTGCCGGAGAGCTTCCAGAGCATTGCATTTGACTCCGGCGGTGTGACGACGGGACCGATGACCGTGCCCTTTATCATGGCGCTCGGCGTCGGCATCGCTTCCATCCGGAGTGACCGCCATGCGGCGGACGACAGCTTTGGTCTGGTTTCGCTCTGCTCGGTGGGACCGATTATTGCGGTGCTGCTGCTTGGCATGATTTATCATCCGCAGGAGGGCGCTTATGCGCTGCAGGAAATCCCGGAAATTGCGGATTCGAAGGAGCTGTGGGCGCTGTTCGGCGAGGGCTTTCCGGAATATTTCCGGGAGATTGCCCTGTCGGTGCTGCCGATCGTGGTATTCTTCGGAATTTTCCAGATTCTGTTTCTGAAGCTGTCAAAGAAAAATCTGGTGAGGATTCTTGTCGGGCTTGTCTATACATATATCGGGCTGGTGCTGTTTCTCACGGGAGCGAATGTGGGCTTTATGCCTGCCGGAAATTATCTGGGGCAGGTGCTGGCGAGCCTGAATCATCCCTGGATCCTGGTGCCGATCGGTATGCTGATTGGCTTCTTTATCGTGCGCGCCGAGCCGGCGGTCTACGTGCTGAATAAGCAGGTGGAGGAGATTACGGACGGCATGATTTCGGCGGGGACAATGGGAACCGCTCTTTCCATTGGGGTGTCGGTATCCGTCGGGATTGCCATGATACGTGTGCTTACCGGTATTTCCATTTTGTGGTTTGTGATTCCGGGATATGCGATCGCGCTGGGGATTTCCTTTTTTGTTCCGAAAATCTACACGGCGATAGCATTTGACTCCGGCGGCGTGGCGTCGGGACCGATGACAGCTACCTTTCTGCTGCCGCTGGCGCAGGGCGCCTGCATTGCGCTTGGCGGAAATCTTGTCACGGACGCTTTTGGCGTAGTGGCGATGGTAGCGATGACGCCGCCGATTACCATCCAGCTCCTCGGACTGTTCTCACACCTTACAGCGAAACAGCCGGAGATCGCAGAGACGGGAGAGCTGGACGACGATGCGATTATCGAACTGTAACGGCACAGACGAAAGCTGTGTGAGTATGGCATCCGGTGTGAAGGAAGCTGCCGGATGTGTGCCGGGCGTGGGAGGAAAATATGAGCGAACTGTATATGATGGTATCTGTTTTAAATAAATATAAGGTGAAGAAAATTTCGGAGTTCTACGGGCAGCAGGGCATCAGCGTGATAATGTGGATGATGGCGCGGGGAACCGCCGCCGGTGAGATCCTGGATTATTTTGGTCTGGAGGAATCGACAAAGGTAGTGTTGATTTCGTTGGTTACGTGTGAAACCTGGGGTGATGTAAAAAAGGGGCTGCGCGAGAAGCTGAATATTGAAGTGCCCGGTACGGGAATTGTCTTTATCATCCCGGTGAGCAGCATCGGAGGGGAAAAACAGCTCCGGTTTCTGACGGAGCGCCAGAATTTTGTGAAGGGGGAGGAGAGCAGCTTGAAGGATACAAAATACGAACTTCTGATTGCCATTTCAAACCAGGGGTACACGGAGCTTGTCATGGATGCGGCGCGCGGTGCGGGCGCGGGCGGCGGAACCGTGGTTCACGCCAAGGGAACCGGAATGGAGGGTGCAAAGAAGTTCCTCGGCGTATCTCTGGCGGAGGAAAAGGAAATCGTGCTTATTGTGGTGAAAAGCGTCGATAAAAACAGCGTGATGCGGGCGATTATGGACGAAGCGGGGCTGGAGAGCAAGGCGCGAACCATTATATTTTCCCTGCCTGTTACGAGCGCGCTGGGTATGCGCCTGATGGAGCCGGTGCCGGAAGAGTAGTCTTAACAGAGCGGCTTGACAGGGCTGTTATGGGCAGGCTGTCCTTAATATGTTTAGCGGTTGACACATTGTCGGAAAAATGGTATATTTAAGGAAAGAAAACGACAGAGAAGGTGAAACAGTGGCGACTTTAAAGGATGTTGCGCGGGAGGCGGGGCTGACCGTCGGCACCGTGTCAAGAGTGCTCAACAACAGGGGGTATATCAGCGGGCAGACAAGAGAAAAGGTATACGATGTGATGAAGAGGCTGAATTATCAGCCGAACGAGATGGCGCGTTCGCTTTCCAAGCAGAAAAGCAATACCATCGGCGTGATCGTTCCGCACATTGTTCATCCGTTTTTCTCAAAGGTGATCAGCAATCTGGAGCAGGCGGCGTATAACAGTCAGTACCGGATACTTCTTTTCAATTCCAAAGAAAAGGAGGAAAAAGAGGAGGAATACATAGAGGCGTGCAAGAGCAACCGGGTGGCGGGAGTGATCCTGTGCAGCGGTTCCTTCAGCACGGAGAAATTCAAAAATCTCGGATTTCCGCTGATTACAATTGAGCGTTTTCTGGATGCGGGCACTGCCGGCATCGAATGCGACAACTACAGCGGCGGCGTGCTGGCGGCGGAGCATCTGATCGGCAGGGGGTGTAAGTGCCTGCTGCATATCGGCGGCGTCAATGAGCAGCCAATGCCCGCGGACAGCAGAAAGGCAGCTTTTGAGGAGGTGTGCAGGCGGCACGGCGTCGAGCATTATGCGGTCGACCCGGGGCAGGCATTTTATGATGATATGAACTATTATCCGGTTATCAGAAGTGCACTGGAGCAGTATCCGCACACGGACGGTATTTTCGCCAGCTCAGACGTGATCGCGGCGCAGGCGATTAAGGTATGCTGCGAGAGAAACATGGAGGTTCCGGGGCAGATGAAGATCGTCGGGTACGATGATGTGATGATCGCGTCCCTGATGTCGCCCGGCATCACGACGATCCGTCAGCCGGTGAAGGAGATGGCGGAGGCGGCCATTTAGGCGGTGGTGCGTTCTGCGGCAGGCGAGATGGTCCCGGCAAGAAGTGTCTTCCCGGTGAGTTTGGTGATAAGAGAAAGTACGTAAAAGCACGATGAAAACGGTGCAGCTTGCCCTTTTTGAAGCTGCCTGCTATAATAGAATAGGTGCAGAAAATGAAAAGGGGGAATACGCGTGACGATTTATGATATTGCACGGGAGGCAGGGGTATCTGCCAGTACAGTCTCACGGGTTATCAATCATAAGCCGGGAATCAGGGAAGAAACCCGCAGGCGTATTCAGAAGCTGCTGGAAGAGTATGATTATACGCCGGATATTGCCGCCAGAGGGCTTGCGACGCAGGCAACGCGGTTTATTGGCATTTTGATTGAAGATATCCGCGTTTCACACCACACAGAATCGGCATACGTGATTGAACAGGAGATGACACGGCGGGGATATACCTGCATTACCTTCAGCACGGGACCGGACTCCTCCAGCAAGGCGAAGTATATTCAGATTCTGGAGCAGCGGCGTGTGGAAGGCGTCATTCTGATTGGTTCCATGTTTGCGAATGACGAAGTGCGCCGGAGTCTGGAGCGTTGTCTGGCAGATATTCCGGTTATGCTGGTGAACGGTGAAATGGATTTGCCAAATGTTTACAGTGTCCTGATTGATGAGGAACGCGGGACAGAGGAATGCGTAAAGATGCTGGTCGAAAAAGGCTGCAGACGGCTGGTATATCTGATGGACGTGACGACTCCTTCCAATATAAAAAAACAGAGGGGATTCTGCACGGGACTGCTCCGCTGTGGTCTGGAGGCGGGGGAAGATTACATTTTTACAGCACCGGATGCGGATACCAGTCCGGGCGGCTCTATCAGACGCGGGCGCCAGGGAACCTGCCGGCTTCTTGAGTCGGTGCCGGAGGTGGACGGGATTATCTGCGCCACGGATTTACTGGCGATCGGATGTCTGCAGGAGCTGCAGAAGCGAGGGATCGCAGTGCCTGGGCAGGTTTCTCTGATAGGCATCGATAATACGCTTTATGGTCAGCTTTGTACGCCGGCGTTGACTACGCTGGATAACAAGATGGCGCAGGTTAGTTTATCGGCTGCCCGTATGCTGCTGGATGTACTGGATGGCAGAACGGTGAATCAGAAGCTGATGCTTTTTACAGAGATTATCAGACGCGAAAGCGCCTGAAGGGAGAATGCGCATAGCGCATTCTTTTTCTTTTTCAGAAAAAGCAACCGGTTGCAGATAAATGACATACAAAGATAATAAATTAGTAGTTTTCCACAAAATAAATACCGAAAATTTGGCTATTATACGGATTGAAATTGGCAAAATATACTGTTAATATAGTACCAGATCGAATTGCAACCGATTGCAAAACAAGGAGGAAAACAATGATATACGGAAACATTCATGCAAAGGAAACGGAAACAGCCTATACGTCTGTTATCCGCAAGGCGCTGGAAATCCTGCGCACTACAGATGTAACAAATTTGCATCATGGAAAATATCCGTTGGAGGGGGACAGGCTGATTCTGCAGATTAATGAGGTGACCACTGGTCCGAAGAACACAAAGCGTCCGGAGGTCCACAGAGACTATATTGATGTGCAGTATATGGTTCATGGGCACGAACTGATCGGGTTTTATCCGGACTGCGGGGACGGCGCTGTCCTGGAGGACAATCTGGATTCGAATGCCGTGCTGTTTTATCAGGAGCGGGAGGATGATCATGAAATCATGCTGCCTATGACAGACGGATGCTATGCAGTATTTTTTCCGGAAGACGTTCATCGCCCCTGCTGTATGATGAACGGGCCGGAGGAAGTGAAGAAAATTGTATTAAAAATTCGTGTAGACAGCCTGTAAACGGTGTCGGAGAGGGAGGAAAATTTATGCGTGTACCTTATGAAACAATGTTATCAGAATTTGAGCGTGTACTGAAAAAATATGGATTTACCCAGGACAAGGCGCATGACTCCGCGGAGATTTTTGCGCAGAATTCTCTGGCGGGCGTTTTCAGTCATGGACTAAACCGTTTTCCGGTGGTGGTAGACTATCTGCGCAAGGGCGGGATTGATCCGAAGGCAGAAGCAGTCTGCACTGCGAGCTTTGGCGCGATGGAACGCTGGGATGGTCAGCGCGGCTTTGGCCCGCTGAACGCGAAACGGGCGATGGATCGTGCCGTTTCCCTGGCGAAGCAGTTCGGCATCGGCATGGTGGCGCTTGGCAATAATAATCACTGGATGCGCGGCGGCACATACGGCTGGCAGGCGGCGGACGCCGGCTGCATAGGCATCTGCTGGTCGAATACCTGCCCGAACATGCCGGCGTGGGGTGCAAAGGATAATCACATCGGCAACAATCCGTTGATCCTGGCGGTGCCGAAATCTGACGGAGAGCATATCATGGTGGACTGCGCGCTCAGCCAGTTCAGCTATGGAAAGCTGGAAACAACCCGTCTGGCAGGGAAAAAGCTTCCGGTGGCAGGCGGTTATGATGAGGAAGGCAGGCTTACCACCGATCCGGCGGCGATTGAACGTACCTGCCGTATGCTTCCGATTGGATACTGGAAGGGCAGCGGTCTTTCGATTCTGCTGGATATGATTGCGACGGTTCTCACAAATGCAAATTCTGTTGCCAAAATCGGCACATTTGGGGATGAAATTGGTCTGACCCAGATCATGATTGCCATCGACCCGTCGAAATTCCAGGATGCGTCTGTGACAGACAGTATCGTAAATGCGATCGCGGCTGATGTGATGAGCAGTGAACCGGTGGAGGAAGGCGGAGGGGTACGCTGCCCCGGTATGGGTGAGCACCGCAGCCGCCGGGATAACCTGGAGAACGGCATTCCGGTAGCGGAGGAAAAATGGAACCAGGTCCTGGCAATGTGATGGAAGGGTCTGCAAGACAAAGGAGGAGCCTATCATGAAGATAAAACATGTTCTGGTCCTGCAGGCGGCGCTGGGGGTGGCTCTGCTGACCGGATGCGGTATGATAAATGAGGAGGAAGAAAAGACGCAGATTATCCGTGTGGCTTTCAACCAGCCGGAAACACATGCCGAATATATTGCACTCGCTGATTTTGGCGAAAAGTTTGAAGAGGCTACGGATGGACGATATGAAGTGCAGATTTATCCCAATGCAGTTCTGGGCGACCAGGGACCCGTGACAGAGATGATCCGCACCGGAGCGCTGCAGCTGGCTGTGGTGCCGGTTTCGGTGCCGGAAAGCTACAATGAGGATTTTGCAATCATCGCTGCGCCCTATCTTTATGACGATCTGGAACAGATGGAGACGGCTGCCCGCGAAGGCGTATTCGACTCACTGTTTACAACGACAGATAAATTTAACTTTGAAATTGTCAGTCTGTATACCTCGGGCGCACGCCATATCTATACGGATAAGCCTGTTGTCACGCCGGAGGACCTGAAGGGTTATAAAATACGTGTGCAGGATTCGGAGGTCTACATCCAGATGATGAATATGATGGGCGGCGTCGGAATCCCGATGGCGCAGAGCGAGGTCTATGCGGCGGTGCAGCAGCACGTCATCGAAGGCGGTGAAAACTCAGAGGTAGTTTACGACAATTTCAAGCATTATGAGGTTTCGCCTTATTTTAGCTATACGAACCATCTGGTTATGACGGATGTGGTAATTGCTAATAAAGATTTTCTTGATAAGATGGATCCTGAAACCCGCCGGATTTTCGATGAGCTGATAAAGGAATCGATGGAAGTGGAATTTGCAGCCTGGGACGTAAATATTGAGCAGGCGAAAAGCACGCTGGAAAAGCAGGGGGTTACGTTCGTGGAGTCTGATGCAGAAGCTTTCCGGGACAGGTGTGCGCCGCTTCTGGAGTCGATTGCCGGCCGTTCCGATATGACACGCGAGGTATATGACCGGATCATGGAGATTAAAGCAAGGGAGGAGAACGGGGGATGAAACGATTGCGAAACGCCATCAACAAGCTGGTAGAGATTTTTTCGGTGCTGCTGATCGCGGTCATGGTACTACTGGTATTGTGGCAGGTGGTAGCACGCTATATGCTGAACAATCCCAGCACTTTCAGCGAAGCGCTGACACGGTATCTGTTTGTCTGGCTGGTTCTGGTCACTGCAACGTATGCCTTTGGAAGCCGGGAGCATATGTACATATCGGCGCTCAATGATAAGCTGCGCGGCGGTGTGAAAACGACTGTCAGCATTGGGATCGAGGCGCTGACGATTCTGTTTGCCGGCTGTGTGATGATATACGGTGGAAGCAGAATTGCCGCCATGCAGATGGTTTCCCTTGATTCCAGCCTGCATATTCCTATGGGAATCGTTTATGCCATTATTCCTGTCTGTGGAGTAATTACTGTGTTCTACTGCATGTGCAATATTGCAGAGGAACTTGGGAGAAGAAAGGAGAGTGCCTGATATGTCCCTTGCTGTTCAAACTGCCATTGTCATGGTTGTACTGCTGGTCGTCATGCTGGCTATGGGTGTTTCCATCAGCGTATCGGTGGGATTGTCAAGCGCCGTGGCGATGCTCTGTATGTTGCCCGCCGACGTTTCTTTTACAACCAGTGCCCAGCGGCTTTTTGCGGGCGCCAACTCGTTTTCGCTGATTGCGATTCCGTTCTTTATACTGGCGGGGAATTTGATGAATAACGGCGGCATCGCGGAGCGTCTGGTGAATGTGGCAAAGGTCATCGCGGGAAGGATGCCCGGCGCGCTGGCACAGACAAATGTTATCGGAAACATGATGTTTGGTGCAATTTCCGGTTCCGGTGCGGCGGCTGCCGCTGCTATGGGCGGAGTAATCGGTCCTATGGAGAAAAAGGAAGGCTATGACGACGCCTACAGCACGGTGGTCAACATTGCCTCTGCGCCCACCGGAATGTTGATACCGCCGTCCAACCTGATGATTGTGTATTCCACCGTTGCAGGCAGTGTTTCTGTTGCGGCGCTGTTCATGGGCGGGTATCTGCCCGGTATCCTGTGGGGAGCGGCTGTTATGGTGCTTGCGGGCATCACTGCCAGAAGGCGGGGATACGTAATCAAAGAAACGGTAACTGCCAGGATGGCACTAAAGGCGGTTCTGGATGCGATTCCGAGTCTGCTGCTTATTATTATTATCATTGGCGGCATTCTGTGCGGAGCATTCACCGCTACCGAGGCAAGCGCGGTGGCCGTAGCTTATGATGCTATACTGGGATTAATCTATAAGGGATTCACAATCGGAGATTTGCCGCGCATTATACTCGCTTCCGCCAAAATGACGGGTATTATCACGTTGATGATTGGGTTATCCTCAATTATGTCGTGGGTGATGGCATTTACCGGTTTGCCGGATATTATTGCAGGCGGGCTTCTCTCGATGACAGATAATAAGTATGTGATACTGATGCTGATGAATGTGATTTTACTGGTGGTGGGGACCTTCATGGATCCTACGCCGGCGGTACTTATTTTTACTCCTATTTTCCTTCCGATTTGCCAGACTTTTGGCATGCATCCGGTGCAGTTTGGCATTATGGTCAGCATGAATCTTTGTATTGGCACCATTACACCGCCGGTCGGTTCTATTCTGTTTACCGGTTGTAAGGTGGGTGGTATAAAGATTGAGCAGGTAATCAGAGAACTGCTGCCTTATTTCGGCGTAATTCTCGTCGCCCTGCTGCTGGTCACCTATATTCCGTCCATTTCTATGGCGCTGCCGGAAGCTGCCGGACTGATTAAATAAAGGAAAGAATAACGAAAAGTCGTCTTATGGACGGCTTTTCCTGTTTCCTGTGAAATCCCTCAGGATTTCCTGGAAAACATAACATCCGATAAACATTTGTGGAAACAGGAAACATCCTGCGAGAACCAATGTTTTGACAATTTAAATGGTAATATTATACAAAAAGGAGAAAGCGATTTCGTGAATATGTACTGAAAATGCAAAATGAAGGCAAAATTATTATGACAAACGGCTGACATATCGGGCAAGGTTGTGATAAGATATGACCATCAAAAAACAAACAGAAAATCTAAAGGAGGATTACAAAATGAAAAGAAAAGTATCTTTGGCAATGGCAACGGTTATGGCGGCTTCCATGGCGGCAGTAGGTTCCGTACCGGCAGCGGCGGCGGATGTATCTATCACGATCTTCAACTCCAAGATGGAGATCCAGAGCCAGCTTGAAGAGAAAGCTGCAGAGTACGGCGAGCAGGCAGGCGTGGACATCGAGGTTTACTACTCCAGCGATACCGTTTCCGCTCACATGGCAACCAGATACGCGTCGGAGGATCCGTACACGCTGGCAATGGTAGACGCAAAGGATGTCTACTCTCTGGGCGCAGAGCATGCGATTGACCTGAGCGATCAGGACTGGGTGAAGGACACCAACTATGCGATCGGTGTAAACGGTCAGATTAATGGTTTCCCGGTATGCGTAGAGGCGCGCGGCATTATCTACAATGCGGATGCGATCGAGGCGATCACAGGCGAGACCTTCAACCCGGAGGATTACGCAACGCTGGATGCCTTCAAGGGACTGCTGGATACGCTGGTAGCGGGCGGCATGGAGTCTCCGGTCGGCATCATGAAGGAGGACTGGTCTCTCGGCGGACACTATCTTGCAGAAATCTATGAGCAGCAGGAGGATGTAAACGCGTTCGTTGATTCTCTCTACGCAGGCACTGCAGATCTGATCAACAACGAGAAATTCAACTCCATGATGGATACGTTTGACACACTGATGGCTTACAACTACGCAAAGGATTCTGCGATCGCGGCAGAGCGTGAGGTGACGGAGCAGAAGCTGGCGGAAGGCGAGATCGCGTTCATGTTCGGCGGCAACTGGGACTGGGCTGTTATCAACGCTTATGATTACACAGAGAACATGGGCATGATGCCGGTTCCGCAGAATACGGAGGACGGAAAGAATGCAATGCTCGTTGGCGGCGGTTCCAAATACTTCTTTATTGATTCCTCTGACAACACCAGCGACGAACAGCGCCAGGCTGCAAAGGATTTCCTCAACTGGCTGGTATACGACGAAGAAGGACAGAGCTTCCTGGTTAATGACTGCGCACTGGTTCCGGCTTACTCCAACATTACGCTTGAGGTAGCAGATCCGCTGGGACGTTCCGTAAAGGAATTTGTTGACGCAGACGCGCTCATCGGCAACTACGACTATCTGCCGGACGACCACTTCTCTCTCTGCGGAGCTTCCTTCCAGAAATATCTGGCAGGTCAGAGCGACCGTGCAGGCTTTGCGGCTGAGCTTGAAAACTACTGGAAATCTACTACTCCTGTAGAAAGATAAGAGAATCTGCTTATGCGGGGAAACGGCTGAAAGTGAACATGCGGGCATACAGCCTGCGTGTCCGCTGAGGCGGGGCCTTCAGGGCAGATAAAAGGAGGAGAGAGAACATGAAAAGAAATACCATGTCATACAAAATCCGGCAGTATATTATGTTTGCCGGTCCGGCGACCATCCTGTTTATCGCGGTTGTGCTGCTTCCGTTCGTATATGGTCTGTATCTGACCTTCACAAGCTGGGACGGCGTTTCTAAGGCGAAACCGTTTGTGGGCTTTGCAAACTATATCGCGGCATTCCAGGATACGGCATACTGGCAGGCGCTCGGAAGGACGCTGATCTATTCGGTAATCGCAGTTGTTTCTGTTAACATTGTGGCATTTTTCCTTGCATACCTTGTGACGAGCGGAATCAAGGGACAGAACTTCTTCCGTGCCGGTTTCTTCATCCCGAACCTTATCGGCGGTATCGTACTTGGTTACATCTGGAAATTCGTATTCAACCGTGCGCTGGTAGCGCTTGGACAGTCGCTTTCCATCGGGGCGCTTTCCACCTCGTGGCTGTCGACGACGAACGGAGCGATGGCATGTCTCATCATCGTATCGGTATGGCAGTACGCCGGATACATGATGCTGATCTATGTAGCGGGTTTTATGAGCGTTTCCAAGAGCCTTATGGAAGCGGCGCAAATCGACGGCTGCACCAAGACGCAGGCGACGCTCAACGTTACGATCCCGCTGATGCGTTCATCCTTCGTGCAGTGTCTGTTCCTCACGATCACCCGCTGCTTCATGGTTTACGATGTGAACCTGTCCCTGACAAAGGGCGAACCGTTCAACTCGTCGGTAATGGGCGCAATGCACGTGTACAACCAGGCGTTTACATACAAGAACTACGGCGTTGGTCAGGCGGAGGCGTTAATCCTGTTCATTGTCTGCGCGATCGTAGGTGTGACGCAGGTTTATGTTGGTAAGAAAGGGGAGGTGGAAGCATAATGGACGAGAATAAGAAAGCTGCGCGCAATAAGAAAATTTCTCATGCAGTCATGATGATCGTACTTGCAGTTTTACTGTTTATTTTTATCTTCCCGTTCCTTCTGGTAGTAATTAACGTATTTAAAACGAAGGCGGATATTACCTCGAATCCTCTGGCGCTGATCGGTGCGCACGGATTCACATTAGCGAATTTCCCGGAAGCGATGAAAAAGATGAATTTCACTACCGTGTTCGGTAATTCGCTGCTGGTTACCTCTGTTTCCACCGTGCTGACGCTGCTGGTGTCCTCCATGGCATCCTTCGTCATCGTGCGCAACAACTGGAAGGCATGCAACATCCTGTTTTCCGGAATGATCGCTTCCATGGTTATTCCGTTCCAGGTACTGATGATCCCGCTGGTATCCCTTTACGGAGGTATTTTCGGGGTGCTGAACAGCCGCATCACACTGATTCTGATGCACGTAGGCTTCTCGCTCTCGATGGCGACCTTTATGTTCCACGGGGCGATCCGCACCAACATTCCGCTGGAGCTGGAGGAGGCTGCGCTGATCGACGGCTGTACAAGATGGCAGACCTATTGGAGAATTGTATTTCCGCTGCTGAAACCGACCATTGCGACCGTTGCGATCATTGACGCGATGGCGTTCTGGAATGACTATCTGCTTCCGAGCCTTGTACTTGGACGTAAGGAACTGTATACAATCCCGATTGCAACACAGGCTTTCTATGGTACGTATTCTACCGACATGGGGCTTGTAATGGCCGCCCTGCTTCTGGCGATGCTGCCGATCCTGGTTCTGTACCTGTTCCTTCAGAGATATATTGTAGAAGGTGTAACATCCGGTGCAGTGAAGGGCTAAAGGATTTTATGACGCAGTGGGGAGTGTGTTGCTGCATTCCCGCTGCGTTTTTTATTCCATAAAATGCAGTTTTGCGTTATAATCAAAGAAAAAACTGGCGGCAAAAACAGGCTGCTTTACGGAGGACAGAATATGGAATATGACATAAAAATAAATCAGAAATACCTGGGGATCCCGGTGTATGCCGGGAGGCAGGAGGAGCTACTGGAGATCTTTTGCGGTGAGGAGAAGCTGTTTGAATTTCAGGTGCCGGTAAACCAGAAGGAAACGGATGGGAAATGCGATTATTACAGCTATCTGAATGTAGAAAAATACCGGGGACATGAGCTGGCTCTGCGGGGCGATTTTTCCGAAGCGTTTTTTGAGGAGCTTGTGCAGGCCGACAGCGACGCGCAGGAGCCGCTGGTAAGACCGCTGATTCATTTCACGGCGCAGAGAGGGTGGATCAACGATCCGAACGGTCTGGTGTATCACGACGGCAGGTACCACCTGTTTTTTCAGTACAATCCGATGAATACGCGCTGGCAGAACATGTCGTGGGGACACGCAGTTTCGGAGGATCTGCTTCACTTTACGCAGAAAGAAGAGGCGCTGTACCCGGATGAAAACGGCACGATGTATTCCGGCTGCGGTCTTGTCAACGAGCGGGGAATGCTGGATCTGCCGAAGGAAGCGCTGCTGTTTTACTACACGGCGGCAGGCGGGGGAAACCGGTGGAGTAAGGATAAGCTGTTCACGCAGCGCATTGCTTACAGCACGGACGGCGGCGAGACGCTTGTCAAGCTTCCGAAGGAGGCGATCGGCGTGATCGAGCCGGACAGCCGGGACCCGAAAATCTTCTGGCATGAGGAGACGGGCGCCTATATCATGGTACTCTGGCTCTGTGAGAATAAATTTGGCTTTTTCCGCTCGGAAAATCTGAAGGACTGGGAGATGACGGACAGCATCGACCTTGCCGATGCGTGGGAGTGCCCCGATCTTTTCCGGCTGGCGTGCGGGGACGAATCCATCTGGGTGTTTACAAGCGCTGACGGCTTTTATTATCTGGGACAGTTTGACGGCTATAAATTCCGGACAGATGGCGTGCAGCACAGGGCGTACATTACGAATCTGCCCTACGCGGCGCAGACCTACAGCGGCGTGGAAGACCGCGTGATCAGCGTTCCGTGGCTGCGCACCCACAACGCCGGGAAGCTTTATACCGGTATGATGGGGCTTGGGCGCGAGCTGAGTCTGGTGAAACGGAACGGAAAAATTTTGCTTTCGCTGCTTCCGGTGCGCGAATACGAGGAGACGAAAGAGACGGCGGCAGAATTTGCGCTTGGAGATGACGGCTTTGTTCTGGAGATGGAGAGGGACGCCGTGACCGAGATCATTCTGGAGCCGACAGATGCGAAAAGTATTTCCATGCAGTTTTTCGGACAGGAGATGGCTATCCGCGATAAAATGATTTTCTGCGGGGAGGAGCGGACACCGCTGCCGGAGAAAATCGAGGATATCCATATTCTGATCGACCGGGGAATCCTGGAAATTTATGCGAATCACGGGACGATGAATGTGTACTATGAGACGGATTTGGATGTTCTGTGCGGGAAAATTGTGATTAAGGGCGGAAAGGGAACGGGCAGGATCTGTACCTGGAAGCCGTAAGGAGGAGAACCATGCAAACGCAGAAAGAGAAAAACGGGCTTGCTTTTGAGGAAGCAGAATATCAGAAGCGTTTTCGGAAGAATTTGGACGAGCTGAAATGGCTCTATATGGAATTATATCAGAACGACTGGATGTTCGACGAGCTGTGCGGACAGATGCACCGGTTTTATCTGGAGCGGCGCGAGAGTCTGAAGGAAATGGACCGCCGGCGCGAGAAAAATCCGGAATGGTTTAAACAGAACGACATGATGGGCATGATGCTGTACGTGGATAATTTTGCCGGCAATCTGCAGGGTGTCCGCCAAAAGCTTGATTATCTAAAGGAGTGCGGCGTAAATTATATTCATCTGATGCCGCTGCTGGAGAGCCCGAAGGACCGCTCGGACGGCGGCTATGCGGTGGCGGATTTCCGAAAGGTGCAGCCGGAGCTTGGCACCATGGAGGATCTGGAGACGGTGACGGAGGCATGCCACAAAAAGCAGATGAGTGTGTGTATGGATTTTGTGATGAACCATACGTCGGAGGATCATGAGTGGGCGGTGCGCGCGCGAAAGGGCGAGGGCGAATATATGAGCCGCTACTTCTTCTATGATAACTACAGCATCCCGGAGCAGTACGAGCGGACGGTGCCGCAGGTGTTCCCGACAACGGCGCCCGGCAACTTTACCTGGCTGCCGGAAATCGGTCATTACGTCATGACGACCTTTTACCCGTATCAGTGGGACCTGAATTACCGCAATCCGCGGGTTTTCAACGAAATGATGTATAATTTCCTGTTTTTTGCCAATGTTGGAATTGACGTGATACGCATTGATGCGGTACCATATATCTGGAAGCAGTTGGGTACGGACTGCCGTAATCTTCCACAGGTCCACACCATTGTGCGCATGATGCGTATGATCGGCGAGATTGTCTGCCCCGGCGTGCTGCTGCTGGGCGAGGTGGTGATGGAGCCGTCCAAGGTGGCTCCGTATTTTGGAACAGTGGAGAAGCCGGAATGCCACATGCTGTATAATGTGACCACGATGGCGACCATGTGGAATTCGCTGGCGACCAGAGATACCCGCCTTCTGAAGCGGCAGATGGATATTCTGGCACAGCTTCCGAAGGAATATGTATTTTTGAATTACCTCCGCTGCCATGACGACATCGGCTGGGGGCTGGATTACGCAACGCTGCAGTGGTGGGGCATGGAGGAACGGTCCCACAAGCAGTATATTAATGACTTTTTTACCGGGAAGGCGGCGGGCAGCTACAGCCGCGGCGAGCTTTATAATGCGGACCCGGTGTCGGGGGACGCGCGCTTCTGCGGAACGGCGGCTTCCATGTGCGGTGTGGAGAAGGCGGGCTTCGAGCAGGATGACGAACAGATGACGTATGCGATCCAGCGGGATCTGATGCTTCATGCGTTTATGTTTACACAGTCCGGCATTCCGATGCTCTACAGCGGCGACGAGGTGGGCCAGACCAACGATTACGCATACAGGGAGGTTCCGGAAAAGGCGCCGGATTCCCGTTACGTTCACCGCGGAAAATTCCGCTGGGAGCTGGTTGACGAGATAGAGCAGATCGGCACGGTCTCGGAGCGTATATTCCACGGACTGCAGAAACTGGAGAAAATCCGCAGTGAGGAGGCGGTATTTACTTCGACGGCGGATTTTTATACATTGGAGACCGGCGAGCAGGCGGTAATTTGTATTGTGCGCAGATATGCGGGGGAAAAGCTGATAGGGCTTTTTAACTTCAGCGAATTTGAAAAGACCGCCTGGATCGAGGAAACAGACGGAGAATACCGGGATCTGGTGACCGGGAAGAATGTGACGGCATCGGCGGTGAAGGTTCCCGGAAATGGATTCTTCTGGCTGAAAAAAGTAAAGTAGGATTGCGGGAGGGCGTAGCATAGAGCCCTAAAGGACTAGTTGCGCGTCGCAATCCGCAGGCATCATAAAGTATATCATAGAAGGATGAGTCGGACAGGCGGAGAAGGAGAGGCATAGGATATGGCGATTTTATACAATGAGCAGGCAAAAACGTTTACACTCCAGACGGCAAAGAGCGCTTACCAGATGAAGGTAGATGATCACGGCGTGCTTTTGCACACGTACTACGGCGCACCTGCTGATGAAAGTGATTTTTCTTATCTGATCGTTCCGGAGGATCACGGCTTTTCCGGGCAGCCGGGCGATGTGAATGAGCGCACCTACTCGATGGATTACTATCCGCTGGAGTATGCGGTTTACGGGAACGGCGATTTCCGCGTGTCTGCGATGAAGGCGGGCAGGGCAGGAATGGTTCCGGCGCTGGATCTGCGGTATGTCTCGCACAAGATTTACGATGGAAAATATGCGCTGCCGCAGCTCCCGGCGATGTTTGCCGGTCAGGAGAGCGATGTGCAGACGCTGGAGATCACGCTGAAGGATCTTCATGAGGAATTTTATGTGAGTCTCTTTTACGGCGTGTTTGAGAAGGCGAACGTGATCACACGCGCGGCGGCTGCGGAAAACCGCAGCGATGCTCTGATGGAGCTTGGGCGCATGATGAGCATGTCGATGGATTTCATGGAAGGAAATCTGGAGCTTCTTCATTTTCACGGAAAGCATACGGGCGAGCGGCAGGCGGAGCGATGCGAGCTGCTGCACGGCATCACGGAGATCGGCAGCGGACGCGGAACGTCCAGTCACCAGCACAATCCCTTCGTAATCCTCTGTGAGAAGGGCACGACGGAGGATTTCGGCGGCTGCTATGGGGTTTCCCTTCTGTACAGCGGGAGCTTCCGCATCCAGATGGAGCGTGATCAGTTTGACAGCCTCCGCCTTGTCTGCGGTCTTTCGGATGACGAATTTTCCTGGACGCTGCAGCCGGGAGAATGCTTTTATACACCGGAAACGGCGCTCGTTTACACGCCGGATGGTCTGACGGATCTTTCGCAGTGTCTGCAGCGGGCTTATTTCGACTGTCTGATACGCAGCCCGTGGAAAAACAAAAAGCGTCCGGCTCTGGTGAATAACTGGGAAGCGACCTATTTTGATTTTAACGCGGAAAAGCTGCTGGCGATCGCACGGCAGGCGGCGGAGCTTGGTCTGGATATGATGGTGCTGGACGACGGCTGGTTTGGAAAGCGCGACGACGACAATTCCGGGCTTGGCGACTGGTATGTGAATGAAAAGAAGCTTGGCTGCAGTCTGAGAGAGCTTGTGGATGAGATTAAAAAGCTGGGGCTGAAATTCGGCATCTGGATAGAGCCGGAGATGGTTTCCGAGGACAGCGACCTCTATCGCGCGCATCCGGAGTTGGCGCTGACGATTCCGGGGAGACTGCCGGGACGCGGCAGGAACCAGCTTGTGCTCGACCTCTCAAACCGTGAGGTGCTGGATTATCTGAAGGGCTGCATCGACAGGATCATGCAGAGCGCAGATATTTCCTATATAAAATGGGACATTAACCGCTGCATCGACAATATTTACAGCAATGCAAACCCGCAGCTTTCGCAGGGAGCGATCCGTCATCTCTATGTACTGGGGCTTTATGAGCTGCAGGAGTATTTGATTACGCAATACCCGGACGTTCTTCTGGAGGGCTGCAACGGAGGCGGCGGAAGATTTGACGCCGGAATGCTTTATTACGCGCCGCAGATCTGGTGCAGCGACAATACGGATGCAATCGAGCGTCTGCGTATCCATTATGGAACCTCCTTCGGCTATCCGATGTCGGCGGTTGCCGCTCATGTGTCGGTCTGCCCGAACCACCAGAACGGACGCGTTACGCCGTTTCAGACGCGTGGAATCTGCGCGATGCAGGGGTCGTTCGGCTATGAGCTGGATTTAAGCCTGCTGTCCGGGGAGGATAAACAGGAGGCGCGCAGACAGATCACACTTTATAATGAATACAGCGATCTTTTCCGGCAGGGCGATTATTACCGCCTGAGCTCGCCGTTTGAAAACCGTGACTTTACGGCGTGGAGCTATGTGTCGCAGGATAAGACGCGGGCGTCTCTTAGCGTGGTCTTTACCGATCTTCACGCAAACCCGAAGCCGCTGCGCGTGAAATGCAAAGGGCTGCAAAAAGATGCACTCTATGAGGTCGGCAAAGAAACGTATACCGGCGCAGCGCTGATGCAGGGCGGGCTGGTGCTGCCCAAACCGGCGTGCAATTACGATTCCTATATGGTGTGTATGAAAAAGATAAAATAGAAAGAAGCCTTTTCTGCCATCTTGTACGGCGGAGAAGGCTTTTTTACAATTCCATATACCAATTTATGCCGCGGTTTGGTAAACTATCGGGAATGAGAATTTTGACACCTCCCTGAGTGTTCTTGTGCTTTATTTATACACTGCAGACCACGAGATCATCAGTACCTACCGCAAGGCTATGACGCCGAAGCAATCCTATGTATTTTACAAAAAATTTCGCAGATGCGGGAGCGCTATCCGGTCGTCGGCATTGGAAAAACCATGCTTTGCGTTTGGAATTTCCACAAGACGGCAGTTGGCATAGCATTCCGCCGCTCTTCTGGCGTAGGAAATATTTACAACGGCGTCGTCCGTTCCGTGCAGAATCAGAACCGGTCCTTTGTAGGGGGCAATATCCGTGAACGGATCGAGCGGCAGTACGTCTTCCGGGTAAATGCGCCCGAGCTTCATGGGACCGCAGCGGATAATAGGAGGGATCTGCTGCGGATCAAATTTTGCGAACATCATATGCCCTTTTCGGGCGTCGTCCGGAATGCACAGTGCGGGATAAAAAAGAACCAGCTTTGCAATCTTTTCTTTGTATTTTGCTGCCGTCAGTGCCGATACAAATCCGCCCTGGCTTGCGCCGATCAGCGTGATATTTGCTGCGTCTGTGAAGGGCTGTCCTGCGGCAAAGGCAATCACTGCCTCCAAATCCTTCATTTCTGTAAGCACAGACATTTCCGTAGTCTTTCCGTCGCTTTTTCCAATGATACATCCGCCGCAGAAGTCAAAAGTGAAAGCGGCATATCCCATGGCAGCGACTGTCCTTGCGTAGGCTGTCATCATTTTCTGGTTTGCCATAAAGCCGTGGCTTAAAATCGCAATGGGCAGCTTTTGCGATGTGCGGACACGCACATCTGCATGGGCTGTACCGTTGGAGGATACGCCGGCGTTGCGGTTTTCTGCTGCTTTTTGCGCTGCCGGACGATATAGCGTTCCGCGGATGGTCAGGCCATCCCGCCGACAGGCAAAACGATTAATGAGAAGGGGATTTTTTGGCATTTCTGTTACGCTCCTTTGTACACTCTATGTTTTTTCATTATGTATCGAAAAAAAGAAAATGTCAATCCGGGCGTGAAGATGATTGACATTGCGCGTATTTTTGGCATAATTCTAAGGGAAAGTAAGATGCCTCAATAAAAGAAAAACCAGCAAAAAACTTGC
>OLRY01001092.1_pt1 | contig 28320 bp, 25 predicted proteins | sample 1672541 | NCBI WGS metagenome assembly OLRY01 (sample SAMEA3136697, study PRJEB25190) | human gut metagenome | biome: human gut; feature: human-associated habitat; material: faeces | place: Austria | collected 2013 | reverse complement strand
AGTCGGCCCCGCCGCCTGCCAGCACCGTGCCCAGTGCCGCCGCGGCCAGCAGCAGCGCCAGCCCCCGCCGCAAGATCACCTGTTTCAAAGCGTTCACCTCTTTGAGACAAGCCTATGCGGCAGGGGCTGGGGTTATGTCTCCATCACCGGGGGAATATCCACAATTTGCAGCCCCCGGCGCATGGCATATTCCATCGTGCGCCGAGTGCCGCCGGGCCGCGCGGCGATTCCTGGTTTACCTTGTCGTGGTTTCCGTTGATCATCGTGACGCGCATACCGTACTCGGCAGCCAGCAGCAGGGCGTCGTGAACGGCCAGCAGCATGGACGCGTGGTCCACCATGTAGCGGTTGCGCCGCTGCATGCAGCCGGGACTGTAGGATGACTGCACCAGTGTCTCATAGTCGCAGGCCGCCACCAGGCGGCGATAGCGCTCCTGCTGGGGCCGGGGCCAGCCGTCAGCCTGGGTGGGGCACGGAATAGCCGCCTCCACGCTGACGTCCCCGTGCCGCTGCCGCAGGGCCAGGGCCAGCTCACAGAAATACAGGTCGCAGCCCTGGGCCATGCCGCAGATAAAGTGGCGATAGCCCGCCTCATAGGCGGCGTCCAGCGCGTCCCGCAGCCGGGCCTTCAGCGCCCGGCAGCGGGGATCGTCCTCGTCCTCCCCCCAGGGGAGCTTGGCCGGACGGTGGCCGGAAAAGCAGCAGCTGATGGGCCGTGCGCGCATGACGCAGCCCTCCCTTCCCATATACTCCTTTCATTATAGAACATATTTTCTATTTTGTAAAGAGTGATTTTCCCTTGTCAGGGGCCCCGGGATACGGTATACTGAACGGAAAGGGAGGTGCGCCTATGAAGCTGTATTTCAAGCAGCGGTTTTTCTCGTGGTTCGACAGCTACGACATCTACCATGAGGACGGCAGCGTGGCCTATACCGTGGAGGGAAAGCTCTCCTGGGGTCATTGCCTGCATATTCTGAGCCCCCAGGGGGAGCACATCGCCACGGTGCAGCAGCGGGTGCTGACGTTCCTGCCCAAGTTTGAGCTGTACGTCGGCGACCGCTGCGTAGGAGAGATCCGCAAGGAGTTTACTCTTTTCCGGCCGTCGTTTTCCCTGGACTTCTGCGGCTGGACCGTGGACGGCAGTTTTATGGAGTGGGACTACACCATTCAGGACGGCCCCCGCCAGGTGGCCTCCATCAGCAAGGATCTGTTCCACTGGACGGATACCTACACCATCGACGTGGCGGACCCCGGCGACGCGCTGTACGCCCTGATGGTGGTGCTGGCCATCGATGCGGAGAAATGCTCGCGGAACTGAAGCAAACTGCCCCGGGAGGGCGCTTCGCAAGGAAGCGCCCTCCCGGATTTTTTTTGCCCGCAGTCCCCTTCCCGCAAATGTATTCCGGTGATTTTTCTTGAAAAATCCAGGGTTTTGTGGTATCATAAGCTGATTCTATATGCACATCACACCCGGGCAGCGGGCCTTACAGCCCGCAGCCCCCACAAAAAGAAAGAGGAACCCCCATGGAATCCAAGGTTTTTGAGATCATTGCAGCCGAGCAGGCCCGGCAGAACGCCAACATCGAGCTGATCGCCAGCGAAAACTTTGTCAGCGAGAACGTCATGCGGGCCGTGGGCTCCTGCCTGACCAACAAGTATTCAGAGGGCTATCCCGCCGGGCATCGCTCCGGCAACCGGGGCCGGTACTACGGTGGCTGCGGCTGCGTGGACGAGCTGGAGGAATACTGCTGCGGCATGTGGCAGCAGGTATTCGGGACGGATTATCACGTCAATGTCCAGCCCCATAGCGGCTCCTCCGCCAACTTCGCCGCCTACATGAGCGTGCTGAAGCCGGGAGATACCATCCTGGCCATGAGCCTGAACAACGGCGGCCACCTGACCCACGGTTCCCCGGTGAATTTCAGCGGCAAGCTGTACAACATGGTGTTCTACGGTGTGGACGACAGGGGCTTCATCGACTACGACGACATGCGAAGAAAAGCATCCGCGTACAGACCGCAATTGATTCTGGCCGGCGCATCCGCTTATAGCCGCATCATCGACTTCGGGGCCTTTGCAGCTGCTGCACAGGAAGTCGGCGCATACTTCATGGTGGATATGGCCCACATTGCCGGGCTGGTGGCGGCCGGGGACCATCCCTCCCCCTTCGGCCTGGCGGACATCATTACCACCACCACCCACAAGACCCTGCGGGGCACACGGGGCGGCCTGATCTTCTGCCGGCCGGAGCTTGCCAAGCAGGTGGACAGCGCCGTTTTTCCCGGAATCCAGGGCGGCGCGTTGCAGCACGTGGTGGCCGGGAAGGCCGTCACCGCCGAGGAGGCCTGCACCGAGGATTTCAAGCGCTACATCCACGCGGTGGTCCGCAACTGCAAGGCCATGTGCGATGCGTTCCTCCAGATGGGCTATAAGGTGGTCACCGGGGGAACGGACAACCACCTGTTCCTGCTGGACCTGACGGACACGGGCCTGACCGGCAAGGCCGTTCAGGAGGAGCTGGACCGCCATCACATCACCCTGAACAAGAATTGCGTCCCCAACGATACCCGGTCCCCCCAGCAGACCTCCGGCGTCCGCATCGGAACGGCGGCCATGACCACCAAGGGCTACACGGAGCAGGATTTCATCGATACAGCCCGCCGGATCGACCGCATCATCCGGGATATGCAGAAGGAGTGAAACAAACGTGTACTTAAAACAGCTGGAAATTCAAGGCTTCAAGAGCTTTCCCGATAAAACGGTCCTGAATTTCGGCGCGGACATTACCGCCATCGTGGGGCCCAACGGGTCCGGCAAGTCCAACATCTCCGACGCCATCCTGTGGGTCATGGGCGAGCAGAACAGCCGCCAGCTCCGGGGCGCCAAAATGGAGGACGTGATCTTCGGCGGCACGGAAAAGCGCAATCAGATGGGCTTTGCCCAGGTGACGCTGGTCATCGACAACACCGGCCACATCTTCCCCCGGGACGAGAGCGAGGTGGCCGTTACCCGCCGGTATTACCGCAGCGGGGAGTCGGAATACTATATCAACCGCCAGTCCGTGCGACTCAAGGACGTCAACGAGCTGTTCATGGACACCGGCATGGGCCGGGAGGGCTATTCCATCATTGGTCAGGGGAAGATCGACGAGATCCTGTCCGTGAAAAGCGGCGAGCGCCGGGAGGTGTTCGAGGAGGCGGCGGGCATCAGCAAATACCGCCACCGCAAGGAAGAATCGGAGCGGAAGCTCCAGCGCACGGAGGAGAATCTGGTGCGCATCAATGATAAGATCGCCGAGCTGGAGCTGCAGGTGGAGCCTCTGCGCCAGCAGGCGGAAACAGCGAAGAAATATCTGGTGCTGCGGGACGAGCTGCGGGTGCTGGAGATCTCCGTGTGGCTGGAGAATCTTCAGGCCCTGCGGGCCGGGGCGCTGAAGCTGGAGGCCGACCTGCGCACGGCCCAGGAGGACCGCCAGCGGGCCCAGGATGCCCTGGACGCGGTATATGCCGCCGGGGAGGAAAGTCTGGCAAAGATCCAGGCCAACGACGTCCGGGCCGAGGAGCTGCGGGGACAGGCGTCCGGTATCGACGCCCAGGCCCAGCAGGAGAGCTCCGCCATCGCCGTGCTGGAAAACAGCCTGTCCCACGACCGGCAGACCCTGGAGCGGCTGGACCGGGAGCTGGCAGACACCCAGCAGCGGGCCGGAAATCTCCAGGAGCAGGCCGATGCCCTGACGGACCGCATGGCCCAGATCGACCGGGAGACAGAGGACCTGGGCAGTGAGCTGTCAGCGCTGATGGAAAGTCTCCGGCAGCTGGCCCAGAGTGCCGGAAGCGCCCAGCAGGAGGCGGAGGCTCTGCGGGCCCAGGAGACCCTGGCCGTGGCCGCCGCCGCTCAGGGGCGCACGGAGCTGGCCGCCCTGGACGCCACCGACGCCCAGGCCCAGGCCCGGCAGACGGCCATCGCCGCCGACAGCGCCGCCGCCAACGAGAAATTGGACCAGTGTCGCCGGGAGGCGGCAGAGAATAACGCCGCCCTGGATGCCGCCCGGGAGGACCAACAGGCTGCGGCCAACATCATCCAGGGCCACAGCCTGAAGATGGAGGGCAGACGCCGCCGGGCCCAGGAGGCCGCCCAGCAGGCGGACCAGCTGCGCCGCCAGGCCAACGCCATGGAGGACCGCATCCGTCTGCTGACGGAGATGGAGAAGGAATACGAGGGCTTTTCCCGGGCGGTGAAGGCCGTCATGCAGGCGGCGGACCGGAGCACTCTGTCCGGTATCCGGGGGCCTGTGGCCAGCCTGATGAGCACCCAGCCCCAATACACCGTGGCCCTGGAGATCGCCCTGGGGGCGGCCCTGCAGAACATTGTGGTGGACCGGGACACCGACGCCAAGGAGGCCATCTCCTTCCTAAAGCGCCGGGACGCAGGCCGGGCCACCTTCCTGCCCATGAGCGCCATCCGGGGCGACATGCTCCGGGAGCCCAGGCTCTCCCAGGAGTACGGCTTTGTGGGCATCGCGTCCCAGCTGGTGACGTATGATCCCCAGTACGACGGCATTTTCCAGAATCTGCTGGGCCGCACCGTGGTGGTGGAGGATCTGGACTGCGGCGTGAATATGGCGCGGCGGTATCAGAACCGGTTCCGCATCGTCACCCTGGACGGCCAGGTCATCAACCGGGGCGGCTCCATGACCGGCGGCAGCGTCAGCCGCAGCGCGGGCGTCCTGTCCCGGGCCAGCGAGCTGGCGGGGCTGCGGGAGCAGCTGGGGAGCCTGAAATCGTCTCTGGCCGAGGCCGCCCGCCGGGCGGAGGACCTGGGCCGGGACCTGCAAAAGGCCCAGTATGAGCTGGACGTGGCCCAGGATCAGCACCGGGCCGCACAGCAGCAGGTGCTGGCACTGGAGACCCGGGAGCAGCACTACGATAGTCTGCGGGAGTCTCTGGAGGAGACACTGCGGGCATTGGATACGGAAAATCAGCAGCTGACCCGGCAGACGGCGGACTGCGCCGCCCGGCGTCAGACTGCGGAGCAGGAGATCCGGCGCCAGGAGGACCGGGCCGCCCAGCTGCGGCAGCAGGCCCAGGAGCGTCTGGCCGGACAGAGCGAATTGCAGACGAAAACCGGCGGCATCTCCGACGAGATCGCCCGCCGCAAGGAGCAGCAGGCCGCCCTGGCTGCTGAGCGTCAGGGCGCCCAGAGCCGCCTGGAGGACCTGCGGCAGCTGATGGAGGACCTGGCCGGCGACTGCCGCGGCCGGGAGGACCTGCGCCGCCAGCTGATGGAGGCCCAGGCCCAGTCTCAGGCCCAGATCACGGACCACCGGGCCCGGGCAGAGGACCTGCACCGTCAGGCGGAGGAGCTGCGCACCCGGCTGCAGGGACTCCAGCAGGAAAAGCTGACCCTGGAGCAGCAGCGCACCGCCCTGAACCGGGAGACCCAGAGCCGCAACGACGCCGTTCTTGCCGCCCAGGGGGAGCTGTCCCGTCTGGAGCAGAAGCGCAGCGCCGCCGCCATGGAGGAGAAAACCATCCTGGACAAGCTGTGGGAGCGGTATGAGCTGAGCCATTCCGAGGCCCAGGCCCAGCGGGTGGAGCTGGAGAGCGTTCCCAAGGCCACCCGCCGCATTGGCGAGCTGAATCGGGCCATCAAGGCCCTGGGCACCCCCAACATCGGGGCCATTGAGGAGTATGACCGGGTCAACGGGCGCTACACCTATCTGTCCGACCAGCGGGCAGACGTGGAGCAGGCCAAGGGGGAGCTTACCGGCGTTATCGACCAGCTGACCCGGCAGATGACGGATATCTTTGCGCGGCAGTTCAAGCTCCTGAACGACAGCTTCCAGGAGACGTTTCTGGAGCTGTTCGGCGGCGGCAAGGCCCGACTGGAGCTGGAGGACGAAAAGGACATCCTCAACTGCGGCATCGAGATCAAGGTGCAGCCCCCGGGCAAGCAGCTGAAAACCATTACGCTGCTGTCCGGCGGCGAAAAGGCCTTCGTGGCCATCGCCCTGTACTTTGCCATTCTCAAGGTCCACCCCACGCCCTTCTGCGTGATGGACGAGATCGAGGCCGCCCTGGACGAGGCCAACGTGGTGCGCTACGCCCGCTATATGCGCCGCATCGCCGGAAAAACCCAGTTCATCGTCATCACCCACCGGCGGGGCACCATGGAGGAGGCCGACGTGCTGTACGGCGTGACCATGCAGGAGCGGGGCGTCAGCCGCATCCTCACCATCAACCTCAACGACATGGCAAAAGAGCTGAATATAAAGTAAGGAGATACGACTATGGGACTGTTCAAAAAATTCCGGGACGCATGGTTTGCGCCCATGTCCTTCGACTCTCTGGACGACGATTTTTACGACCGGCTGGAGGAATCCCTGATCCTGGCGGATGTGGGCATGGACGTGGCCCTGGATGCCACGGAGAAGCTGCGCCGCCGGGCCTATGACGACCGTCTGCTGACGGCGGACCAGGTAAAGGGCGCTCTGCGGGATATCCTGGCGGAAAAGCTGGAGGTGGGCGACAGCCGCCTGGACCTGTCCACCCAGCCCAGCGTCATTCTGGTCATCGGCGTCAATGGCGTGGGTAAGACCACGTCCATCGGCAAAATGGCCCATCAGCTGAAAAAGCAGGGTAAAAAGGTGCTGCTGTGCGCAGGCGATACCTTCCGGGCTGCCGCCGCCGACCAGCTGGAGATCTGGGCGGACCGGGCCGGGGTGGACATCGTCCGCCAGAACGAGGGCGCGGACCCCGGCGCCGTGCTGTTCGACGCCCTGGCTGCCGCCAAGGCCCGCCGCAGCGACGTGGTGCTGGTGGATACCGCCGGACGCCTGCACAACAAGGCGAACCTTATGAAGGAGCTGGCCAAGCTCCGGAAGATCATCGACCGGGAGCTGCCCGGCGCCGCCAAGGAGACCCTGCTGGTGCTGGATGCCACCACCGGACAAAACGGACTCATCCAGGCCCGGCAGTTCAAGGAGACGGCGGGGCTGACAGGAATCGTGCTGACGAAGCTGGACGGCACCGCCAAGGGCGGCATCGTCATCGCCATTGCCCAGGAGCTGCAGGTGCCGGTGAAGTTCGTGGGCCTGGGCGAGGGGATCGGCGACCTGGCCCCCTTTGACGCCAAGGAATTTGTGAGCGACCTGTTCTGATGGGAGGGACGACCATGATCCGCGCTGACGGAAGATCCTGCGGCGAGAGCCGCCCGGTGGAGATTACCACCGGCTTTATCAAATTTGCCGAGGGCAGCGCCCTGATCCGCTGCGGCGACACGGTGGTGCTGTGCAACGCCTCGGTGGAGGACCGGGTGCCGCCCCATGTGCGCCCGGGCTGCGGCTGGGTGACGGCGGAGTATTCCATGCTGCCCCGGGCTAACCGGGAACGGTCCCGCCGGGACGTAGACAAGCTGAAGCTGTCCGGCCGCAGCGCGGAGATCCAGCGGCTTATCGGCCGCAGCCTCCGGGCGGCGGTGGATATGCGCCGCCTAGGCGAGCGCACCATCACCGTGGACTGCGACGTTTTGCAGGGAGACGGCGGCACCCGCACCGCCTCCGTTACCGGGGGCTTCGTGGCCCTGGCCCTGGCCTGCCGGGGCCTTCTGGAGCAGGGGCTGGTGAAGGCCATGCCCATCCGTCACTATGTGGCCGGTATCTCTGCCGGTATCGTGGACAACGTGGCCATGCTGGACCTGCAATACTCCGAGGACAGCCGGGCCATGGTGGATCTGAACTGCGTCATGAACGAGCAGGGCGGCATCATCGAGCTGCAGGGCACCGGCGAGGGCCGCGCCTTCACGCCCCGGGAGCAGCAGGAGCTGGTGGCTCTGTGCGCCCAGGGCAACGCACGGCTCATCGAGCTGGAGAAAAATATACTGGGGGAAATTCTATGAAATTCGTTTTGGCATCCCACAACCGCAAGAAGCTGGCGGAAATGCAGGAGATCCTAGGTGAGCTGGGGGTGGAGGTGGTCCTCCAGTCCGACGTGGGCCTGGACCTGGAGCCGGAGGAAAACGGAACCACCTTCGCCGAGAACGCCGCCATCAAGGCCATGGCTGTGATGCAGGCCAGCGGCCTGCCCGCCATCGCCGACGACTCCGGCCTGTGCGTGGACGCGCTGAACGGCGCACCGGGCATCTATTCCGCCCGCTACGGCGGCGTGGACAGCGACCAGGCCCGGTATCGCCTGCTGCTGGAGAATCTCCGGGGTGCCGGGGCCCGCACCGCCCATTTCCACACGGCCATCGTCTGCTGCTTCCCCAATGGGGACCGGCTGGACGCCGCCGGGGACTGCTTCGGCACCATTGCCTACGCCCCCCAGGGGGACAACGGCTTCGGCTATGACCCGGTGTTTTTCGTGCCGGAGCTGCGCAAGACCTTTGCCCAGCTGACGCCGGAGGAGAAAAACGCCATCAGCCACCGCGGCAACGCCCTGCGGGCCTTCGCGGCGGAGCTGAAAACCTATCTGGAAAAGAACTGAGGAGCATCTATGGAACTGACAAGCAAGCAGAGAGCCCAGCTGCGGGGCATGGCCGCCAACCTGGACACCATCGTCCACGTGGGCAAGGACGGCATCGGCGACAACCTGGTCAAGCAGGTCAACGACGCCCTGGAGGCCCGGGAGCTGATCAAGGGCCGGGTGCTGGAAAACTCCATGTACACCGCCCGGGAAGCGGCGGAGGAGCTGAAGGTAGCCGCCCGCTGCGAGGTGGTGCAGGTCATCGGCAGCAAATTCGTTCTCTTCCGCTATCAGCACAACAAGGACAAGCGGAAGATCGAGCTGGAAAAAGACAGGAAGCGCAGCGTATGAGGATCGGCATCTACGGCGGCACCTTCAATCCCATCCACCGGGGCCACCTGACGGCGGCCCGGGCGGCTATGGATGTCCTGGGGCTGGACCGTCTGCTGCTGATCCCCGCCAGCGTTCCGCCCCACAAGGCCCTGCCCCAGGGCAGCGCCGAGCCCGCCGACCGGCTGGAGATGACGGCCCTGGCCTGCGCCCAGCTGGGCCCCGGGGCCCAGGCTCTGGACATCGAGCTGCACCGCACCGGCCCCAGCTATACGGTGGATACCCTGCGGCAGCTGCGGCAGATGTATCCGGAGGATGAGCTGTGGCTTCTTATGGGGACGGATATGTTTTTGTCCCTGGAGCGCTGGTATCATGCGGCAGATATTCTGTCCCTGGCCCACATCGGGGCCTTTGACCGGGTCCACCCTCAGCCCGGCGGCGATCTGGCCGCCCAGAAGCGGCACCTGGAGGAGGCCTATGGGGCGGATATTGCCATCATTCCCAATGAGCACGTTCTGGACCTGTCCTCCACCCAGGTGCGTCAGGCCCTGGCCCAGGGCGGCGGGCAGGAGCTGGTGACGGACCCGGTGTATGGCTACATCCAGCGCCGGGGGCTGTACGGCGTCCATACGGACCTGCGGCGTCTGACCCCGGACCGGCTGCGGCCCATCGCCCTGAGCTACCTGAAGCCCAAGCGCATGCCCCATGTGCTGGGCACGGAGCAGGAGGCCGTCCGCCTGGCCCGGCAGTATGGGGCCGACGAGACCCAGGCCCGGGTGGCCGCCCTGCTCCACGACTGCACCAAGAAGCTGGATATGGAGCGGCAGCTGGCCCTGTGCGCCCAATATCACATCCGGCTGGACGACCTGGAGCGGCACGCCCTGAAGCTGCTGCATGCCAAAACCGGGGCGGCCATCGCCCGGGACGTGTTCGGCGTGGACGATGCCGTGTATTGGGCCATTTACTGGCACACCACCGGCCATGCGGACATGACCCTGCTGGAAAAGATCATCTATCTGGCGGACTATATCGAGCCCAGCCGGGATTTTCCCGGCGTGGAGGATCTGCGCCAGGCGGTACACGCCGACCTGGACGGCGGCCTTTTGAAGGCACTGAACGACAGCATCCAGGACATGCGGCAATGGGGCAACCCCGTCCACCACAATACACTGGACGCCCGAGACTATCTATTGAGAGGTAAACATCTATGAAAACTGCGAAGGAACTGGCCCTTATGGCGGCCCGGGCCCTGTCCGACAAAAAGGGCCGGGAGATCCAGGTGCTGGAGATCGGCGACCTGACCACCCTGGCGGACTATTTCGTCATCGCCACCGGCTCCTCCAATACCCAGATCAACGCCCTGGTGGACAATGTGGAAAAGGTCCTCCGGGAGGAGGCGGAGGAGGAGCCCCTGCACCGGGAGGGCTATCGCGGCGGCACCTGGGTGCTGCTGGACTACGGCTGCATCGCCATCCATGTCTTTAACGCCGAGGCCCGGGAGTTTTACGGCCTGGAGCGTCTGTGGCGCGATGGCAAGCCCCTGGACCTCACCGGCATCGTGGACTGATGGCCGCGAAGCTGGTAGTCCAGGACCTGCAAAAGCGGTTCGGTGACCAGGAGGTGCTGCGGGGCGCGTCCTTCACCTTTGAACAGGGAAAGATCTACGGTCTGATCGGCCGCAACGGCGCGGGAAAGACCACGTTTTTCAATTGTCTCAACGAGGATCTGCCCCGGGACGGCGGCTCCTTCTACCTGTTGGACGACGTCGGGAACCCCCGTCCCGTCACCGCAGACGACATGGGCTATGTGCTGTCCACCCCAGTGGTGCCGGAGTTTCTCACCGCCCGGGAATTTCTGCAATTCTTCCTGGAGATCAACCGGGACAGGATTCCCTATCCCAAGGCCCCGGATGTGTATCTGGACTACATGTGCATTGATGAGGCCGACCGGGGAAAGCTGCTGAAGGACTTCTCCCACGGCATGAAAAACAAAATGCAGATGCTGGTGAACATTATGGCAGATCCCACCGTGCTGCTGCTGGATGAGCCGCTGACGTCCTTCGACGTGGTGGTGGCCGACGAGATGAAGGCTCTGCTGCGGCGCATCAAGGGTCAGCACATCATCCTGCTGTCCACCCACATCATGGACCTGGCCCTGGACCTGTGCGACGACATCGTCATCCTGCACCATGGGGTCCTGCAGGAGGTACGGCGGGAGGACCTGGCCGACGAGGCATATAAGGACCGCATCATCGCCGCCCTGAAGGAGGAGCCGGATGTGGTTTGACACCCTGGTTTTGCAGCTGCGGCTGCACATGGCCTATCGGGTCAACGGCATTCTGTACCGGCTGCGCTTTCTGAGCCTGTCCTATGAAAGCGGCTTCGCCAAGACCCTGGGCCTGGTGCTGGCCATCCTGCGGGAGCTGCTGGGGCTGCTGCTGGGAAAGCTCCTGTATATGGCGGCGTTCTTTGCCGCCCCCCTGCTGCTGTTCCCGTCCGAACTGCCTGCGGGGCTGTACGGCCACCTGCTGCTGTTTCTGACGCTTATCGGCGGCATTTTCAACAGCAAGCTCCTGGACGCGGAGCAGGACGTCTATTACGCCGTGTTTCTTCTGCGGATGGATGCCCGGCGCTATGCTCTGTCGGCATACGGGTATACGCTGCTGAAGGATTTTATGGGCTTTCTGACAGCGGCGCTGGTGGTGGGGCGGTTGGCCCTCCAAGCACCCCTGGCCCTGTGCCTGCTGACGCCGGTGCTGGTGTGCTCCGTGAAGCTCACCGCCGCCGGGCTGGAGCTGGCGCACTTTACCCGCCGGCGCAGGCTGGCCAGGGAGGCAAAATGGTTCCCGGTGCTCCAGGGCCTCGGCCTGCTCCTGCTGGCGGCGGCGTATCTGCCGCCCATGCTGTTGGGCTGGGCCATCCCCAGCGGGGCGGCGTATGCCGCCTGTGGGCTTTTCTCCTCCTGCGGAGCGTGGGGCGCCTGTGTTCTGGTGCGCTTCCCCTCCTTCCGTCAGCTATACCGCCGCATCTTCACACCGGATAACCTGGCCCTGCTGACAGGCGATACCGATCCTGCCGCCAAGGAAACCCAGGCTCAGTATCGGAGCAAGCTCACCCTGGACAGCGGCCCCGAAAGCCGCAAAACCGGCTGTGCCCGGTTCAACGAGCTGTTCATGCGCCGGAACAGGCGGCTGCTGATGCGTCCCGCCCGGCGGACCGCCGTCATTGCCGCTGTGGTGCTGGCGGCAGGCTGCGCCGCGTGTCTGATCTCCCCTGCCGCGGCGGCCGCTGTCAATGGACTGGTGGTCCAGGCTCTGCCCGGCATGCTGCTGCTTATGTACTTCATCAATCGCGGCAATACCGTGACCCGGGCCCTGTTCTTCAACTGCGACCGCAGCATGCTGTGCTACCGGTTTTACCGGCAGCCCCGGGTGATCCTGGGGATCTTCACGGCCCGGCTGAAATCGCTGACAGCCATCAATCTGCTGCCCACCACCGTTATCGCTCTGGGGCTTCCTCTGCTGCTGCTGTGCAGCGGCGGCACGGACACGCCATTGGACTATGCGGTGCTGGCCCTGTCCATTCTGGCCATGTCCGTGTTCTTCTCGGTACACTATCTGGTGCTGTACTACCTGCTCCAGCCCTACACCGCGGGCTTGGAGAACACCAGCTATGCCTATCGGATCATCACCGGTCTGACCTACGTTGTGTGCTACCTGATCTCCGCCAATGTCCGCGGCTCCACCGCCTTCGGCGTGGGTGTGGTCCTCTTTGCCGCCGTGTATGTGGCTGCGGCTCTGCTGCTGGCCTATCACCTGGCCCCCAGGACCTTCAAGCTGCGGACCTGATATTGTGCATGTAAACTCCGCCCCCTGACCACAGGTCAAGGGGCGGAGTTTATTTCCCTGTCTCAGCCGATCTCCACTGCCGTGTCGGTGAAGGTCAGCACAGCCTCGTAGCAGGCGGTGACGGCGCGGACAAAGTGGGCCACGTCGCGGCTGCCCATGGTCTCGAAGCAGGAGTGCATAGCCAGCTGCGCCATGCCGATGTCCACGGTGTTCACCGGCAGCTTGGTGTTGGCGATGTTGCCCAGTGTCGCGCCGCCGGCCTGGTCGGGCCGGTTGGCATAATGCTGGGTGGGTACCTGGGCCCGGCGGCAGAGCTCCTGGAACGCGGCGGCAGACACCGCGTCGGTGGCATACCGGGGCGAGTGCTTCACCACCACGCCGCCGTTGAGCACCGGGGCCTCGTTGGCGTCCGCCAGCTCCGGATGGTTGGGGTGACGGGCATGACCGTTGTCACAGGACAGCAGGAAGCTGTTGGCCACCAGCCGCCGATAGTCGCCGTCCGTAAGTCCCAGAGCGTCCACGATGGCCTGAAGGGTTTCCGGCAGGAAGGCAGAAGCCGCGCCCTGCTTGGTCTCGGAGCCGATCTCCTCGTTGTCAAATACGCACAGCACCGGGATGGCGGTGGTCTCCCGGGCAGCCAGGAAGCCCTGGGTGCAGGCAAATACACAGGCCAGGTCGTCCAGCCGGGGTGCGGACAGGAATTCTCCCGCAGGCCCCCACACGGTGCCCGGCTGGTTGTTGTACAGGAACAGATCCCGGGCCACGATGTCCTCCGGCTGGCATCCGGCGGCAGCGGCGATCTCCCGGTCAAAGCAGCCCTTCTGCTCTCCGCCGGCATACAGCGCCACCAGGTCCTGAGCGGGATTGTACTTGGTGCCATTATTGCCGTCCCGGTTCAGATGGATGGCCACACGAGGGATCAGTGCCATGTCCTTTTTCAGGTCCACCAGACGTGTCTCCAGACCGTTGTCCCGGCGCACCAGCACCCGTCCGGCAGCGCTGAGGGGGCGGTCCAGCCAGCAGTCGTTGATCATGCCGCCGTAGCGCTCGGCGGAAAGGCGCACAAACTCACCGGCCAGTTCTGCATGGTCCCGCAGCCGGAAGCAGGGAGAATCCGAGTGACTGGCCGTCAGCACAAACCCGGTTGGGGCACCCTGGGGCACCCGGAATGCCAGCAGCGACGAGCCGTTCTTGGTGATAAAATACTTGCCGCCGGGGGTCAGGCTCCACTCCCCTGCGGTCAGCTGGGTATACCCCTCCCCCATCAGCCGCTGGCGGAGATTTTCCACCGCGTGGAAGCAGTCGGGGCTTTTCTGGATGTATTGCAGCATGGATGAAATCATGATGGTCCTCCCATTTTCTATTGTAGCAGCGCAAAAAAGGGCGTCCTCCAAAGGGAGGACGCCCTTTCAGGCATTTTGGTTCCTGTCCTCAGCGGAACAGAAGCGTCAGGATCAGAATAAAGATGCCGAATCCCACCAGGTAGGCCGCGCCGATCAGCAGCGACGCCTTCATGGTGCCTAAGAAGAACGCATGACGGTCCTGCTTGCTCAGGGAGTCGTCCACCCAGGGAGCTGCCTTCCTGGGCTCCTGCTCCTCCGGCTTCTCCTCCCGTTTATAGACGCTGCCAGGCAGATTGCCGAACAGCGACGGACGCTTCACCTGCGACATATCCGCGATGGTGCGGCCGTCGTCGTCCTCCCAGTGTTTTTCCTTCTCGGCCATTATTTCTGGTCGTACAGGTGGCAGACCACAAAGTGGCCGGGCTCGATCTCGCGCTGCTCCGGCACCTCGGTCTTGCACTGCTCCATGCACTGGGCGCAGCGGGTGTGGAACTTGCAGCCTGCGGGAGGATTGGCCGGGGAAGGAATGGAGCCCTCCAGCACGATGCGGTTCATCTTGGCCGTGGGGTCCGGCACGGGGATGGCGGAGAACAGTGCCTTGGTGTAGGGGTGCAGAGGATTCTTGAAGATGTCCTCGGTAGCGCCATATTCCACCAGGTTGCCCAGATACATAACGCCCACGGTGTCGGAGATATGCTCCACCACGGATAAATCGTGGGAGATGAACAGATAGGTGAACTTATACTGCTCCTGCAGCTCCTTCAGCAGGTTGATGATCTGCGCCTGGATGGACACGTCCAGGGCGGACACGGGCTCATCGCAGACGATGAACTCAGGCTTCAGAGCCAGGGCCCGGGCGATACAGATACGCTGACGCTGGCCGCCGGAGAACTCATGGGGATAGCGATCCTTGTGGAAGGACTGCAGGCCGCAGTCGTCCATGACCTTATCGATATAGTCGTCAAATTCTTCCTTGGGCACCAGACCGTGCTCGCGGACAGCCTCGCCGATGATCTCGCCCACGGGCATACGGGGCTGCAGAGAGGAGAAGGGGTCCTGGAAGATGATCTGCATCTTGGTGCGCATATCGCGCATTTCCTTGGCATTGAGGTCATAGACCTCCTGACCGTTGAACAGCACCTGGCCGCCGGTCTTTTCGCCGGACAGACGAAGGATGGTACGGCCGGTGGTGGTCTTGCCGCAGCCGGACTCGCCCACCAGACCCATGGTGGTACCGCGCTTGAGATTAAAGGTGACGCCGTCAACGGCCTTCACATAACCAACGGTCTTGTTGAGCATGCCGCCCTTGATGGGAAAGTACTTCTTCAGGTCCTTGACCTGGAGGATGTACTGAGGATCGTACTGGATCTTCTCCTCAGCGGTCTTTTTGACATCAGCCATTCTGAGCGTCCTCCTTTCCGTAGTAACGATAGCAGCTGACCATATGCGTGGGGGACAGCTGGATCATGTGGGGATACTCACCCTGGCAGCCGTCCACGCACATTTCGCAGCGATCCTTGAAATAGCAGTAGTTGGGCATGTTGATGGGGTTGGGGACCTTGCCGGGGATGGAATACAGCTTATCCACCTTCTTACCGACCATGGGCTTGGAAGCCATCAGGCCGATGGTGTAGGGGTGCGCGGGATTGGCGAAAATCTCCTGGGCGGTGCCCTTCTCCACCACGCGGCCGGCGTACATGACCACCACGTAGTCGGCCATCTCGGCGATAACACCCAGGTCGTGGGTGATCAGCATGATGGAGGAATTGATCTTATCCTTCAGGTTGCGAAGCAGGTCCAGAATCTGGGCCTGGATGGTCACGTCCAGAGCCGTGGTGGGCTCATCGGCGATGATCAGGCGGGGATTGCAGGACAGAGCCATAGCGATCATGACACGCTGACGCATACCGCCGGACAGCTCGTGAGGGAACATCTTGTAGACACCCTCGCTGTTGGCGATACCGGCCATCTCCAGCAGATGGATGGAGCGGGCCTTGATGTCCTCGGCGGTCTTGCCTTCACCGTCGTGCAGGGCAATGACCTCATCCAGCTGGGCGCCGATGCGGAACACCGGGTTCAGGCTGGTCATGGGCTCCTGGAAAATCATGGACATGTAGTTGCCGCGGAGCCTCTGCATCTGCTCAATAGGAGTCTTGGTGATGTCATAAGCCTTGCCGTTGCCCAGATTCAGGCGAATCTCGCCCTCCACGATCTGGCCCTGGGGCCGCTGAAGCAGCTGCATGATGGACAGGCTGGTAACGGACTTGCCGCAGCCGGACTCACCCACCACGCCCACGGTCTTGCCGATGGGCACATCAAAGGAGACGCCGTCTACCGCGCGGACGGTACCCACGTCAGAGAAAAAGTAGGTGTGCAGATTCTCGATCTCCAGGGAGTTGTTCTCGTCGTGCATCTTGGTGAGGAATTCCTCCTCGGGCACGTTCTTGCGCTTGTGCAGCTTTTCAAACTGATCCGTGATTTTGCGGTTCTCCCGGGAAATCCGGCGGGATTCCTTCGCGGACAGATAGCCGTTTTCGTTTTTCTTAGCCATGTGATCTCCTCCTTCCTCAGCGCTTCATCTTCGGGTCAAAGGCATCCCGCAGTCCGTCGCCAACCAGGTTGAACGCCAGAACCGTCAGCAGCAGCAGCACGCCGGCGGGGATCCAGATGAACCAATAGGTGGTCAGAACGTGGGTGTTGTTGACGTCGCTGATGATGTTGCCCCAGGAAGCGAAGGGGAACTTAACGCCCAGGCCCAGGAAGGACAGGGTCGCCTCCATGATGATGACGCTGCCCAGGCCCATGGTGCAGGTGACGATCAGCTGGGGAACGACATTGGGGATCAGGTGCTTGAAGATCCGGCGGGACACGCTGAGGCCGCAGGCCTCAGCGGCAGCCATGTACTCCTGCTCACGCAGAGACAGGATCTGGCCGCGGACCAGACGGGCAATACCGGCCCAGCCCAGGAAGCCCAGAATCAGCATCAGGTAAACCATTCGGATCGTCGGGTCCACACGGGAGGCATCCATGGCCGCACCCAGAATGATGATAACGGGCATGGAGGGGATGCAGTAAAAGATATCGACGATACGCATGATCAGGTTATCCACCCAGCCGCCGAAGTAGCCGGAGATACCGCCGAAGATCACGCCGATGACGGTCTCAATGATGATAACGATGAAGCCGATCAGCAGGGACACGCGGCCGCCGTACATCAGGCGGGTCAGCATATCCATACCGTACATATCGGTGCCCAGCCAATGCTTCATATTGGGGAAGGAGTACTGGTCGTACTGACGGCTGGACTTCTCCTGCAGGATCTGCCAGCTGTTGGTAGCGGCCTTGAACTCCAGATCATACTCCGCAGTGGCGGTGTTGGACGTATCGTCCTGCTTGGGAGCATTGGGGTCCTCCGTATTGATGCCGGAGGTCTGACCGTCGGCGTTTTCGCCGTCCTCGGTCTGCTCGGGCTCATTCATGATCAGGGACTCGTCGGTATAAGTAAAGGTAGCCTTGCCGTCCTGAGCAGTGGCAATGGTGGCCAGCAGCTTGTCCTTGAAATCGCGGCTCAGGAACACGTCGGGGGAGATGGCCTGAACCAGATAGCGGCTGATATAGGCATAGTCCGCCCCGTCCAGGGTGACGCCGCCGTCCTCAGCCAGGGCATAGGTCACGCCGTCGGCGGTGAATTCCTTAGCACCGGTGGCGTAGGCGGTCAGGGCCTGATAGTTGAACTCGAAGGACAGCTTCTGGTCCGCGGCATCCGCGTTGACCATGTCCTTGGCGGCATAACCCACCATAACGCCGTCGCAGGAAATGGTGAACATTTCATCGCTGACCTTGTTCATGGTATAGTTATGATTGGAGAAATTGAAGGTATCCTTGCCCTGCTGGATGGCCAGCATGGCCTTGGCCTGTGCGGTGAGCCCAAACAGCTCATCGCTGTTGCTGCCGTAGCGGAACTCGGTGTTTTCCTTGGCCTCACCGAAGCTCTTGCGGATGGTTTTGTCGGTATAGAAGAACTGATCCTGCCCATAGGGGGAAACCAAGCCGCCGATAAAGGAAAAGACGAACATGAAAATCAGGATGACCAGGCCGGTAACAGCCATACGGTTGCGGATAAAGCGCTTGGCCACCAGCATACCGGGAGAAAGAACCTTAACGCGGCGGTCGTCGTTCAGAGAATAATGCTCCTCCGCAGGCGTCTGGTCGGCATTCTTCATTTCCTCGCGAATCTCCTCGCGGAGCTTCTGCTCAGCCTGCTGCTCAGCCTGCTGCTCATTGATGTTATCTTTGCGATCTGCCATTTTCTTTCCTCCTCCCTTCTTAAGCGATGCGTACCCGCGGGTCGACCACGGCGTACAGAATATCAGAAATCAGGTTGCCCAACAGGGTCAGCACGGCCATGAACACCAGATAGAACATGGAGAACGGAATGTCGCCGCCCACCATGGACTGGTAGGAAATATAGCCGATGCCGGGGATGGAATACAGCGTCTCGGTGATCAGTGCGCCGGAAAACAGGCCGGGCAGAGAACCGCCGATGATGGTAACCAGGGGGATCAGGGTGTTGCGGAACGCATGGTGATAGATGACCTTGCGCTCGGACAGACCCTTGGCCCGGGCCGTGCGGATAAAGTCAGCGTTCAGCACCTCCAGCATGTTGGTGCGGGTGTAACGCATGAGGGAGCCGACGCTGATGACCACCAGCGTGACGATGGGCAGAACCAGATGATGTCCCATGTCCATGAGCTTCCCGAAGGCGGACAGCTGCTGGTGACTGCGGCCCGTCAGACCGTACAGGTCAAACCAGCCCAGCTTCACAGAGAACACCAGCTTCAGCAGGGAAGCAAAGAAGAAGGTGGGCAGAGAGATACCGGCCAGCGCCAGCACAGAGATGACATAGTCCGTCTTGCTGTACTGCTTGGTGGCAGCAATCACGCCCAGGGGGATCGCGATGATGATCTCCAGGACGAAGGCGATGAGGCCCATGAAGAAGGAGATCCACACACTGTCATTGAATACTTCCGTAACAGGCTTGGTCCACAGCCAGCTGTCGCCGAACTGGAAGGTCAGCATCTGGCCCAGCCACTTGAAGAAGCCGGGAACAATGCCCACGTCCAGATTGTACATGCGGGTGAGCTGAGCCATCCACTCCTCAAAGGACTTGGAACCGGGCTGCATGGACTTCTGACGCGCCATCGCCTCCACGTAGGACGTGGGGAGACACCGCATCAGCGCGTAGATAACGAATGCGACGAAGAATAGGATGACGATTGAGATTAGAATTCTTTTGATGATGTATTTGCGCACTGATAACCCTCCGATCTGATGATACAGTGATGCAGATTGGCGGAACACGTCTGTTCCGCCCCTCCCTATAAACTACCCACTGCACATCAAGCAGCACCCCCGGCCCCGCCAGGGGCGCTCCTTGACATGCAGTCGGGGTACCCCCCGGCGGCCTCGGCCGCCGGGGAGCACCTTGTGACTTAACCTATGTGCACAGGTCTTGGGTCCAAGCTTGTCAGTTCAGCTCGACGTTCTGGATCTCGTTCAGCCAGCCATAGAAGGTGGTGATATCGGGAGTGACCGTATCCATGTTCACCCGCTCGGTGGAGAAGATGACGGCGTTCTGGCGCTGATAGACAGGAACCTCAACGGCCCAGTCAACGATGATGTCCAGGCAAGCCTTGTACATGGTCTTACGATAGCTCTGGTCCAGAGAAGCGCGGGCATCCAGGATCAGCTTGTTCAGCTCGGCATCATTGATGTCGTACATGTAGTTGGAGCCGCCGGCAGCCTTGCCGTCCATGCCGGAGAAGTAAATCTGGTACATGTCGGGGTCAACGGTAGCGCTCCAGGCAGCAGCAAACATGTCAGCCTGATCGGCCTCGATGGTATCCCACAGCTGCGTGCTGTCGGACAGGTCGGTGACGATCAGATGCACGCCGATCTTCTCCAGAGCCTTGGAGGCCTCGGTCAGGATCATGAAGGAGGGGTGATCGCCCTTGCCGTCGGCGGGGATCAGGGCCTCACGCTCGATGGCGTAAGCATCGGTGTCCTTACCGCCAGCGGGGTTGCTAACGACCTTGCCGTTCTCCACCTTGCAGCCGGCCTTCTCAAAGAAGCCCAGGGCGGCCTGCAGAGCAGCCTCGTACTTCTGATCGGCGGTCATGTCGGAGGTGTAGATGTCCTTGCCGTCAGCGTCCACAGAGAAAGCGACCTTGTAGCCGGGGTCGGAAGCCTGAGGAGCAGCCCAGGAGGTGTTGGAGATGGGGTAGTTGATGACGGAAGCACGCTCGCCATAGTAGGAGTCGATGGCAACGTCACGATACACAGCCAGGACGGTGGCGAAAGCCTTACGATAGGCCTTGGAAGCGTCGGAGCCGGGCTCGTTGTTGACGTTCATGGTGTTGGCACTCATGCCGATGTAGCCGTAACCCAGGTTATCCACGGTATCGGTGGTGATCTTGGGGCCGTTGACGTCATCGTTGGCGTTGGCCTTCTTGATGGCGTCCACGGTGTTGGCGCTGAAGGAAGGATCGGAGATATCCACGGTGCCGGTGATGACGCCGTTCAGCTTATCGTCTTCCTGAGTCTGCAGGAAGTTGACATACTTGGTCTTGGGAGCACCCAGATAGTAGGAGTCATTGGCCTCGAAGTTCACGGTGCCGTTCTCGAACTTGATGAACTTGTAGGGGCCGGCGCCCATGGGGGTGGTGGTCTTTTCGCGGACATGGCTCAGATCGCCCTTGGTGAAGCCGAACTGATTGTTGTCGTAGTTGTACTTGGCCTTGTCGCCATAGTAGTGCATGGGGGCGATGGTCACACCCAGCTGATAGATGGCGGTAGCATCCACCTGGGTCAGGGTGACGGTCATGCTGTAATCGCCGGTCTTCTTGATGCCGGAGATGTTGGCAGCGGACTCGCCGGTCTGGATAGCGTTGGTATAGGCAGCGTAGTCGTTCATCAGATCGGCGAACGCAGTGCCGGCAGATTCCTTGCCAACAGCGGTGGTGATGTTGTCATAAGCGGCAACGATGGCGGCGAAGGCGTCAGCCTTGGTGGCGTCCTCGGGCAGCTCGAAGCCCCAGTTCTTCAGGCAGGCGGCCACGGAATCGCCCTCGGCATTGGCGCCCTCAGCGATGCAGGAGTCCATGATTTCCTGAACGAACTTGTCGGCAGCCTGGTCCACGTCAGCCCAGTAAGCATCCTGCTGCTCCTTGGTCCAGCCCTTGGTGGGGTCGTCACTAAAGTTGGTGTTGTCGCGGCCGGCGGCATAGATCAAGTTGAACAGGGTGTCCATGCCGGAACGGTAGGCGTCCATGCCCTGGATGGGAACAGCAAACAGGGTGCTGTTGCCGTCGTAGGAAGGATCGCACAGGACGTACATGGAGAAGATGACGTCGTCGATGGTGATGGGCTCGCCGTCGGAGAACTTCAGGTCCTCACGCATCTTGAAGTTGTAGTCCACGGTGCCGTCGGTGTTCTCCTTGATCTCGCAGTCAGCGGGACCATAGTAGGTGTAGTCGGTGCCGTTGTAGGACTTGGTCTCGCCCTTGATGCCGTTCATGATGATGGAGCCCTGACGGTCGCTGTTCAGCAGGCCGATAGCGGTCATCGTCCAGACGTCCTGGTCATAAGCGGTCTCGGAGAAGAAGGGAGAGAATTTGCTGTTGAACGGGGAATAACCCACGACCAACGGGGTGTCGCTGTTCTGCTTGCCTTTGTTGCCGCAGCCAACGAACAGGCCCAGGCACATGACAGCGCAAAGTACCAGAGCCAAAATACGGGTAGCTTTCTTCATTGGAATCCTCCTTAAATATTTTTGAACGCGGGCTTTCGCCCGGAGTTCACAAAGGAAATTGGGTCACGCCTGGGGTTCATCCAGGTCGCGGGCGGGGAGCTTTTCCCATTTCAGGGTCAGCATATACCGCCACAGGAGCCACGCTCCCCCGGCCACCAGCGCCTTCAGCGCCAGATAGGTGATCACGGAGGCCACGCGGCCGCCGGAGTCGTTCATCACCAGGTACAGCACCATGGTCACGAAGCCCAGCCCCGCGAAGATCATGCACAGCATAGCCCGGTGGGGCAGCGGCTGCACGCTCTTCTTGTAAACATACTCCCGGATGGGGTCCTCCGCCTTGCGCAGCCGGGCCACCGCCCATATCACGCTGACCGCCGCGGCGGCCTCGCAGATATAGGGCAGGATCACGTACCAGCAGTTCAGCATGGCGGGCGCGTCGCTGCATCCCCCGGCCACAACGGCCAGCAGAATGGCGATGCTCAGTCCCCACAGCTCCCGCTGGACCCGGTCGCGGCTGCGGCCCTGGTCCACATAGGTGTAGTGGGCGCCGGTATATACATAATCACCGGCAAGATTGACGTGGAAATCATTGAGATGGGCGCGGCGTCCGCCGCGCTTTTTGTTTTTTTCTGCCATGACCATTCCTTGCGGTGCGGCGGTGTGTGTCCTTGGCTCACTGTCTACACCGCACCAGTCTGTTCGCCCAAGACGGACGCTTTTTGTGCAATTTTCTCATCGCCGCTCGGGATTAAAATGTTTTCTTAATTCTATCATGAAACTATGGATTTTTCAACACCAAGATTGAACTTTCTGTGAATATTCCAAAAAAAATGACAGATATTCACATTCTTTGTATTTTTATTCTCTTGCAGTTGAATTTCTGCGGTTTTTATCCGCTAACATTTGTCGGAAATTTACGCCTGAAAGATACAAATATGTGTGGTTTTCGGCGAACGGTTAGGTCAATTCGATCATGTTGTGGCAGAGCTGATAGTACTTTCCCTTCTGCTCCAGCAGCTCCCGGTGGTCGCCCCGCTCGATGATGCGGCCCTGCTCCAGCACCATGATGGCATTGGCGTTGCGGACGGTGGACAGCCGGTGGGCGATGACGAACACCGTGCGCCCGGCCATCAGGGCGTCCAGCCCCTGGCCGATGAGCTTTTCCGTGCGGGTGTCCACAGAGGAGGTGGCCTCGTCCAGGATCAGCACCGGAGCCCGGGACACCGCCGCCCGGGCAATGGCCACCAGCTGGCGCTGGCCCTGGCTGAGGTTGGCGCCGTCGGAATACAGGACCGTGTCATACCCCTGGGGCAGGTGAGAGATGAAATAGTGGGCGTTGGCGATCTTGGCGGCGCGAATGCACTCGTCGTCGGTGGCCTCCAGACGCCCGTAGCGGATGTTCTCCATGACGGTGCCGGTGAACAGATGGGTGTCCTGCAGCACCATACCCAGGGAGCGGCGCAGGTCGTCCTTGCGGATGCGGCGCACGTCGATGCCATCGTAGGTGATAGAGCCGGACTCGATATCATAGAAGCGGTTGATGAGGTTGGTGATGGTGGTTTTTCCGGCGCCGGTGGAGCCCACAAAGGCGATCTTCTGGCCGGGCTTGGCATACAGGGACAGGTCGCGCAGCACCGGCTTATCCGGCACATAGGAGAAGTCCACATGGGCAAACCGCACGTCCCCCCGCAGGGGCACCAGGGCGCCGTCCGGCAGACGCCAGCTGTAGTCATCGCCGTTCTGCTCCAGGGTCACCTGACCCTGATCCTCCTCCGGCGGCAGGTCCAGAATGGCGAAAATCCGCTCCGCTCCGGCCAGGGCCATCATCAGGGCGTTGAACTGCTCAGAGATCTGGCTCACCCGGTCGGCGAAGGTGCGGACATACTGCAAAAAGCCGATGAGGATGCCGCCGGCCCCCTCCCCCGTCAGCCACAGCACGCCCACCGCGCAGGTGATGGCGTAGAAAATGTGGGACAGGTTGTTGAGGATAGGCCCCACCATAGAGGTGACGGTGGTGGCGGTAGTGGACGCCTTACACAGATCCTGGTTGATGACGTCGAACTGCTCCATGACCTCCTTTTCGTGGGTGAACACCTTCACATCCCGCTGGCCGGTGATCATCTCCTCCATATAGCCGCTGACGGCGGCGGTCAGACGCTGCTGGCTGGCATAGGTGCGCTTGCTGATCCTGGTGGTGACCCGCACCACCAGCACCACAATGGCCCCCAGCACTACCATGATGGCAAACAGCCGCATGGACAGAGCCAGCATCATGCCGATGGTCCCCAGCAGAGAGGTGATGGAGATGGCCAGCTGGGTGATGCTGTGCTGCAAAAGCTCGTTGGTGGCCTCGATGTCGCTGGTATAGTAGCTCATCAGCGCGCCGGTCTTGTTCTCGTCAAAGAACCGCACCGGCTGGCGCTGCATGGTGTCGAACAGCTCCGTGCGCAGCTGCTTCATGATGATGGCGCTGCACTCCAGCATCAGCCGGTTCAGCAGATAGTTGGTCAGGGCCGACAGCAGATACAGGCCCGCCAGGCCCAGGATCAGGCTGATGTACTTGGCATACGTCTCGTTGGGAGCCGCACCGCTGGCCTCCAGCAGGTTTGTCAGGGGCTTCATGCAGTAGGCAGCCCCGATGGTGGCCGCCACATAGGCCAGGATCGACAACATCGCCGCCGTCAGCAGCAGGCGGCAGTGCTTGAAGTAGCACACCAGCCGCCACAGGATGGCAACGGGGTTCTCTACCTTCTTATTGTATTTCTGCAGGTCAACACGCGGCATCGTCCACGGCCCCCTCTCTCATCTGGCTTTCATACACGTCGCGGTAAATGGGGCTGCGGGACAGCAGCTCCTGATGGGTACCCATATCCGCCAGCCGCCCCTGGTCCAGCACCACGATCCGGTCGCAGGACATGATGGAGTTGATGCGCTGGGCAATGATGATCTTGGTGGCCCCGGGAAGCGCCGTCCGCAGACAGCGGCGGATATGCTCGTCGGTGGCCATATCCACGGCGGAGGTGGAGTCGTCCAGGATCAGGATCCTGGGCTTTTTCAGAATGGCCCGGGCGATCAGCAGCCGCTGCCGCTGGCCGCCGGACAGGTTGGCGGCGTTCTGCTCCAGCACCGTCTCATACCCGTCGGGGAACCGGTCGATGTACTCGTCGGCCCGGGCAATGGCGCAGGCCGCCTGCATCTGGGCCAGGGTGGCGTTGGGGTCCGCCCAGCGCAGGTTGTCGGCAATGGTACCGGAGAACAGGGACCCGTTCTGCAATACCATGGACACGCCGCTGCGCAGATTCTCCAGGGTATACTCCCGCACATCCCGTCCGTCCACCTTCACCGTGCCGGACAGGGGGTCGTAAAACCGGGGAATCAGGCTTACCAGGGTGGATTTTCCCTCGCCGGTGCCGCCGATAACACCGATGGTCTCTCCGGAGTCAATGTGCATGGTCACATGGCGCAGGGCCAGCTTGTCAGGGTTTCGGGTATAGCTGAAGCACACGTCCTCAAAGTCCACGCTGCCGCTTTCCACTGCGGCGTCGGAGGGCCCGTCGGTGATGTCGATCTCCTCGTCCAGCACCTCGTTGATCCGGATCAGGGACGCCTGGGCCCGGGACAGGGACATCACCAGCCAGCTGATCATGGACAGGGAGTTCACCGCCATACCGGCGTAGTTCACCAGGCTCACCAGCTGACCGGTCAGCAGGCCGGTGGTCCGGAAAATGATCTCCCGGCCGCCGAAAAACAGGATCAGCACGCTGCACATCCACATAATGCCCATGGTAATGGGGCCGGACAGGGTAAACAGTCTCCCTGCGCCCAGCTGGGCCTGGCGCAGGTCATCGGTGGTCTTGTCAAACCGTTTGGACTCATACCCGCCCCGAACGTAGGCCTTCACCACCCGGCTGGCCACCAGATTTTCCCGGACGGCCTGGTTCATGCCGTCCATCATCTTCAGCATCCGTTTGAACCGGGGCTGGCCCACCTTCAGCAGAATGGTCATCACCACCGCCAGCAGCGGGATACACGCCAGCAGCAGCGGAGCCAGCCGCGGCGACACGATAAAGCTCATCACCGTGGCCAGGATCACCATTACCGGCGCCCGGTACAGGGTCACCAGGGACTGCCGCATGGTGTCCCGCAGGGTGTTGATGTCCGTGGTGGCCCGGGTGATCAGCTGAGGGGTGGAGATGTGGTCGATGTTGGCAAAGGAAAAGCTCTCGATCTTCCCCAGCAGGGTGCCGCGCATGTTCCGGGCAAAGCCCTGGGTGGCGATGGCAGAGCACCGCGCCGCCAGCACGCCCATGGCCATGGACAGGCAGGCTACCCCCACCATGATGGTCCCCACCGTCAGCACAAAGCGGCTGCGGTTGGCGATAAGCTCCGGGGAAAACCACCCCTGAAGCATGAAGGTATCCTCCCGGTACAGGCCGCCGTCCACAATGGCGGACATCAGCATCGGCATCAGCAGCTCCAGCACCACTTCGGATACGCCGAAAATCAGCGCCGCCGCCGTCCATCCCTTATAGTGCCCCAATACAGGGCCCAGATGCCGGAAAAGTCCCGGCTTTTTCTGTGTCTTGATAAGACGTCACCTCTGTTTCTCTTATGCAGGGAATTGAAAGTTATACGCGGCTATTATACCAGATGCCGCCGGGTTTCACAAGCCGAAAGATTTCATGGCTTTTCTTCCGCCAGAATCCCCAAAATAGCGCAAAAATGCTGCAAGCCGTAGCTTGCAGCATTTTTTTATTCCGTTGGATAAAGCTTACTTCAGCTCGACCTTGCCGCCGACTTCCTCGACCTGCTTCTTCAGAGCCTCGGCGTCCTCCTTGGACAGGGCTTCCTTCATGGTGGTGGGGGCGCCCTCGACGGCAGCCTTGGCCTCGGCCAGGCCCAGGCCCATGACCTCGCGGACGACCTTGATGACCTTGATCTTCTGAGCGGCATCGAAGCCGGTCAGAACCACGTCGAACTCGGTCTTTTCCTCGGCAGCGGGAGCAGCAGCGCCGGCAGCGGGAGCAGCCATGGCGGCGGCGGACACGCCGAACTCTTCCTCCAGAGCGTGGACCAGCTCGGACAGCTCCAGAACGGTCAGGCCCTTGATTTCCTCGATCATAGCAGTAATCTTCTCGGACATTTTGATAAGCCTCCTAATTGTAAGATATTTGTTTGATTTGAGTGGGACGCCGTGCGCCCCGGGGATTCGCCGGGTTTACTCGGCGGCGGCTTCCTCGGCGGGAGCGCCGTTCTTCTCGGCGATCTGCTTCAGCACGCAGGCCAGAGCAGAGATGGGAGCCAGCATGGTACCCAGAACCTGGGCCTGCAGCACGGGCAGAGCGGGAATGGAAGCCAGAGCATTCACGGTCTCCAGGGAGACGACCTTGCCTTCCATGAAGCCGCCCTTGATCTCGAACTTGCCATTGAGCTTCTTTGCATAGTCAGCGATGACGCGGGCAGGGGCGACGGGATCGTCCATGCACACGGCCAGGGACGTGGTGCCGTTGAGCTGATCGTCCAGCTCGTTGAGGCCCACGTTGTTGAATGCAAAGCGCAGCAGGGTGTTCTTCACAACAGCGTAATCCACGTTGTTCTCGCGGCAGTCCGCGCGCAGAGCAGTGTCCTCCGCCACGGTGATGCCCTTGTAGTCAACGATGAGGCCGGCGGCTGCATTCTGCAGCTTCTCGGTCAGCGCCGCCACGATAGCCTGCTTTTCAGACAGAACTTTTGCGTTGGGCATTCTTTGATTTCACCTCCGGAAAATTTGTCGGTGCGTTCAAAAAGAAAACCGTCCCTGTATCCAAGGACACAAGGACGGTGTAAGCAATCAAAAACGATTTGCCATCCTCGGCAGGACTTACGGCTTGCGCCACCTGCTGTCTTTGGAACGCACAATGTATTATATCAATTGAAAATTAATTTGTCAAGAAAAAACTGGATTTGATAGGAAAATTATTGTCGTCACTATTAACAAGCTTATTTACCTGCCAATCTGTCATTCAGTAACATATTAGGTTTTCTTAACAGCGCTTCATCCCGCCCATACCTTCAAAAAAGTTAAATGAAGAATGGTCTATCCGATAGTGACCATCACAATCCTCCACGCTGCCGTTGTAATGTCGTGCTAATGCCTTAGCCAGTCGTCGAGCCGCAGCATTGTTTACATAATAGGCAGTAATATAGTATGTCGCCAAACTGTTATGTAAGATTACTTGATTTAAGCTATGATATGGAAAAATTTCAATATAGGCAAAGTCTGGATCGTTTTTGTCAATAAATCTTATAAGCTCATCTTTCAGTTTATTCCGATTCTTACGCTTTTCGCTACCCAAAAGCCAAATGATAAGAGCAAATAAAGCCAAGTAGGCAAGTCTATCCATACCGTTTCCTCCAGCAATATCATTCTGGCCACTTGTCATATATCACATAGCAGTAGCCCCTATAACCCAAACCATATTCGTTTTAGCAAATCATACATGCTATATTATTATATAAAATTTTTTATGACCATTTATAAAAGGGAGT
>OLRY01001089.1_pt1 | contig 28379 bp, 26 predicted proteins | sample 1672541 | NCBI WGS metagenome assembly OLRY01 (sample SAMEA3136697, study PRJEB25190) | human gut metagenome | biome: human gut; feature: human-associated habitat; material: faeces | place: Austria | collected 2013 | reverse complement strand
CGGACGACAACGACCTGATGATTATCAACCGTTCGGGACTTACCATACGTACGGCAGTGTCGCAGATCCGCCTTGCGGGCCGCGCGACGCAGGGCGTACGTATCATCAACCTGCGCGAGGGCGACGCCATTGCTTCGGTGATGGCCGTGCCGGCAGCGGGCGATGAAGACGAAGAAGTACAATCCGCAGAGGTCGCTGCAACCGGGAATGACGCCACTCCCGAAGCGGACCGTCCGGCGGAGGAGTAACGAAGAAATGACTTTAAAACATTAAAATTCAATCTGTTATGAAAAAAGTATTTTTGACGGTCCTTGCGGTGGCTCTCGTAGCAGTTACTGCCGTTCAGGCCCAGAAAGTAAACAAGTCGGCGCTTGTATCCAAGATCGAGAAGAGCGACGCCGACATCGCCGATGCGAAGAAGGGCGCCAAGGCTGCGACGTGGATCAACCGCGGCAAAGCCTTCTATGAAGCGGCTATCGAACCGACGAAGAACCTTTTCGTCAATATGGACGCCGCGATGCTCAAGCTGGCCGTCGGCGAACCCGCCTCGACCGAATCGGTGACGCTCGTCAACGTTCCCTACGAGGCTTGGGTCTATCCTTGGTTCACGGCATATATCAAGGACGGCAAGATCGCGACTTGGAGCCAGACGCAGTGGGTGATTGAAGACGCTCCCGCCAAGGCTATCGAAGCCTATAACAAGGCTTACGAAATGGACCCCAAGACGGCCGATAAGGTCAAGGAGGGTCTCAAGCAGATCAGCGACTTCTGCTCGCAGGTGGGTAACACGGGTATCGACACCGGCAATTACGCCGATGCCGCCGACGCCTATGCATTGGCTTTCGAAGCCCAGTCCAGCCCCGCTCACGGCAATCCCGAACCCGCGCTGCTCTACTATGCGGGTTACCTGCGCACGGTGGACGGCGCTGCGAACCCCGCTTCGTTCGTCATCGGTGCCGATTACCTGAACAAGGCGCTCGAACTGGGCTATAACGACGAGGAAGGCAATATCTACTATTACCTTTTCCACTGCTATTACGGCCAGAAGGACGCCGACAAGGCCAATGTCCTGAAAGCCAAGGATGCGCTGGTCGCCGGTATCAAGAAGTTCCCGAAGAACGAGCGTATTCTCGACGGTCTGGTGCAGCTCTATACCAATCCTGAGGATTCGGTGGGCGACCCCGCCGACTTGGTGGCGCTGATCGACGCGGCTATCGAGAGCAATCCGGAGAATGTGGACCTTTGGTTCGGCCGCGGCCGTATCTTCTTCGCGCTGAAGCAGTACGACGAAAGCATCGCATCGTTCCGGAAGGTCGTCGAACTGAAACCCGACCTCTTCGAAGGCAACTACTATCTGGGCGTGTTCTACACGATCAAGGCCGACGAGATGAACAAGGTGATGAACGAGAAGCAGTACAGCAGTCAGGCCGCTTACGATGCCGACCTGAAAGCCGCCAATGCGGTCTATATGGAGGCTATTCCGTGGTTCGAGAAGGCCCACGAGCTGAAAGCCGACGACTTCAATACGCTCGACATGCTCAAGCAGCTCTGCTTCCGCCTGCGCGACGAACCCGGCATTCAGGAGAAGTATGACAAATACTTCCCGCTCTGGAAAGCCGCCAAGGGCGAATAACCGGCCGCATAACGGGCGGGACAGCCCTCCGGCAATATAGAACCACCCGACTCGCAGGAGCCGGGTGGTTTTTGTTTGCGCTCTTTTGTCCGGCGCTTTATTCGATGCTATGTCCGGTGCGCACTCCGAATAAGGAATAGCCCCCGAACTTAATTCGGGGGCTATTCCTTCTCCAGCTCCATCTGCCGCAGTATTCCCCGCCGGTCGAGGATAAAACGCTTCATCAGCCGGAAGTGGGAGGTCTCCTCCAGTTCGGTCGGTTCCAGTCCGCGGTCCGTGATTTCGTATATCTCGGCGCCGGGGTAGGACATGACGATCGGCGAGTGGGTGCTGATGATGAACTGCGACCCCTGCTCGGCCAGCTGCTTCATCCGGCACAGCATGTACATCTGGCGCGAGGGGGACAGTGCGGCTTCCGGCTCGTCGAAAATATAAAGTCCGTGTCCGAAGAGCCGGTGTCCGAGCAGCGCCAGAAAACTTTCGCCGTGCGACTGCTGGTGCAGCGACTTGTCGCCGTAATATTTCAGTACGCCGTCGGCGACGTTTTCGATTTCCGTCGCCACGTTGTAGAAACTCTCCGCCCGCAGGAAATAGCCGTCGCGCGGCTGGAGACCGCGTCCCAGAACGATATGTTCGTAAAGGCCCGAATGGCTGGCGCGCGTCGCGAACCGGAAGTTCTTGGACCCTCCTTCGGGGTTGAATCCCGCCTTGACGGCTATGGCTTCGAGCAGCGTCGATTTCCCCATGCCGTTCTCGCCCATGATGAATGTCACGGGCCTGCGGAATTCCAGCCGCCGGAAGTTGGCCAGCGCCGGAACGGTGTACGGATAGGTCTGCGGCGTTTCGTCCTCCTCTTTCAGACGGACGTATTTGATGTAGAGCGAATCAGGAGTCAGTTCCATGGCGGTCAGACTGTCGCTTTCACATAGATCGACCGCAGGCGGTGCGTCATGAAGTATTGGAGCACCCCGCGCAGGAACATGTAGAGCGTGAACGCCAGCCAGAGCGCGTTGTTGCCGATTATCGCGTAGCCGACGTAGAAGATGCCGAAGTAGGCTGCCGTGGCCCAGAACATCGAGTTGCGCATGACGCGCGTCTCGGTCGCTCCGACCATGATGCCGTCCATGATGAAGGGCATGGCGCTGGCGACCGGAATCAGGATGATCCATACGATATACTCTCCCGCCAGCTCCACGATCGTCGCGGCATTGGGCGCCGTACTGTCCACGAACAGCCCCACCAGTTCGCGCCACCAGCCGATATAGATGCCGACGAACAGCACCGACACGGCGGTGCCCCACGCGATGCAGCGGCGCAGGCAGTCGCGCAGCGCCCCTTCGTCGCGCGCGCCGATGAATCGGCCCGTCAGGGCTTCGGCGGCGTATGCGAATCCGTCGTTCATGTACGAGAAGAGCGTAAACAACTGCAGCAGCAGCGTGTTGACGGCCAGCAGCGCCGGTTCGTCCATGCGGGCCGACGCCCCCGTGAAGAAGGTGTAGACGGCCACGATGCAGAACGTGCGCAGCATGATGTCGCGGTTTACGATGAAGAAGGTCTTGAGCGGTTTCAGGTTCACCACCTCCGCCCAGTCGATTCCGGTCAGTATCCTGCGGTAGCATGCGAAGAGCAGCAGGGCGGAGAGGGCCACGCCCGTCCACTGCGCGATAACCGAGGCGTAGGCGATGCCGACGATCCCCATGTCCAGTCCGAATGCGAACCAGAGGCTGCACAGCACATGGACCACGTTGACCGTGATGGCCGTGAACATCGGTATCAGCGCGTTCTGCATTCCCGTAAACCAGCCGTTGAAGCCGAACAGCAGAATCCCCGCCGGCACGGCCCAGATGCGGGCGTAGAAGTACTCGCGCGTCATGTCGTTGCCGTTGAGTCCCCACAGGGCCAGCTCGCCCAGCGGGTATTGCAGCAGCAACATCAGCAGGCCCATTCCTCCGGCCACGAGCAGCGCCCGGACCTGCATGTTGGTGCATTCGCGGAAGTTGCCCGCGCCGAACGCCTGCGCCGTCAGTCCGCTGGTCCCCATGCGCACGAACGAGCAGTTCCAGTAGATGAAGTTGAAGATCGACACGCCGATGGCCAGCGCGCCGATCGTCGCGGCCGTATCCGAACCCCAGTGCCCGGCGATCGCCGTCGAGACGATGCCCATGAGCGGCACGGTGATGTTCGAGACGATATTGGGGAGCGCAATGCGCAGTATTTCACGGTTCATGTTCATGGAAAGCGACGGGGGAAATACCCGGCAAACGGCGCCGGGCGTTGTTTATGGATGCAAAGATAACGCAAAAGCGGCGAATTTGTAACGGCCTGCGGCTTTTATCTCCGAATCGGGCATGCAATATGCTTTTATCCGGAAAATTCGATTAACTTTGCCGCGTAAACATTCAAACTGATTATGAAAGACTTTAAAAACGACTCGACCTCGGTGCTTACGCGTTTCGGACGCGACAAGCGTCAGCGTACCGTGACCGCTACGGCGGAGCGTGTCGAGCGTCGCCCGCGTTTGCAGCGTGATGCTGCCGATTCGGAGCAGCCGTCCGATGACCGCAAGCCCGTCAAGCGGGCGTCGTACAACCCCCACTTTACGGAGGACAACCGTCCCGCATTCGACAAACCGCGCCGCAGTTTCGGCGACGAACGGCAGGGCGACCGCGCCCGTTCGGACGAACGTTACCGCGACGGCGACAAACCGCGCCGCTCGTTCGGCGATAAGCCCCGCGGCGAAAAACCCGCCTACGGCGACAACCGGGGTCCCAAGAAATTCGGCGACCGCAAGTTCGGCGACAAACCTTACGGAGAACGTAAATCCGGCGACAAGCCCGCCGGCGACCGTCGGTTCGCAGACAAAAAGTCCGGTGACCGCAGGTTCGGCGACAAACCCTACGGCGAACGTAAATTCGGCGACAAGCCCGCCGGCGACCGTCGGTTCACGGACAAAAAGTCCGGCGACCGCAGGTTCGGCGACAAACCCTATAAGCCCGGATTCCGGAAGCACGACGACAAGCCGGCTTCCTATCCGAAGTTCACGCCCGAAAAGCAGATCGGCGAAATGCGCCTGAACCGCTTTCTGGCCCAGTCGGGACTCTGCTCGCGCCGCGAGGCCGACGATTTCATCACGGCGGGTCTGGTGACCGTCAACGGTCAGATCGTCACCCAGCTGGGCACCAAGGTGCTGCCCACCGACGAGGTGAAATTCAACGACAGCCGCGTGCAGGGCGAAAAGAAGGTCTATCTTGTGCTCAACAAGCCCAAGGGCTATGTGACTTCGCTCGACGATCCGCATGCGGGCAAAACCGTCATGGAGCTGGTGCAGGGCGCCTGCACGGAACGCATCTACCCGGTGGGGCGTCTCGACAAGAACAGCCTCGGACTGCTGCTGTTCACCAACGACGGCGATTTGACCAAGCAGCTCACGCATCCGGCCTTCCGGAAGAAGAAAATCTATCAGGTGTCGCTCGACAAACCCCTGACGCGCGCCGACATGGACCGCATCGCCGAGGGCATTACGCTCGAAGACGGCGAGATTTTCGCCGACGAGATCTCCTATGTCAAGGACAACAAGCAGGAGGTCGGCATCGAGATCCATTCGGGCCGCAACCGCATCGTGCGCCGTATTTTCGAGTTCCTCGGCTATACCGTCACCAAGCTCGACCGCGTCTACTATGCGGGTCTGACGAAAAAGAACCTCAAGCGCGGTGCATGGCGTTTCCTCTCCCGCGAGGAGGTCGAACGGCTCAAGTCCGGCCAGTACGAATAACGAAAAAGGGTGATTCTTGCGAATCACCCTTTTTCATTCAATGCGTGTCCCGGTACCAGCTCGTCTGCTTGTTCTCCTCGACGTATTTGTCCGACGGTTCGCTGAACGACACTCCCGAATAGTAGGCGACGGGGTTCATCCGGCCGTTGTACGCCGAGTAGAATCCCGGTGTGCTGAGCCGTGCGGCTTTGGGAAACGCCTTGTCCAGCTGCGCTTTGAAATCCTCTTTCAGCCCCGCGTCACCGCAGGCCAGTTCGACCCAGTGGCCCAGATCGTAGAATATGTGCGAAGACATTCCCTCGTAGCTTTGCAGCTCCTCGGCATAAGATTTTTTCGGCGCGGCGTTGATGCGCCGCATGACCTCCTTCATGCCCTCCATTTCCGACATCACGGCCAGCGAAATGCAGCCCGATTGGGTCGTCGCGTCGTTCATGTAGAAGTTCCAGAACGCTTCGCACACCTTTGTCAGATCGCGGGTTTTGCCGCCGTCGGTGAAGAACCACGGCATCGCCCGCTCGTAGGGGAATCCCTCTCCCATGATTTCGCAGGGCGCGGCAATCACGTAGTCCGTGCATTCGCGCAGGTCGTAAAGCGTCTCGATATTGGCCATGAAGCAGGCGTCGAAAAGCAGGTAGTCGGTCCTGTAATTCTGGGCCTTGACCGCCGCCGCGAAGTCCGTAGTGTCGATCGACCGCCCCGTGTCGCCGAACGAACGGGTCGTCAGCGCCCCCGGCGCCGGGGTCCATAAATCCTCCAGCTCCTTCGACATCCGGGCCGAGTAGCTGAGCGCTCCCTGATTCGCGGGCACCCACGCCTTGCCGTGACAGCCGACGATGATCCCGTAATGCTGCGCCGGGGCGAGCGCCTCCACGTCGGCCAGCATGCGCTGTACGCATGCGGGATCGGCCGCCGCGAAATCGTCGTAGGTTTTCAGCAGCGCGAATGCGGCCGCCTGCTTTTCGGCGTTGAAATACGCCTCGTACATTTCGGCCTGCGAGTGCGCGTTGGGCTGATAGCAGACCAATACGCGGCCGTCGCCCGGAACGTTCGCATCGACGGCTTTCAGGACGCCGTCGATATTCTGCTTGTAGAATTTCAGCAAATCCCGTCCCGGCATGTAGAGCAGCATGGTCTGCGTCGCCGTCGCCGGACTCTGCGACACGGTGACGCTGCACTGCGCGCCTCCTGCGTTCAGAGTCAGTGCGACCGTCCCCAGCTTGACGCGGCTGCGGCCCGGATTCCCGTCCGACGCCGTCACCGTTACCGTCGTCTCGCCCCGGCCCCCCTGCGGTGGGGGAGATGCCGAATCCGCTGCCCGTGGTGGTCAGCGTCCACGGTCCGGTCGCCGTCACGGTGAACGCCGCTGCCGATCCGGCCGTGCTGCGCAGCACCGCTTCTTCCTGCGAACTCGTTATTTCCGCCGGCTCCCGCTCCTTTTCGCAGCCGGCGAAAACCGCCAGCGCCAGCAGCAGGGCGAACGTGCGCCGGATTATTTGTACGTACGGGGTTTGAGGTTGTTGAACTGCCATGTGCGGTCGCGTTTATAGGTATAACCTTCGGGTTTGTTCCAGTATATGCGTCCGAAGTCGTAGTAGAGTCCCTTGCGCTTCTTGCCCTCCACCGTGTAGGGTACGGTCAGCGGGATGAACTCCACCGTTCGGCTGATGATGCGGCTCTTGTCGTACGAAAGCCCTTCGGTGGCCATCACGTCGAGCGCGTGGTCGAACATCAGGATATGGCGCGGCGTTTTCTGCGTCAGCGCGTCTCCCGACTCCCGGATCGCCCGGATGACGCCCTGCATCCGGTTGTAGTACATCTTTTCCTGCAGTTTGTTGCCCAGCGCGCCGTGGGCGTAGGCCATCAGGTTGAGGATCTTGGGGCTGAACGGATCGCGGGCCAGCGCATCTTCGCCCGTGTAGAGCATCGCTTCGAGCGTCTCGACGGCCGGTTTGTCGGGATCGAGTCCCGAAGCCATCAACAGCAGCTTGTCCAGATCGGGATTCGAGTCCAGCGGTTTGTAGCTCTCCTGATAGGCGTAGCCGTAATAGAGGTAGTGGTAATCCTCGTCGGTCAGCGTTTCGTCGCCGGCGTTGTAGCGCATCATCAGCGACGGATAGTAGAACGGCGACTCGGCGTCCATCGTCTTGTTCTGAATATCCTCCTCGTCGGGAACCTTCGCCGCGGCCAGCGCCGGAAGCAGAATCAGTAACAGCAGTAAGTTTTTCATATCCGTGTTTTAGTCCGTATTTTAGACACTAACGCGGAATCAGCGCAAATCGTATTCCGCAATCAGCCGGCTGAACTTTTCGCGCAGTGCCTGCGAACCCTCGACCAGCGGCAGCCGCATCGTGGGGCCGATTTTGCCCATCACCGAGAGCGCGCATTTCGCACCCACGGGATTTCCCTCCTCGAAGAGCGCGTGCACCGCTTCGTCGAGCGCCCTGTACTCCTCTTCGGCGCGGTCGAAATCGCCCTGCTTGGCATGACCGACGCATTGCATGAAACGTTTGGGAAATACGTTCGCCGCCACCGAAATCACGCCTTCGCCGCCGCGGCGCATCAGGTCGAGCGTCATGCCGTCGTCGCCCGACAGCACCAGAAACCCTTCGGGGCGGTTGTCGAGGATGCGCTGCATCTGCTCGATGTCGCCCGACGCCTCCTTGATGCCGATGACGTTCTTCATGTCGCGCGCCAGCCGCAGCGTGGTCTCGGCGGTCATGTTCACGCCCGACCGACCCGGTATGTTGTAGAGTATCACGGGCAGGGGCGAATGCTCCGATACGGTGCGGAAATGCTGGTAAAGTCCCTCCTGCGAGGGTTTGTTGTAATAGGGCGTCACGCTCAGGATGGCGTCCGCGCCCCGCAGGTCGAATTCGCGGAGCTGGTCCAGCACCTCCGACGTCGAGTTTCCGCCGCAGCCCATCACCAGCGGCACGCGGCCTGCGATATGGTTGGTGATGAACATGGCGATCACCGCGCGTTCGGGCATGTAGAGCGTCGGGGTCTCGGCCGTGGTGCCGAGCGCCACGATGTAATCCACGCCGCCTTCTATTACGTAGTCTATCATGCGCGCCAATGCCTGATAATCGACGCGTCCGTCCGATGTGAAGGGGGTTATCATCGCGACCCCCACGCCTGTCAGTTTCTCTCTTATCATCGTATTCCGGTTTTGTTCGTAGTTTCTTTTTCGACGGCTGTCTTCCGCGATCCGGCGCTTACGCCGTTCCCGCCGCCGCGTTTCCTGCTTCCGCTGTTGTGTCTCCTGCTTCCGCCGCCGCGTCTTCGTTTGCCGCCCTGCGTTTTAGCCTTCTTTCGGCATTGCGTCTTCTGTCTTCACTGCTGTGTTTTCAACTTCCGCCGCCGCGTTTCCTGCTTCCGCTGTTGTGTCTCCTGCTTCCGCTTCCGCCCTGCGTTTTAGCCTTCTTTCGGCATTGCGTCTTCTGCCTTCACTGCCGTGTTTCCAACTTCCGTCGCCGCGGCGTCTTCTGTTCCCGCCGTTGTCGTCTCTTCCGTTCCCGCCGCCGTTTCTTCGTACCGGCGGGGACGGCCTATCCGGTTGCGCCTGCCGCTAAAACAGCTCCGGCTCGGCCGCATCCTTGTGCGCCGCGCCCCCTTCCGCGCCCCCTTCCGTCCGCTTTTCCGCCGCATTTGCGGCGGGTATTTCGTCGCTGCCGATCATGGCGATAAAATCCTCTTCGGAGATGATCTTCACGCCCAGCTTCTCGGCTTTCTTGAGCTTCGCCGGACCCATATTCTCGCCCGCCACGATGTAATCGACGTTCGCCGATACGGCCGCGAGGTTCCTGCCGCCGTGTATTTCGATCAGCTCTTTCAGCTCGTCGCGGCTGTGGTTCGAGAATTTGCCCGATATCACGAAACTCTTTCCCGCGAGCGACTCCGACGCCAGTTCGCGCGCTTCGGCTTCGAACTTCACGCCCGCGTCGCGCAGGCGGCGGATGATGGCGAGGTTCTTCTCGTCGGCGAAGTATTCGATGATCGCGTCGGCGATGCGTCCGCCCACTTCGTCGGCTTCGGTCAACTCCTCGCGCGTGGCTTTCATCACCGCGTCGAGCGACCGGAAGTGTTCCGCGAGGTATTTGGCCGTGGTTTCGCCCACGAAGCGGATTCCCAGCCCGAACAGCACGCGCCTGAAGGGCACTTCGACCGATCCCCGGATGCTCCGGATGATGTTGTCGGCCGACTTCTCGCCCAGCCGCGGCAGACACGCCAGCTGCGGAGCCTGCAGGTCGTACAGGTCGGCCACGTCGCGCACCAGCCCGTTTTCGTAAAGCAGCTCGACGGTCTCTTCGCCCAGCCCCTCGATGTCCATCGCCTTGCGGCGGATGAAGTGGATGATGCGTCCGATGATCTGCGGACGGCATCCGCCCTGATTGGGACAGTAGTGCTTCGCCTCGCCTTCGTATTTGACCAGCGGCGTGCCGCATTCGGGACATACCGTGATGTACTCGAACGGCCTGCTGTCTGCCGGCCGCTGCGAAAGCTCCACGCCCGTGATCTTGGGAATGATTTCGCCGCCTTTCTCGACGTATACCATGTCGCCCGGACGTATGTCCAGCAGGGCCATCTGTTCGGCGTTGTGCAGCGTCGCCCGGCGTACCGTCGTGCCGGCCAGCAGCACCGGTTCGAGGTTGGCCACGGGCGTTATGGCTCCCGTGCGTCCCACCTGAAAGGCCACGCTGTCCAACCGCGTCAAAGCCTGCTCGGCCTTGAACTTGTAGGCCACGGCCCATTTCGGGGCCTTGGCCGTGAATCCCAGCTGCCGCCGCACGCCGAAGTCGTTTACCTTGATTACCACGCCGTCGGTGGGGAAGGGGAGTTCCCTGCGCGCTTCGTCCCAATGGGCGATGTAGGCGTCTATCTCCTCCGCACTGCGGCATATGCGCATCTGGTCCGAAATCTTGAATCCCCATTCGCGTGCCTTCTGCAAACTCTCCCAATGGTTCGTGAAGGGCAGGTCGTCGCCCGCCAGCTGGTAGAGCGTGCAGTCCAGACCGCGCCGCGCGACCACTGCCGAAGCCTGCTGCTTGAGCGTTCCGGCCGCGGCGTTGCGCGGATTGGCGAAAAGCGTCTCCCCGGCCGCCTCGCGTTCGGCGTTGATCTTGTCGAACGAGGCGTAGGGCATCAGTATCTCGCCGCGTATTTCGAAATAGTCGGGCCAGTCGTCGCCCCTGAGCCTGAGGGGTACTGTCCGCACGGTGCGGACGTTGGCCGTCACGTCATCGCCCTGCGTGCCGTCGCCGCGCGTCACGGCGCGCAGCAGCCGGCCATGCTCGTAGGTGAGCGATATGGCCGTGCCGTCGAACTTCAGCTCGCAGACGAATTCCGTGGGACCCGTCTCCTTCTCGATCCGCTCGATGAACTCGTGCAGCTCGTCCGGCGAATAGGTGTTGCCGAGCGAAAGCATCGGAAACCGGTGTTTCACGCTTCGGAACTCCGCGGTGATGTCGCTTCCGACGCGTACCGAAGGTGAGTTGGGATCGGCCATTTCGGGATGCGCGCGCTCCAGATCCTGCAGTTCGCGCATCATGGCGTCGAATTCGAAGTCGGAGATTTCGGGGGCGTTTTCGACGTAATATCTGAAGTTATGGTACTCAAGCTGCCGCCGCAGCTCTTCGATTCTCTCGCGTATCATAATATAAGTATAACGTGCGTAAAGGTACGTATTTTGTTCGTAACTACCTGCAAATTCAAAAAAAATGCAAAAAAAAATTGAGTATGTGGCGCGATATGTAAATTTTGCTTATAATTGCAGAAAATTTCCAAACATTATTATGGCTAAACAGAATACGACGAAGAAACATATCGTAACGAGCTTCCATAATCTGGCCCCCGAACTGCAGGAGGCCGTCAAGCAGAAATACCCGCTGGGGTTCACCGAAGCGATGATGCGCGTGGACAAGCCCAACGGAGATTTTTTCTATGCCGTACCGTTCGATACGGACGAAATCGCCTACATGGTTAAGATCGACGTCAAGATCGACGACAATGCGCAGGAGGACGACGACAAGGACTACTACGACGACGAGATCAAGGGTGCCGACGAGATTCAGGACGACGGCAATTCCGACGGCGGCGACGACTCCGACGACGACGTAAACATCTGAGGCCTATGACCCGCTTCGTTCCTCTCCTCGCGTTTGCGCTTCTTGCGGCCTGCGGCCTTGCGGACGACGAACGCGACGACAAGAACAAGCGCGTATACATCACTTTTGCAGATCCCGCATTCGAGGCTTATTGCCTTGAGCATTTCGACATCGACCACGACGGACGCATTTCGCGCTACGAAGCGCAGCGCGTCCTGAAAATGGACTGCCCTGACCGCGGCATCGCGCATATGTGGGAGATCGGCGAATTCTCGCGGCTCGAACGGCTCGACTGCAGCGGCAACGATCTCACGCAGCTCGATTTGCGCAAGTGTACGCTGTTGCAGACGCTCGATTGCAGCCGTAACCGCATCGCTTCGCTCGATCTGGACGGCCTGCGCGCTCTTCTGGAGCTGAACTGCGCGGACAATGCGCTCACGCTGCTGGACCTCAAATCCGCCGGAGCGCTCCGTCTGCTCGACTGCAGCGGCAACCGGCTCGTGACGCTCGACCTGCGGCCCTGCTCGGACCGGCTTAAGGCCGACGCGGGCGGCAATCCTCCGCTCACGACCGTCTACTGCCGCGCATCGCAGAGCGTCAGCGCCGACGGACATACCGAAATAATCGTCCGCTGATTCCGTATCGTCTTTTTGGCCGATCCGCTCCCGTCCGATCCGCTCCCGTCCGCTCTGCTCCCGGTCTTCGCTCCCGTCCGGTTTCTCCGGGGCGGGATTGTCGTTTTTTTTCGCCTGCGACATGATTCAGTCCGGTGTTTTGCGAATCTTCCGAATGGCGGTGCGAGGAGTCTGCAGTCTGTCTGCTTTGCCTGTCTGCTTCGTCTCTCTGCTTGTTCGTCCTGTTCTGTCTGCTCTGTCTGCTCTGTCTGTTCTGTCCGCTCGTCCATCCGCCCGTTTGTCCATTCGTTCGGCTGTTTCGCCTCCTGTCCATCTGTTCCATCTGTTCTGTCCGCTCGTCCAACCGTCCGTTTGTCCGTTTGTCCATTCGTTCGGCTGTTCCGTCTCCTGTTCATCTGTTCTGTCTGCTCGTCCATCCGCCTGCTTTGTCTCTCCGTCTCTCCGCTCATTCGTGTCCGTCCGTTCTGTCCGCTTTGCCTGTCTGCTCCGTCCATCTATCTGCCCGTCCCGCTCCGGAGCCGCCGAATTTTATTCCGCCGATTTCGCCAAGTGCTTTGTTTTTTCTCTGCGGGATGATTTTTCCGTGCCCGATTTCTGATACATTGTTGAAAAGTCGCCGCGGCGAATTGGGTATTTCGGATAATAATTCGTACCTTTGGATGCAAAAAATGTCTTTTGCACACAAAAATACAACCGGATACAATGAAAAAAGTTGACGTTATCCTCGGCCTGCAATGGGGTGACGAGGGCAAGGGAAAAGTCGTGGATGTGCTGACGCCTGCCTACGAGGTCGTCGCCCGTTTTCAGGGCGGTCCCAATGCCGGTCACACGTTGGAGTTCAACGGCGAGAAATACGTACTCCGCTCAATTCCTTCGGGCATATTTCAGGGCGGAAAAACCAACATCATCGGCAACGGCGTTGTCATTGACGCCGTCCTCTTCCGCGAGGAGGCCGAGGCGCTCGCAGCCAGCGGCCACGACCTGACCAAACAACTCTGCATTTCGAAGAAAGCCCACCTGATCCTGCCGACGCACCGCATTCTCGATGCGGCTTACGAAGCGGCCAAGGGCAGCGCCAAGATCGGCACCACGGGCAAAGGCATCGGTCCGACCTATACCGACAAGGTGAGCCGCAACGGCATGCGTGTCGGCGACGTGCTGAGCGCCGATTTCCGGCAGATTTACGCACGGGCCAAGGCTCGCCACGAGAGCATTCTGCGCGGTCTGGGTTATGAATATGATATTGCGGAGCTGGAACGGAAGTGGTTCGAGGCCGTCGAATACCTCAAGCGTTTCAACATCATCGACAGCGAATATTTCGTCAACGGGTGTCTGGCTCAGGACAAGAGCATTCTGGCCGAAGGCGCTCAGGGCACGCTGCTCGACGTGGACTTCGGTTCGTATCCGTTCGTCACCTCCTCGAATACCGTCTGCGCCGGCGCCTGCGTCGGTCTGGGCATCGCCCCGAACCGTATCGGCGAGGTCTACGGAATCTTCAAGGCCTACTGCACGCGCGTGGGCAGCGGCCCGTTCCCTACGGAGCTGTTCGACGAAACGGGCGCCCGGATGCGCAGTATCGGCCATGAATACGGCGCCGTTACGGGCCGTGAGCGCCGCTGCGGCTGGCTCGACCTTGTCGCGCTGAAATATTCGATCATGATTAACGGCGTGACGCAGCTCATCATGATGAAGTCCGACGTCATGAACGACTTCGAGACCGTTAAGGTCGCCACCGAATACGAGGTCGGCGGCGAGCGCACCGCGCATTTCCCCTACGAGATCGGCGACGACCTGAAACCCGTCTACCGCGAGTTCGAAGGCTGGAAGTGCGACCTGCGCGACTGCAGGAGCTACGATGACTTCCCGGCCGCATTCAAGACGTACGTCGAATTCATCGAGCGCGAGACGGGTGTTCCCGTGAAGATCATCTCCGTCGGTCCCGACCGCGGCGAAACGATCGTCCGGTAGGGGAGTCTTTCGGCCGCCGCATGTCGCATGCCGCGTATGCCGCGCCGAATGTATCCCGCATGCCGTATTGCGGCCGGATATGCGGCCCCGTGCGCGGAGTTTTCCGCCTGCCGCGGCGTCCGAAACAACGAAACCGATTTAATTTTGTAACTATAACCTTATGAAAAAAGCACTTAAAATTGTCGTATTGGCCAAGCAGGTGCCCGATACCCGCAATGTGGGTAAGGATGCGATGACCCCCGAAGGGACGGTCAACCGCGCGGCGCTGCCGGCCATCTTCAATCCGGAGGACCTCAATGCGCTCGAAATGGCGCTCGCGCTGAAAGACCGTACCGAAGGCTCCACGGTTCATATCCTTACGATGGGTCCGCAGCGTGCCGCCGACATTATCCGCGACGCCATGTTCCGCGGGGCCGACGGCGGCTATCTGCTTTCGGGCCGCGAGTTCGCCGGTTCGGACACCCTCGCCACGTCGTACGCGCTGTCTTGCGCGCTGAAAATGATCGCTCCCGACATCATCTTCGCTGGCCGTCAGGCCATCGACGGCGATACGGCGCAGGTCGGACCTCAGGTGGCCGAGAAGCTGGGCCTGCCGCAGGTGACCTATGCCGAGGAGATTACCGAAATCAAAGCGGATTCGCTGGTCATCAAACGCCGCCTGAACTGCGGCATGGAGACGGTCGAGACGCCCGTTCCGGTGGTCGTTACGGTCAACGCGTCGGCTCCCGAATGCCGTCCGCGCAACGCCAAGCGCGTGATGACCTGCAAATTCGCCCTCGCCAAATCGGAGATCGCCGCAGCTCCCGACTCGCCGGCCGCCAAGCGCGCCGCCGCGAAGGAGTACCTGCAGATCGTCGAGTGGGCCGCCGCCGACGTCAATCCCGATCCGCAGCAGCTGGGCCTTGCGGGTTCGCCCACCAAGGTCAAGAAGATCGAGAACGTGGTGTTTCAGGCCAAGGAGGCCAAGAAACTCACGTCTTCCGACGAGGATATCAATTCACTGATGGTCGAACTTATCGCGAGCCACACGCTCGGTTAAATCCGCAGAAGTAATCCATGAACAATATATTCGTATATATCGAGAACGAGGGCGGCAAGGTCGCCGACGTGTGTCTCGAACTGCTGACCAAAGGCCGCGAACTGGCCACGACGCTGGGTGTGAAGCTGGAAGCCGTAGTGCTGGGCGAGCATCTTGCAGGTATCGAGACCGAACTGGCCAAATACGGCGCCGACACCGTCTGGGTCGCCGACGACAAGATCTTCGCACCTTTCCGCACGCTGCCCCATACGGCCGTCATGTGCGGCCTGATCGAACAGGAGAAACCCCAGATCGCGCTGTTCGGCGCGACCTGCAACGGCCGCGACTTCGCCCCGCGCGTATCGTCGGCCCTCTACAGCGGTCTTACGGCCGACTGCACGCAGCTGGTGATCGGCGACCACAAGGACGCCAAGACCGGCAAGGAGTATAAGGACCTGCTTTACCAGATCCGTCCCGCTTTCGGCGGCAACATCATCGCCACGATCGTCAATCCCGACAACCGTCCCCAGATGGCTACCGTCCGCGAAGGCGTCATGCGCCGCGAGTACGCTGCTACGCCGGGCGCCGGCGAGGTGAAGAAGATCGACTGGCAGAAGTTCGTGAAGGACACCGATCTGGCGGTGCGGATCCTCGACCGCGAGATTTCGGAGAGCAAGATCGACATCAAGGGCGCGAGCGTCATCGTCGCCGGCGGTTACGGCATGGGTTCGAAGGAGAACTTCGAGCTGGTGTTCGAGCTTGCCGACGTGCTGGGCGCCGAGGTGGGCGCCAGCCGCGCCGCCGTGGACGCCGGCTTTGCCGACCATGCCCGTCAGGTGGGCCAGACCGGCGTTACGGTCCGTCCCAAACTCTACATCGCCTGCGGTATTTCGGGTCAGATCCAGCATACGGCGGGTATGGACGGTTCGGCCATGATCATCTCGATCAACACCGATCCCGAAGCCCCGATCAACAAGATCGCCGACTACGCCATCACGGGCGACGTCAATGAGATAATCCCCAAGATGATTAAGTACTACAAACAAAATTCGAAGTAATGGCAAATTTCTTTTCAGATAACAAAGATTTGCAGTTCCACCTTGGGCATCCGATGATGCGCAAGATCGTGGAGCTGAAAGAGCGCGGTTTCGCCGAAAAGGACCTCTACGATTTCGCGCCGCAGGATTTCGAAGACGCCATGGACTCCTACCGCCGCGTGCTGGAGATCGCGGGCGAGGTCTGCGGCGAGGTCATTGCTCCGAATGCCGAGGGCGTGGACCACGAAGGCCCCCGCGTGGTGAACGACCATGTGGAGTACGCTTCGGGTACGGTCCGGAACATGAAGGCGATCGTCGATGCGGGCCTGAGCGGCATGACGCTTCCGCGCAAGTACGACGGTCTTAACTTCCCGCTGGTCTGCTTCGTGATGGCCAACGAAATGGTGTCGCGCGCCGACGCCGGCTTCGAGAACATCTGGGGCCTTCAGGACTGCGCCGAGACGCTCAACGAGTTCGCTTCGGAGGAGATCAAGGCCAAATTCCTGCCGTGGGTTTCCGCGGGCGCTACCTGCGCCATGGACCTCACCGAGCCGGACGCCGGATCGGATCTGGGTGCCGTGATGCTCAAGGCCACGTGGTCCGAGGAGAAGCAGACGTGGCTGCTCAACGGCGTGAAGCGTTTCATCACCAACGGCGACGGCGACGTTTCGCTGGTGCTGGCCCGCACCGAAGAGGGCACGACCGACGCCCGTGGTCTGTCGATGCTGGTCTACGACAAGCGCGACGGCGGCGTCAAGGTGCGCCGTATCGAGAACAAGATGGGTATCAAGGGATCGCCGACGTGCGAGCTGGTCTTCACCAATGCTCCGGCGCAACTGGTCGGCGACCGCAAGATGGGCCTTATCAAATACGTGATGTCGCTGATGAACGCCGCCCGTCTGGGCATCGGCGCCCAGTCGGTGGGTCTCTGCGAGGCCGCCTACCGCGAAGCCCTCAAATACGCCCACGAGCGCGAGCAGTTCGGCAAGCCGATCATCCGTTTCGCCGCCGTTTCGGAGATGCTCTCCAACATGAAAGCCAAATTGCAGGGCGTCCGCGCGCTGTTGTACGAAACCACGCGCTTCGTCGAGGTTTACAAGCAGTACGGCCATATCGCGCACGAACGTTCGCTCGAAGGCGAGGAGCGTCAGGAGATGAAGTTCTACAACCGCCTTGCCGACGGCTTCACGCCGCTTGTCAAGCTCTTCTCGTCGGAGTACGCCAATCAGCAGGCCTACGACGCCATCCAGATCCACGGCGGTTCGGGCTTCATGAAGGATTACCCCTGCGAGCGTCTCTACCGCGACGCGCGCATCATGAATATCTATGAAGGCACTTCGCAGCTGCAGGTCGTTGCGGCCATCAACTCCGTGACCAAAGGCACCTTCATGGAGCAGATCGAGCGTTACGCTGCCGCCGAATACAGCCAGCCCATGCAGCCCGTCGTTGCGAAGCTGAAGGAGCTGACCGCGAAATTCGCGGAGATGATCGCCCGCGTCGAAGCGGGGGACAAGGAGCTTTGCGGCTTCAAGGATTTCCACGCCCGCCGTCTTGTCGAGACCGCCGGACATATCATCATCACCTACTTGCTGGCGCGTCAGGCCGGCGAGTCGGAGGAGTATGTCAATTCGGCGAAGGTCTTCTGCAAGCTGGCCGAAGGCAAGATTTCGGAGGCATACACCTACGTCATGAACTCCACCTTGGAGGACGTCGAGCTGTTCAAGGCCGTTATCGAAGAGACGGAGTAATCTGCCCGATAGGCACTGTAAAAAAAGGTTCCGCCTTATTGGCGGAACCCTTTTTTATTTGTGGTATTCTGTTATTCGATCGGATAAAATGATCTTGCAGTCGGAAAGCAAGACCTATTTTGAAAGGTTATTCCCACGGATTTGCGGTCAGTTTGATTCCCCGGAAAAATTCTTCCATTGAAACGCCGTAATAGCTGCATAAAATGGCTACTGAGTAGACCGACAGCATTCGTTTGCCCGATTCCACCCGGCCTATATTGATTCCGGTATCCATCGTAACACGCATCTGAGATAATTTTCTCTTCTTGCGTAATGCTTTCAATCGCTCGGCAAGGTCGTTTAGGAACTGATTATCTTTTCTCGGCAAACTCATTTCATACAAAAAAATTGCTTTTCTCGAAAAATATCGACTACCGATCGGTATTTATTGGGGAATTGTTTATATATTTGTATCGGTAAACAGAAACTCCGAATACAGAAATTATGCTAACTTTGCGAAACGATACGGCGACGCCGTAACGACATACCATAAGGTTAAGACAACCTTTATGCCCCACGAACTCGCGACTGTCATGTTATATGGCAGGTTCTTCTGGCGTAAAATTGTCTGAAACCCTTGCTATGTCCCGGCTTTATGCCGGGACGGCTTGGGCGTAAGGACAACTTCCAGAAACGGTTCGCGAGACCAGTGGGGGAGTTTGCACCTGCGCCCTTGCTTTTTTCTGCGCAGGCCGATATTACCGGGTACGGTTCGGGCAAAGAATTCTTCTATTCTGTGAAATGCGTCACTTGTCAGCCCTGCCGTACCCGTTTTGCGCTTTTGGGAATCCGCTAGCCGCCGCATTGCCGGACGGATGATGCAGCCGAGAGGGTTGGTGATGATTTGTGCGGCCGATCGTGCTTTTTTCGACGAAATTTATTATCTTTGAGAACATTAACCCGCTTGACTTATGTACAGAAAATTTCTCTTGCTGGCTGTTGCCGCGCTGACGGTGCTGCCGGCCGTCTCCCAGAAAATGAAACGGCATGAAGTGTCGGTCTCTTACGGGTATGCCCCGGTTTTCAACTGGATCGATGATTACCGCCTGCTGACGGGGCAGTTTGAAAAGCCGTATATTTCGTACGGCATAGGAGGTGTAATACGGTATGACTGGCAGATATCGGAAACCGGTATGTGGGGCGCTGCGACGATGGGGTATAATTTCCGCCTGCTGAAAAATCTCAGCATAGGCGTTCAGGCGGTATACGCTTCCAGCGAACAGCAAGTGAGGGAAATCCGTTCGAAAATTACGGATAATTATTTTTCGATTAAAAATCATTATTGGGCCGTGATGCCCGATGTGAAATGGACTTGGATGAAGCTGGGGATCGTCTCCCTTTACTCGCGTGCGGGAGCTGGTATCGTTTTCACGAAAGCTGAAATAGCATATGTTCCCGGTAAAGTCTTAACGGAAAGCAAAAGTTCGTGGCGTCCGAGTACCGGAACTACCGAGTCCGGATTAAAGCTTCCTGGTGATGAGAGATTTAAAATGGACGATACGCGAACCCAGTTCGCTTTCCAACTCTCGCCCGTAGGCATAGAGGTCGGCGGTCGTCTGGCGGCCTATGCCGAAGGCGGCTTGGGCGTCTCCGGTTCGTTTGTCGCCGGGGTGCGTTATCAATTCTGACGGACGGCGTATTCCCGTCCGATAGAAAAGGGGCTGCACTTCGAAGTGCAGCCCCTTTCGCCGTACATTACCGCTCGGCCTATGCCTTTGCGGGTTCCTTTTCGGCCATCACGCAGCGCGTCGTGCCGAAGATGTTGAGGTTGAGATGTCCGGCGACATAGGCCAGCGCCTTCTGCGCCTTGACCGAGTTGCCGGCTTCGTCCAGCGGGGGAGCGAACGCCGCAACGCCCATCACGCCCGGAACTACGCCCATGATGCCGCCGCCGACGCCCGTCTTGGCCGGCAGGCCCGTCGTGAAGAGCCAGTCGCCCGTGTGCTCGTAGAAGCCCACCGTCGCCATCAGCGATGCGATCTTCGGCGCCAGTTCCGGTTTGAATACCGGCTGCTTGGTCACGGGATTCACGCCGCCGTTGGCGATCGTCGCGGCCATCGTTGCGAGCTGCTTGGCCGTCACGCCGATCGAACACTGGCGCGTGTAGATGTCCAGCGCCATGTCCGGGTCGTCGTAGATGCGGTTGTAATTCTTCAGCAGCCATGCGATCGACTTGTTGTTGAAGTTGGTCGCCGTCTCCGATTTGTACAACTCGTCGATCACTTCGACCTGCGATCCGGCCAGCTCTTCGATAAAGCCGACGATCGACTTCCATTTGCCGTCGCTGTCGCCGACGGGTTTCACCATCGAGCAGGCGCTGATCGCACCGGCGTTCACCAGCGGCGTCGAGGGGTGGTCGTTCTCCAGCAGGATCGCCATGATCGAGTTGAAAGGCAGTCCCGTCGCGTCGGCGCCGATCTTGTCGAGCATCTCCTGCGCGCTGTACTGGTTCATGGCGAGTATCGCCGTCGGCACTTTCGATACCGACTCGATGCCGAATTTGTAATCGGTGTCTCCCACGGCGATCACTTCGCCGTCGGGCAGGCAGGCCGCGATGCCGAAGAGGTTCGACGGCACGTTGGCCAGATAGGGGATATAGTCGGCGTTCTTGCCGCCCGTTTCGTTCTTGCAGCGCTCGTATGCCTGCTGTACGGCCTCGCGGACCGTAGCGTTGTCTATTTTTTGAATCATTGTCCGATCTGTTTATCGATTTATTTGTTGTGAAGTTCCGTCTCCGAAGGTTTCGCCGTCGGTTCGGGAGTGTTCGTATGCACCGGAGCCGCTGTGACGGGCTGCGTTTCCCAATGGAACGGCGCGAATTCGGCAGCTGCCTGCGGGTCTTTCCACGAGGGTTTGCGCAGTGCATAGATGACGAACGGCGCGCCTACGACCACCACGCAGCCGATAATCAGCACCGAGAACCATACGGTGTTGCTTCCGGTTGAGATCTGGCTGGGCGGCACGAAGCTCAGTACGAACGCCAGCAGGGCGCCGCAGAAACCCAGACAGCCGAGGAACCACATCAGCCCGTTGCCCTTGCCCAGACGGAACGGACGGTCGGTGTTCTTCATCTTGTATCGCAGGACGATGGCGGCCGAGAACATGAGCATGTACATGATCAGGTACAGCAGCACGGTGAGCTGCGACAGAATCTGGTAGAACGACTGCACCGACGGCATCACCACGAACAGCAGCGCCAGCAGCGTCACGACGCATCCCTGAATCAGCAGGATGTTTTTCTGCACGCCGTTTTTGTTGGTCTTCTGGAAGAACGGAGGCAGATAGCCCGCCTTGCCCACGGCGAAAATACCCTTCGAAGGACCTGCGACCCATGTCAGCACGCCCGCCAGCACGCCGAACATCAGGGCGATGGCGATAATCGGGCCTGCCCACGACATATGCAGGTAGTGGAAGTAGTTGTCGAAGCCCACCAGCAGCGACTGCGTCAGGCTGATGTCCTTTGCGGGAATGATGAAGCCCAGCGAGAAGGTGCCCAGCACGAAGATGCAGACCGTGACCAGCGAACCTATGATGATTGCCTTGGGGTAGTTCTTCGACGGGTTCTTTACGTCCATGACGTGTATGCCCATCATCTCCATACCCGCATAGAAGAGGAAGATACTGCTGGCCAGCACGAGGTTGTCGAACTTCGAGAGGTCGGGGAAGAATCCCTGCGACATGTCCATGTGGTTGTGGCCGCCGGTCGAAATGTAGATGATGCCCAGCAGGATCAGCAGACCCGCGGGAATGATCGTGCCGATCATGCCGCCCCATTTGCTGATTTTACCTACCCATCCGAGTCCCTTGAGCGCGATGAACGTGGCGATCCAGTAGATTGCCAGCACCATGCAGAGCGTGAAGACCTTGTTCGAGGCCAGCGCCGCGTCGTGCACGTCGTTCATGCCGATAAAGGCGATCGACACGGCGCCGAACGTCAGTACGGTGGGGTACCAGATGGTCGATTCGATCCATTGCAGCCAGATGGCAAGGAATCCGGTGCGTGCGCCGTAAGCTTCGCCGACCCATCGGAAAACGCCGCCCTGCTTTGTCGAGAACATCGCGGCCAGCTCCGCGGCGACCATGGCCGTGGGAATGAGGAACACGATGGCGGCAAACAGATAGTAGAATGCCGACGAAAGTCCGTAGACGGCCTCTGCGGGCAGGCCGCGCAGACTCACTACGGCAGTCACGTTCATAATTGCGAGTGTCATCACACTCAATTTGAACCCGGTACTTGTGGTAGTTTTCTTTACATCCATAATTCAATGAAATTGAGAATTGATTTTAACGGATGAAAACGTTGCAACTACCGTGCAAATCCGTCGTATGAACCTCTTTCGCCGGGAGGATGGTAGGATTGTAGCCGAAAAAAACTATATTTGCACATAAAACACTCCTTTTATGTACCGTATTGTTCTTATTTTGCTGGCGGCCCTCTGCGCCGTTTCGTGCGGCGGCCGCCGTTCGTCGCAGCAGCAGACCTCCGCCGCGCCCCAGATGCGGGTTTTCCTTCCGGCCATCGCGCCTTCGAGTCTCTCCGACGACGCGAAGCGCGACTACCTGCGCTGGCATTACTGGGACCGCTTCGACTTCGCCGACACCCTTTTTATTCGCGAGGTCGATACGGTGCAGATGGTCGAGGCCTATGTCCGCTGGATCGCGCTTATCTCCGACCGTCCGACTGACGGCGCGCCGATGGATTCGCTCATGCGCCGCGCTTCGGCTTCGCGTCCCATGCTCGACTACTTCACGATGCTGGCCGAGCAGGTTATCCACGACCCCAATTCGCCGCTGCGCAACGACGAATTCTATATTCCCGTTCTTCGGGCCGTGCTGGCGAGTCCCTATTACGACGAGTACGAGCGTATCGGCCCCTCCTACGATCTCAATATGGCGATGCAGAACCGCATCGGCGAGCGCGCCAATGATTTCCGCTATACGCTCGCTTCGGGCGCCACCGGGACGCTCTACGGCGTGAAGGCCGAGTACGTCTTGCTGTTCATCAACAACCCCGGCTGCCCGATGTGCAAACAGCTGCGCGAGCAGATCGGCGGTTCGCCGATGCTCTCCGAGATGATCGAGCGGGGCCGGCTGAAGGTCGTCGCGCTTTATCCCGACGAGGATCTCGCCGAGTGGCGCGAATACCGCGGCCATATTCCGCCGAGCTGGATCAACGGCTACGATGCGGGCTGCGTCGTGCGCGAGAAGAGCCTCTACGACCTCCATGCGATTCCGGCGCTCTACCTGCTCGACCGCGACAAGCGCGTGCTGGTGAAGGATTCCACCGACGTGCCTTATATCGAGGAGGTTATCGACCGCCGGGGCTGACTATAAGCAGGGCTTATCGTTCTATAAAAAAAGACAATCGTTTTTATATGCGAATTTCGCCCCTAATCGTTACCTTTGCACCACACAAACAGAATATAAACAATAAACATTACTGCGATTATGGCAAAGAAATGGCGTTGTACCGTATGCGGTTACATCCACGAAGGTCCTGAGGCACCTGAGCAGTGCCCGATGTGTAAGGTAGGCAAAGAGAAATTCGTCGAAGTCGTCGAAAAGGAGGGTGACCTCGAATTCGTGACCGAGCACGTTATCGGCGACGGCAAGGGCGCCAGCAAGGAACTCTGGGAGGGCTTGCAGAACCACTTCATGGGCGAATGCACCGAAGTGGGCATGTATCTGGCCATGAGCCGTCAGGCCGACCGCGAGGGTTATCCCGAAATCGCCGAGGCTTACAAGCGTTACGCATGGGAAGAGGCCGAGCACGCTTCGAAGTTCGCCGAGCTGATCGGCGAGGTGGTATGGGACACCAAGACCAACCTCGAAAAGCGCATGAACGCCGAGTGCGGCGCGTGCGAAGACAAGATGCGTCTGGCCCGCATGGCCAAGGAGCAGAACCTCGACGCCGTACACGATACCGTGCACGAAATGGCCAAGGACGAAGCGCGCCACGGCAAGGGCTTCGAAGGTCTCTACAAGCGTTACTTCGGTAAATAACGGCTGATTCAATCGGAGTTTCCACATATTTGCGAGGGTGAACGGTTTGCGTCTGAAACGCCGTTCACCCTTTTTTATCTCCCTGCCGTACTGTTTGCCGGCATCCTCTTTTTCTTTGTTTTTCTGTTTCTCAGCTTCCCGGTGTCCTCTTTCGAACTTTACCTGCGTGTCCGGGGTAGCTGTACGAAAGTATATGTCCACGCGGACTTGCTATCTGTAAGGTTGCCGTCCAGTCACGAAAAAACGCCGGTGCAATTCCTTGCACCGGCGTTTTTTTCCTACCTTATCTGGATCTTCTGAGGAACGAAAGGAACGAAAACTTGTCGGATAACCAGTCATACCCCTCCTTGATCCGGGAAGCGACCTCGTAGACCGTTTCGATCCGGTCCCGGACGTAGTTCAGGGCCGAACGCACGGCCAGCAGATAGACCACGGCTGCGATTACGGCGAAGAAACCTCCGGTAATGAGTGCTGCGACTGCGACGGACCCGGTCAGCGACGCGAGCCACATGACGAACGCATCGATGAAGAGGATGATCGCAATGGCAGCCGTCACACCGAAAAAGATCAGCGATGTGACGATGTTTCCGGTTGGTGACGGGCTATCTTTCATGGGGCGGTCCCGTTTATTCGTCCTTGTCGCAATCGCAGTCAAGACCGTTGCAGTCGCAATGAATTTTGTCAATTTCATTTTTCAGCTTGCGGGTGCCTTTTTTAGCCATATCGCGGATGTCCTCACGGAATTCGGGTCCCGATTTGGGGGTTACGAGCATGGCGACGACGGCTCCTACCAGAGCGCCGCCCAGAAAGGAAGCGAGACAATTTGCAGAATGTTTCATATTCGTATAAAGTTTTAAATTCAGCAGGAAATCTTGCAAAGTCCGGGCCAAAACGCTACCTTTGGATGTATGACCGAAGACCGCCTTACCACCGTCGCTTTTACCGGCCACCGCACTTACGGGGGCCAAGCCGCTGCGGCTCTGCGCGCGACGGTGGGGGAGTTGTACGCCCGCGGCTTCCGGACCTTCCTCTGCGGCATGGCCATGGGCTTCGACCTCGCCGCCGCCGAAGCGGTCCTCGCGTGCCGCGATTCCGAAACAGGATCGGCTTTTTCTCCTGCCGCGGTTCCCGCCTCGGCCCTTTCTTCTGCCGCGACTTCTGCTGCGGCTTTTTCCTCCGCTCCGGATTCCGTATCCTCTTTTTCTCCTGCCACGGTTCCCGCCTCGGCCCTTTCTTCTGCCGCGACTTCTGCTGCAGTCGTTTCCTCTGCTCCGGATTCCGTATCCTCTTTTTCTCCTGCCGCGTTTCCCACATCGACTCTTGCTCCCGCTGCATCTTCCGCATCTGCTTTTCCTGCTGCCATGGTTTCTGCATCGGTCTTTTCTCCCGCCGCGGCTCCGGACCCGCATTTTCCGCACACGCCGATGCCCGGTCTGCGGCTGGTCGCCGTAATCCCTTTCCGGGGACAGGAGAGCCGCTTCCCGGCCGCCGACCGCGAACGCTTCCGGCGTGTGCTGGCTGCCGCCGATCATAGCGTGACACTCTCCCCGTCCTATCATGCAGGGTGTTATGCCGTGCGTAACAACTACCTTGTCGAGCACGCCGCACTGCTGGTCGCGTGGTACGACGGTTCCCCCGGCGGCACACACTACACCGTTCGCCGCGCTTTGGGCCGGGGGCTCGAATTCATCAATCTCCATGCGCATCCCGCCGCACTCCGGCAGGCCGAACCGACGCTGTTCTGACACTCTCCCGACTCGGAAGCCACGCTCTGTACGGCACTGTTCCGGCCCGTACTTTCTGCTGTCACCGTTCGACTTTTCTGCCCTCGCTGTCCGGCCTTTGCTGTTGTCTTCTTCCTTTCTGCTGCCGTAGCCCTCCCCGGCCTTTCCTTTCATCGTCGCTCGGTCTTTCTGTAGTTGCCGCCCGTACTCTCGCCGTCGCCATACGCTTTCCCGATGGTCTTTCCCGCATTGCCTTCCGCTTCCTCTAATAAAAAAGGACGGCATGCAAGTGCCGTCCTTATCCGTTTTCGCAGTATCCGCGCAGTTATTCCAATTCGATGCCTTTCAGCAGGCTTTCGATCCGCAGGCGGGTCTCCCGCTTGCCGTAATCCTTTTTCTCGTACCTGAATGTCGCCGTAACGAGCGATCCTTCGTAAAGCATGTCGTAAACGGCATAAACCAACTCCGGATTCTCCGTTATGTATCCTTCGCTGCACAACATTTCGCGGCCGCCGATTTCGATGCGCTGCGTCGGCGCGATGAATCCGCCCGTGTAAAAAGCCGAATCGCGTTGTGCGCAGTGGTCCGAAATCTCATCGACGGACGTGATCTCCTCCGGAATCATATCCACGACCTTGCCCAGACTGTAACCTATCCGGTCGTTGTAGGTGTCGAAACCGTAGTAGGCGTAGGTTTCGTCCGTTTCGGGCTGCACGGTTTCTTCGAGCAGGGTGTATCCGGCGGGAATTTTTGCCTTGATCCCCTGCGCACCCGTGTAGATTTGTTCGGTATCCACCACCTGCATCTCTTCGCCGCCTGCCAGCCGCACCGACAACTGTCCCAGATAGAGCAGTGCTGCGAGCGAACATGCCGCCAGCGCCGCCGTGCGCCAGAATGCCGTGAAACGTCCCTCCTGATGCTGGATTTTCAGGATGACGACGAGACCTTTGATCGCCTGAATCGCGCCCCAGATAATGGCGCCTGTTGCGACTACGTACCGGCCCCCGGCTGTCGCGAAATAGTAGGATAAGAAACTGAAAGCCAGTCCGCCGCCGCACCAAAGCGCTCCCGCGAGCAGGTTTTTCTTTGCTTCGGCCATCTTCTGCGACCGGTTGCCGTCCGCAGAGTTTTCTGCCGTAACCTGTGCGGCAGCCTCTTCCGGCATCGGTTCGAACACATCGTTTTTGTTTTCCGGTGTCTCCATGAATAAAGGTATTTTTAAGGGTTAGGGATCTAATGCGGCAAAGATACGGGTATTTTTCCTTTTCCGCCTGAAAAAGTTGGAAAATCACCGCCCTCAACCGTCCCGGCCCTTCTGCCGTCTCCGCTCGGTTTTCCTGCGATCACCGTCCGTCCTTTTGCCGTTGCCGTCTTCTTCCGTTCCTCCCTCCTCGGCCTTTCTGCCGCCGCCCGCTCTTTCCCGGCCTGTATGAAAAATCCCCGGAAGCCGCAGCTTCCGGGGATTTGCTGAAATCCTGTTTCGGAAAGGATTATTTCCAGTTGAGGATCTTGTGGAAATCGTACTCCTCCGGATTGGGGACATACTGCTTGGCAGCCTCAATCGCCTGATCCTCTGTCAGCTTATTTGCCGTTTCGTCGACCGGCCTTTGTGCAGCCCTCGCTCTGTCTGCCTGATTCTGCTTTGCCAGCGCATAATCACGCCGCTCATTAAAATCAATGATCTGTAATAACTGCTCATCGGTCAATTCGCTCTTCGGCAGATAAAAGGTACTATTTGCACGACAGTATACGACTTCTTTCCCGCCATTCGCTTTCACTTCTTTCTGAGAATCTACTTCCTTCAGCTTCGTCTCCGGCAATGTTCCCTTTTTATATTCCTTCTGCAGCAGTTTCTTGCGCTTCTGCTCCTGAGAAGATAACTTGCGTGAATAGTGATCTGCATCTTCGCGTTGTGCCTGTGTCATATGGTTTAACTGCTTCTGTTCCTCTTGAGACATTGATTGTAAATGTTCATGATATTTATCCACAGCAGCATATGTGCCCGTCGTCAATATAATGGCTGCGCCAACCGCTGCGACTGCCGTTCGATAGGAGAATGCACGCACCACTTTGCCGTCATCCTGCACATCCTCCGCACGCACCCGGCATAACAGTTGATCTATTCTACTGTTTTTCACCATTGGTTCAGTTGGAACTTCCTGCAGCAGTCGTCGGCTGATTTCTCGATCCAATCTACTTCTCATTGTATTTACTTCCTTCCATAGTCCATTATTTACCTGCAATTTTTTAATTTTTGTCGCACTGTATAGAGTCTTGATTTTACCGTACCTGTTGGTATGTTTAAGATTGCGCTTATCTCTTTTTGCGAAAAGCCATATATGTAATACAAATATACCAATGTACGATCCTGCTCTGCCAGACTTTCTATCTCATGCCAAATTCCGCTATGCGGATAACCCGACGCTTCGTTCGTCGGATAGTCATCCATAGATTCCACCAATTCTTCCCGTTTTCTTTTTTGAATCATAGATAACGCTGTATTGACTGTAATCTTTGCTACCCACGACCGCATTTTATCCGGTGATCGAAGCTGTTCCCTGCGTTCCCACGCTTTGCATAACGCTTCTGCCACCGCATCATCTGCATCCTCCGGATGATGCAGTATATTCATTGCGAGCCGTACCAGCATGCCTCTTTCTGTTGCAACAAATTGTTCAAATTGCCTAGAAGTCAAACT
>OLRY01001079.1_pt1 | contig 28575 bp, 32 predicted proteins | sample 1672541 | NCBI WGS metagenome assembly OLRY01 (sample SAMEA3136697, study PRJEB25190) | human gut metagenome | biome: human gut; feature: human-associated habitat; material: faeces | place: Austria | collected 2013 | reverse complement strand
GCCACCCTTGCATATCATAGAAGAATCTTATTTACAGACTTTTTCTCACAGTCTCTTCAAAAACGCTGAGGTCAGCATTTCCTAATCATGGAACAATGACCTCAGTTTTTTTATACCAGAAATCGGCATTCATGAATCAGCCGGTTCTTTTTATTTCTCCAGATACGTGTTTTTGTATTCTTCACGAATTGCTTCCGGCACAAGACTTCCGCCTGTTGCCCATGCAATGTGTGTCGCATTTTTCATTTTCTCTTCAAGATGATTCTCCTGTAAATATTTGCGTGCAGATTCATTCCTTTCAATCTGTATTGGTCCTTCAAAAGAAGCACAAGCACTTGGCTCAAGGAAAATGTTCTCTGTTCCGAGAAGGTCTCTCATGTAATCATATAATTTTCCATCGCGGATAGTAAATTCGCCGCCAAGCAGATTCTTCATTACTCTGCCTACAAATCCAGAAGGACGTCCCACGGCAAGCCCATCTGCATGGGTAAGTCCGGTAAGCCCAATATCCTGTACGGAAATCTCCTGGTTCAGTCCGGTTGCCATTCCGACTAACATACACGGTGCCTGTGTCGGTTCTATGAAAAAGCAGTGTACATAATCTCCGAACAGCAGCTTAAGTCCAAAGCATACACCACCCGGTGCTCCGCCTACTCCGCAGGGAATATATACAAAGAGCGGATGTTCTTCGTCTACTGTAACATTCTTTTCTTCCAACTGCTTTTGCAGACGTTTTGCCGCTACTGCATAACCAAGAAAGAGTGTTTTTGAATTTTCATCATCCACAAAGTAGCTGTTCGGATCTGCATCAGATAAAGCACGTCCGTTTTTCACCGCTTCACTATAATCTGACTCATATTCCTTTACTGTTACCCCGTGGCTTCTGAGCAAGTCTTTTTTCCACTGTTTCGCATCTGCTGACATGTGTACGATCACCTGATAGCCAACTGCTGCACTCATGATTCCGATACTCAGTCCAAGGTTTCCGGTGGAACCAACCTGAATGGTATACTTTTTGAAAAACTCTCTGCATTCTTCACTCGCCAGTTTCTCATAATTGTCTTCCAGACTCAAAATCCCATGCTCTAATGCAAGTTCTTCTGTGTGTTTCAAAATCTCATAAATACCGCCGCGTGCCTTGATCGAACCGGCGATCGCCAGATGGCTGTCCTGCTTTAATAATAAGTTCCCTTCCAGATTGCTGTCGTATTTCTCATTCAGCAAATCCTTCATCTTCGGAACCGGTGTCAGAACAGATTCGATGATTCCGTTTCTCTCTTTTGTTTCCGGAAAACATTTCATAATGAACGGTGCAAAACGCTCTAGTCTGCGCTCCGCATCTTCTACATCTTCCATACCAAGTTCGATCTGTTCCATTGCTTCCCCACAAGCTGTTTTGTCCGGATTTTTCCAGAACACCTCTTTTTCGCTACAGATTTCCTTCAAAATCGGAGTCTTTTCCTCCAGCATTTTCAAATCAACCATTGCTTTCATACCTCTCTTTCCATGACTTAATTCATATCTATATATTACCTTATTTCTTGTATTCTGATTACCATATTTGTCTTGACCATTCTTCAATCAGAATGTATTATATCATTATAAAAAATTGCATCTATACACATTTTAACATATTTTTAATGGGAGTGATTTTCATAAAAACAATTCATAAAAAACACGGCTTTACACTTGTAGAACTCATTGTTGTACTATCTATTCTTGCAATACTGGCAACACTGCTAATTCCGTCTTTGACAGGATATATTGAAAAAGCAAAAAAGCAGGCTGTTTTAACTGAGGCAAAAGAAGTCTGGACTGCTACTCAGGCTGCTTTGTCCGAATGTTATGCTATGTACCCGGAAAGCTTTGAAGAATCTTGCAAGTTTACCTCCACGATCGGCGGCGAAAAGATGACAAAGCTCGGAAGAATATCAAACGGTGCATTAAATGCTCTTCAAAGGAATCCCAAAGATCAGACCGAGGTCAATACATCCAGCCGGCGAGTTGCAAGACAAGTACTTATTTATCTGGAAAGTGCAGATAAAAATGCAAAACCGCGCTATACATTCGGCAATGGTGCGATTCCTACCGGGAACAGCAGACCAAGCAACTATTTTAAAGACAAACCGACTTCAAAAGATATCCTTATTCAGATTTTCCATACGAAAAAAGGGAAAGTCGTTGCACTCAATTTTGGGAAAAATGGATACATGGTAACCATGATCGCAGGAAAAGAACCAACCATTGTTAAAGATGGAAATTGTCTTCCATCCTCTGAAAAATAAGCGGATAAAAGAAAAGCGACACTGCAAAACCACATGCTAAGGGAGTTCTGCAGTATCGTCTTTTTTTATTCTTCTACCTTCCACTCTCTGGTATCAAAGATGTGAAGATGCAGTGCTTCTGAAATATATCCCAACAATTCGCAGCCTGCGATACAGTTTCCTTTTTTGTCAAGAGACGGTCCGTAGATCCCGATTCCCATTTTCTTTTTCGACACGCTAAGGAGACCTCCGCCTACTCCACTCTTAGTCGGAATTCCTGTTCTTAATGCAAATTCCCCCGATCCGTCATACATTCCGCAAGTAAGCATAATGGTCTGCACCATCCGCACAGTCTGAGATGAGATCAGACGTTTTCCGGTGGAAAGCTGCACTCCGTCATTTGCCAGCAGAAGACCGAACCTTGCCAGATTTCTTGCATTTACCGACATGGAACACATCTTGGTATAAAAGGTAACACTTTCTTCTACATCGGTATCAATGATGTCCTTACTTTTTAAAAGATAGGCAATCGCCTTATTTCTTGCGCAGGTCGCCATCTCAGACTGAAATACGGCTTCGTCTATCGCGATCTCCGGATCTTCGCATACTTCTTGCATATACTTCTGCATATCTTCGATGGAATATTGGTTCACTAGCAGACTTGCAACCGTAATTGCTCCGGAATTGATCATCGGATTAAAGGGCCGGTTGCTCCGGTTATCCAGTTCTACCAGTGAGTTAAAAGCCTCTCCCGACGGCTCCACGCCCACATGATCAAACACAAACTCTGCTCCAAACGTTTCCAGCGCCAGACACAGTGCCATTACTTTGGAAATGGACTGTATCGTAAATCTGTCCTCTGTATTTCCGGTCTCAAATTGATTGCCGTCTATTGTGTAAAGGCAGATCCCCAGTTTATTCTTATCTGCCTTGGCAAGCTCCGGAATATACGATGCGACACTTCCATACCGGATCACACCTTTTCCGATACGGATGGCATTTTCCAGTATTCTCGTAACTTCTTCTGATTTCATCATATTCTCCTTTTTCGCTCAGTCGTAACCACCTACAACTGCTATTTCCTAAGTACTAACATACATCATTTTCCGGCTTCAATCAACCACCATTTTTTGCTGAAACCCGACGGAATAAGATAGACAAAAAAGTGCCCTCATTGTATATTATTAGTAGTTTAAAATTGGGGAATATGCAAAGGGGAAAACGTATCATGAATCTAATTTCGCAATACAAAGGTCTTAGAAAAGAAAACTATGTCTTATGCTTCGGACGCTTTGTGACGGCCATGGGGGCAATGGTCCGTCCGATGCTGACGATGATCTTAAGCCAGAAGCTTGGGATGAATGCCGTGCAGGTTGCCTGGATCACGGCACTGATGGGGATTCTGACGATCCCGGCAAATCTGATCGGTGGAAAGATGGCCGATCGTTTTAATAAGAAAATGAATATCGTTTACCTGGATATGATTTCCGTCATTTCTTATATCATCTGCGGACTGATCCCGCTGACGACAAAATCCATTGTCCTGATGTTTATCGCATCGACCTGCCAGAACATGGAAAATCCGTCCTACAATTCGCTTACTGCGGATATCACCCTCAGCAAAGACAGGGAGAGAGGGTATTCCCTCCAGTATCTGACAGCAAATCTCGGCGGCGTGATGGCTTCTGCTGTAGCCGGATTTATGTTTCGCAATTACTTATGGCTTGCATTTTTGCTCAGTGGAATTTCCATCGGCACTTCTTCTGTGATGATCTATTTCTTTGTACAGAATATCACACCGGAAAAAGAAGAAAGTGATGGCAACGCCATTTATCAGGCCGAACGCCACGGGGAAAGCCTGCTGACGATTCTTAAAGAAAACCGGCTTGTTCTGCTGTTCATTCTGATCACCAGCGGGTACACAGCACTTTACCAGATGTATAATTATCTCTTTCCTATGGATCTGATCCGTCTACACGGGGATACCGGTGCGGTGATATTCGGAACAGTTACAAGCATCAACTGCTTTATCGTTGTTCTCTTCACACCACTTATCACTCAGATCCTGAAGCGATCCTCCGAACCAAAAAAGACAATCTACGGATTTTTACTGACACTGGTCGGCTACGTGATGTTCATCCTCTTTTCCGGACACATCCCGTTCTATTATGCGGCAATGGTCGTACTGACATGGGGTGAGATTTCTTACATGCTGGCGGAAAGCCCGTACATGACCAGGCGTATCCCATCCAGCCACCGCGGAAGAATCCACGGGCTGATGGAGATCATCCGTATCGGATTTATGAGTCTGTACCAGCTTTTGATCGGATTTATTTACAAAAATCATACGCCGATCTTTACCTGGGTCATCGTTCTTCTGACAGGAGTCGCATTCATGCTTCTGGCTGTTATCTTAACGAAAGAGGACAAAAAACGCTATAAAAATCTGTATCGCAGATTATAATAATGATGTGAACGGCAAAATTTACTTTTGACACTCACATCATTTTAAAAAGTTATAACCAAAACAATACAGGCAAGACCAAGATTGGATTTTCTCCCTTCTCCGGTCTTGTCTGTTATTTTGCTTTCCACTATAATAAGAGTATCAAATACAAAGGAGTTTCATTTACCAGATTATGACCATCAAAGAAATCGCACAGCTCGCCGGTGTCTCCAGCGCAGCTGTATCCAGATATCTAAACGGCGGCTACGTCAGTGAAGGGAAAAAAGAACAGATCCGTAAAGTCATCGAAGAAACCGGATACCAGCCATCCGCACAGGCGCGTATGCTTCGTACCAAAAAGGCAAGCCTGGTGGGCGTGGTCGTCCCGAAGATCAATTCTGAATCCATCAGCCGGATCACTGCCGGAATTGAAAGTGTTCTCGCCGAAAGAGGCTATCAGATGCTTCTTGCCGGAACCGACAACACCCCTGCAAAGGAAGTAGAATACCTCCGGTTATTTGAAAATTATCCGGTGGACGGAATTATTCTTGTCGGTACGATGTTCACCGCCGGTCACCGGAAATTTTTAAAAGAGACAAAGGTTCCTGTTGTCGTGATCGGGCAGCGCACCTCACACGCAAACTGCATTTACCACGACGATTACGGTGCAGGAAAGGCAATGGGACAGGCCGTTGCCGGATTCAGTAAAAAAGGAGTTGCTTACATCGGCGTTACCCGTGATGACAAAGCTGCAGGTGCCGCAAGAGAGGACGGATTTATCGCAGGACTCAAAAATGCAGGTGTCACGCTTTTCGAGGAAAATAAGCGAACCTCAGCCTTCACGCTGGAATCCGGATATGAGTCTGCTCTGGATCTTTTGGAAAGCAAATGTGATATCGATGTCATATCATGTGCAACCGATACCATAGCAGCGGGAGCAATCGAAGCCATTCAGACCTACTTAAAAAAGCAGATTCCGACAAATGCAGCCGATGCAGGTGCAAGAATGCGCTATATCCTTGAAAATACGTCCATCCGAGTAACCGGATTCGGAGATAACCAGATGTTAAAAGCCGTCACCGGAGGAATCCCAACCATCCATTTCGGCTACAAAACCAGTGGAATCCGCGGCGCAGAGCTACTTCTTGACAGTATTGAAAGAGGAGAACAGATCCCGATCGAGATGAAGCTCGGCTTCCGTCTTGTTGGAGCAGACCCTTCAGACTCCGAAAATCTTACCTGATTTTCCTGATTTCCCGGAGTTTCTTAAGGAAACGAAAGTTTCTTTCAACACTTTTCACAAAAAACAATATGAATTATCAGTAAAAATGCCATATTTACAAATGGCATTTTTTTTCATATTATTTAAGCATAAGATATGAAATCGATTACACATTGTATCTAAAGGAGGAGAGAATATGGATTACAGAAAAACCGCAAAGGAAATTCTGAATCATGTGGGTGGAAGTAAGAACATCGTATCTGCTGCCCATTGTGCTACCAGACTTCGCCTTGTCATTGCAGACAACTCGAAAGCGGATAAGACAGCACTGCTTTACATTTCCAAGAGAAGTCTTTGTAAAAGATGGCAAAGTCTGCCAGAAACCGGTTCGCGAGCATTCTGTATCCTGCTTGGCATTTTTAATTCTGACTGTTACACAATTGCTTCTATAATTGTCTTTCCGTCAATTGTAATTTCTTTGATGCCGGTTTCTTTTTTCCTGTTAAAATTAAAGCTGATCATATATCCTTTCTTCACATGGTAATCATTAAGATATTCTATCAACTGATTTTCCCCACGATTATTATATTCCTTTCCATGCCAGATCTTCATTTCTATAATATACTGTTCACCCAAATAGTCTACAATAATATCTGTCCGTTTCTGCTCTCTGGTTTGAGTCTCTATATAATAATTGCCTGTTCCATTGATAATCGGTCTTAAATACAAAAGAAAATATTTTCTACCTTCATCTTCAAGAAATGTCTCGTCACTGTCGCCATATAAATCATGAAAATGCTGCACAAATTTTTCAAGGACCAATCTCATATTCAAATAACCATTTGTGATAAACTGATTCTTGTCAATCAACGATGCCGCATAGATTTCCTTTTTCTGCATCTCCGCAGATGACAAATACAGATTATATAACCAGGTTTCAAAAATACGATTGGAAACTGCAAGCACTCCATTTTCATTTTTCACAAAGCCGAACATGGTCGCAATATTGATTGATGTCTCATAATAATTATACACAATCGCTTTTCCCGTAAATAGAAGTGAATAGAGCATACTATTCAGTTCCGGATAGCTTTCCAGTTTTTCACGCAACGACTCAAACAGCATATTTTTTTCTGAAAGCAAAATCCTTACCGCTTCCAAAAATCCCTTCTTCGTCCACGTACTTTTCTTACCGCCATACTCCTTCTTCACACTGATTTCCTCATCCAGAAGCTGACATATCCTAGACACCAGGAATGGATATCCGGATGTATACTCTCTAATCAGTCCGGCAAGTAATTCCACATCCATTCCTGTATGATAATCTTTTTCATACTCATCGAGCATTCCTGCAATTTCTTCTCTTGAAAAGCTCATATCCACTTTAAAATCCGCTGCGATATTCCACGGACTGTTATATTTATGAACTTCATCCGGACGGATTTTCCGCCTTAAATTCTTTACGTCATATACACCCGCCAAAATAACAGCTCGAAATGTCGGCTGTATATCTCTTTCAATATACTGAGCACGAAGCTGAGCAAGAAAATCCAGAAACACCTGATTATTCGATGCACTGTCAACCTCATCAATCATCAGTACAATCTTTTTTTCGGCTGCCGCACAGAGATCACTCAACTGTTCAAACAGCTCTTTTAAGGAAAAATACTTATCTGTATAATCCGTACTATGCAAAATATTTTTTATCGCATCTTCCAGTTCTGGTGAAAGAGTATTTCTTTTTAACGACCGCAAAAATGAATTGATAAATGCTGCTGAAAAAACATTTCCATTTTCAAATTTATCATTGTCAAAAGTCTGAAAATCCAGAAGGACAACATAATATTCTTTTTGCAGATAGCGATACAATGCACGAAGTGTTGTTGTCTTTCCATATTGCCGCGCACGATTGATCGTAAAATATTTGCCGGCATCTACGAGGCTTTTGATCTCCTCCAGCCGTCCGGATATATCGACCATATAATGTTCTTCCGGTATGCATACTGCTGTTGTATTGAATACTTTTGGCATCGTCTTCTCAACTCCTTTTCGCACCACTGTTTCTTAGATTTTATCATTGCGGTGGGGGAATGGCAAGGGATTCTATCTTTCAGTTTTCTTCTCCACCTTTTCTTTTTTTATTTCAAATGTTATACTTCATATACAACAAAAAAACAGATAAAGGTAACGAAACACTATGTTAATCAGAAAAACACTTCCAGAAGATGTAGACACGATTTTAAATATTTTTGACACCGCACGCCAGTTCATGCACGCAACCGGAAACCCGACACAATGGAATGCAAATTATCCGGCTCTCGAAGATCTCGAACCGGATATCCAGAATGGTAACAGTTATGTCTGCGTAGAAAATGATAAGGTCGTTGCCACTTTTACACTTATCATCGGAGACGAGCCGAACTATCAACTCATTGAAAATGGAAGCTGGCGTTCCGAGGCTCCATACGGAACCGTTCACCGCCTTGCATCTGACGGAACAACCAAAGGGATTGCACGGGCTTGCTTTGATTTTTGCAAGACACAGATCTCACATCTGCGTGTAGATACCCACAAGGATAATCAACCAATGCAGGCTTGCTTTAAGCAGAATGGATTTGAAGAATGTGGGATTATTTACGTCAGTGACGGGACTCCGCGGATCGCTTATGAATTTATTAGGATATCTGAATAGAGGGGTATTTTTATGACAATCAATAGTATTTTAGAAGAAATTATAAATCTGGCAAAAAAATATTCTGCTTCTACCGTTATTCTTTTTGGTTCCCGTGCCAAAGGGACTGCGACAGAACGAAGTGAGATTGACATCGCCGTATCCGGTATTCCAGATACAGAAAATCTACGGGAAGAGCTTGATAATTTACCCACTTTATACACAATAGACCTTGTCAATCTTGATGAATGTGGAAATCAGTTATTATTGGAGGATATAAGAAAATATGGACGAGAAATTTACAAAAAGATTTGAATCCTTTAAAAATTCACTGGCACATGATTACGATGGTACGATCGTTACAAATTGCTGTCAGACAATCATTCATGTCTACATTGACAAATTATACGACTACCAAAAAAAAGTAGAATCTATTTTTCATTCATAAATAAAAGGAGCTTTTTGAGCGGGACTATACACAGATTGCAGAAGAAATCCGCAATTATAAAAAAGAAAATTCCCGTGTCCGGCGCAGGAGAAAGTAACTTACAGTTTCTCCTGACATCTGACACGGGATTCTTATTTTACTCTATTCCATATTCTTTCAGGAGTTTTTCCTGATACTCGGTATCTTTTGTTGAGCGTTCTAAATCACTGTATCTTTTATCTGCTAACAGATATCCGTTCAGTCGATTGATATTTTGTATCCCTTCATCACGCCCTTCTCTTCTCAACGTCTTCTCATGCATTTTTTTATTATATGTTGTCAAAATCATTTCCAACACCTCCGCTCGATGTTTCTTCAAAAAATCCGTCAACACATTCTGCCTGATACAGGCATCATATGATTTGATTTTCTACATTCGCCTTATTTCAAATAATACTGGTTTCTCTTGGCAGAAGCAATTAAAAAATAATAAAATTTGTGTTATCATATTCATAAATCTTTTAATCACTAACCATATATTTCCAGGAGGTTTAACTTCATGTACTACCAACTCGCACAACAAGAATTTGAATCTTACCTTAACGGATACGACCGCGAAAATGACCGCATAAAATTAAAAATCATCCACACCTACGGCGTTGTAAAACAGGCAGAAGAGCTTGCCGGAAGGATGCATCTTTCAGCCGAAGACACCGACCTTGCAAGGCTGATTGCACTCCTTCACGACATCGGGCGTTTTGAGCAGTTAAAGCGCTACGACAGCTTTGAGCCTGGCACAATGGATCACGCTGCTTATGGTGTAAAGGTGCTTTTTGATGAAGGCATGATCCGCCGCTTTCTTCCGGATGACAAATGGGACTCCATCATTTACACTGCAATCGCCCATCACAGCGATTATGAACTCCCTGAGATTTCAGATCCGCAGACACTTTTACACGCAAAACTGATCCGTGATGAGGACAAGCTGGACAACTGCCGGGTAAAGCTCGTAGACTCCACAAGTACCTTTATTAACGTTTCTGAAGAAGAACTCGGTACGCAGAATATAACCCAAAAGGTATACGAAACAGTATTTGAAAATAAATGTATCCTTTCCGCAGACCGCGTCACACAGATGGATTACTGGGTATCTTATATCGTCTATTTCTTCGATATTAACTTCAAAGAAAGCTTTGATATCATAGCGGAAAATGACTACTTAAACCGCATTATTGACAGGATTCCATATAGCAATCCGGTTACAAAAGAACAGATGGAAAATATCCGCGTTTATATGCAGAATTTTATTAATTCCCATACAAACAGCCAATCCTTTTAACTCACTCAGCTTGCAAAATTACCAGGCTGTAAAAAATCAGGAAACTGACATACGCGCTTTCATAGGAGCAAATTCTAAGATTTATTTGCACCTTGAAAGCGTGTACATCATTTTCCTGTTTTTTTCATCCTCCTATTGTATTATTTGTATTACGTGGTATAATACAATCAAATCCCACAGAAAGGAGATGCCGATATATGATCATCAAGATCAACATGCAGTCCGAAGTCCCGATCTACCTTCAGCTGCGCAACGAGATTGTCAAAGGAATCGGGCGAGGGGAATTTGAGCCGGGAGAATCGCTTCCGACCGTCCGCCAGATGGCAACCGATCTCGGTATCAACACCATGACCGTCAGCAAAGCTTACCAGCTTTTGAAAACAGAAGGCTTCCTCGAGACAGACCGCCGTAAGGGAACAACCATCTGTTATCCCACTTCCTCTGCTCCACAAGATAACCGCTTTGACGAAAAGCTGGCAGATGAACTGGAACTTTTAAGCGCAGAAGCAAAGTTCCACGGCATGACTTTGACCGACTTCCTGGAACTCTGCCAGAGAGCATTTAACGAAATGGAGGTAACAGCGAAATGATGATGCTGATTATATTTTTAATTACAGACATTTCCATGGTCGGCATCTTTGCCGGAGTCTATGGAAATATTGCAAAATACCGGGAAGGAATGCTGATGGGAGTCCATATTCCTAAATCTGAGCTTGAACATCCCGACGTAAAAGAGCTTCTCCAGCTTTATAAAAAGCGCAACCGCCAGTTTTATTTGTGGAACATGCTTGCAGGAATTGCGGTATGCCTGCTTTGCTTTACTTACTTTTCTATTTTTATTACCGTATGGACACTGTGGTTGGTAGAATTCTGCCTTCTTACCATCCTCCGTGTCTATCATTATCATCAGAAAGTATACGACATTAAGCAGAAAAATGGATGGATCAGCTCAGCAAATGCAGATGTGTCCGCTGCAGTGGATACCCGCACTTCCTCACAAATTGCGAAAAAGATACTGCCGGCAAAGCTGCATCTGATCCCGGCTGCAGTGATTCTGATCCCTCTGTTTTTCCCGCAGGTCCGTACTTATCTACTGACCGAAAGCGATGGAAGAGTCATGCTTCTCTGCACAATTCTTGTCGCGGCAGCTTACATGGGTACCGGCTATTTATTCGCCCATATGCCAAACAAAATTTACAGTGAAAATTCACAGATCAACCTGCAGATCAATGCACTGGAAAAGCGTTTATACACCATATTCCTTTTTGTCTCCAACATTTGCAATACCGGCGCCTATCTCGGGATCATCCGGGATATTGCATCCAGCAACTGGATTGGCGGAGTTGGAATGGGCATCTACATTTTCCTCGAACTGATACCGGCTGCCATCATATTGATCATGTTTTTCTGGCTGCGTAAGGAAAAAGAGCGGATTCTCTCCCAGGACAGCACACCATTTTATATTGATGATGACTATTACTGGCGAAAAGGCTGGTACAACAATCCAAATGACAAACGGTATTTTGTACAGGACCGTGTGAACAGCATGAATTATTCTCTAAACTACGGACACCCTTCTGCGAAATATGTCACCGGAGGAATGCTCGTCGGCACCGGGCTTCTTCTCCTCTGGATGTGTATCCTCTGTATCCGGATCGATTTTACACCGATCCGCCTGACGGAAAATGCTGCCCAGTATTCTATTACATCCGGCTATAAAACAGCAACCTTTGCTCTTGCCGATGTGGAATCAGTAACTCTTCTGGATCATCTGCCGGATGAAAAATTCTACCGGTCTGATGGCTCCGAAGATAACAGCAAACTTCTCGGTAATTTCCGTGGCAGCAAAACCGGACATTGCCAGATGTATATCTGGATTGAACATCCTCCGGTTCTTCAGATAAAGACAACAGATACCACCATTTTTCTGAACAGCAGCAACGAAGCACAGACTAAAGAATGGTACGATCAGTTAAATGATGCAATTTCTTCGAATAAATAAGCCTTTTTCATTACCATGACAATGCATAATACGAAATATCTTGTAAAGCGTAACGCGTCATGCTACAATCATGTTAAAATGTTGGGGGCAAAAATATACGAATTTCACAAAGATAAAAAAGTTCAGAAAGGACTGTAGACAATGACACTTCAAGAATGTTATGTAAAAATTGGTGGCGATTATAATGATATTCTTCACCGGTTTATGAATGAAAATATGGTACGCAAATTTGTCCTCAAATTTCCGCAGGACAACAATATGGCTTTATTTGAAGAATCCTGGGCTAAAAAGGACTACGAAACCGCATTTCGTGCAATGCATACCTTAAAAGGTGTTGCCGTAAACCTTGGATTTACTGCACTTTACAATGTCAGCAGTGCTCTGACCGAAAAGCTCCGCAGCCAGGAATACGACAACCTTGACGGTTTGATCGCCGATGTCAAAAAACAGTATGATATCGTGATCGAAGCAATTGCAGCCCTTGACTAAATCTTAAAACACTGACGATAAACAGGAAGAGACTGCTTCACCGCAGCCCCTTCCTGTTATGTTTTTCTATAGCTTTTTCTTCAGCATTTCCGGATTTGATGCATAGGAGAGAGCCGTCTCCGCTGTGATCCTCCCCTCTTTATACAGATTCAGAAGGTCAAAATCCATCGAATGCATTTCTTCTTTATTAGACGAATACACGATCCCATCAATCTGCGGAACCTTATTGTCGCGGATCATATTGCGGATCGCCGGAGTGATCGTCATGATCTCAAATACCGGGACCTGTTTTCCATCCACTGTCGGCACAAGCTGCTGTGAAATTACAGCCTGCAATACCATGGACAGCTGAACTGCAATCTGCCTCTGCTGGTTTGCCGGAAATACATCAATGATACGGTCAACCGTATTTGCTGCTCCGATCGTATGCAGGGTAGAAAATACCAGATGCCCGGTTTCCGCTGCTGTCATTGCCACATCGATCGTCTCATAATCACGCATTTCACCAAGCAGGATCACATCCGGGCTCTGCCGGAGCGAAGCACGTAGTGCATTGACGTAGCTTTCCGTATCCACATTGATTTCCCTCTGGCTTACAATACTTTTATCATGCCGGTGCAGATACTCGATCGGATCTTCCAGCGTAATGATATGCTTTTCCATTGAATGATTGATTTTATCCACCAGACAGGCAAGCGTAGTAGATTTTCCACTTCCCGCCGGGCCCGTCACAAGCACCAGACCTTTTGACAGGTTATAAAAGCTCATCACCGGGTCCGGAATCCCGATCTCATTCGGCTCCGGCAGTTCAAATGTGATCACACGGATAACGGCTGAGAGCGCCCCCCTCTGTTTGTACGCACTGACACGGAATCTCGAAAGTCCCGGAACAGCAAAAGAAAAATCATCATCTCCTTTTTCTTCAAGAACCCGGATGTCCCGTCCTCCTGCCAGCTTATATAATTCCTCAACGCATTCTTTCGTCTGCGGCGGCATCAGCTTTTCTTCCTTCTCCCTGCAGATTCTTCCATTTGCCCGATAAGAAACCGGAAGACCTGCTACAACAAATATATCCGATGCATGATTTAAAACTGCCTGCTGAAGCAGTACAATGATATCCATAGCTCAAACTCCTTTCGCGTCAGTCACTTCCAAGGACCGGAAGTGTTGACTTTTCTTCCCATTTCTCAGATGCTGACTCTTTCCATTTTACAACCTTCTGCGTTCCCTTTACCGGATCTGCCAGGATCTCGACTTCCAGATTCTGACTGTCCGTGACCGGAACCACATAGGAAATATCCAGATTCGCTCCGTCTTCTTCAGCTGTCACGCCCTCAATCTGCCGAATCGCAAATACAGGATCCTCTTTTGCAAATGCATCATTGATCTGCGTCATGATCTGCGCCGCTTTTGCATTTGCCTCACAATACGCCGTTTCCCGGCCGGCAAGCTGCTGACTATAGCTCTGATCCCTTTTTGCACTTGACAGTGAGAGTGTGGCAAATGTCACCAGACACAGGATTACAAAGATCACAAGCAGGTACGACGTTCCGATCTGAATCCCCGGGTATGATCCCCTTTTCTTTCTCTTCATCCTGTCACTCCCTTTCCGTGCCTGTCATCCGGTCTGTTTCCACCGAATAGATTTCTTCCGGCTGTTCTCCGGACAGGCGCTGCACCGTAAATGTTCCATGCAAAAGCTTTCCATCCGGCTCCACCCGAATCACGATCTCATACGAAGCCTCATCCTTACTGCATTCCTGCCAACTTGCGTCATAGAAAACCTCCGTGTCCTCCGTCAGCGCATCCGCAAGAAAAAGCTCTGTATACCCGGAAACCTTCTCAAGCGCCGTATTCAGTTCCTGTGTCCCGCGGCTGATCGTGTGCGCCTTCACAAAAATCTGCACACACACCGCCGAAGCAAGGCAGAAAAATAAAATTGCAATCATCAGTTCCAGCAAAAACAGGCTGGAACGCTTTGCCGGTGTCCGTTCCATAAATCTTCTCCAATCTATCTTGCAGCGCTCTTCACACTGACAAATGTATCTGTCTTTTTCCCGTCTTCATTTTCACAATACAGATGAAAAATCCCATCTGAAGTTTCCTTAGCCTCGAAGTCCTTTGTTTCCAGGATCTTCCGTCCATCGGATGCTTTTGCTTCCGTTCCATCCCGGATAAAAAGCTCTCTTAAATATCCATCATACGCATACAGATATGTCACATAATCCTTCTCATCATAACGCTGCCGGATCACGAGAGCATTTTCCCCATCGAAAGTTCCATCTGCTATCGCACCATTTTCATCATTCTGGTGCATTTTCTCCGTCACATAGGCAAGTGCCGTCCGTCCCGAATAGGAATCCGACGAGGCCTTCACCTGCCGGCTGTAAAATCCCGATGCAAGAACCACAATGGCGACCGATGATGCCGCCAACACGAAAAAAACTGCAAGAGGAAAAAGAAAATCAATCACATGCTTTTTTTCATTTCTACGCTTCATGTCCATTTCCTCCTATCGTTCGATCACCGTAATGTCCGGAAGAATATTGGCACCGGCAATCTGATAATCAATAAAAAACTGCTTCTTGTCATACTGGATCCCACAGTTTTCCGTCAGATCATCAAGCGTCTCCGGATAGTGTCCTTCCAGCGCATAGTACTGCGTCACACCACGCCAGAGTGCATTTTCCAGACTTTCCTTCTGTCTGCGTCTTGCCGTGTCCGAAAGCCTTTCAAATCCACTGAAAAAAGCACTGCAGATACATACAAACAGCAGAAGGGACAGACAGAAATTCCTAAGTGGGCGCTGCCGTTTTCCGTGATAAAACCGTTCCCGTTCTTTTCTCCACATAGCATACGCCTCCTAAAGTCCTGACATAATTCCAAGAAGCGGAAGCATAACCGACAGAAGGATCGTTCCGACGATCACCGACAGGATGATCACCAGCGTCGGTTCCAGAACTGCGATCATAGAAGAAAGCTTTTCATCCACTTCCTCCTCACACTCATCGGCAATCCTTTCCATCATCTCATCCATCATTCCGGCTTTCCCGGCAATGGATGTCATCCGCGCATAAACACCTGTGAAGATTCCGGCTTTCACCAGTGCCTCTGCGATATCCGTTCCATTTTCCATATCCGCTTTGCATTCTGCTACTTTCTTCCGGAAATCATCATCCTCGATCAGGTTCTCTGAAAATTCCATTCCCTGTTCCGGCGTCAGTCCGCTTTTCAGTGCCAGTGACATTCCTCCGGCAAACCGGCATGCCGACAGCTTATCCTTCAGCTCCCTTGAAAATGCAAACCCGGATCCGATGTGATACAGTTTCTTTCTGCCGCTCTCTGTCTTTGTAAAATAAATACCCACACAGACGATCACCGCCAAAAGTACCGCAAACACCGCCGAATATCTGGAAAGAGCATTGCCTGCAAGCAGGATCCCTCTTGAAAATCCGGTCATTTCCTGACCAAACTGGCGGAACACCTGATCAAATACCGGCATAACCTTTGTCATCAAAATGATAATGATCACCAGCATCATCCCGATCATCAGAAGAGGGTAGGAGATGGCACTCCGGACACTTCTCCTGATCGCTTCCTCTCGGTCATAATGCTCTGCCAGAGATTCCATTACTTCATCTAAAGTTCCTGTCTCTTCTCCGATCTGCGTCATACGGATCAGATACTCCGGAAATACTTTCGTCTCTTCCAGCGCCTGATCCAGCCTGCCCGTATCCATCACTGACTGATAAATCTCATCCAGCAGCTCTTTTTCTGCCTTCGTCTGCGCATCCTCCCGGAGAAGATCAACTCCCTCCAGGGAAGAAATCCCAGACTTCAGGATCATTGCCATTTCACTGCAGAACGAAGCAATTTCCAGATTCGTAAGCTTCCCCTGCTGTGTCCGCTTTTCCATATATGCCATCCTCCTTTTCACATTCCTGCCACATTCTTCTTATCCGGCTTCCTTTTATCTAATAGGTATACTTTGTGACATAATTCTTTCCATTTCCCACATACTTCTTCACATCCGAAGCACTGTTGTTCGCAGCAAGTGTCGGATCCATGATCGACCAGTTCTTTCCGTCAAATTCAATGATGTTATCCACCCAGCCGATCTCATCAACATAACAGCTGATCCATGCATGATACACATCACCGGAATAGCCAACCTCCAGCTTCGTCGGAATCCGCTGCGACCGGAGCATTGCCGACATCAACGCCGCATAATCAAAACAGATTCCTTTCCCGGTATCCAGTGTCTCATCCGGATCCGGTGTGTACCCATACGGAACATTCTCCGCTTTCTTTTTATCATAGGAAATATTTTTAATTACAAAATTATAAATCTGCGTTACCACATCCAGATCAGAATAGCAGTCCTTTCCTGCAAGACTCTCACCCTTTTTTACACACTTGGAATCTGCCGTGAAATTCACATAATAATTCGGATGCAGAAACGGGGCAAATTCATCTGTGATCTGTACGTCCAGATCCTGGGTAAAGCTTACCGCATACAGATTGTCCTCTACAGACACACTCTCCAGAAGTGTTACCTTATAAGAACCATTCCCGCCCGGAAGCGGATAAACCGCATAATCACCAACAACCGTAACCGGATAGGTATACTCTGTGCCATCCGGGGATGTCACCTGGAGCTTGACTTTTTCATTACTTCCATTATAACAGATCATCACATAGCCATCTGCCGTATGGGATGCATCCAGTACAACCAGGTCATTTCCATATGTCACCTCACCGGAAGCCTCCGTCTGAAGCACCTGCGCCGACGGATCTCTCGGATCCCCCTTTTCCCCAGACTGGCTTTTTTTCCCCTCCGATGCACATCCGCCAGGTATCAGTACACCTGTCAGAAATAGCAGAAAAAAGAAAAGAAAAATCCTCTGCCAGCGTCTTTTTTGTTCATATAAATCGTTCTGCCGCACAGAATTCCTCCTTTCTTTTCCACAGTGAAACAGTCCCAAAAACTCAACTAGAAAAATTATAGCATAATCAAAACATTAAAAGAAGTTATTTGGTCTAATATGCTTTAATTTATTTGACAAAGAAATCAAAGACCATTACAATAGAAATCAGTTATAAACCATCACAATAGTAAAATTGGGGGTTAATTTATGAGTGATCATTTACCTGTCTTAAAGGTTCGTTTATTCGGAGGATTCTCAGCAAGCTACGGAGAGATTCCCGTATCATTCGGACGCAACACAACGACAAAAGCAATGAAATTGTTGCAGATATTACTCTACCATGGCGATACCGGTATCTCCAGAGATAAGCTTCTTGATGAACTGTACGGAAGAGAAGAACTTGCCGATGCTGCCAACAACCTTCGGGTAACCGCACACCGTCTTAAAAAGATCATCGTAGATGCCGGACTTCCGAGTCATGATTATATCAACATCAAAAAAGGTATTTATCGATGGGATGCTCCGATGCCGACCGAAGTTGATGCACATCAGTTTAAGGTTCTGTCAAAAGACGTGCAGACGTGTACCGATAAGGTAAAAAAGCTGGCACTTCTTAAGAAGATCTGTCTGATGTACCGTGGGGAATTTCTTCCAGAACTTTCAGGAGATGAATGGGTCCTTGTTGAAAGCGTCCAATATAAGAATATTTATTCTGAATCCCTTCAGGAGCTCTGTAAGCTTCTGATCGAACGCGGAGATTATGAAGAGACACTTCGTTTCTGTGAGCCGGCATGCCAGTTATATCCGTTCGATGAATGGCAATCCGTCCGTATCGACTGCTATATGGCATTGAACCGCTATAAGGATGCTGTGCAGGAATATGAGAACACTGCCAAATTATTTTTCGAAGAGCTTGGAATCCGCCCTTCTGAACATATGATGCAGCAGTTCGAGCAGATGAGCAGCCGCCTTAACTACAAACCACAGGAACTCGGCGACATCAAGGAACGTCTGAAAGAGGACGATATACGCGGCGGTGCTTTTTACTGCAGCCTGCCAAGTTTCCGTGACAGTTACCGTCTCGTTTCCCGAATCATTGAGAGGAACGGACAGTCCGTATACTTAATGTTATGTAGCATCACCAACGGAAAAGGAATGCCGATGGACAAGCCGGACAAGCTTGAAGTTCTTTCAGGTGAGCTTCAGAATACGATCCAGCAGTGTCTGCGTAAAGGAGACTCCTTTACCAAATACAGCCCATCACAGTTTCTGATACTTCTCGTTGGTACGAATAAAGAGAACTGCAGCATGATTTTCGACAGAATCCAGAGATACTTCTCCAGAGAGCATAAAAGCTGGAAGCAGTACCTGGACTACTTCGTGTCCTCTGTAGCCGAAGTAGACCGGCAAGATTCACCGATTCAGTTCAATACTGAGAATAAAACCTGGTAAGCTGCAATCATGTTATCTTCGCAGCAGGGCAGAAATGGAGATAATTTATGGAACAAAGCTATCAAATCAGTTGGTATGCACCAAACTTTATTAACATGTGTATTGATAATATTAATGATGGAGAGCTGTCCGGTCGGATTTATCACTGCTACAGCAAAGAACCCTGGAAATTCACCAATATCCTTCAGCTGATCGAATTAGCTGATGATTTCTTCGACAGACTCGAATTTCCACAGGCATCCACCAGCGCACGTTCTTTCACTTCAACCCAGTTTTCAGGTGTTGACCGGCTTGATAAAGTACAGTCACCGGAAGATTTCATCGAGAATCGTGGACAAAAAGGGACTTTCTTTCTCAATGTCAGATACCGCCAGAATTCATCCTGGCAGGGCATCGTCCGCTGGATTGAAGGTAACTCTACACAACAGTTTGTAAGCGTACTTGAACTGCTTAAAATTCTCAGCAATGCATTAGTTTAAAGGAATGGCATTGTGTGAGATATCATTACATGAATGAATAAGAATTATACAGGCATTGTCTGATCACGGAATATGATCGGAGGGTGCCTTTTAATTATCTTAAAATTTTATTCTTTCTTAATTGCTTTTCACAAAAGACTCCAGTACCATTTGAATAGGCGTATGTAGAAAATCGAATCATATATCATATATGAATTCTTTGATTGTAGAAAAAATCTTATATCTACATGAAACATGAGATATGGCGAATTTACTTATGAACTGTTTTCTATTATAATGGAGGTAAGCAATGAGAAGACAAAAGAAGAAATCTCGCCATAACAAACACCCCCACAACCGGCAGTATAAAGATCGGTTATGGAGAATGATCTTTAATAACAAAGAAGATCTGCTGCAGCTTTATAATGCGATCAACCACACAGACTATCAGAATCCCGATGACCTGGAAGTAAACACATTGGAAGATGTCCTTTATCTGTCCATGAAAAATGATGTATCCTTTCTGGTTGGCGGAACCATGAATCTGTATGAGCATCAAAGCACTTTTAACCCAAACATGCCGCTTCGCGGAGTCTTTTATTTCTCCCGGTTATATGAAGGGTATGTTGCAGATAATAATCTGATGATCTACCATGAAAAAAGAGTCCGGCTTCCAAAGCCGAAATATATTGTCTTTTACAATGGTACAAAAAACCAGCCAGATTCCATGGAGTTAAGGCTTTCAGACTGCTTTGAAAATACAGATAACGAAGCACCTTGCCTGGAATGCACCGCAACCATGTTGAACATCAACTATGGTCACAATCAGGAACTGATGAAGCACTGCAGAAGGCTTGAAGAATATTCCATATTTGTCCAATGTGTCAGGGAATATATACAGTCGGAACCTTCTGTGGAAGATGCATTAGAAAAGGCAATTGATACCTGTATTCACCAGGATGTGTTGGCAGATTTTCTCAAGAAACATCGAGCGGAGGTGACGAATATGATCCTGACGACATATGATAAAGACTTATATGAGAAAACCTTGAAGGAAGATGCCAGAGAGGAAGGTAGAGAAGAAGGCAGAGCTGAAATAATAGCAGAATTAAACCAATTAACCAAATATCTCCTAAAAGCCAAACGCTACAGTGACCTCGAACGCGCTACCGAAGATATCGAATATCAAAAGAAACTATTAAAAGAATTAGGCATTGAATAAAAACTAAATAACCCTTACCCCCCATCCCGTGACTGATCACCGTCTAAGATGCAGTGCATCTCCCCAATATCAGTCACGGGATCTTTTTGTCCGGAAAATTCCTCTCCCTCACCGCTATAACCAGATCACTCCTTTTCTATGCGCTCCCCGCAAACTATACTTTTTGCACTTCCATCACATTATTCCCCACTTTTACTTCTATTCTAATATCCCAATACATATAGTAGAGTCAGACGCAAATATTACGCACTCCTACAAATCATGATGTTGGGGTAAAAGGTATTTTGACCCCTTTGATACCAGATTGCTACGTGCTTTGCACTCTCGCAATCCTCAAAAGCATTCGTAATCCGCTCGTTTTTCTTTGAAAATGTCTACTTACTCATGTTTTTGGCTGGTCAAGAGGTCAAAAATCCTCTCGCAAGCAAGCTTGCATCGGCTTTTTGACCTTTTGACCCTGGTATCAAATCATTATATTATTACAAAAACATGACTATTTCTTGTTACAACTTAAAAAAGTTAATATTTTCCGTTATTGGTAATGATTCACGTAATGCTTTGTCAGATACAATACCTATATAAGATAAAAAAGTCTAAATAATTAGGAAGGGCAGATGAAAACTGACATGAATAAAAAGCAAAAAAATACAAGAACTTTTTTAATAAAAATCATGGATCAGCAGAACGGTACCTGGCAGGGCAGCGTTACTTGGGTGGAAGAGCAGCGAGAGCAGCATTTCCGCAGTGCCCTTGAATTATTGAAGCTGATAGACGGAGCACTTGATAACAATTATGAAGTCAGAATTGAGGAATAGAAGGAGGACGCCATGAAAAGTAATACAAAAAAACGTTTAATAGCATTCATGCTTTGCATGGTACTTGTGCTTAGCAGTGCGATATCAGCATTCGCTGATGATTTGGATACGCAAGCCCAGGATCAGACCACTACAATGGCAGAGTCAGAGACACAGGCATCTGTGGCAGATGAACCGGTGGCTACATCCATGGATGACTCGACTGACGAGCAACAACCTGTAGCAGAAGCAGAAGGAAATCAAGAACAAGCTGTAGAAACTCCTTCTGAAAACGAAGAAGCTGCTCCAGCGGTTGAAAATCCAACTACTGAAGCTCCAGAAGAACAGCAGACAGAAGCTCCTGCTGAAAATGAAGAACCTGCAACAGAAGAGACTCAGCCGATTCTTCAGCTTACATATGAAGATGATAACGTAAAGGTAACAGTTGATGCAGTCGATGCAGGAAATATCCCAGATGGCGCATCCCTTTCTGTTACACCAATCATCAAAAAAGAAATCACCGATTCTATGAGTGATAAAGAAAAAGAAGAAGCAAAAGCAATGAATGATCAGTATAATCATACTGAGAAAAAGCTTCAGGAAAAAGCAAAAGACGAACCTTATGATATCGCAGGATTCCTTGCTTATGACATCACTTTCGTGGACGCTGACGGAAACAAGCTTGAACCAAACGGAGATGTAAAAGTTTCCATGGAATATAAGAAGGCTGAGATTCCGGAAGAAGCAAAAAAGGTTCAGAAAGAGAAAAAGGATGAGCAGGAACTGGATGTAACGGTTATGCATCTGGAAGAAGACGAACAGGGTAAGGTTAAAGAAGTTGCCGATCTGTCAGATGCAACTGTTCAGAATGGTTCCCTTGAAAATCTTAAAACAAATAATGATAAGAAAATTGAAAAGATTGAATTTGTAGCTAATAGCTTTTCTACATTTACGATTACCTGGAAAAAATATTACAGCAATTCTGGTGACTTAAAATTAACTTTACATTTCGTAGATGAAACTGGAAATGAACTACAAGCAGCATACGCTGATCAACTGGTTTCCTATAATGAAACCATAGATTTACCGATAGTAATCTCAATCACACAGGGATTTACCTCTATTCTAAAGGCAAAATCATGATTCATTTGACCTTTGACTACAAAACCGATGAAAAATGCACCACACCGGGCCAATATCTGAAGTATCACCGGACATTCCAGGGTCTCACCACAAGGGAACTGGCAGAAAAGGTTGGCATTGTGCCCGCGACACTGGTTCTGTATGAGAATGACCGACACCCCATTAAGCACGATATAGCGGTGGCACTTGCAAATACGCTGGGGATTGACCGCAATAGACTTCTGGACGAATATACTACCTTTGTAGATTACCCGTATTCCTCTCTTTTGAAAAAGGTACGGCATGAGCTTTCCTTAACTCAAATGCAAATGGCAGAGGTGATTGGAATAGGTCAAACAACCTATTCCGGCTGGGAAAGGGAAGCCCGCGTTCCACGCCGTAAAGAACACGATAAAATCCTTGCCGCACTGAAAAAGCTAAAGGTAAATGTGGATACATACCTTTGCCAGTCAACTTCTATCTGATTGTAAATCGCACATTTGCAGTACAGTATTCCTTCTATATATACTGAAAGCGTAAAGGAGGAACGCCCTATGAAAAAACGGAAATTCAAGATATACCTCACCCCCGCCGAGAACAGCATTGTGATCCAGAGCCTCAACCACCTGCGCAATACTATGCTCCGGGAAAACCGGGACACCGGCTGCCTGGATGAACTTCTGCTCAAAGCCATGTGCGCCCCGGTGAAAAAGATGTAAAATTACATATCGCTGCTTGATGAGCCGCTTATTCTTTTCAGCAAGAGTAAGCGGCTTTTTTCATGTCCATCTTTCAGATTCCCGCATACATAGCCGTCCGTCTTGCCAACGGGCGGCTAAATCTAAGAAGAAGGAGGACATGAAAATGCCGGAACAAAGAAGCCGCCCCAGGGATGGCCGCGTGATCGCGCTGGCCAACCAGAAAGGCGGCACAGGCAAAACCACCACGACGGTGAACCTGGGCATTGGTTTAGCCCGTCTGGGGAAAAAGGTGCTGCTCATTGACGCAGACCCCCAGGGCGACCTCACCACCTGCCTGGGCTGGCAAAACCAAGACAGCCTTCCCACCACCCTTGCCACCGTCATGGAAAAAGTGATCCGGGATGAGCCATTCACCACGGATGAGGGCATTTTGCACCACAGCGAGGGCGTAGACCTTATGCCCGCCAACATCGAGCTGTCCGCGCTGGAAATGAGCCTGGTCAACGCCATGAGCCGGGAGTTTACTCTGCGGACCTATGTGAATGAGGCCAAGAAGCATTATGATGTGGTTCTCATTGACTGTATGCCTTCCCTGGGCATGATTACCATCAACGCCCTGGCTGCGGCGGACAGCGTGATTATCCCGGTGCAGGCTCACTATCTCCCCGCCAAAGGCATGACCCAGCTTATGAAAACCATCAATAAAGTGAAACGGCAGATCAACCCGGCTCTGAAGGTGGACGGGGTGCTGCTCACTCTGGTGGATGGGCGCACAAACCTTGCCAGACAGACAGCAGATACACTGCGGCAGAGTTACGGGAGCGTGTTGAAAATTTATCGTTCCGAGATTCCCGTAGCCATCAAAGCCGCAGAAATCAGCGCCGCAGGCAAGAGTATTTACGCCTACGACAAGGGGAGCAAGGTGGCCCAGGCTTACGCGGATTTTTCAAAGGAGGTGCTGGCGGATGGCGAAAAGCAACGGGCTAAACTTCAATCTTCCCTCAGTCGATGACCTGTTTTCCACGGAGGAAGAACGGGCCGAGGCACGGCTTGAAAAAGTTGTCAATCTTTCGCCCTCGGAAATCAGCGACTTCCCGAATCACCCGTTTAAGGTGCGGATGGACGCAGCCATGCAGGAAATGACGGAAAGCGTGAAGCAGTACGGCGTATTGGTCCCTGCCCTGGTGCGCCCCAAGCCAGAGGGCGGCTATGAAATGGTAGCCGGACACCGCAGGAAAAAGGCGGCGGATTTGGCGGGGCTTGCGGAAATCCCCTGTATTGTGCGGCAGCTCACCGATGATGAAGCCACGATTATCATGGTGGACTCCAACTTGCAGCGGGAGCAGATTTTACCATCGGAAAAGGCGTTTGCCTACAAAATGAAGCTGGACGCTATGAAAAGGCAGGGACAGCGGACGGATTTAACTTTATCGCCAGTGGCGACAAAGTTAGATTCAGCAGCACAGCTTGGACGACAAAGTGGTGAGAGCAGAGATCAGGTGTTTCGCTTTATCCGCCTTACCCACCTTATCCCGGAAATTCTGGAACTGGTAGATAACTCGGTTCTCAAAGACCAGGAAATGCTCCAGATTGCCATGCGCCCAGCGGTGGAGCTGTCCTACCTGCGAAAAGAAGAACAGGCCGACTTGTTCGCTATCATGGACGAGATGGACTGCACCCCGTCCCACGCCCAGGCCATCAAAATGCGCCAGATGTCCGAAGCCAAGACTGGCGATGAACGGCTGGCCAAAGACGCACTCGTTTCCATTATGAAGGAGGAAAAGCCCAATCAAAAAGAACAGTTCAAAATTCCAAAGGAAAAAATCAGCCGGTTTTTTGCGCCGGGGACGCCCACGCAGAAGATCGAGGACACCATTGTTAAGGCGCTGGAACTCTACCGCAAGCGCCAGCGCAGTTTAGAGAGATAGTCCACTACCAAGGGAGCAGTGCGCCCATTTGCAGGGAACCGGTGTTTTCGCTGTTCCCCCTCTCCACACCTCACCCCCCTCGTACCACCTAAACAGCCTAAAAAAGAAGATATTTGGGGAGGCTGATTCTTTCAAGAATCCACAGGTTTGGCAGACAGAACGGATGAGGTGGAGAACGCCTGGCGCGCCTCTCTTTTTTAGAACGTAAACAGAATCCAGCCGCAAGCAGCACATCCAGAGCGATGTGCTTTTTTTGCGGCCATTTCAAGGAGGTAACACGATGAAAGCATTGAGAAAGCCTCTGTCCCTGTTCATGGCCCTGCTCATGTGCCTGGGCGTGTTCGTAGGGACAGGAACCACGGCTTTTGCCGCAGGCGAAACCATGACGACGTATATGATCGACCTGCCCCGTGCCAGCGACCCCAACAAGGCCGGATGGGGCCATCCCGCCCTGAATTTCCTGGGCGGCTGGTCCACCGGAGAGAACGACAGCTTTTCCGTCCACACCCAGGACGCCTTCAATGGCAGGGCCATCTACTGCATTGAGCCGGGCGTCGGTGTGAATACCGGCGACCAGTACACGGGCCGAGGCGAAGATTTCTGGGATAACTACCCGTCCAACTTAAACCCCACCATCCCGCCGGATACCATCAAGGAATATATCGGGCGGATTATGACCTATGGCTGGCAGGGCAACGCCAGCACCTCATGGATGAGTGGGAACCCGGAGGACGCCAGCAAGATCGCGGGATATATCGCTACCCAGCTTCTTGTTTGGGAAACTGTCGTGGGTGAGCGCGACAGCCAGTTTAACCATGTGGACGCCAATGCCCAGGGAAAAAACAACGTGACGGAATATATCAGCGCCGACCATCCGCTGTACAGCGAGATTTTCAGCCAGTATTCCGCCATTGAGAGCGCGGTCAAGCGCCACACTATGCTCCCCAGCTTTTTCAGCAGCACCGCCGACGCCGGGGCCTATGAGCTGAAATGGGACGGCCAGCAGTATTCCCTCACTCTCACGGATACCAACGGTGTGCTGAGTGACTACACCTTCTCCAGCAGCACCACCGGGCTGAATTTCTCCGTGGACGGCAATCAGCTCACCATCACTTCCGCCCAGGCCATCAAAGGTTCTGTAACGGTGAAAGCAGAAAAAATCTCTGCCCAGCGCAGCGGCGTTGTGGTTTGGACGGATGGCATTACCGGCGGCGGCAAGCAGGACTTTGCCACCTATGGGGAAACCGTGTCCGATTCTATGGTGGGCTATCTGAACCTGGAAGTGAAAACCGGCAATATGAAGCTGATTAAGACTTCCGAGGACGGACAGGTAGCCGGGATCAACTTCACTATCACCGGCGAGGGGTACAGCGCCACCAAGACCACCAATGAGGCGGGCGAGATCGACATCACCGACCTCAACCCCGGCGTTTATACCGTAACCGAGCAGTCGATTGACAAATATGAACCCCAGGAAACCCAGCGCGTGACCATCGTCAGCGGCCAGACTGCTACCGTGAATTTCAACAACGTCCTCAAGCGCGGCAGCCTGGAAGTGACGAAAACCAGCGAGGACGGGCTGGTGGAGGGCATGACCTTCCACTTGTACGGCACATCCCTCTCCGGGCAGCCGGTGGATGAGTATGCTGTGACGGATTCCAGCGGTGTGGCGCGTTTTGAAAACGTGCTCATCGGCACGGGCTATGTACTGGAGGAGGTGGATACCCCCATCCGTTATGTGGTGCCGGATTCCCAGACAGCCACCATCGAGTGGAATGAAGTTACCCACAAGAGCGTGAACAACGTGCTGAAGAAGTTCCGCGTCACCGTCACCAAGAGCGATGTGGAAACGGGTGCGCCCCAGGGCGACGGTTCCCTGGCCGGCGCTGTGTATGGGCTGTATAAGGGAGATACCCTCATCGACAGCTTCACCACGGATGAGAACGGCCAGTTCACTACCGGATATTACGTCTGCGATTCGGACTGGACAATCCGTGAAATCAGCCCCAGCGAGGGCTACCTGCTGGATTCCACCATCCACAAGGTAGGCGCGGAGCCGGAGCTTTATACCATTGAGCTGAACGACACCGCCAACGACGTGACGGAGCAGGTCATCAAGGGAGACATCGCCATCATCAAGCATACCGATGACGTGCGTCCGTAAGGGCGTATTGATAATGCCTAAAGAGGTACTGGATTGGAGAGAAATCCAGTTGGTTAGCCGCCTAACCCGGAATCGAAAGATAAAGGGGACAAGAGCATGGCGGAAAAGCATATACGTTTGAAATCAGTGTATAAGCGGGATATGCGAGACCAAAGGCGTGGCATGGTTAAGGCTAAACTGCTTTAAATCCAGTTTCTTTGCTCTAAGTGTGGAGATGTGCGAAGACTGATTGCGCACATGGACAATTTCTATCAGTGAAACCGTTGTCGTCACTGATACTCTCTGAAAATGTCCCGGCATACAGGAAGTATGTAAAAGGAATGAACGGAAACCTAAACCACACCCAATGTATCAATACGACTAAACGGAGATTGCCTAAACCAGAACGCAGAAATGCTATGTGTAATGCCCTATGGCGATAAATCCCAAGTGTGAAAAGCGAGGGAGATGACACTGAATATCCGGCATGGCAACGGAGCCGCCATAGTAGTCCGAGTGCGGGAAAGCCGCATACATGGCGAAGGGCGGCAGGTCATTCTATTGATAATCGAATGGAGGTATGCGAAATGCAAAAAGCTGAAACGGTATTATCAATACTAAAGCAAAAATCCAAACAAGATGAATCACACCGGTATGACCGTATCTACAGAAATCTTTTCAATGAGGACTTCTTTTTGCGGGCATATCAAAAAATCCATGCTAAGCAAGGCAATATGACGCCCGGAACAGACGGGACAACCATTGACGGTTTTAGCAGGAAGCAAATTTCTCAACTGATAGAACTGCTCAAATGGGAACGCTATCAACCAAAACCCGTCCGAAGGACATATATCCCCAAGAAGAACGGTAAAATGCGACCTTTGGGTATCCCTGCCTTTGCTGACAAGCTGGTACAGGAAGTAGTACGGCAGATTTTAGAGGCAATCTACGAGCCAATTTTCAGCGA
>OLRY01001077.1_pt1 | contig 28678 bp, 26 predicted proteins | sample 1672541 | NCBI WGS metagenome assembly OLRY01 (sample SAMEA3136697, study PRJEB25190) | human gut metagenome | biome: human gut; feature: human-associated habitat; material: faeces | place: Austria | collected 2013 | reverse complement strand
CTATCGCCCCTCATTTCTATTTTATCTTGTTTGTACCCCTTGTACACTGATGTTTTCATCACCAGTTAATTTTTTGTACTCAATAAAGCTGTATTTGTATCCCTGCCTATATTCATCGGATACAGTCTTAAATGTATTAACAACATCTGATATTTTCCCGAATACTGCATCAGTTACCATGATGAGTTCTCTTCCGCTGTGCGCTAATATCTCGACTTGATCATTTGTAAGTTGTGCCCGCTCAGATGGTGTCATAAAAACTACATTTCCAGACTTGTTTAGAGTCTTCGCTGCATAGGCTGCAATATCAACCCATCCTGTTTCGTCTTTATTTGCCCCAGTCATTACATTCCCTATGTCGGCAACGAGCGGCCGCATGACTTTGGTAGAAACGCAGTTCTTCAAAATATTTTTTATTGTTTCCGAATAAGCAGTACGCCCCACATTTGATCTTTCACGGTTTAGAGCTTTCTTCATTTGCGCATTCATGCTTGTAATATTGTAGCTAAATAGGAAATTATCTTCTGAAGCTATTTGGACACCGTTGGCATATATGAAAGACTTACCATCACCTTTATTTGTATATACTTCGCCATAATTTGTTTTTTCCAAAAGTTCCAAATCACTATTAAATACCAAAAACATAGATTTCGCTTTTTGCAGGTCGTCTTGTTTTACACCAGTAAGCACTACATCTGTGCCTTCCATTGTAGGATATTTGGGTTCAGAAAAGACTGCGTGCAAAGTTTGTATGTCAAACCCTGCCTTTTCAGCCATAGTAAGAGATATAGTTGAGTATTTGGAATGAATTGTAACTCCGATATGGTTTCTGTAAAATACGCCAAGTGCGTCTTTCAATCCCACGCCAAATTTACCAATCAAGTTAGTTGCAACAAGTTTTTCTTTGTTTTCATTCTGAGTAAAATGTATGTATTGCAACCCGCGTCCGTAGTCTCTAATATGACACACACCATCAGAATAAGAAATCTCGATTTCTTTCGTCCCTGTTAAAGTCATTTCGTCCAAAGCATTGGCAATTATTTCTCGAATTGCATGCTCAACACCCCAATGCTCAAGAACTTTTTCAATGTTCAAGTCAAATAAATTATCCATTTGAACTCCTCCATGCACAATAGCTCTTTGTGAAAGTATATCATATTTAGCGAATTATTCCAATAGAAATAGAACAAATACGAAAACTTTTGTAATATGGTGGCTTGCTATTTCTATTTGCGTTCCTTGGCAATCTGTTTTTCTTTCTAATATCTTTTAGATATCAAATATGCCTCTCCATCCGTCTATATTTCGGCGCAAACACCACATGGTATTGACATCGCCAACTGGTATGTTCTAAACTACTTACATCTACTTCTTTCATGAATTAGTCTCCTTGTTTTTGTAAGTTTTGGTCGGCAAACCTCTTCCTTACTCTAACTCGGAGACTTTTTCTTGTCTACTTTGCCCCTCGCCATAGGCTATTTTTCCCCCCCCGGCAGAGCCAGGGGTTGTCTTTGATGGCCAATGCTAAGCACGCAGACAAAATGCTTTGTCTGTGTGCTCGGCGGCCGTTGGGTTAAAGTCGGAAGGAATTGTTCATAATGGTAGCGGAGGTGGCGACACATGAACGATAAGAATGAGCAGCAGATCGGCGCGGCAATCTATGTCGTGGAGCGCGTATTCACCGGCACAAAAACCATCCAGGAAGTGGTAACAGAGGAAATTGTTTTCACGGGAAAACAGACCGGAAGTTTTGACCGGCAGGATAGCCGCATGGTATAATGGAGCCGTAAATGAGTGGTTCCGGGAAGGAGGAAACATGAGGAACCACGTTCAATTAGCAGATGCCTACTACCGCCTTTCCGATGAAGAACGGAAGTATGGCGAATCGGCCAGCATTACCAACCAGCGCACTATTGTCCGGGAGTACTGCGAAAGGCATGGCATCATCCTGGTGGAGGAGTTCGTGGACGACGGCTTTTCCGGCGGAAACTTTGAGCGGCCCGGCTTCCAGGCTATGCTGGAACACCTGAGAACCGGCAAGGCCAACATGGTTATCACCAAGGATCTGTCCCGCCTGGGCCGTGATATGACGGAATCCAGTCATTACGCTGAGCGCTATTTTCCGGAACACGGCATCCGCTATCTGGCACCCGGCAGCAACTTTGACTCCCAGGAAGATAATCTGATGGCACCGTTTCAATTTGCCATGAACGATGTCTACCTGCGGGACACCTCCCGCAAGGTCAAGCAGACGCTGAACACCAAGCGCAACAACGGCAAGTATGTGGCCTGCCCGCCCTACGGCTACAGGAAGGCGGAGCGCACCACCGACCAGCTTGTGCCGGACGAGAACACCGCCCCAGTGGTGAAAAAGATTTTCGACCTGGCCGCCTCTGGCCAGTCCTGCCGCAGCATTGCTATCCGGCTCAACGAGGCATGCATTATGCCGCCGCTGAAGTACCGCGTGGAGTGCCGTGACAACTTTACCGAGCGGGGTGCCCAGCGGGCTTCCGATGAGTGGAACTACACCACGGTCAAGCGCATCCTGCGCAACCGCGTCTACCTGGGCCATACCCTGCTGGGTAAGAGCCGCAAGGTCAGCGTGAAGTCCAAGAAAAAGGTCATCGTGCCAGAGGAGGAATGGGTGTTTACCAAGGATACCCACCAGGCGCTGGTGACCCAGGAGCAGTTCGACCTGGCCGCCCATTTCATGGGGGAGAACACCAAGGCCAACGGCGCAAACCCAGCCTTCCGCCACAGCATCTTCTGCGGCATTGCCTACTGCGCCTGCTGCGGCGCGGCCATGTGCTCTGGCGGCTCCGTCTACAACGGAGAGCGGGAAAAATACTGGTATCTGGTGTGCAACAATCTGACCTCCCGGGCGCAGCACCGGTGTGCGCATGGGGCGCGTATCCGCTACGATGACCTGATGGAAATTATTCGCTGTGACCTCAACAAGCTGCTGGCCTTTGATGAGGGCAAAATTCGCACCATCACAGAGAACGCCGTCCAGCAGACCAATGCTTCCCTGGGCGGTGAAGATCCGGCCACACAGATTGAACATATCGACAAGCAGACCGCCCGACTCAAGAAGATGATCGAGCGTTCCTATCGCGACAACATCGCAGGGATGCTCAGTGACGATATCCATGAGGAAATGGTCAGGAAATTTGGCATTGAGATTGACGAGCTGGCCGCACGCCGCAACAAGCTGGTGGAAGGCGAAACCACAGCGAAGGAGATACGCGATACCTATGGACATTTCTTCGACCTTGTCAAGCGGTATACCTGTGTAGAAACGCTGGATAGAAATATCCTGCACACTTTCATTGACCGCATAGAGATCGGTGAAAAGATATTGCCGGAGGGCAAAAAAGTTGCCGGGCCGCGTACCCCATACCAGCAAAGCATCCGAATTTTCTACCGCTTTATTGGGGAGGTCTCGGGAGACAGTCTACGCCAAGTGCAGGCGAATAGAGATCGTGAAGAGACTGCCGGTGCTGCGGGAGCTTTTTGAGGTGGATACACGCCCACCTCCTTGTAGGCATCCAAGGCAATCTTTGATTCGCTCTTTGCCTTGAAATCCTCCGAAGCGCAGAGATATACTTCATGCGCCTTGCCGTCTACGGTCACGTCTGCATGGATCAGTTGATAGGACAGATGAGGAATCCCCAATATCGTCAGCAGCCGGTCAACGATCAGCTCGTTCACGCATTCATGCCCAATGATGCCGCGTGCTTTATCAAAGTTTGAAAGCTTATAGTAAGTCTTTGTTCCGCCGAGTTCGGAGTACGCTTTCAGAAAAGAACCGCCAATCCCCAAAGAATTGCGGTTGGTAGACCATGACAAATAGGTCAGATCCTGCTTTTCCTTCATAAGCTGCGTATGCACATTTTCACCCCCCAAAAAATCACCCCGCTTCACTGCTTGTCATACGTCAAGTTTATTTTACGTCACAACTTGTCATATGACAAGCTACATCATAAAAACCGGCACCCCGAACGAAAAATCGGGACGGCGGTTTTGTTATGCAAGGTTTCTCAGATATTCTTCCACATTCTGATACTGAATGCCCTCAACCACTTGGCTTTCCCCGCGGTAGAGGACGAACTTTCCGGTGATCGGGCCGTAGCGGTGCTCGGTCTGTGCGCATTTTTGCTTGTCGATCAGATGGCGGTACTGCTGCGGGACAGCTTCCTCGCTGTGCTTGATCTCGAAAATCCGGCAGGAGCCTGCCTCCGGGTCAAACACCACCATATCAAATTCGCCCACAGGGAATTGCAGGACAAATACCTGCTTCTTGGGGTTTGCCAGCTTGGTTTCCAGCAGGACAATGTCCTCCAGCATCCGCCCCTTGATCTCGGTCAGGATGCGCTGCTGCACGGCTGTACGCTCTGCCAGAGACAAGGCGCTGAACGTTTCATCCAGCAGCAGGCTGCGGATCAGCGCATCCGCCTGCGCATAGCGAAGTCCCGGCTGTGCGATCACCGTGCGGCTGGACTTCGTGCTGACATCCGGCAGGTGCAGCACGTCGACCTCCCGCGTTAGGTCCAGCAAGTCCAGATACTCCTTGATCTCCGCCGCGTGAACATCGTCCAGCGCCACGGTCTGCTCTGCCCTGTTGCGGATCTCCAGCAGCTTCCGCAGACTGTCGGTCACGGCAGCCAAATCCACGCGATCGAGAATATCTGTAGGATTTGTGCGGTCACGGCGCAGGTTGCTGGCAGAAATGCCAAGGTCGTGGGACTTCCAATCCTGCGCCAGCACCTCCAGCGTGAAGCGGTGGTTGATGTCCTCCACCACCCGGTTGATGGCGCTGGTTAGCTCGCCCTTCTCGTATAAATCCCGCAGATGGCGAAAATGTCCCTCATACTGATAGCAGCGCAGGGAGTGCTGGATGTTGCGGGCAATGGCGGTGTCCACATATTCGTCGGTGCTTTCCTTGCTGGCAAACGTGGAGGTCTCGTTGTAGTGAACGCCGCCGAGGCTCATGGTGCCGCCGTAGCGGATATACTCATCGATGCCGCGAACGCCGAGGACAGATTCAAACTCGCGGTAAGGGATGAAGGTGGTGTGCAGCAGAATGCAGCGGTCATAAAGCTGCTCGTCCTCGGTAAAGAGAAAACCCAGCGAGTCCGTGCCGGAGAGCACGATCTTCATGCCGCAGGCCGCAAACACATCAGAAAACAGCGCCGCGCCCTCGATGAAATCCTCCATCAGCGTCACTTCGTCGAGGAACACATAGCGAAAGCCCTGCGCTTCCAATGCCTTGAGGTCGCGGTTCACGTCTGCCAGCGTGTCTTTTGCGGTGATCTGAATGAACGCAGTCTTGGCAAGCTGCGTGTCGCTCATCTCCGCGAAAATCTGGCGGATCATGGTGGTCTTTCCCGTCCGGCGCAGACCGTAGAGGATGAATACTTTGTCCTGCGGCTCACCGTAGACAAAGTCGTGCAGCTGCCGGAAGCACTCGCGCCTGCGATAGCCGCGAACAGACGCCGCGAAGGAACGCAGCGCCTCGCCGGTGCGGACATTGGTAGTAAACGCAGAAGGGTTCGCAGGTTTTGCCTTGGGCAGCTGCTTTTTCAGCGCTTTCAGCTCCTGTTCCAGCGCCTTCCGCCGCTCGATTTGGGTGCGGAAATTCTCCAATTCGTCAGCAGGAATATACTTCTCCCGCCGCTTTTTGTTCTCCGTCCAACGGTGGTAAAAGTATTCCTTTCCGTTGACAGTCTTCTTCGTAACAGAGCCAGCGGGCAAAGCAGATATCTGCTGTTCCAGCTCCGCCGCGCGGGTTTGCATTTCAGATAAGTCCATAGCGCACCTCCTGTGAGATACTATTCTATGCAGAATTATACCCTATTATACCCTAGAAATCAAGGGCATAATAGGGTATAATTGCTTTTATTTGGGTTGCTTAGTCGCTGATGCTATAACGGTATACTATTATCTAACTACTTGATAATATTTACGGGTATCGGCTCACAATTTCTGCAAACACCGCAACAATTTTCTAATATTTGTCTCCGCTTTGTGCTTTTTACTGGTCTTCAAACACAATATCGCTATCATCCATCAGCGATAGCTGTACTGCTCCATCACCCATCTGATCTTTCTTTCCGTTGTATTTAATCAAGTAGTAAGGCAATATTTCTCGAAATTGTTCAGGACAAGGTGTTTGCTTCAACTCCGCTACTGTATGTGAAGTGAACTCCATAAGTTCCTTCTTTTGCTCGTCACTCATCGCTTGATACAGTTTCTTCCATGTTGCTGTTGTTCCATTTTCCTCAAAGTGGTGACGAAACATGATCAATTCACGAGGCATCGCCAGCAATTCGAAGTACTCTTCGAGCGTATTCCCGAAAGCCTTATAAAAAAAGTCAGATCCAGCAGCAACCACACCTTTAGTCACCTGGAGAATCGCGGAAATTGCTCTGATAGATTTCTTCGTCCAATTGACGCCAATGTAAGACCGATCTGTTCGGTTAATTGGCGAATACTTCATTGGAAATGAGAAAATCTGAATACCAAGTTCTCTGTTCAGCTCAATATTTATCTTCAACCGCTCATAGAGATCCTCGGACTTATCCTTGTAATTAAAAAGAATATAGTTGGAAATCTCTTTAATTCCATGCCTGTGCGCAGTCCGGACGGCAGCACAGTAAGTATCTTTCAGCTTTATATCATCAAACGCAATTCGCAGGGGCTTAATGGCAAGACGAGCAAGCTGAGTCATATTATCATCGTTAATCTTTCTGCCATCTACCCCTTGATTAAAGTCTAAATAACGAGCTTTCGGAGTCTTGCTGCGGTACTTTTCGACAATAGGGGACAGTTCATCCTCGTGTTCAAGCATATATCCAGCGTAATCCTCCGCATCTTCTGCCCCGATGACAATCTGAAGAAATGTATCGAGTTTTTCTGGAGATTTTATACGCTTTTTGAACTTGTCCAAATATGCTATCATTTTTTTGTCCAAAAACTCAGCTCGGTCGCCGTTGTGATAGCGCATCATCACAATATTGTAGGTACCCGGATCTACATATTTTGCGCCGCGCCCGAACCCTGCGGCACACAAATCATCGACCAATGACTCAAGATTAGGTGTATTCAGCACGTTATTGTCCAGCAAAAGAAGATGCTGCTTAGGACCATATTTCTGATCAATTACTTTGATTTGCTCAACGATGTTGTTTGTAACATGAAAGTTTGGCTCTAAAATCGGAACCGCACAAAAAGAGCAATGATTGGGACACCCGCGCGTTGTATAAGCAAAATAGTTATCTCCTGCCGGGTATTTATAATTGACATCTTCTAAGATATCATTCATCGCCAGCAGAAGGCGAAATCCGCCCGCAAACTACGCTCGGGCGTAGACAATTCAGGTGCGAAAAGCCCTTGAATTGCAAGCATTCCCGCACCGTCAAAGCCACGCGGCAATACGATTTCCCTCGCAGCCGCGAAATCGAGTCCTATTTGTCTACATAGCCTCCGGAACACACGCATAGATTGAAGCAGAAAACGCTCTGGAAAGGAGGGCAGCCATGGAAGTATTTCTGATCTTCCCGAAATCAAAGCAGGCGCAGCAAGAGCTTGGGCAAGAGCTGGCGAAGTTCCAGTCCAAGCAGGCGCTGAAATCTATCCAGAAGCTGCCCTGCTCCACGGAGCAGAAGCTGGAGCTGGTAGACGCCGCCGTGAAGCATCTGAAAGCGCAGCAATAATACATAGCAAACGAGCAGACCGGCATTCAACGCCGGTCTGCCCGTTTTTCATATGTTTCTCGCTGAATTTGGCCCCACAAGGTTCATATCCAGCAGCGTTTCCACCGGCACTTCAAAAAGCTGCGCGATTTTCTCCATGTGCTCCGGCGGATAGAGGTCCTTGCCGTATTCCTCATAGTGGACGTAGGTGCTCCGGTCTATCCCAGCGTAGTCTGCAACGTCTCTCTGCCGCAGCCCTTTCTGGTAGCGAAGCCAGCGCAGCTTGTCCGCTGTTTCGGTGATTTCTGAGAAGTCCGAGAACTGCAAATTGAACTTCTCCGCGTCCTGAAACTTGTGCGGCAGTATCACCGGAAATTGAAGAATCTGGAGCGGGGCTACCTTTACTGCACCCGATACATTGGAAATCAGAATATAGCAGCGGACTCCCACTCTCGCCAGCAGGCGCCATTTTGCCTCAAAAGACACCCGTTCCGCCACCTCAATCGCCGATTGTTCTGCTGCGATAGTATAGCATTTTCAATACATCTTGACGCATAAGTTGCCAGGCGGATCTTTTTATCGGGCCGAAAGGTGTTCACCGCCTTGATCAGGCCGATGGTGCCGATGGAGATCAGGTCCTCCTGATTGCTGGCCTGGGTATAATACTTTTTGATGATGTGCGCCACCAGGCGGAGATTGTGCTCCACCAAGCGGTTGCGGGCGGACAGATCGCCCTGGGCCCACTGCTCCAAGCACTCCCGCTCCTCCTGCCGGGACAGGGGACGGGGAAAGGAGCCGGGATTACCGGACAAATACAGGGTCAAAAACAGGCTGTTGGACAGCAGCAGCAATGCCGCCGATAACATAGGTCATCCCTCCTTCACGGCAATCCTATGCCCGGAGGGGATGGTCCTATGTAACAAGAGGAATCGTCAAAAACAGCGCTGAAAGGCGGACGGCCTTGCGGTCGTCCGCCTTTCAGCGCACATAGGTATAAACGATTACAGGTTTTCCGGTCATTTTCTTGGCCGGCGCGGCTTACTCCCCGCTGCTTTCGTCTTTGGGGGCGGCAGGCTCATCGTCCAGGGGCTCCGCCTGTGCGGACTCCGGGGCGTCGTCCTGGGACCCCGCCGCTTCGGTTTCTGCCGGGGCCTCAGCCGCCGCAGCGGCAGCAGCCTCCCGGGCGGCCACCTGGTTCACATACAGGTCCTCAGGCCGGTGGGGGTGGAGCTTGATGTTGTAAAACAGCACCGCCAGAGCGGCGATCATCAGCACCAGGCTCAGCACCTGGGACACCCGGATGGGCTGGCCGGCGATGGTCCAGTTGAACAGATACAGGCTGTCGGTGCGCAGACCCTCGATCCAGAAGCGGCCCACGCCGTACCACAGGAAGTAGAAGCAGGTGTTCTCACCGTCGAACCGCCTGGCCTTGGATACCACAAAAACGATCAGCAGCAGGCCGATGAGGTTCCACAGGCTCTCGTACAGGAAGGTGGGATGTACCTCCACCAGCTCCCCGGCAGTGGTGGTCAGCTGCATGCGCCAGGGCATGGTGGTTTCCGCACCAAAGGCCTCGCGGTTCAGGAAATTGCCCCAGCGGCCGATGGCCTGGCCGATGAGCAGCCCCATGACCACCAGGTCCATCATGGCCCCCAGCTTGATATGGCGGCTGCGGCACAGGATAATGGCCACGATGACCACAGCGATGACGCCGCCGTAGATGGCCAGGCCGCCGTCCCAGATGGCGATGGCCTTGGACCAGCTGAACCGGCCCTCGTGGTCCTTGAACTGGCTGAGATAGAACAGAACGTAATAGATCCGCGCGCCGATGATGCCGCAGGGAATGCCCCACAGCAGCCCGTCGATCAGGTCATTCTCGCGGATGCCGTATTTCGTGCGCTGGCGCATGCACCACCACAGGGCCACCAGCATGCCCAGGGCGATGAGGATGCCGTACCAGTAGATGCCGTTGCCGATGTTGATGGCCTTGGAGCTGAGGGTAATGGTCCAGTCGCCAAAAAGCCCCGGAAAGCGGATGGGGCTGTCGGTCATGATCTTCATAGTGTCACTCCTTGCTCAGAAACTGGCACCTATTATACCGCAGACGGCGCAGAATGAAAAGCCCTTTTTTTCCGGGCAGCGCCTGCACGCGTACCCCCCTTACCCCTTGATGATCTCCACCACTTCGCCGATATACATACGGTGGACGGGCTCGTCCTTATAAAAGGCGTCCCGGACCTCCTGGGGGATCTGCTCCAGGTCCAGGTCCTGGCAATAGATCTTGCGGCAGACCAGGGTAGTCTCCGCCTGACGGAAGGTGATGCCCCGGGGCAGAAGCTCCGGGGTCAGGCCCGCCGCCGCCACCTTGTCGCCGTCCCGGCCGGAGGTGCTGCCCAGCAGGGACAGGGCCCTGCGCTGCTCCTCCGGGTAAAAGCTGACGGTGAAGTAGTCGCTCTCCTCCATAAATGCTAAGGTATAGCGGTTCTTTTTCACATACACTGTGGCCACCGGGCGTTCCCACAGGGTGCCCAGGCCGCCCCAGCTGATGGTCATGGTGTTGTAATGCTCCGGGGTCCCCGCCGTGACCAGGGCCCACTGCTTGTCGAATTTGGTAAATACGTCCGCTTCCAGGTGCATCATACCGGCACGCTCCTTCATTATAAAGTAAGGCCATTGTATCACACCCCGCCCCCCGGGGCAAGACGGAGATTTTGGCAGGCGCAGAAAAGGGCGGACACAGAGCCCACGCCCCCACAGGCCCTCTCAGTCACCTTCGGTGACAGCTCTCCCAGAGGGAGAGCCAAGTCCGTAGGGCCCGCTGCCCTCAGCGGGCCGCCGGGCCCCGGCGCAATGACAGGCTTTTCCACAAGCTGTTTGTGATCGTCCCATCAGTGTACCACACCCCCGGTTTTCCGTCAATAAAAAGCCTTGACAGGAGAGGTTGAATCTGTTAAACTTACCGTAAGGTTTAATGGATTCAACCCGAAAGGAGGCGCGTGCCATGAGCGTACCCCAGATATTCGAGAGCGAGTACCGGTTCTGCCTGATCCTGTGGGAGCACGAGCCGGTGAACAGCACCCAGCTGGTGCATCTGTGCCAGGAGCAGCTGGGCTGGTCCAAGGCCACCACCTATACCGTGATCCGGCGGCTGAGCCAGCGGGGCGTGGTGAAAAATGAAAACGCCGTGGTGACCAGTCTGGTCACGAAGGAGCAGGTGCAGCAGAGCCAGATCGACCAGCTGGTGGACAAGACCTTTGAGGGCTCCCTGCCCGCCTTTGTGGCGGCCTTTGCCCGGGGGCGGCGGCTTTCAGAAAAGGAGGTCCGGCAGCTGCAGCAGCTTATTGACGACAGCGGAAAGGAGAACTGACCATGGAACAGCTTTTTCTGACCATTCTGAACCGGGCGGTTACCGCCGGGTGGCTGGTGCTGCTGGTGATGGTGCTGCGGGTGGTGCTGAAAAAAGCGCCCCGGGCGGCGCACTATGGCCTGTGGGCCATTGTGGCGGTGCGGCTGCTGTGGCCGGGGGACCTGCTGCCCCGGGCCGGCGTCAGCCTGGTGCCCACCACGGAGCCTATCTCCGGAGACGTGCTGACGGCGGCGGGAACAGCGGTATCCGGCGGGCTTCCCGCCGTCGGCAGTCCCACCGGTGCGGCGGCAGCGGAGACGGCGGCCCGGACGGGGCAGAGCCTGGGCCACATCGCCGCGGTGGTGTGGCTTGTGGGCATGGCGGCCATGGCGCTGTATCTGGCAGGCAGCTATGTGCGGCTGCGGGTGCGGCTGCGGACGGCGGTGCGGCTGGAGGACGGCGTGTGGGAAAGCGAACTGGCCCCGTCTCCCTTTGTGCTGGGGTTTATCCGGCCCCGCATCTACCTGCCCTTCGGCCTGGACCGGGGAAGCCGGGACTATGTGCTGGCCCATGAGCGGACCCACATCCGGCACCGGGACCACTGGGTGAAGCCCCTGGCGTTTCTGCTGCTGGCGGTGTACTGGTTCAACCCACTGCTGTGGGCGGCGTATATCCTGCTGTGCCGGGATATGGAATACGCCTGTGACGAGGCGGTGCTGCGGGACCTGGAGGAGCCGGACAAGCGGGCGTATTCCCAGGCGCTTCTGAATTGCGCCGGACCCCGGCGGGCGGTGACGGCGTGTCCGGTGGCCTTCGGCGAGATCTGCGTCAAGGGGCGCATCCGCCGGGCTCTGCGGTATAAAAAGCCTGCCGTGTGGGTGACGGCGGCTGCTGTGGTGGTGTGCGCTGCGGCGGCGGTCTGCCTGCTGACCAACCCCAGGGACCGGACCCCCTATGGGTGGGCCAGCCGGGTGACGGCTGGGGGGCTGAACGTGACGTATCTGTGTGAGGGGAACTCTGCCCAGACACCGGCCGGAATGTCGGGGCTGACCTCCCGGCTGGCGGAGCAGCTCAACGGGCTGACGGAGGAGGACTTCCCTCTGCTGGAGAACTACGCATACAATATCTTTGACCAGGGGAGGGAGCCCTTCCGCCTGCAAATGGGGCGGAAGGCCGGAAAGCGGGAGCTTCTGTACGGCGGCGACAGCGGGTATCCGCTGATGCTGCTGTACCGGGGGAAGCTCTACGGCGTGGACAGCGAGGAGCTGCTGCAGACCATCCTGGAGTATACCCGGGGCGTGCAGGTGGTTCCGGCAGGGACGGAGCTGGCCCTGCGGATGGGGCTGCCCGGAGTGTACCGGATGATGACAAAGGAGAGCGCCGACGGGCCGGATGTGATACAGGGAGATGACTTTTCCTGGACCCCGGCGGCGTGGCAGGGCGGCATGGCATATGTGGACCTGATGCGGACGGAGGGGGATGCTTCCGGCTCCGTGGGCCGCATCTGGTGCGCCAGGGCCCGGTGGGGCGGCCAGGAGCGCTGGCTGGTATACGCCCGGGACGGGCAAATCGCCCTGCGGCCCACGGAAAGCGGCTCCACGAGACTGAGCGTCGTCGGGCGGGGACTGGCATTCCCGGAGGACGGGACGTATCTGACGGCGGAGTGCGTGTATCAGACGCCGGAGATGCCCAGCCCGTCTCCCCTGTCGGCGGAGCTGCTGCAATTCCGGGATGAAGCCGTGAAATACTGGGCCCGGTATCAGGAGAACGCCGACGGGCAGCTGACCACCGCACTGGACCCGGAGAAGTACAGTCAGTATCCCATCCAGGGCGGTCAGAGCGTCAGCCTGGAGGAATGGGACAGCCGGTTTCCGGAGGGGTTTAGACCGGATATCAGCGGGTACCAGGAGCGGTGGCTGTTCCAGCTGGAGGACGGCTGTCAGCTGCTGCGGCTGGACGATCAGCTGTATTTGCTGCAATATCACCAGGCTGACGGGGAAGTTTTCGAGATGCTGCGGCTGCGGCCGGTGCCGCTGGAGCCGGAGCGGGTGCTGGAGCTGGATCGCCTGCTGCTCAGCGTCAGCGGAGACGACAGCGTGGCGGCCATCAGCTTTTCCGGGGCCGTGGAGGCCGCTATGCGGCAGCTGCCGGATTACCGGCGGCTGCTGGACGGCGGGGCGGACACCCTGCGGTACTGCTTCACCATGCTGGAGTGCCGGTATAACGGCGGGTATGGGATGCAGGCGGCCATGATGGCGGTGTGCCAGGATCTGCTGGCGGACATGGGTGAGGATGTGACTCCCTATGCCGGGATCCTCTCCGCTCAGGCGTGGTACGATCAGGTCAAGACCCAGGCCTTCGCCGTGTCGGAGGACCTGGTGCACCATCCGGGGTATGCTGTGCTGCTGGGGCTGGGGGTGTCCCGGCCTGACGGCACGGCGGCGATAACCTATGTGGACATGGACGGCGACGGACTGGCGGAGCGCCTTACGGCAGAGAACGGAGGACTCCGGGTGCTGCGGTATGACGGCACGGAGGTGTGGTCCTCCGGCCCGGTGGGACAGAACGGGGATGAGGCCCTGTTCCTGCGCCGGAACGGCGGGCAGTGGGAGCTCCTGCGCTATGGCCGGACGGCGGAGGAGCAGCTCTATGAGCTGCTGAGCCTGACCGGCGGCCGGGAGCGGCTGGTGCGGTCCCGGCATCTGGCCCACGGCGCGGCGGCAGAGAGCGTCCGGGTCTTTGCGGAGGATTTCCATACCCTGCTCTATGGCGTGGATGAGGCGGGGCTCTCCGACGGGTGCGAGATGCTGCTGCTGTCCGTCATGAACGGCGAGACCCGGGTGGGGCCGCTGTACAACTTCAGCGGCTATGAGATCGGAGAGGGAAACGGATGAACGGAAGCGGCTATACCATTGTACAGGCCGGGGCGGAGGTGCCGGCGGAGGAATTCGTCAGGCGGTATGTGGACCTGAAGGACCCCGCTGCCGGGTGCCGCCCCTGCCCGGACTATGGGCGGTACTGGACGTGCCCGCCCTATGACGTTCCGGCGGCGGAATACTGGGGGCGGTATGAAACGGTGCTGCTGCGGGGGATGCAGTTCCACTTTACCCGGGAGCTGCTGGAGCGGCGGTTCACGCCGGAGGAGCTGGCGGAATATACCCGGGAGCTGACCGCCGCCCACGCCCGGCGGATGGACGGGCATCTGCGGGCGCTGTATCCCGGAGCGGCGGTGCTGACCACCGGGGGGTGCATGCTGTGCGCGGCGTGTACCCGGCCCGCAGGGCGGCCCTGCCGCCATCCGGAGGCGGTGGGCTACAGTCTGGAATCTTTGGGCTGCGACGTGGGGGCCGCCGCCCGGGGAGAGCTGGGCTGGGAGCTGCTGTGGCCCCGGCGGGATAAGCTGCCGCGATACCTGACCTTACTGTGCGCGGTGCTGCGGTGACATACAGAAATTTTGAAATTTTTTCAAAATTCAGGTTGATTTTTCAATATCGACCGTGTATAATGAATTTATATTCAGGGCCACCTCCGAGGCCCTGGGACCGAAGCCGGACCGCTCGGCGGTCTGCCTGACTTCGCTGATTTCCCCCTTCCCCCCTATAGCAAAAACGCCGGTATCGCTGCGATACCGGCGTTTTTGCCGCTTGATACGCGCACAGCCGCCGCAGCTTGCTCTGCGGCGGCTGTTTCCTGCGTTTTTTGGGTCAGGACAGCTCCTCCTGGCCGGTGCAGAGCTGATAGTACCGGCCCTTTTGTGCCATGAGCTCCGCATGGTCGCCGCGCTCGATGATGCGGCCCTGCTCCAGCACCAGGATGGCCTGGGCGTTGCGGACGGTGGAGAGCCGGTGGGCGATGACGAACACCGTGCGCCCGGCCATCAGGGAATCCATCCCCTGCTCGATGAGCTTCTCCGTGCGGGTGTCGATGGAGGAGGTGGCCTCATCCAGGATCAGCACCGGGGGATCGGACACGGCGGCCCGGGCAATGGCCAGCAGCTGGCGCTCCCCCTGGCTGAGGCTGCCGCCGTCACCGGTGATGACGGTGTCGTACCCCTGGGGCAGGTGGCGGATAAAGGTGTCGGCGTTGGCCAGCCTGGCCGCGGCGCGGACCTCCTCATCGGTGGCGTCCAGCTTCCCGTAGCGGATGTTGTCGGCCACGGTTCCGGTAAACAGGTGGGTATCCTGCAAAACAATGCCCAGAGAGCGGCGCAGGGAGTCCTTCCGGATGTCCCGGACGTCGATGCCGTCATAGGTGACGGAACCGGATTGAATGTCATAAAACCGGTTGATCAGGTTGGTGATGGTGGTCTTTCCCGCGCCGGTGGAGCCCACGAAGGCGATCTTCTGGCCGGGCTTGGCAAACAGGGATACGTCGTGGAGCACCGTCTTTTCCGGGTCGTAGCCGAAGTCCACATGGTCAAAGCGCACGTCGCCCCGCAGCTCCGTCAGGGAGCCGTCGGGCTTCTTCCAGGCCCAGTGGCCGGTGCGGCGGTCCGTCTCCGTCAGGGAATCGCCGTCCTTCAGCACCCGCACCAGGGTGGTGCGGCCCTCATCCGTCTCGGGGTCGGCGTTCATCACGGCAAAAATGCGCTCCGCGCCGGCTACGGCGGCCAGCAGGGTGTTCACCTGCTGGCTGATCTGGCCCACCGGCTGGGACACCTGCTTGACATACAGCAGGTACGCGCCCAGGGAGCCGATATCGAACACACCGGAGATGGACAGCAGGCCGCCCACGCAGCAGGTGACGGCGTAGTTGATGCGGGAGAGGTTGCCCATGGCGGGCATCATGGACCCGGCATAGGTCTGGGCCATGGCGGCGGCGTCGCGATAGGCGCTGTTGCGGGCGGCGAACTCGTCCATGGTCTTCTGCTCGTGGTGAAAGACCTTGATGACCTTCTGGCCCTCGATCATCTCCTCAATGTAGCCATTGAGGCTGCCCAGGGCCGCCTGCTGCTGCTGGAAGCTGACGCGGCTGCGGCCGCCCACGCTTTTGACCACCAGGAGCATCAGACCCAGGAACACGAAGGTGATGAGGGTCAGGGCCCAGTTCAGGTAAATCAGCATGAACACGGTGCACACAAAGGTGATGAGGTTGGACACCACGCTGGCGAAGCTGTTGCCGATCATATCGGACACGGTGTCCATGTCGTTGGTGAAGCGGCTCATCAGGTCGCCGGACTGGTGGGTGTCGAAATACCGCAGGGGCAGGGTCTGGAGCCTGTTGAACAGATCCTGCCGCAGGGTGGCCACGGTCCGCTGGGAGATGCGGACCATCAGGCGGGAATAGGCATAGGAGCACCCGGCGGAGGCCAGGAACACGCCGCCCATGGCCACCAGCATCCAGAACAGGCCCTTGAAGTCCCCGGCCACAATGTGGTTCAGGGCGGGCTTGAGGAAATAGCTGCCGGCCACGGAGCCCACGGAGCTGAGGATCAGGCACACGGCCACCACGATCAGCGCGCCCTTGTAGCGGCCGATGTAGCCCAGGAGCTTGCCCACGGTGCCCCGGAGATCCTGGGGCCGCTGATAGCCGTGTCCCCGGCCGTGGGGGCCGCCGGGACGGACCTGCTTCTTGCTGTCAGCCATCGATGGTCGCTCCTTCCTGCTGAGATTTATAGACCTCCTGATAGATCCGATTGGTGGCCATCAGCCGGTCATGGGTGCCTGCGCCGGAAATTTTGCCGTCGTCCAGCACCACGATCAGATCCGCATCCATAACGGAGGAGATGCGCTGGGCGATGATGAGCTTGGTGGACCCAGGCAGGGCCTGGCGCAGGGCTGCGCGGATCCTGGCGTCGGTGGCGGTGTCCACGGCAGAGGTGGAGTCGTCCAGGATCAGCACCCGGGGCCGGCGCAGAATGGCCCGGGCAATGCACAGGCGCTGCTTCTGGCCGCCGGACACGTTGGCGCCGCCCTGCTCAATGTGGGTATCGTAGCCGTCGGGCATGCGGGAGATAAACTCGTCGGCGCAGGCCATGCGGCAGGCCTCCTCCATCTCGGCGTCGGTGGCGTCCTCCCGGCCCCAGCGGAGATTTTCCCGGATGGTGCCGGAGAACAGGGTGTTCTTTTGCAGCACCATGGCACAGCCCTGGCGCAGAGCCTCCATGGTGTATTCCCGGACGTCATGTCCGCCTACGGACACAACACCCTCCGTGGCCTCATACAGCCGGGGAATCAGACTCACCAGGGTGCTCTTGGCGCTGCCGGTGCCGCCCAGGATGCCAACGGTCATGCCGCTGTCGATATGCAGGCAGACATCCTCCAGGTTCCAGGCGTCGCTGTCCTTGTGGTATTTGAAATAGACATGATCAAAGTCCACGTCGCCGTTTTCCACGGTCAGGGCCGGGTCGGCGGCGGAGTCGGTGATCTCGGGCTGCTCCTCCAGCACCTCCACAATGCGCTTGCCGCAGGCGATGGACCGGGTCAGCACCATCATCACCATGGCCACCATCATCAGGGACATGAGGATTTCGGAGGCGTAGGTGAAGAAGGCGATCAGGTCGCCGGAGAGCATGGAGCCGCCCACCACATAGTGGCCGCCCAGCCACATGATGGCCATGATGGTGCCGCCCATAATGAGGGTCACCAGGGGGACAAACAGCACCACGAAGCTGTAGGCCCGCTCCGCCGTATCCCGGAGGGTGTCGCTGCGCTGGGCAAACTTCTCCTGCTCCCGGTCCTCCCGGACGAAGGACTTCACCACGCGGATGGCGTTCAGATCCTCCTGGACCACCAGGTTCAGATCGTCGGTGGACTTTTGCAGGGCGGTGAAAAACGGCCCCACATAGCGGATGACGATGGCCACCAGGATCAGCAGCAGCGGCAGCACCACCAGGAATACCTGGCTCAGCTGCAAGCTGATGGTCAGGGCCATGACCAGGGCGGTGATCAGCATTACCGGGGCCCGGACCAGCATGCGCATGCCCATCATCAGGGTCATCTGCACCGACGAAACGTCGTTGGTGAGCCGGGTGATCAGGGATGCGGTGGAAAAATGCTCAATGTTGGCAAAGGAGAACCGCTGCACCTGGGCATATTCCGCGGCGCGGACGTTGGCGCCGAAGCCCATACCGGCCCGGGCGGCCAGAGCCGCCGCCCCCACGCCCATCACCAGGGACGCCAGGGCCATGAGGATCATTTTCAGGCCCATGGCCAGAATGTACTCCTTGTCGCCGTTGGCAATGCCCACGTCCACGATCTGGCTCATGGCCTTGGGCAGCAGCAGCTCCAGCACGGCCTCGCCGGCTGAGCACAGAACGCCCAGGATGATCCAGATACGATATCCCTTGGTATAGGGAGCTAATTTACGAATCATGCGTTGTCCTCCTCCGATGTCAGGTTTTCCGCCGCCCGCAGCAGGAGCCGGCGGAGCGTATCCACCTCCTGGGGGGTCATGCCCCGCTGGACCAGGGCCTCTATTTCATGAGTGATGGAAACGAAGTCGTCATAGAACTGCTGGCCGCACGCCGTCAGCCGCAGGATGCGGCAGCGGGCGTCGGTTTCGCCGGGGGCGCGGGTCAGCATGCCCTTTTCCACCAGACGGTCCACAATGCCGTTGACGGTGGAGGGCTTCACGGCCAGATGCTGCTGCAGCTGCTTCTGGGTCACGGGGCCGGGCTGGCGGTGCAGATACGTCAGGGTCCGGCACTGGATGGGCGTGACGCCATAGCGCCGCAGCTTTTTGTCCATGCTCAGATATGCCCGATGATTGCAGTAGCCCAGCAGCGGGCCAATGAGCTCGGGCTTCTTCTCGCAGTCCATATAGTTTTCTCCTTTCTTCTAACTTTTAATACTTAGCATACTAAATGTTAGCGAGCTAAATATTACCACCATGGCTGCCGGCCGTCAATAGGCAGATTGCCGGTTTCCTGTGAACGTTCTGTAAACTGTGGGCCGGACCGCTTGACTTTTTCCCGCCGGGACGGTATGATAGGCCCGTAATCCGAAAGCTGTTATCATTGTTATTCTCTCTCCTTTTACCACAAAACAAACCGCCGGTCCCCTCTTTCCCGGGACCGGCGGTTTGTGTCGTCTTGACAAAGGTACGAAATCGTACTATAATACATTTGGTATGATTTCGGACAGAAGGGAGGCGGCAGCCTATGCAATATACATCCCGGGACCTGCGGCGGTATAACCACCTTTTGCAGGAAACCGACGCGGTTTATCATGAAATGGCCCAGCACTGGGGCCTGCCGGACAGCGTGATGGGCGTGCTGTATACCCTGTGCGACGCCGGGGGGCGCTGCTCCGTGCGGGAGGTCTGCCGCCTGGGAGGCATGAGCAAGCAGACCGTCAACTCCGCCCTGCGGCGGATGGAGCGGGAGGGCCTGATCTATCTGGAGGCCGCCGGACGGGGCAAGGACGTGTGCCTGACGGAGGCGGGAGAGGGACTGGCCTGCCGGACCGCCCTGCGGGTAATCCAGGCGGAGAACCAGGTGTTTGCCGCCTGGCCCCAGGCGGATGTGGAGCAATATCTGGCGCTGACCCGACGCTTTCAGGAGGCCCTGGTGGAAAAAGCGAAGGAAATCAAGGAGGAGTCATGAGCAAAGCGTCCATTCAATTATCGGACCACTTCACCTGCGGCAGGCTGATCCAGTTTACGCTGCCGTCCATCACCATGATGATCTTTACCGCGGTTTACGGCGTGGTGGACGGCTTTTTTGTGTCCAATTACGCGGGAAAGACGCCCTTTGCGGCGGTGAATCTTATCATCCCGGTGCTGCTGGGCTTAGGCTGCGTGGGGTTCATGTTCGGCACCGGCGGCAGCGCGCTTATCGCCAAGACCATGGGCCAGGGGGACCGGGAACGGGCCAACGACATCTTCTCCATGATCGTGTACGTCTCGGCGGCCATCGGCGTGGTGCTGGCGGGCCTGGGCTTTCTGATCCTGCGCCCGGCGGCGGTGCTGATGGGGGCGGAGGGGGAGCTTCTGGAGCAGGCCCTGATCTATGGCCGCATCAACCTGATCGCCCTGCCGTTTTATGTGCTGCAATATGAGTTCCAGTGCCTGTTTGCCACGGCGGAAAAGCCGCGGCTGGGGCTATATATCACCGTGGCGGCAGGCGTCACCAATATGGCGCTGGACGCCCTGTTCGTGGCGGTGTTTTCCTGGGGCGCGGCAGGTGCGGCGGCGGCCACAGCCCTGAGCCAGTTCATCGGCGGCAGCCTGCCCCTGGTGTACTTCGCCCGGCCCAACAGCAGCCTGCTGCGGCTGGGCAAATGCCGGATGGACCTGCGCGCCCTGCTGAAAACCTGCTCCAACGGGTCGTCGGAGTTTATGAGCAACGTGTCCATGTCCCTGGTGAGCATGCTGTATAACGTGCAGCTGATGAAGTACGCCGGAGAGGACGGTGTCTCTGCCTACGGCGTGCTGATGTATGTAAATATGATCTTCCAGGCCATCTATATTGGCTATTCCGTGGGGGCGGCCCCTGTTGTGTCGTTCCACTATGGGGCCGGAAACCGCGGGGAGCTGCGGGGCCTGCTGCGGCGCAGCGGCGGCCTGCTGGCCGTGTGCGCGGTGTGCATGCTGGCGGCGGGGCAGGTTCTGGCCGCGCCGCTGTCCCGGCTGTATGTGGGGTATGACCCGGGACTGTTCCGGATGACGTCCCACGCCTTCTCCATTTTCTCGTTCTCGTTCCTGTTCTCGGGCTTCGCCATCTACGGCTCGTCCTTCTTCACGGCCCTGAACGACGGGCTCACCTCGGCCATCATCGCGTTCTTGCGGGCCCTGGTGTTCCAGGTGGGAGCGGTGCTGCTGTTCCCGCTGTTGTGGAGGCTGGACGGCATCTGGATGTCCATCGTGGCGGCGGAGGTCATGGCCGTTGTCGCCACGGGTATCTTCCTGCTGGCCAAGCGGAAACGGTATGGCTACTAAAAAAACGGAAAAATTTCAAAAAACCCCTTGCATTCCCCGAAAAGGTGTGGTATAGTAATCAAGCTGACTTGAGTGATTTGGTTGGCTATCCGGGTGTGGCGAAGTTTGGTATCGCGCTTGAATGGGGTTCAAGAGGCCTTGAGTTCGAATCTCAACACTCGGACCATTGAGAAGTCCTGAAACCGCTATGGTTTCGGGACTTCTTCTTTTTTGCCCGCATGGGCGCGGCAGCTGGGTTTCTAACACTTTTCTAACGCCTGCCAGACAGCAGAGCGGACATTTCATCGGCAATGGACTGCTTGCGCGCTACATCCAGGTGGCCGTAGACGTTGGCCGTCATCTTGATATCACTGTGGCCCAACCACTCCTGCACGTCCTTGAGGGTGAAGCCGTGACTCAACAGGAGACTGGCGCAGCTATGGCGCAGTTCGTGAAAGCGAATACGGGGCAGTCCGTGCTTTTGGAGCAGGCGGGCAAAATGATGGGTGATATAGTCCGGCGGGAACGGACGCCCATCCGGCCATTTGAATACATACGGGTTTTCTTGATACGCCTTTCCAAATAGCCGATGGTTGGCGCTCTGGTCCGCCAGAGCCTGCAGAAAGATATCCCGCGCTTCCGGCAGCAGCGGGAAGGACCGGTAGCTGCTGGCGTTCTTGGTCTTATCCTTTTCCACAGCGGCAGTTACCTTGCTTACCGTGTGACGGATGGTCAGGGTACCCCGGTCAAAGTCGACGCTGTCCCATTGAAGGCCCAGCAATTCACTGCGGCGCAAGCCATAAATGGCGGTGATTTTCACCAACGGATACAACGGGTCATCCTGGATGGCTTCCAAGAGCACCTGCAGCTGCTCTGCCGTGTAAAAATGCGCTTCATGCCGGGGAACGCTGGGCAGGTCCACATATTCACAAGGATTGGCAGGCAGCAGGCCTGCCTTGACTGCCTCAGTCAGCGTCTGATACAGAATATTCTTGTGCAGGCGTAGACTGCGGGGAGACAAGCCGCCTTTGCCATCCTTGCGGCCATGAGCGGCTTTTTCGTCCAAATAATCCTGCAGGACCTGGCGCGTTACCTGCTGCAGCTTTAGCCTGCTGGCATCAAAATACGGGAGGATGTGACTGCATGCCAGGCTTTCATAGCCCTGATAGGTCACCTCGTCTACCCGGCGCTTTACATGTGTCAGCCAGATACGGACGTATGCGGCAAAGGTCACATCACTGGGGATGATACCCTGCTGCTGTTCGTATTGCTGGATGGTCTGGCGCAGCAGCTGCTCCGCCTTTCGTTTATTGCCCTTTACCGGCAGGTCGGTCTTGACCCATTTTTGCTTCCGCTTGCCGTTTACATGGCTGTTGAGAACGATATAGTACTTGTCATTCTTGATTTGCAGACTTCCTGTCATAATATCTCCTTTCCGGACAGTTGGATTTGTCTGCTGTCATGGGTTCGTTACCGTATAGCGTGCCGACTGGATAAAATCCACCAGGCACGGCTTGGGGATGATGATCTTGCGGCCAATGCGCTTGCAGCCCAGACGCTTTTCACGAATCAACCGGTACACGCTGGCCTTGCCGATGCCCAAAGCATGGGCAGCTTCGGCCGGGGTCATTACATCGGGGTATTCCCTGAACACATACAGGCCCCCTTAAAACGGCTCTTTGCCGGTATCCGCCTGCATTTCCAGCTCACCTTGATTAATGCGGCGGCAGAAAGCACGGTATGTTTCCGGCTCCGACAGCTGTACATTGGGATACTGGGCCGACAGAGGAATATTGCTGATTAGGAATACTTTGGTATAGCATGCCATTTTGTTGCTATACCGACAGGGCAGCATTAGAGGATAGCCGTCCAAATACTTGAGCATATCCGCAACGGGGAGACTGCTGCGGAACTCGTCAAACAGAATTACATTCTGCCCCCGGTAATCGTCAAAGGGATGGTCATAATTGGTGACGTGATAGACATTTTCGTAACCATACAGCTCCATGACGCTGCGAGTCTTGCCTACGCCAGTGGGGCCCCATAAGTAGGTGACCTCCAAATTACGCCACTGATTGCGGTAGCGTTCCTCCAACAGCGTTTGACGGGCAGTTTCGATATGCTGCAGCCGGTTCATGGCGGAGGGGTATTGCAACAGAATCTCGGCATTGGATGCACCGGACTGGACAAGCTCCAAAATCTCAGAGCTGATAGATTCCCGCTTGTTCCGCCCAGCAGGCAGGGGGCCGCTTTCCTCAAAGGTCTGGGGCAGGTTTGTCTCATGTTTGGCGTCATCCAGCCAGCGGCCTTCCTTGCGAATATAGTCGCGGTTCTCGCGGTGACTGCCTTTAGCGGCCTCCATATGAGCGCCCATAAAACGCTGTTGCAGCGTGGAAAATAGAATCGCGTTGGGGGAATAGAGATACAAGTGCGTGTGAGGCGTTCCCTGTTCGCCTATCTCGTCGCACATACACCAGTACTGAATACCGGGGAAGCTGGCCAGCGTGGTCTTAATGACCGCATGCGTAAATCCGTGCTGAACCGGATTGTTAAAGGTCAGCTGATACTTTCTTGCTTTGTTAGTCGCGTAGCACATCCTTTCCAAGATTACACAAAACACATGGTTACCAAAGGGTAATACTATGCCTTTGGTAACCCATATACGGGAGTTTCAGCGGGCACCGGCAGCGGTGCGGTTGTCGGGACCTTTCTGCAGCAAGGCCATGGCATAGAATGATGTGGCCTTTGCCGTGGACGGGACTCTTTGCGGGCACTGGGAGCTTTCCGCATGACGGGAGATGCAGCAGCAAGGCCACGGGGGAGCTTGGATGCGAGCCGCTTTGCGGCTGACGCCGCAAGTTGCTCTCGCATTTCCTTGCGGGGGCGATTACTTCTCCTGTGACAGGGTGGATTTGATTTCTGTGAGTCCATCCCGAGACATTTCCACAAGCTGGTCTATGGAGCAGTTATTCAGCAGACGAAGCATGGCTTGTGACTGTTCCAAGCCATTGAGCTGCTGTACAATAAGCTGCAGGCAGGCGCTGGCATCGTTGGTAATACCCTGGCGCTGTTTATAGTCCTGGATTCGCTGGTACAGGTCATCCGGTATGGTAAGATTCACACGTTTTTTATCTGATGGCATAGGGCTTACCTCCTTGCGATGGATTCTGACACTGATTTTACAGCGGGATACGCAGAATATCAAGGAGTACTTTGGAGTAACTCTGAGCAAAAGGCCACCTGTTCCAATGGGGAACAGGTGGCTTGATGAAACCATGACAGCAGATTTCTTCTAACACATTTCTAACACTTTTCTGATTTCCTTGTTTTCTGGTGGGCCGGGCGCTGCAATATGCATCATGCAGCGCCCGGCCCAAACCCCTTGCAATTACAGGCAATATCACGATACGCAGCGTGTCGGAACGCTGCCATACGCGACGAACGAAAAAGCAATGGGGTTCAAGAGGCCTTGAGTTCGAATCTCAACACTCGGACCATAATGTGGAGACAAAAAAGATGTCTCCTGCGAAAAGCCCGATTATATCGGGCTTTTTTGCTACCCAAACGGCGATTTTTCTCTGTACCAAAACACAGATGTAAAATCGCCGTTTTCCCTTTGTGGATAGACTTGAACTCCCGAAAAGTAAATATCAGATACACAGGCAGATAGAAAGCAAAAATCTATCTGCCTTTTTTGTTACCCTAAAAAGGAGAAATCAAATATGCTGCAGAAAGAATGAGCCAACCGGCTCAAGGCTCGGTACGACACCAAGATGGACGGCAACGAATGGTTAGAAGTGTCCTCGGACGGCATCCCCCTCTGCCGGATCGACAGTATGCTCCGCTCGCCCAACTGCCCGTTCGTGCTTTTCGTCGGCACAAAGAAACTGGTCAAGCGAAAGGGGTTTGAACAATTCATCAGTGAGAAACTGGTGATATAAGAAGTTCCGAAAAATTTACAAATAGGAGGAGAGTTTTTTCACGCAACGGCTTGAGAAAAAGGACGTTATATGCTATAATTTATTCGTAGTAATGTGTCCTTTTTCGCAAGCGCGGAAGGGGTACAATTGATACCCACCTTTACAAACTGTGCGATGAGGCAGGAATCCGGCGATTCTGTATGCACGCTTTGCGCCACACCTATGCAACGCGTGCAATCGAAAGCGGGATGCAGCCAAAAGTGCTGCAAAAATTGCTCGGTCATGCCAGCATCAAAACGACGATGGATCGGTACGTTCATGTGACGAATGATTCCATGTCAAAAGCCGTATTACAATTTGAAAAAGTGCAGCAAAATCAAAATGGTACAGTAATGGTACAGTAAGCGCCGTTCAAGTGCCGAAAACCCTTGAAAAATAAGGAGATAGAGAAAATTATGAAATTAGGTATCGTGGGCCTGCCCAACGTGGGCAAATCGACACTGTTCAACGCCATCACCAACGCCGGTGCGGAGAGCGCCAACTACCCCTTCTGCACCATCGAGCCCAACGTGGGCATGGTGGCTGTGCCGGATAAGCGGCTGGACAAGCTGGCGGAGATGTACGAGCCCGATAAAAAGACCCCTGCCGTCATCGAGTTTGTGGACATAGCGGGCCTGGTGAAGGGCGCCAGCCAGGGCGCGGGCCTGGGCAACAAGTTCCTGGAAAACATCCGCCGCACCGACGCCATTGTCCATGTGGTGCGCTGCTTCGACGACGAGAACATCATGCATGTGGTGGCCGATGCCGGCACCAACGTGCCGGTGGATCCCCTGGGAGATATCGAGACCATTGACCTGGAGCTGATCATGGCGGACCTGGAGATGGTGAACCGCCGGGTGGAAAAGGCCGCCAAGGCCGCCAAGGGCGACAAGAAATTCCTCCATGAGGCGGAGGTGTTCCGGGCTCTGGCGGAGCATCTCAACGCCGGTAAGTCCGCCCGCACCTTCGACTGCGGCCCGGAGGACCGGGCTATCGTGGAGACGGCGGACCTGCTGAGCCTGAAGCCCATCATTTATGCCGCCAACATGGACGAGGCCGGCTTTGCCGACCATGAGAACAACCGGTATTTCCGGATGGTCCGGGATCTGGCCCAAAAGGAAGGGGCCCAGGTGCTGCCTATCTGCGCCAAGCTGGAGGAGGACATTGCCCAGCTGGACGACCCCGAGGAGAGGGCCATGTTCCTGGAGGACCTGGGGGTGGAGCAGTCCGGCCTGGACCGGCTGATCCAGTGCAGCTACGAGCTGCTGGGCCTGATCTCCTTCCTGACCTACGGCAAGGACGAGTGCCGGGCCTGGACCATCAAAAAGGGCACCAAGGCTCCCCAGGCTGCCGGAAAGATCCACTCCGACATCGAGCGGGGCTTCATCCGGGCAGAGACCATCAACTTCGACGAGATGATCGCCTGCGGCAGCGTGGCCGCCGCCAAGGAGAAGGGGCTGCTGCGGTCCGAGGGCAAGGAGTATGTGGTCAAGGACGGCGACATGATCTATTTCCGCTTCAACGTATAAAACAAGAAAGCCCCGCAGAGCTTGCGGCCCGCAGGCCGCGAACTCTGCGGGGCTTTTGACAGACCAAAAACCACGCTGCGGCCGCAGCGTGGTTTTGCTGTTAATATCCCCGCTTCCGGTCCACCCGATGCTCCAGGGGACGACCGGCGGCATAGTTGTCCAGATCCCGGCAGAACATGTCCAGATTCCGGTCGCAGGTGTATCCCAGGGACATATTCCCGGAGATATGCGGCGTCAGCAGCAGGTTCCGGGTGCTCCACAGGGGGTGATCCTTGGGCAGCGGCTCCGGCACCATCACGTCCAGGGCGGCTCCGGCAATGCGCCCTGCGTTCAGGGCCTCCATCAGCGCGTCCTGGTCAATGGCGCTGCCCCGGCCCACGTTTACCACGATGGCCTCCCGGGGCAGCAGTGCAATGCGCTCCCGGCTGAGGATGCCTGCGGTGTCCGCCACGGCGGGCAGGGCCATCACCAGGATCTCCGTCTCCGGCAGCACCTGGTCCAGCTGCTGCTGGGGCAGCATCCGGTCATAGGCCGGGTCCCCGTTCCGGCCGCTGCGGGACACACCGCAGATGTGGGCGGCTCCCAGGGCCTTGGCCCGCCGGGCAAAATTCGTGCCGATGTCCCCGGCGCCCAGCACCGTGATGCGGCTGCCGTAAATGGACCGCATAGGCAGCTCCTGGACCCATTCCCGCCGCCGGACGATGTCCTGGAAATCCGGCATCCGCCGCAGCAGCATCAGCGTCACCATCAGGATGTGCTCGCTGATGGTCAGTCCATAGGCCCCGGAGGAGTTGGACAGCATCACGTCGGGATTGGCGTACAGCCCGTCGTCGGACAGCAGGTCCACCCCCGCAAAGCCGCAGCAGTACCACTTGAGGGCCGTGGCCCGCTTCAGGTCTCCGGGCTCGCACCATCCGTAGATGATCTCATACTGATCCAGCCCCTCTGCCGGAGCCTTGCCCCGCCCGTAAAAATCCACCCCAAAGCCGCATTTTTCCGCCGTATCCAGCACCTTTTTCCGGCGCTCCGGCATCAGGAAGTCCTCCATCACCGCAATTTTTTTCATCCGCTGTATACCTCCCATATTTTTTCCGCGCAGCGCATGCCGTCGGCGGCGGCAGACAGGATGCCTCCGGCATATCCCGCCCCCTCGCCGCAGGGATACAGGCCCCGGACGCTGCACTGGCCGCTCTCATCCCGCAGGATGCGCACCGGCGACGAGGATCGGGTCTCCGCCGCCGTCAGAACGGCATCCCCCTGGGCATAGCCCTGTATTTTCCTGTCCAGCACCGGCAGGGCCAGCGCCAGGGTCTCCCACACAAATTCCGGCAGACACTGCCGCAGGTCCGTCCACCGGACCCCGGGCCGATAGCTGGGGATCACCCGCCCCGGCCCCACAGAGGGCCGCCCCGCCAGGAAATCCTCCACCCGTTGGCACGGGGCCGCGTAGCCGCCGCCGCCCAGGCGGAAGGCTGCCTCCTCCAGCTGCCGCTGAAAGGCCACCCCCGCCAGGGGATGCCCGCTGCCAAAGTCCTCCGGCGTCACGTTTACCAGCAGGCCGCCGTTGATGTTCTCCCGGTCCCGGGCATATGCGCTCATGCCGTTGGTGACCACCCGCCCCTGCTCCGACGCAGCGGCCACCACCTGTCCCCCGGGGCAAACGCAGAACGAGAAGGCGCTGCGCCCGTTTTCCAGGTGGCATGACAGCTTATAGCTGGCGGCGGGCAGACACGGGTGCCCGGCGAACTGCCGGTACTGGGCTGCGTCCATGTCCGATTGCCGGTGCTCGATCCGCACTCCCACGGCAAAGGGCTTCTGCTCCATCTGTACCCCTGCGGCGTGCAGCATTTCAAAGGTATCCCTTGCGCTGTGGCCCAGGGCCAGCACCGCATGCCGGGCAGGCAGCACATACGGCCCCTCCGGCCCTGTAACCTCCAGCCCCTCCAGGGCCCCGTCCCGGACCCGCAGTCCCGTGACCCGGTGCCCGAACCGCACCTGCGCCCCCAGGGACAGCAGCTGCCGCCGCAGGTTCACCAGGGTCACATGGAGCATATCCGTCCCCACATGGGGCTTGGCGTCGGTGAGGATGCTCTCCGGCGCGCCGCAGGCCACCAGCTGCTCCAGGATCCACCGGTGCCGCCGGTCCCGGGTGCCGGTATTCAGCTTTCCGTCGGAAAAAGCGCCTGCGCCCCCCTCGCCGAACTGAACATTGGATTCCGTATTCAGCGAGTTTATCAATGACGTCGTAGATAGTTTGTGTTCTGGAGAATGTAAGGGTTACCAGTTTATTTC